>OHHM01000609.1_pt1 | contig 13296 bp, 11 predicted proteins | sample 1568091 | NCBI WGS metagenome assembly OHHM01 (sample SAMEA3879525, study PRJEB24766) | human gut metagenome | biome: human-associated habitat; feature: feces | place: USA | collected 1985/1987 | reverse complement strand
TCACGGTGGGGCTGTGCTTATTGCCAATATCGTTCTGTATAATCAGTACCGGACGGACGCCTCCCTGCTCGGATCCCACTACCGGACGCAAATCTGCATAATAGATATCTCCTCGTTTTATAACCAACTGTCTCACTCTCCGTCATTTCCACATCAATGCACCGTTCTTTCAGATAAGTAAGCAATATACGGTTGGCAAGCGGCCTGATTTTCAACTCCTGAAAGGCGGGTGCCGCCTCTTCAACAGGGCAGGAGATTGTAACCGGTTTCAAAACCGCCCTTTTATCTTCAATACACCGCAGCACATGACTTATATCACCTGTCCGGTAAATCTCTTTAGCCAGGGTAATAATATCCCCGCCCTTCCCCAGACCGAAGTCATACCACAATTCTTTCCGAAAGTCAACTTTGAAGGATGCCTCCTTTTCCATCCGGAAAGGAGACTTGTACCACACACTGTTCCCGCGTTGTATGACCGGGTGATGTCCCAATCCGGCTAGAAAATCTACCAGCCGGATGCTCTTTGCTTCCTGTATGTTCATAACATCTCATTTTCATGGATTTGGGCAAAGAACCGCTTTTTCTTTGAAACATGAAAAGCAATGGCATCAGATGTCATCAGAAATCATCAGATGGCACAGGGCTTCTTCTATAGATATGAAAAACGGATACTGGTAGTATTATACGGTGTTTTTGCGAATTAACCGTAGAATATTACCTGTTATTCGGAAAATAATCGTATTTTTGTAGTGTGAAAAGAACTTCTAAGGTGGATTATATGAATGATATAGTTAATAAAGTTGCGTCTCTCGGAGGGACTATATCCACAACGGATATATCTCACCTGTCGGAATATAAACAGGTGTTGCGAGCTAAAGAACGTGGCGATTTGATAAGATTGCGTCATGGGGTATATGCTGCTCCCGAGGCATTGCTAAACACGATGATAGATGTGGAGAGGATAATACCGAATGGTGTTGTATGCCTATACAATGCCTGGACATATCATCAACTGTCTACGACAGTCCCGCCTGCTTTTTGCATAGCCATTGCCAATAAAAGGAAAGTAGTGCTTCCACACGCCCTGCCTATAGAACTTTATTATTGGAAAAAAGAGAACTTGGAGTTTGGGATTATGGATGCGGATATATCGGGATATAAAGTTCATATTACTGATATGGAACGAAGTGTTTGTGATGCGGTGAAGTATCGGAACAAGATCGGTCTGGACGTTTGCGCGGAAGTAATACGTACTTATCTGAAAAAGCCGAACCGTAATCTCGCCCGTTTGCAGGATTACGCCAAGCGCCTAAGAGTGTTTAACACGTTGAAAAACTACCTCGAAATCGCAATAGAATAAGATAATGGGAAGGAAAAACTATGGAAAGTCTGTAAAGACACGCTTGCTCAACCTCATGAATGAGACAGGCTATAAATACATGGTATCTTCTGGCAAGATACTTCAACGAGAGACTGCTTTACAGGGCTTCTGTAAGCCGGTACAAGGACAAATTCTTGTTGAAAGGCGGTTCTTTGCTTTATGCCATGAATGGACTTGAGGCTCGTCCTACGGTTGATGTGGGTTTATGGCGGACAGGATCAGTCGTGGCAGGGATTTCCTGGCTCGTGTATTCCAAGAAATCCTGGGTATCGTATGCCATGAAGATGGGGTATCTTTTGACGCAGGAAGTATCAAAATAGAACCGATTACAGTCGAAAAGAAATATTTTGGTACAAGATTCTATTTTACTGTCCATATGGATACCATAGCTTATAATATGTCTGTAGATATTGGCTTTGGCGATGTCGTCATTCCACATCCAACAACTATAGACTTTCCTCTGCTTTTACCGGATATCCCTTCTGTGAATATACAGGCATATTCTTTAGAAACCGTTATTGCCGAGAAGTTCCATACGATGATAGATCGTGATGTCCTCAACAGTCGCATGAAAGATTTCTTTGACTGTTATCAGCTCCTGACGAAGAGAAATTTGAATGACGACGCTTTGTATGACGCTATCGAAGCGACGTTCGACAATCGAAGACTTGCATACAACCCCGATTTGCAACTGTTTACGGATAGTTTTGCTACAGACGGGGCACGCATAAGCCGTTGGAAGGCTTTTCTTAGAAAAATTCAATGGAAAGAGGCACTTGATTTCGATACTGTGATGAAGGCAATAAGAGACAGGCTACAGCCTATGGCTGAAAGATATTGGATAAAACTCTCAAAATAGAATTGAGTAAGATTAAGACAGGCTCTTAGCCATCTTTTAGGAACATTATCAGGTTTGAGCAAAAAATATTTCATAAAAATCCCTATTGACATTTGCGGAAATCGAACTTTTTATCTACCTTTACGTTGTCAAAGAGATGATGATTGTAAAGACAATTACGAAAAGCGATGAATTTAGTGTAGTGCTAATTCAATGGCTTTCATAAAAGATAAAGTAGTAAATGTGCAGTCAATCAGGGATTTAGAATAAACCGAAATAAAAGGTTCGATTCCTGGTGGCACCACTTTTTAAGAAGGCAAAACGATGTAAATCCCTAAATTTCAAAGAAGTTTAGGGATTTTTCATTTTCAAGAATAGGTAAAATAAGTGGGACTAAAGCAAACTATACATCCTTATTCGGGAGATAGTTTTAGAAAGCCTAAAATGTTACACAGCACAAGTGCTACTTCGTTTTTTTACAGCACATTGATCTATTTTACATAACCGGGTTCTCGGTTCGATTTCCTAACTTTGTATCATTAAAAATTGAGCCGTATGGAAAGAGAAATATTCAGCGTGTTGTTCTTCATCAAGCGTAGTAAACCGTTAAAAACGGGAAAGTACCTTTGCGTGTGAAATTCTATCAGATTTACCAAGACTTGGAATTGGAGGAAAAGATTGTCTCCGCACGTGCCATAGTAAACCGCTATCAGGAAAAGGACGAAACTTTCAAAACATTATACAATGTGTTCAAGGAGTATAACGACAACTTGGAAACTCCAATGAAACAGATCCCCAATATCCAACTTAAATTGACCCCCGATTTATTTTTCCTAAAATACAAAAAAATATCACATAATCAGTTTATTAGTTTTCGATTTGTGCTGGGTTTATAATTTTTATTTACTGCCAATATAATCATTCATTTCTTCCCGCAAATTTTGCGTATGGACTCTCCGTGCAGCTCAATTCTTGCGGCTTGGTGAGTTATTCTGTCCATGACTACGCCGGCTATTGTCTTCTTGCCGATGACATCATACCTGTTTTTGACCGGCAATTGTGATGTAATCAGTGTTGATTTCTTACCATATCGGTCTTTGATGATGTCCATCAGATGCATTCTGCTTCCGTTGTCCAACGGCTGCAAGCCGAAATCATCCTGTATAAGCATATCCGTCCTTTCTATCTTTTTCAGCTCCTACAGGATGCTACCTTTTACCTTGGTGGCCTTCAACTGCCCTAAAAGTCTGGAAGTATTGGCATACAGCACTTTCAATCCTTTCTGGCAGACTCTGTATCCCAAGGCTGTGGTAATGTAGCTCTTTCCTGTACCGGAGCTTCCCATGACAAACAAGTCGCACGCCTCCTTGACAAATCTTGTTCATGCTGATTGATTTATTGGGAATACTATCTGTTTTGTCTATTTAATAGATTAATGTAGAATTATGAACTGATTCTGTAACTCTTTTAATGTTTTTTGGGGTGGGGCAATTTAAATTGGATTTTGGGGGACTCTTTAGATAGGATAATGGGGGGACAGTTTATACCAGATTTTCCACCTGTCAATACACAGAAGAATTTTCATTGTTTATTACCGAAAAATAGAAGCAGTCTCTACAAAAAAAGACTGCTTCTGCTTCATTTCTAAAACAAATCAAAAAACAAATATGCTCAACTATTAATCTTAATTTTCTTTTAAGAAACGGATGATAACACAGGTTTGTCTGATACGGAAAACAAGTGCTCACTAAGCGCCTTCAAAGCATGCACTTTATCTTCCGCTTTCATCACCAACGATACATTACTACTACTTCCGCCGTATGAAATCATCCGTACGGGAATATCTTTCAATGCATTGATGATGCGTGCCTCAAAACCGACATTTTGCCATTCCAGGTCACCAACAACACAAACAATCACCATATTCTTTTCGACTGTAATCGTTGCGTATTTCCGTAATACACCCACAATCTCGTCTATATGCTTGTCATCATCAATCGTTACGGAAACCCCGATATCGGAAGTGGTCACCATGTCCACCGGCGTATTGTAATTATAGAACGTATCAAACACGATGCTCAGAAAATGAGGTGTCGGTATCATATGGAGCGACTTGATCTTGACATACGTGATGTTGTCTTTGGCGGCAACAGCTTTGATCGCACCCTTTTCCGCCGTGTTCGAGATCAATGTACCCGACGCACTTGGCTGCAATGCGTTCAAGAGACGTACCGGTATGTTCTTTTCCTTGGCAGGCAGGATGCAAGTCGGATGTAGTATCTTGGCACCGAAATGTGCCAACTTAGCGGCTTCGTCGAAGTTCAACTGCCTAACAGGAGCGGTGTCATTGACAAACCGTGGATCGTTGTTGTGCATCCCATCAATATCCGTCCATATCTGTATCTCTTCTGCTTGGATAGCCGCCCCAATTAGAGAGGCGGTGTAATCGCTTCCTCCTCTTTCCAAGTTGTCAATGCTGCCGTAAGCATTCCGGCAGATGAAACCTTGCGTAATATATATTTCTGCCTCTTTGTTTTGCTCCAAAAGTGTATTTAGGTGTTTAGCGATATATTCCATGTCCGGTTCATTGTCCATTGTAATCCGCATGAAGTTCAACGCAGGCAATAAAACTACCTTCACTCCTTGTTCTTCCAGATAGCAGGTCATCAGAAAGGTTGATATTAGCTCACCCTGCGCCAAGATTTCCTTTTCATCGAACATGCTGAAAGGCATATTAGAGAAAGACCAGACATGTTGAGACCGTTCGAGCATGTATTGCATGGCTTTTTCCTTGTAGACATCGCTCCGGTATAATTCTTCTATATGATTGACATAAGCCTGCTCCAAGGAAGAAAGGACCGCATTGGCTTTTTCCGGATCTTTCTTATGGAAGCACTCAGATATCTCCACTAAAGAGTTTGTTGTCCCTGCCATGGCAGAGAGTACTACTATTTTCTGTTCCTGATCGCAAATGATTGATGCGACATTCTTGATCCGCTGGGCAGAACCGACTGAAGTACCACCAAATTTTAATACTTTCATTAGACTATCTGATTTTTGATTTTACTTTTTATACATTGAATCTGATCACGAACGTGCTACCTTTACCGACTTCGCTTTCGATACGGATCGTACCACCATGAGCTTCCACAAAGTCCTTGCTGATGGCAAGTCCCAAACCGCTACCTTGTACTTTTGTTCCCGGCACACGGAAATAGTGGTCGAAAATACTTTCGTGGTAACGCGAGTCAATGCCCTTTCCGAAGTCCTTGACATAGATCTCGACGGCTTTGTCGATCTGTCGTGCACCGATGATAATCCGTCCGTTCTCCGATGAATAACGGATGGCGTTCGACAACAGATTGGTCACAACCCAAGCAATCTTCTCGCTGTCGACAAACAATTTGGCAATCTTTTCGGGATACTCCACTTCGATCTGACAGTTAAAACGCTCGGCCTGTACCCGGTTCGCCTTGATGGCATAGTCGATCTGTTCGATCGGTTTGGTAATCTTCGGATTCAGGTAGAGCTTACCGCTTTCTACCTGTGACATCTTCAACAATTCGCCAGTGATCTCCAGCAAACGGTCACTATTTTCCTTTATGTTCTTGGAAAGGCTCTCCTGTTCTGTATTCAGTTTTCCGATCCGATTGTCTTCCAGCAATCTCAGACTCATCATTATAGCTGATATCGGTGTCTTCAGTTCATGGGAGATCGTCGAAATAAAGGTTGTCTTTGCAATATCTTTTTCTTTAAATTCGGTCACGTTCTTCAACAGGATCACATCCCCGACATACTTACTCTCCAGTCCAGTCTGCCTGTTAACGTTGATCGGGATGTATTTTACTTGAAAATAGCTTTCCTTGTTGTCTGCGTAGATTTTCAACGGATCCTTATTGTCATCGGGATGTACCAACTGGCGGATCAAACGGCGCAGCAGATCATTTTTTAACGCCACTTCGGGAGCCGGTTTGTCGATAATGTTTTCCCGTGTCAAATTCAAAACAGTCAAAGCCTCGTCATTGACAAACAAAATCTTCCGTTCCTTACTCAAGCCTATGATAGGTTCTGCAATGCTGTTGATAATTGTTTCTATATATTTTTTCCCTTGCAGGATATCTTCCAGCGAACTGTTCCTGTATTCGGCCAAGCGCTCGGCCATCTCGTTGAACAACGTGGCTATTTCCTTAAACTCCGGTTCATTGCCCAAATTGAGCCGTTTGCTGTAATTGGCATTGGTGATTTCCTTGATGCCATCCGTCAATTTCTGGATCTGTACGCTGACCGAGCGTGGCAGGCGAGCCAGAAAGAGGAAGGCGATCACGATACAAGCAATTCCTACCGTCCAGATCCAAAAGAGAGACCTTTCCGCCGTATGGACAGCCACTTCATTCTTTTCATAAATGGCAGACATATTGACTGCCATAATGGTATAAATCGTCTGGCGTATCTGCCGAATCGATTCATCATCCATGTCATCCAACGCCTTTTCACAGTTCGAACTTAATCGGTTGGTTAGTACGTCTTCATCCTTCTCTGTCAGATTTTTTTTCTGAGCTTCCAACCCGGCCTCAAACTCTTTTCGAGCATTCGGATTTTCCCGAATGGCATCCAGTGACTCGAGCATCTGACGGGAATAAAGGAGTGAATTATAATTATCCGCTAGGATATTCTGCGTGTCATCCGATACATTATGAATGTTTTTTATAGCCAATCCACCTAATAAAGTGATCAGGACAAATAAAAGTCCTATCCCATAAGTCAACTTTGTTTTTATATTCATATTCATGGAAGGATTTTTATGCTAATATTATTAAATCAATGCCTAATTGAGCCAACTCTTCTAACATGTTCCGATAGTGGACCATCGCAAGGATAGCGGAAGGATATTTTAAAGCTGGTCGTCCGATACATAGCGTACTGATTTGCTTTTCTTTACAAGCCTGTACGATCGCATCCGTTATATGTGGGGATTGCACTTGAATGATTTCTCCTCCAAGTTCCGTTGCCAACTTGAAATGGTTAAGCAAATGCCTTTGACTTGCCAACGGAATCCTGTCGGAACTTTCTCTTGGGGTTTGTACATACAGTACAAAAAACTTGGAATTATATCGGGTTGCCAACCGTGCGACTTTCCGTATGATCTTACGGGGAGTTTTCTCATTACTGCTGATGCAGGCCATAAACCTTTCGTGGCGTACGCCGAGATTCTCTGGAATGGTATTCTCCACTTTTTTTTCTACCCGCAAAGCTACCTCTTTCAATGCCAACTCCCTAAGCTGAAGAATATGTTCAGCCTTAAAGAAATTATTTAATGCTGTTTGTATCTTATCGGGTTTGTATATTTTTCCGGCTTTTAACCGAGCCAGCAGTTCGTCAGCAGTAAGGTCTATGTTGACCACTTCATCAGCCTGCTCCAGTACGATATCAGGAATACGTTCCTTGACCTCAATGCCAACCACGTCCTGCACCATCTCGTTAAGTCCTTCTATATGCTGAATATTGACCGCCGTGATCACACTGATACCGGCATCCAGTATATCCATGACATCCTGCCAACGCTTTTCGTTCTTACTGCCTTCGACATTGGTATGAGCCAATTCGTCAACGATGACAACTTCAGGATGGATACTGAGAATCGACTGCAAGTCCATCTCTTCGATCTCTTTTCCTTTATAAAATATCTTGCGGCGGGGGATGATAGGCAATCCTTCCACCAATGCCTCCGTCTCGACTCGCCCATGTGTTTCTATATAACCGATCTTGACATCGATACCGCTTTCCAGTAATTGGTGGGCATCTGATAGCATCCGATACGATTTACCTACACCGGCAATCATGCCGATGTAGATTTTAAAATTGCCACGACGAGACTTTTTCAACAAATCTAAAAAATGTTGTACACTTTGTTCTCGGTCCATGCGTATTATTATATCAAGGTCTTAAAGAAATTCCCAAGACAAGATGGGCATCCTCCATGCGAGGGTTCCAAATTGCCTGTGTAAAAATAGGTAATGAGAAAGAATCCGTGATTTTGATATCTTTCGTTGCTTTCAATGCAACATTCGTTACTGCAAATCCACTATTTACATCACCTCCATACGTAGTTATTCCCGCATCATACGGAAGAACACCACAAGTTGCATTCAGATCGACGCCCTTCACTGTGAATGGAAAATTCAACTCCACATAAGAAGAATAGTTTTGGTTTCCATTTTCATCTTTGTCTTGACCGGCAAACATGAAATTCCAGGCGATAGACAAAGGTAACTTCTCAATAGGCAAAGTGTAAGCCAAACCTGCTTCAAAATGGTGATCTGTTTCATGGCTTTTGAAGTTAAAATAACGGCAAGAGCCTTGCCCTGCCCACCATAAGCTAGCGACAGATAATGTAGGACCAGCTGATCCGAATGTATACGCTGCCGTTAAATCTATCTCTTTAGCCGCAGGCATAGATGTAGAGTTTGCTCCCTGAAAATCGGTAGATCCCCAGGCTGTCAAAGAGAAATTACCTACCCCCAGTGATAGTGTCGGCTGGAAGCTAGCACCAGTCTGGTAGAAACCACGCCAAATATAGGAACTTACCAAATCTCCCTGCACAGAAAAACTTACTTTACCATCCTCTTCCTGTGCATTAGCCAACGTAGAAGATGCCATTGAGAATACAATTGCCAAGGCTGCTACTTTTTTTACGAATGATTTCATAACCTAAATCTAATTGACTTATTAAAATTTGTTATTTGTTATTTGATGCTTGATCAAGCGCAACATTTAATTTCAATACATTTACTTTCTCCATTCCGAACATACCCAATAACGGTTTCTCAACATGAGAATTGACGATACCCATGACCTTTTCTTCCGACCATCCACGAGCGTCCGCTACACGTTTGGCCTGTACATAAGCCGCTTTCGGTGAGATATGGGGATCCAAACCGGAACTGCTGGCTGTGATGATTTCAGCCGGAACTTTTTCACGGGTTAGGTAAGGATGATGAACCAAGAATGTATCAATACGTTCTTCCAACAAAGCTAAATGTTCTTCATTGGAAGGTCCCTTGTTACTACCTGCCGAACTGGATGCATCGTAACCATCACCAGCATGGGAAGGACGTCCCCAGAAATAAATATCTTGCGTGAAATTCTGACCAACGTTGGCGGCCCCCACTACTTTTCCATTCAATGTAACCAGTTCAGCATTACCTTTATTCGGTCCTGCCACTTGGGCAAACAACCACAAAACGAAGATGTAGAAAACACTGAAGAACAAACAAAATGCAATTGTCAGTCTTAATGATTTAAAAAGATTTGATATCATAATGAATTATTGTTTTATTTTCTTAACCTTCCTCCTATCTTCATACAGAGGGAGGAAGGTTTTTAATATTGATTTTACTTTTACATGAATAAACTTACAATCATATCTATCAACTTGATACCAATGAACGGGGCAATTACACCGCCCAAACCGTAGATCAGCAAGTTGCGACGAAGCAATGCGGAAGCACCGATCGGTTTATAAGCCACACCACGTAATGCCAGAGGGATCAGAATCGGGATGATGATCGCATTAAAGATGATCGCACTTAGGATCGCTGATTCCGGACTGTGCAGGTGCATGATGTTCATCGGGGCCAATGCCGGGATCGTAACCATGAACAGAGCTGGTACGATAGCGAAATACTTGGCCACGTCGTTAGCGATACTGAAAGTAGTCAGCGTACCGCGAGTCATCAGCAACTGTTTACCGATTTCGACAATCTCGATCAGTTTCGTTGGGTCGTTGTCCAAATCAACCATATTACCAGCTTCCTTGGCAGCCTGCGTACCACTGTTCATTGCGACACCAACGTTTGCCTGAGCCAAGGCCGGGGCATCGTTCGTACCGTCCCCCATCATGGCGACCAGCTTACCGTTTTCCTGTTCCTTACGGATATAGTTCATCTTGTCTTCCGGTTTGGCTTCGGCGATATAATCGTCTACACCGGCTTTTTCAGCGATATATTTTGCGGTCAACGGATTATCACCGGTTACCATTACCGTCTTCACACCCATCTTACGCAAACGTTCAAAACGTTCTTGGATACCCGGTTTGATGATATCCTGTAACTCGATCACACCAATGATGAAATCATCCTGTGAAACAACCAGCGGAGTACCGCCGTTACTCGTGATCTTCTGAACCAAATCGGCCACCTCTTTCGGATATTTGTTGCCGGCAGCCTCACTCATCTTACGAATAGCATCAAAAGCTCCTTTACGGATGCGAGTACCGTTTGCCAAATCCACTCCTGAACATTTAGTTTCTGCCGTAAACTTGATCATCTTTGATCCGGATGTATTCAGATCATGTACACGTACACCTTTTTCACGTCCCAATTCCACGATTGACTTACCTTCGGGTGTATCGTCTGAAAGAGAGGACAGTAGACAAGCTTGTACAAAAGAGTGTTCGTCAATGCCGGATACCGGATAGAACTGGGTTGCTTTACGGTTACCGATCGTGATCGTACCGGTCTTGTCGAGCAGCAGTGTGTCGATGTCGCCGGCAGTCTCGACGGCCTTGCCCGACTTGGTGATGACGTTGGCGCGGAGCGCACGATCCATACCGGCGATGCCGATGGCCGAAAGCAGGCCGCCGATGGTGGTCGGGATCAGGCAGACGAACAGCGAGATGAACGCCGCGACGGTGATGTTGGCGCCGACGTAATCGGCAAAGGGCTTGAGCGTCGCGCAGACGATGACGAACACGATCGTAAAGCCTGCCAGCAGGATGGTCAGGGCGATTTCGTTGGGCGTCTTCTGGCGCGAGGAGCCTTCCACGAGGGCGATCATCTTGTCGAGGAAACTTTCGCCCGGACGCGCCGTGACCTTCACCAGGATGCGGTCGGAAAGCACTTTGGTACCACCCGTGACGGAACTTTTGTCACCGCCCGCCTCGCGGATCACAGGGGCGGACTCGCCCGTGATGGCGCTCTCGTCGATCGAAGCGAGCCCCTCGACGATCTCGCCGTCGGCGGCGACCGTGTCACCGGCGACGCATTCGAAGAGGTCACCCTGCCTGAGGTCGGAACTGCTCACGATATGCGACTGTCCGTCGGGGTCGATCCGCTTGGCAGGGGTTTCCTCACGGGTCTTGCGCAGCGAGTCGGCCTGCGCCTTGCCGCGCGCCTCGGCAATGGCCTCGGCGAAGTTGGCGAAGAGCACCGTGGCGAAAAGCACCAGGAAGACCACGACGTTATAGAGCAGCGACCCCTGCGAGGTATTGCCCGTCACGGCAATCCACACGATCAGCAGCAACATGACGAAGGTGACGGCTTCGACGGTGAACATGATGGGGTTCTTGACCATCTTGCGCGGGTCGAGCTTCTGGAACGAGGCGCGCAGGCTCTGGCGCAGCAGGGTACGGTCGAACAAGGAATTATTTCTGTTTCGTTTCATAGTCGTAACATTTTAGAAAGTCAGGTAATCGGCGATCGGGCCCAGTGCCAGCGCAGGGAAGAACGAGAGCGCAGCGACGATGATGATGACGGCGAAAGTCATCAGCGAGAAGGTTCCCGTATCGGTCTTGAGCGTACCGGCACTTTCGGGGATATATTTCTTCGAAGCGAGCAGCCCGGCGATGGCGACCTGCCCCACGATCGGGAAATAACGCCCCATGATCAGCGCAATGCCGGTCGAAATATTCCAGAACGGCGTATTGTCGGCCAGCCCCTCGAAACCCGAACCGTTGTTGGCGGCCGAGGAGGTGTACTCGTAGAGCATTTCGCTCAGGCCGTGGAACGAGGGGTTGTTGAGCCAGCCGATCTCCGGGTCGGCAGCGGCTACGGCGGCTGAAATTCCCGTGCCGACGAGGATCAGGAAGGGGTGCATCAGCACGACCAGCGTGGCGATCTTCATCTCTCGCGCCTCGACCTTCTTGCCAAGGAACTCGGGGGTACGGCCCACCATCAGGCCGCTGATGAAGACCGCGATAATAAGAAATGCGAAGTAGTTCATCCATCCCACGCCGACACCGCCGAACCAGCAGTTGATCTGCATGTTGAGCATTTGCAGCATACCGCTCAGCGGGGTCTGCGAATCGTGCATCGAGTCGACCGACCCGTTCGAGGTGACAGTCGTCGTCATGCCCCACATGGCCGAAGCCGCCGAACCGATGCGGATCTCCTTGCCCTCCATCGAACCGAGCTCCTGCGCGATACCCATCCGGTCGATCTGCCGGCTGCCGCCCGTCTCTTGCCATACCGAAAAGACGACGCCCGCGGTATAGGCGAAGAGCATCACGGCGAAAATCCATGCGGCGAGCCTACGGCGGCGCGTATAGAAGCCGAACGCGAAGGCCATCGCCATCGGAAGGATCAGGATCGACCAGCACTCGAGGATGTTGGTAAAGGCATTGGGGTTTTCGAGCGGGTGTGCCGAGTTGGTGCCGAAATAGCCGCCACCGTTGGTGCCCAGTTGTTTGATAGGCACGATGGCCGCTGTGGGGCCCTGCGAGATGACCTGCTCCTGGCCTTCGAGCGTAGTGATGGTCTGTTTGCCGTCGAACGACATCGGGGTTCCGTTGATGACGAGCAGGATACCCACGACGAGCGACAACGGCATCAGAATACGGGTTACGCTCTTGGTAAGGAACACCCAGAAGTTGCCGATGGTCTTCGTGGTCTTGGCAGCCAGCGCCTTCATGACACCTGCCATGGCCGCCATGCCGCAGGCTGCGGTGACGAACTGGAAGAGCATGATGACGAACAGCTGGGTGAAATAGCTCAACCCCGTCTCGCCGCTGTAATGTTGCAGGTTGCAGTTGACCATGAACGAGATACAGGTGTTGAACGCCAGATCGGGCGACTGCCCGGGGTTGCCGTCGGGGTTGAGCGGCAGCCAGCCCTGGAAAACCAGCAGCAGCATGCCCCAGAAGAACCAGAAGAGGTTGACCATCAGCAGCGCCTTGAGAAACTGTTTCCAGTCCATCTCCTGCGCGGGGTCGATACCGCACACGCGGTAGACGAACCGTTCGACGGGAGCCATGAAGTCGAGCCACGTGCGCTCGCCCTTGTACACTTTGGCCATGTAGCGT
>OHHM01000574.1_pt1 | contig 13745 bp, 4 predicted proteins | sample 1568091 | NCBI WGS metagenome assembly OHHM01 (sample SAMEA3879525, study PRJEB24766) | human gut metagenome | biome: human-associated habitat; feature: feces | place: USA | collected 1985/1987 | reverse complement strand
GCACAGACGGAAGGAGGAATGAGTTATGGCTCATTTAGATGAGATACGGGGACTTGCAGAATATCATGCAACCCGTATCAGCAGTTCACCGCGAGATTGGATGAATTATCTGGATACTGCAGCCAGGCTGTATCGGTATCCATTTATGGATCAGCTTTTGATCCACGCACAGCGTCCAAAAGCAACTGCCTGTGCTTCTTTGGAATTATGGAATGAAAAAATGCTGCGGTGGGTAAATCGAGAAGCAAAGGGAATTGCTCTTTTAGATGAAACTATGCAGAAAACAAGACTCCGGTATGTATTTGATATTCAGGATACTCATAAGGTAAAAGGTGGAAGAACACCGTATTTGTGGCAGTTACAGGAGAAACAACAAGATGCCTTATTAAACCATTTAGAAGAAGTTTACGGACTGGAAGCTAAGGATGCAGGCAATCTTTCTGATGCACTGATGGCAACAGCAAAATACATGGTGGAAGAAAACCTGGATGAATATCTGGATGGCTTGACGTATGTGACAGAAGGAACGTACCTGGAGGAGCTGGAAGAAGATACCATCCGCAGCGAATTTCGCAGTCTGTTGACAGACAGCATTTATTATACGCTGGCTTCCAGATGTGGGCTTGATCCGTTGGAACGGCAGGAAGAAATGGACTTTGTACATATCACAGATTATAACAGCTTATCAGTGCTGACATTTATTGGAAATGCAACGAGCATGGCCAGTGAGTCTGTGTTAGTGGATATTGGAAGATTTGTACACCGTATTTCATTAGAAGAAATGAAAAAGGGTATTGAAAATTCGGAAGAAAGGAATTATAATAAATTTAACACGTTAATTCGCGAAAGCGAAGAGAATAACAACAGAATCATAGAAAACGAATATCCACAGGAAAATGAAGGAGGAAATGAGCATGGAACTGACATATCATCGCAAAGGGGATTATCTGTTTCCGAATCTGACAATCCAGGAGACAGAAGCACAGATTGGGAAATACGGAATGCTGCGAAGGACATTTCTGAAAGAACACAAGAACAGCCTGTATCAGAGTCTGTTGCTGACAGGGAAATTGAACAGCCATCTGGAAGAAATCGAGAAAACAGCACAGAAGAGATTGGAAGTACAGATGGAGAAACTTTTGGAGAAGAATCCGGCACCGTCGAAAGAGGAGAACCCGATGGCGTGGACAGCCCATATGAACAGTCTGACGGCAACAGCGGAAGAGAGCATCTTGTCGGAATTGGTATACAGCTAATTGAAGATACAAGTGAAGATCAGTTAAGTAAAGCAGAGGAAGAAATTGCCTCTGCTTTATCTTTGCCCGAACTTCCATCTGTAAATGAACAGAAAAGGGAAATCGAAAACAGAATAGCTGCCCGCTATGCCGGGGAGATTGCCATTCCAAGTGAAGTGGTTGATGAGGTTTTAAGAACCGGGGGAAACCGAAGTAAAAGCCAGCTTCGTATTATCTATAATTTTATGAGTGAACAGACACCGGAAGAATATACGGAGTTTGTAAAGCGGGAGTATGGAACTGGTGGAAAAGGTTTTGAAATCAATGGCATGGAATATTCTGTCTGGTTTGACGAAACGGGATTGCAGATTGCAGTAGGGCATACCGTTACCGATCAGATTCTGGATAAAGCGTTTTTATCCTGGGAAGATGTGAGTGGACGTATCCATCAGCTTTTGAAACAGGGCGAATATGCACCGCAGTCGGTACTGGATGTTGCAAGGGAAAATGCAGTAAAGGAACATGCACAGTCACTTGCCTATATGAAAGCAGACATGGCAGAGGGTGTGGCAGAACTTGTTTTTGATGAAGAAGATTTACCATATCTTCGCAGTATTTATCCGGAAATAACAGATTATCTGGAAGAGAAACTGACAGATCCGCAGTGGTTGACAGATCTGAATGAGCGTCTGGAAGGACTGGCAATGGCTTATGAGGAAGATAAAAGTATTATGCGGTTCCGCACCTATAATCCGGTCAGAATATCCGGTCAGTTTCAGAAATTTGCTGCAGAAGTAATTCCATACAGTGCAAGAGATGAATTCGCATGGCAGGAACATAAGGTGTTTATTACCCAAGATGAAATAGATGCTTTTCTTGCCGGTGGAGGTCCGTATTCGGATGGAAGGCTTTATACCTATTCTTTTTATCTTCTGAATGAAGATGATAAGGCAAGGACAGATTTTATCAAGGAAAAATATGGGATAGGCGGTCAGAGCCATGCTTTATGCGGGGCAGATAATTCACATGCAGATTATGACGGGAAAGGGTTGAAGCTGGAGAGAGGGGACTATGGGAATCCAGATACTTCGGTGTTGCTGCCCTGGGCAAAAGTGGCAAAAAGAATCGGCTACCTGATTGATAACCAGCAGTTCTTACGTTCCGCAGATTATTCCCGTATGCCGGAATATGAGAGGGAACGGATTGCAGGAAAAGTGATCAGCTTTTATGCAAGACTGCCAGAAGAAATCGAGCGTCCGTTTAAGCAGGATTTCTTTAATGAAGAAGCAAGAAAAGAACTTCCTGTTATGCTGAATGATTCGGAGCAGTCGCAGAAATTATTACAGGCGATGGATGATGCTCTGGCGATGCTGCCATTGGATTTTGAATCAGTAAATGAAACTTATGAGAAGAAATTACAGCTTTTGACGGAAGTACATCAGTATGTAGAGGGCAGCTATACGATTTTTCCGGCACAGGAAGTACCAGATCAGGCAGATGGCTTAAATGGATATCAGATGTCTTTATTTGATATTGTGAGTGCTTCCGAACCAGAAGAAGATATAGAAGATGCGGAACCGGAGCAAATTATCAGTGAACCAGAAGCAGAACCGGAAATAAAAACAGAGGAAGAAACAGGACCGGAAGATATAAAAGAACAGATTGTAGAGCAGGAACCTCATAATTTTCATATTACGGACGATGACCTTGGCTCTGGCGGTCCAAAAGCAAAGTTTAAAGCAAATATGGAAGCTATCCGGCTGCTGAAAGAACTGGAACAGGATCAGAGATTAGCAACACCGGAAGAACAGGAAGTGTTGTCAAGATATGTTGGATGGGGCGGCATTCCCCAGGCTTTCGAGGAAAGAAACAGTGCATGGGAAGAGGAATATACGCAGTTAAAAGGAATCCTCACACCAGAAGAATACAGTGCAGCAAGGGCATCAACGCTGAACGCCTTTTATACTTCTCCGACAGTTATTAAAGCAATGTATGAAGCTCTTGGAAATATGGGACTGAAACAGGGAAATATCCTGGAACCGTCCTGTGGAGTAGGAAACTTTATGGGACTTTTACCGGAAAGCATGAGTGCTGCAAATATGTATGGTGTGGAGCTTGATCCGGTTTCCGGGCAGATTGCAAAACAACTTTACCAGAAAAACAGGATTGCAGTACAGGGATTTGAGGAAACCAGTTACCCAGACAGCTTTTTTGACTGTGTAATCGGAAATGTACCGTTTGGGGCATATCAGGTCAGTGACCGCAAGTATGACAGATACCATTTTATGATCCATGATTATTTTATTGCAAAATCCTTAGACCTGGTACGTCCGGGCGGAGTGGTGGCAGTTGTCACATCAAGCGGTACGATGGATAAACAGAATCCGGAAGTCCGACAGTATTTTGCAAACCGGGCAGACCTGCTGGGGGCAATCCGTTTACCGAACAATGCTTTCCAGAGAAACGCCAATGCCAGTGTGGTTGCGGATATTCTGTTTTTTCAAAAAAGGAACAGGGCTGCAATCACAGAGCCAGACTGGGTACAGTTAAAAACTACACCGGAAGGCTATATGGTCAATTCCTATTTTGCCGACCACCCGGAAATGGTACTTGGGGAGTTCACAACAGAAAGTACCCAGTACGGAAAACAGGAAGTGACGGTAAAGGCAAAAGAGGGAGCAGATCTGGCAGAGCAGTTAAAAAAAGCAGTAAAGCATATCCAGGGAACTATTACAGAGCAGGAGATTTCGGATACGGAACTGGAAGAACAGGTGGTATCCATACCAGCAGATCCGAACATTAAGAATTTTAGCTTTGCACTTGTCGGAGAGGATATTTATTACAGGGAAAATTCTGTTATGAATAAGATGGAACTTCCCGTTATGACAGGCGAGCGTGTCAGAGGCATGGTTGCCATCCGGGATGCAACAAACAGGCTTCTGGAACGGCAGTTGGAAGAATGCAGTGATGAAGAGGTTGCCAGCTTACAGGCTGAATTGAATCAGGTTTATGACAGCTTTACTGCAAAGTATGGGCTTCTTAGCAGCAATGCGAATAAAAGAGCGTTCAGCATGGACAGCAGCTATTGCCTTTTGACTTCCCTTGAATTTCTGGACGAAAAGGGAGAGTTGAAGCGGAAAGCAGACATATTCACGAAGAGGACGATCCGCAGGGCAGAGCCGGTAACATCGGTAGATACGGCAAGTGAGGCACTGGCGGTATCTATCGGGGAAAAAGCAAAAGTAGATATTCCTTATATGATGGAGCTTACCGGGAAAACAGAGGAAGAGGTCACAGAGGAGCTTACGGGGGTTATTTTCAAGAATCCGCTTACGGATAAATGGGAGCCATCCGACGAGTATCTTTCCGGGAATGTCAGGGAGAAGCTGAACATTGCAAGGCAGTTTGCAGAAAACCATCCGGAATATATGGTCAATGTGCAGGCGCTGGAACGGGTACAGCCGAAAGACCTGGATGCTTCCGAGATTGAAGCAAGGCTTGGTGCAACATGGATTTCCCCGGACTATATTACAGAGTTCATGGCAGAAACATTCCATTCACCACGACAGCATATCAATTATGAGCGTATCAAAGTACAGTATGCGGAAGTGACCGGGCAGTGGAACGTAAAAGGAAAGAACGTGGACAGCAGCAATAACCCGCTTTCCACCGCAACTTACGGAACACAGAGGGCAAATGCTTACAGGCTGTTGGAAGATGCACTGAATCTGCGTGATACAAAAATCTATGACACAATACATGATGCGGATGGGGAACACCGGGTACTGAACCGAAAAGAAACTACTCTGGCGCAGCAGAAGCAGGAACTGATCCGGGAGGAATTTAAAGAGTGGATCTTTAAGGATATGAGCCGACGGGAAACACTCTGCAAGATTTATAATGAACGGTTTAACAGCATCCGACCAAGGGAATATGATGGCAGTCACATCCAGTTTGTCGGAATGAATCCGGAAATTAAGCTGATGGATCATCAGAAAAATGCGGTGGCACATATCCTTTATGGAAATAATACCCTGCTTGCACACTGCGTAGGTGCAGGCAAGACGTTCCAGATGATTGCAGCCGGCATGGAGAGCAAGCGTCTGGGACTGGCACAAAAGAGCCTTTATGTGGTTCCAAACCATTTGCTGGAACAGTGGGGAAGCGATTTCTTACGCTTATATCCGGGAGCGAATATTCTGGTGGCAACAAAGAAAGATTTTGAACCGGCAAACAGAAAAAGGTTCTGTTCCAGAATTGCAACCGGGGATTATGATGCGGTCATTATTGGACACAGCCAGTTCGAGAAAATTCCTCTTTCCAGGGAAAGGCAGATTGCATTATTGGAAGACCAGATTGCAGACATTACCTATTCTATCGAAGCGGCAAAAGAGGAAGCAGGACAGCAGTATACCATCAAACAGATGGAAAAAACAAAGAAAACCCTGAAAGCAAAACTGGAAAAACTGAATGACCAGACACGAAAGGATGATGTTGTGACTTTTGAGCAATTAGGCGTGGACAGGCTGTTTGTGGACGAGTCACATTTTTACAAGAACCTTTTTTTATACACAAAAATGCGGAATGTGGCAGGCATTTCACAGACCGATGCACAGAAAAGTTCGGATATGTTTATGAAATGCAGGTATATGGATGAGATTACCGGAGGAAAAGGAATCACGTTTGCAACGGGAACACCTGTATCAAACAGTATGACTGAATTATACACCATTATGAGATACCTCCAGTATGATACTTTAATGAATATGGGAATGGGACATTTTGATTCGTGGGCAGCAACTTTTGGAGAAACAGTTACGGCAATCGAATTGTCACCGGAAGGGACGGGTTATCGTGCAAAAACACGATTTGCCCGTTTTTTTAATCTTCCAGAGCTGATCTCAATATTTAAGGAAGCTGCGGATATTCAGACCGCAGATATGCTGAATCTTCCAGTACCAGAAGCAGAATATATCAATGAAGTGTTAAAGCCGAGTGAGGAACAGAAAGAAATGGTGGAAGCCTTTTCAGAACGTGCCGAACAGGTCAGGGGCGGTATGGTAGATCCAAGGGTAGATAACATGCTCAAGATTACCAACGACGGAAGAAAATGTGCATTAGACCAGAGGTTGTTAAATGATATGCTGCCGGATGCAGGGGAAAGCAAGGTAAATGCCTGTGTGGAGAATGCTTTCCAGGTATGGGAGGACGGAAAAGATACACAGGCTACCCAGTTGATCTTTTGTGATCTTAGTACACCGAAAACTGACGGAACGTTCAATGTTTATGATGATGTGAGAAACAAGCTGGTGGAACGGGGAATCCCGAAAGAGCAGATCGCATTTATTCATGAGTACAATACGGAGGTAAAAAAAGCGGAGCTGTTTGCAAAGGTGCGGGCCGGGCAGGTAAGAATCCTGATGGGTTCCACTCCGAAACTCGGTGCTGGTACCAACGTTCAGGACAGACTACTTGCACTGCATCATCTGGACTGCCCCTGGAAACCGTCTGACCTGGAACGTGCGCCCGTAAAGGCATCATAATAAATATACCTTTGGCAAGGTATTAGGATAGTATCTTACAGTCCTATCATCAACCGATTTACCTGTGAGGGAAACTAAATATCAGGGAAAATAGCACGTCGGTAAAGCCATAAGTCAGCTAATTACCAAGCTGCGACTGAATGGGGAGATGAAAAGTTAGGTATGAGGATAAAGCCCATACTGGTTGAACGATAGTCCAAACGGTCAATGTCGGGACTATGGCGTAAGGTAATTATTATTCGCCATATCTCAGCACTTATGTTCCGCTGTTCAGGAGCGTAAGCAAAGATAGGCTGAGACGTATATGCAATAAGCATAAAAGGATGGAAGTCGTATCCGACAACCTAACAAGCCAAATCGTTAGTATGATGCTAAACGGGGATTACCTAAGTCGAAACGCTTAAAAATAAGCTATTAAGTGTAGGCTTATGAATATTCGATATGGTAACGGAGCCTTCATAGTAGTCCGAGAGTGTTAATGGCACTTACATGGCGAAGGAAGGCAGTTTATAACATTAACAATATAGAAAGGATAATGTGTGATACATTATGAGAAATCCTGAAAATGTGTTAATCAGCTTAACGAAACACAGTAACCAAAAAGATTACAAGTACGAGCGTTTATACCGTTTGCTCTACAATGAGGAACTGTACTTAACCGCTTATCAAAACATTTATTCCAATGACGGAAGTATGACAAAAGGTACTGACAACCAAACGGTTGACGGTATGAGTATCGAAAGAATACGGAAAATCATAGTTTCGCTCAAAGATGAAAGCTATCAGCCAAAACCTGCAAGAAGAACCTATATTCCAAAGAAGAACGGAAAAATGCGTCCACTCGGAATACCGTCCTTTGAGGATAAATTGCTTCAAGAGGTTATCAGAATGATTTTAGAAGCTATCTATGAGGGGCATTTTGAAAATACTTCTCATGGGTTCAGACCTAATAGAAGCTGTCATACGGCACTCAATGAAATTCAAAAAACTTTCACGGGTGTGAAATGGTTTATCGAGGGAGACATTAAAGGTTTTTTTGATAACATCAACCATGCTACGTTGATTGGAATTTTACGAGAACGTATCAATGACGAGAGATTTCTTCGACTGGTAAGAAAATTTCTGAATGCAGGCTATATTGAGAATTGGACTTTTCATAACACCTATTCGGGAACACCGCAGGGTGGCATTATCAGTCCTATTCTTGCAAACATTTATTTGGATAAATTTGATAAGTATGTAAATGAGTATGTCCGAAAATTTAAAAAAGGTAAAAAGCGTATGCGTACAAAAGAGTACCGCAGGAACGAAGTCGAATTAAGCAAAGCCAGAATCGCATTGAAAAATGCAAACGACGACTGTGAAAGAGAAAATGCGATTGCACGCATAAGGCAGTTGGAAAAAGAGCGGGTGAATATTCCCCCAAGTGACCCTATGGATAACAATTATGCAAGGCTGGTCTATGTCAGATATGCTGATGATTGGCTGTGCGGAGTTATCGGCTCGAAAGAGGATTGTAAGAAAATAAAAGAAGATTTTAAGAATTTTCTCAAAGAACAATTACAGTTGGAGCTATCAGAAGAGAAAACGCTGATTACCAATGCCCAAAAAAGTGCGAAATTTCTCAGTTATGAAATCAGAGTACGGCATAGCAATCTAACCAAGAGAGATAAAATAGGCAAGCTCGTTCGTAATTACACGGGCAGAATTGTACTGGAAGTTTCAAGTGATACAATCAGGAAACACTTGATTGATACAGGTGCTATGAAGTTAATCTACCATAATGGAAAAGAAATTTGGAAACCCAAGGCAATATACAGATTGAAAAACTGTGATGATCTGGAAATACTCGACTACTACAACAGTATGATACGAGGTTTTTACAATTATTACTGTATAGCCAATAACAGCTCAATCATCAACAGCTACAAGTATATTATGGAATACAGTATGTACAAAACCTACGGCACAAAATACAGGACATCAATTTCAAAAGTAATCGGAAAATTCAGAGCAGGAAAAGATTTTGCTGTAAAGTTCCGTAATTCCAAAGGAGTTGAGAAAATGCGAGTGTTTTATAACGAGGGTTTTAAACGGCAGAAAAAAGCATTCCAATCTAATGCAGACTTAGTTCCAAATACAATCAAATATTTCAGCAGTACAAAGCTAATCGACAGAATAAAAGCCAGAGAATGTGAGCTATGCGGAAAAACTAATACTCCCATAGAAATTCATCATGTTCATCGGCTTAAAGATTTACAAGGTAAAACTTTTTGGGAAGCTCTTATGATAGCGAGAAATCGCAAAACAATAGCTTTGTGTAGAGAATGTCATAAGAAATTACACTGTGGACAGTTAAATTGAGTTTATAAACGGAGAGCCGTATACAGTGAGAGTTGTAAGTACGGTTCGGGGGCGAGTATTTGGAAACCTACCATAGCAATATGGCAAGGCGCTGGGTACTTAGCCTACAGAGGGAAGGACGTATTATCCGTCAGGGAAACCATAATAAAAAGGTTCATATCTTCCGGTATGTAACAGAATCCACTTTCGACAGTTATATGTGGCAGTTGATCGAGAACAAGCAGAAATTCATTTCCCAGATTATGACGAGCAAAGCACCGGTCAGAAGTTGTGAAGATGTGGACGAAGCGGCGCTGTCCTATGCAGAGGTCAAAGCACTTGCAACCGGAAATCCGGCAGTAAAAGAGAAGATGGCATTGGACGTGGACGTAGCAAAGTTGAAACTTTTAAAAGCGAACCATATGAATAACCAGTACCGACTGGAAGATGATATTGCAAGGAATTTTCCGCAACAGATCGCAAAACTGACAGAGATCATTGACAGCTACAAGGCAGACATCGCACACTTTTCCGAGCATAAAATCACAAATCCAGAGCAGTTTTCTATGGAAATCAGTGGAAAAGTGTTCACAGAAAAGAAAGAGGCAGGTGCGGCACTTCTGGCGGTCTGCAAAGACATTAAGTCTGTAGATGCAGCTATGGACATTGGAAGCTATCAGGGATTCAACATGAGAATCCAATTCGACAGCTGGAGCAAAGAGTTTATCCTGTCTGTAAAGCATGAATCGGTAGCTAAAGTTCGGTTGGGGGCAGATGCCCTGGGAAATATCACTCGTATCAATAATCTTTTGGAAAGCTATCCGGAGAAACTGGCAGAAGCAGAGCAACGGCTGGAAACGGTACAGGAGCAGCTGGCAAATGCGAAAGCGGAAGTTGGAAAGCCATTCCCAAAAGAAGAGGAACTGAACCAGAAACTGGAGCGGTTGTCAGAGTTAAATGCGCTTCTCAATATGGATGAAAGGGAAGATACAGAAGCAGAGCAGCCAGAATCAAAAGAGAAAGAAGAAAGACCGGCACATGGTTCTATCCATGAGAAATTGCAGATTTATAAAGAAAAAAGCCAGCGGGAAAGTGAAACTGGCAAGGAAACCAGAAAACGGGACTTCGGTCTGGAATAAATAAACAGGAAAGATGGCATAATTTGGTAGAAGAAGGTTCTGCCGGTTATGCCATTTTTAGAACACAGGAGGAATTTGAATGGCGAGAAATATGATAACAGGAAAAGAAACGCAGAAAATGCAGGAATATACGCAGGAACAGATAGATCGTGCAGAACACATGGGAATAGCGCTTCCAGTAGATGTAAAAGAACAGATTTTTGAATATGCAAATCTGATTGGCGAGGAAGAGAAAGTAAGGACGTTGGTAAGAAATCTGACAGATGCAATCAATCAGGCAGATGAAGATAAAGTAGAGGAACTTCTGGATGATGCAAAAATGCATATTCATGACTTACCAGATCCAACCATAGGCAAGCTGGAATTACGTGATTATGGATATACAGCAGAAGACATGGTGCCGCTCAGAAAAGAAGCAGCTTTGGATTATCACAGAATGGGTTCTAAGATTTATTGCCTGGGCAGCGATGGCGGTAAGGGAGAGTATGCAAGTAAAGAAATGATACAGACGCATGAAGGTCTGTTTGGCATGGAATTACAGATGTGGGAACGGATAAGGGATCAGGATCTGGATTATGCCGATGAAGATGTGGGAGCATTTCAGGAGCCTATGAGTGTCATTGACCAGGAAGAAGCATTGAAATTATACGATGCCGGAGCAGATATCTATCTGATTACTAATTTTTCATCACCGGTCTATGTCACGGAACGCAAGGAAATCGAACGAGGACCGGAGCATTATCAGATGTCCATGGCAGAACGGGAGCGTTTCCGTAACCTGGAATGGGAAATGCAGAAATATCCGCAGATTCAGTCTTTGAAAGAGGCAAACCTGTTGTTAGGAACAAGGCGAACCTTTGGCATTTATCAGATCAAGGATGATTCACCGGGTGAAAACTATGCATTTATGAATATGAGTTTTATTGAAAGTCATAGTATGCAGATAAAAAAAGAAGATTATAAGCTGGTCTATGTTGGAGAATTACTGGGAAATACGTCACTGGATGATATTTTTGAAAGGTTCAACATTGACAGACCGAAAGACTTCCGTGGGCATTCCCTGTCTGTCAGTGATATCGTTGTTTTGAATGATGGGAAAAAAGTAACAGCTCATTTTGTAGACAGTATCAGTTTTGAACAGCTGGATTCTTTCCTGAATCTGGAAGAACAGGTTCTTAGTGAACTGGCATATGAGGTAGGAGAACGTTATTTTGCTATTCAGAGAACAGAAGAAGGATATGATTATTCCTTTTACGATGAAGATTTCCGCCTGATGGATGGTGGCGTCTATGAAAATGGTGAAATTTCTATTGAAGAAGCGGCAGAGGAACTTCTGAAAGACGAAGGCTGGATTGGAGAACGCATCCGTGGGGATTATGATCAGTTGATGGAAAAAGTGAAAGAAATGGATGAGGTTGTAATGGCAGAGATTCAGAAAAGCCAGGGCGAATATAAGCCACTGGCTAAGGTAGAAGAACTGGAAGAGGCGAATTATAACATGATTGACAATGTACTTAACAATATGCCACTGAAGAAAGAACCTTATCTGGAATACTTTGCCACAGAATGTGATGAGTTCCATGATATGGGAGCTTATGAAAAAAGTACCGATGTTAATCAGATAGCTGCAGTCTATGAAAAATATAAGGAGAATCCAGAAACTGCGTATCTGGGATGCTCGATGGGAATTATCTATCGTGATCCGGAAGACAGTTACTACGATGATGCTGAATTTGCAATCGTAAAAGGAAATACCGTATTTGGAAATCTGATGGATGATGTTCGGTTTTATGGAGAGCTTGCACTGGTACGGGAAGGGATTGAGAAAATTCATGAAGCATTGCCGGACTACAAGTATGTACCGATGAGGGATGTTCGAGAAGCAATGTATCCAGAGAAGATGACCACAGAACAGTTGGCAGAGGCATTGGATGAGATTGCAGAAGCTTTTGATCCGTATGAGTATCGAGATAATGTGGAGCCGGGAGAAAATACGGTACAAGAGGTGATGTTGGATTTGCAGAGTGGCAATACACATTCTTATATTTCTTATCTGAAGGATATTGTAGACGAAGAATGCGACTTGTCTGTTCGTGCAGGTGTATTGATGGAAAGACTGAAAGCCTATGAACCGGAGATTCCAAAAGATATGGAGCCGATGGTGTATGTGAATTATTGTGAGAAAAGTGAATTGGCGAATCCAAGATGCCAGAAGTTATCTGATTTGGATTCCAAAACAGTAGAACAGGACAAAGCCTGGTATGCCGACTGTGATCCAAACACCAACGAACCAAAAACGACAGCGCAGATGTTTTTTACAGTATATTATGCTGAGAAGGGCGACCAGATGCTGCATCATTTTCAAGGTAAGATAGACATTGGTAGCGGAAATGGCGGCATCATCAGTCAATTAAAGATGCAGAATGAAATGAAGTTGACAGATGAAAGCTGGATCAGCTATCAGCAAGGAAAAGGCAATGAAGAATATCAGAAGTATATGGAAGATCTGACGGATATGCAGAATCATGTACTGCCGTATTTGCAGAGCTTTTGCAGTCTGGAAGAAAAAGGTGTGAAGGAGAAACGAGAACAGCAGGTAGCAGAGAAAAATGAGAGCAGAGAAGCTGTGCCAAGATCTAGCGTTGATGAAAATACAGGAGTTAAGGACGCAGGGAAAGCTGAAAGAAAGGCAGTAGCACAGAAAAAGGCAATGCCAGGAAAAGAGAAAAAACCGTCAATCCATGAACGATTGGAAATCAATAAGAGAATTATCCAGGAAAAGCAGGGAAAAGATAAGCCTGAGAGAGGAGCTGATTTGGGTGTAAGATAAACAATAAAGCCTGGTAGATGATTTTAAAGATCATTTACCAGGTGTTTTTTTGTGAAAATCTTAGAAAACAATAACAAATCCTGAATTATTCATGGAACAATATCTGAACTGATAACTGTACCATGAAATTAAAAATGCTCCATGCAGTCATAACATCGCTCAATTTCTCTGTCAAAAGGGTGTAAAGTCCCTATCGCAGAGTTCCGAGCAATTGTTAAACTGTCAAGGTTCGTTAATAGGTGCTATTCCAGCTGTACATTTAGCTTGCCGATATTAAAAATTGTCTTATAGAATTCACTCTTATAAGGGCAACTACTGCAAAGCTTGAATGTGATATATCTTGCTGAACGAACTACTTTTACAGCAATCTTCAGCAGTTTTAAACGGACGGTATCAATGCGTTGCTTTCGCATATTTGCTGATAACGCCAATCGTCTAAACCAATTAAATATTGCAGATATGAGAAAGAACTTCATAGAAAGTTTTTATATATGTTACAGGAACTGCAAAAACAACCAATTCAGAAAAGAGGAAACGGTCTGGATGGTATAAAAAAATTGCATGAAGAATATCTGCGGCAGGCAGGAAATTGTGAAAATGATTGCAGATATATTATAAAGGCAGCAGTTATGTTGTCACAGGAAGAAATAGGAAC
>OHHM01000571.1_pt1 | contig 13812 bp, 8 predicted proteins | sample 1568091 | NCBI WGS metagenome assembly OHHM01 (sample SAMEA3879525, study PRJEB24766) | human gut metagenome | biome: human-associated habitat; feature: feces | place: USA | collected 1985/1987 | reverse complement strand
AACAGCTTCTTAGCACGTTCTGCAGCAAGGCTGAGTTCCTGGAGAGTTTCTGCATCCTCAAGGATGCTATCGGGTGTTCCGGTTTCAGACTGATACTGTTCTGCGAGGTACATAAGAACACGGTCGTCCCAGTCCTTACCGCCCAGGTTGTGGTCACCACCTGTACAAACGACACGAATCTCACCCGGCTTGATGTTAATCATAGTAATATCAAACGTTCCACCACCAAGGTCATAAACCAAAACGGTCTTGTTCTGGCTATCGTCAGTTACACCGTATGTAATAGCTGCAGCAGTAGGCTCGTTGATAATTGCCATAACATTTAGGCCGGCGATTACACCCGCAGCCTTTGTCGCATCACGCTCAGTAACGCCGAAGTATGCAGGGCAGGTAATAACAACATCACGGATCTGCTCATCATCGCTAAGCTTACCTTCCATACGCAGGGAGTCTTCGGCATCCTTAACGACTTTCTTAAGAATATAGGAGGAAATCTCCTCTGGCTTCATATCAATTCCGTTAAGATTCAAACTGAATCCAGGCTGTCCGATACTACGCTTAATGAAGGTTACAACCTGCTCGGGATACATCTTTGCGCTTTCCTTTGCAGCAGAACCAACGGTAACATCGGTCTGTGTTTCAAAGAACACGGCAGAAGGGGTTGTGAGATCACCTTCTGCATTTTTAAGAACAACGGGTTTGCCATTCTCATCGATATATGCGATACATGAATAGGTTGTTCCAAGGTCAATACCAAATACTTTTCCCATGTTTTTTATTCCTTTCGTCTATATGTTTATTTTTCGGAGGGATCGTCAGAGGATGCCTCATACTTGAATATCTTGATTCTCTCTGGTCTGAGAACCTTATCACCCTTTTCATAACCATCTGCAACACGAACAGCTACGAGATTATCCTTGGATTTATCATCCGTAGGAACGGTCTGAATAATCTTCTGGCGACGGACATCTACTTCATGACCAGGTACACGATAAGATTCGATATTCTGACGATAGAGGATATCTTCCAGATCTTCCGCAATGCCCTTAACAATCCTAAGGAGTTTCTTGTAGTTCTCCTCCGTAGGTTCTTTCTTTTCATACACACGAACGTGCCCCTTAGTACTGTCAACAAGCTGGATAATATCCAACGCAATCATGTCAACAATCTTATCTAAAGCTCCGTTCTGATAACGCACCAGTTCACGGTGCATATTATCGAACAGACCGTTCTTGTGTGTGTCCTCTGCGATTTTGTCGTCGAAAGTTTGCTGTAAAGCTGCAAGTGCCTGCTGTACAGCATCCAGCTTTTCAAGAAGTGCAGTCTGCTCTGCAGGAGTTTCAGCAGGAGTCTGCTGAGGTTCAGCTACTTCTTCAACTGGTGTGGTGATTTTCTCATCCATTTTTCCTTGTACCTCCTCTTGGTCTATAATTTTTTCAAATCTCGTTGAATCTTTCGTTGGCAAACCAGCTTTCAAATCTGCAAGTGCCTTGTCGGGCATTTCTCGCAAATAAATCAGATAGTTATATCCTCCCAAAGGAGAAAGTGGGTAATTTTGATTCAAAATTTTTGCGGTATATCCTTCCACAGAAAGACCATCCTCTGGAAATGCTCTTTTAGCAACATAATCAGAGAACTCCAGATAAATATCCTTGTGTTTTGCAAGTTTAGATATTGTCATATCAGCCCGACGTTCGGATAAATTATTTTCTGAAAGCAGATAGTTTTTAATGGCTTCTCTACGCAAAACTGCTTCACTTTTATTTCTGTAGTTGTCAGCATACCATTTATCCAACATCTTAATGGAATCGTACATCTCGTCTGAATCCATATTCCGTTCAACATAGTGGCATATCGGCAAAACAGAGTAGCTGCGTGGATATGTTCCTGCCATGATTGCTGCCTTCATTTCGTTAAGAAGTGTTACAACACTTTCATAGCGTTTCAAACAGCAAGGGTCGTTAGAAGTTGCATCACTAAATAATGCAATACATCTACTAATTATTTCATCAAAAGACACTTATCTCACCTCCTAATTTACTTTGTTACACCAATTCTTGTTTGGTGTTTCAATATAATACTGTGTTGCACCGCCATCTCTATGTTCAACCCCACCATCTTTAGTAGGAGTATCCTGCGGAGCCGCTGTACCCTTCAATGCCAAGGTGCCATTTTCTGGTTTGGATTGATATTCTCCAGTCAATGGGTTGCCCCAACTCTCACAAACAGCCAGTTTGTTTCGGGTGTCTTCAATAGACATTGGTTCTTCAGACCACCATGAACCATATCCATATCCACCTTGACCTTCGGTGTCATACCCTCGCCGGTATAACTCTTGTGAACCATCCATTTGAACAACTTCGATTTTTTGGTCAGTAAATCCAAGCACAGTCGTTTCATCAACCTTATCAAATCCGATTGAGTTTAACTCTTTGGCAATTTTTTCTGCTTTTTCACGACTATCAAGGGATGGGTCTTCACTAATATCTGCGATGTTCTTATTAACATCCGCTATTTTTTGTTCATCTGGAATATCCACTTTACGGTCTAAATCTTCGGGAACCTGTGTAGGCTCTGCTTTTTCATTAACCGTTTCGGGTGGACCTGTTGTAGAAGGAGGAGCATCATTATTACTCTTGTGGTCACTTCCTTCGTAATCTTGTTTTGCCTCCATATCTGGCGTTTCATCCGATACGGGAATAGCATCTTTTACGTCTTGAGCATAGTCACGAGCATCTGCTTCGACGGGTTGATTCTGATATTCGTAGAAATCATCCTCTGGTCTCACATAGTCATCAAAGTTTTCTTTGAATTGATAATCTTGTTCAGTTTGAGGATTATCTGCTCGTTCATGCTGCCAACAATGTCGAGACTCGTGGGCGATAGTGTCAGCAGTTTCAGCGGCATCACCCATATTAAAGCGATTTATGTAAATGGTGTTGTTGCTTGCGGCATATCCGCCATAATCGCCGGGGTCTTCATTGTTGTAATAAGCAATGTTGGGTTTGTTTTCAAGCTGGAGATCTTCTGCGATACTATCGCGGAGTTTCTCTATAGCTTGTTCCTTTTCGACTTGCGAAAGGTTGTCCCAGTTGTTCTGTTCAAATGCACCTAAGTTTTCACGAGTTTCGTCGCTTATATCCGACTTATTGGCAACATCTTCCGGGCGAGTAGTGTCTTCCGGTTTCATGTCTGCGTTATCAGTAGTAGCGGCATTTGCCTTCTCAGGCATATTTGTAACTTCAACAGGAATTTCATAACCCATTTCTTGGGCTGCTGCAATTCTGTGACGACCATCATCTGCAAAAGAATAACTACCATCAGCTTGCTGCTCAACCTTAACCATATTTTCGGGATCGAAGTAAGCGTGTGCTGTGTCCTTCAAATCCGGGTCTTGTTTGATTTCATCGAGAGATTTGCCGCTATCCAATGCTTGTTGAACATCCGGTATTCCTTCGGCAATACGCATATAGTCTTCTTTGGTATTACCGTGGTGATTCCAGAATTGGTCGCTGTCCATACCCTGTGCGTATGTCATATCAATGTTAGACGCATTAACCATCACACAATTATCGGGAAGCTCTGCAGCAGATACATCCTTGCCACTTTCCAGCGAAGGAGTTGAAACGTCTGTTGTAACGTCCATACCCAAGGATTGTTGCAAATCAGCATTTAACTTTTGCCACTCGGGGGCTTGGGAATATTCTGAGTAATCGTCCGGTCCGTAATTATGCTCATTCATGTAATCTGCCATATTAGAGATCGCTACCTCTTGTGTTGGAGGAGTAACCTCCATACCCAAGGATTGCTGTAATTCAGAATTGAGCTTGTACCATTCGGGGTCTTTGGAATATTCCGCATAATCATCAGGACCATAGTTGTGTTCGCTCATATACTCCGCCATATTATTCATAGCGGTACGATATGCGTCTTCACCTTCGGGAGTTTCAGCCTTATTTTCCATTCTGGAATTTGTATCGTCTGGCTGTTCCTCGTTTTGGTCATGAGTATCTGTGAAACTGTCATTTTTGTTATCAGCAGAATCGTTTTGAGTTTCAGCATCATTACGAAGTTCTTCGTTTTCAGTATCTGCCGTTTGAGTGGATTCTATTTCTGCAGGTTCATTTTGTTGTTCTGTGCCGTTCTCAGAAGGATTTCTGTTTTCCGATTCTGCGGCATCATCAATATTGTTGTCAGCGTTATGAACATCAGCGCTTTCGGTTTCATCCTCAGCTCGTTCTGCTGCGTTTTGATTTTCTTCTTCGGCAGCCTGTTCTTCTTCCTCTTGTTCTCGTTCGGATTCGCTGTCGTCTGTAGAATCATGGTTTTCGTTACGATTATCTGCATCCTCGTCAGAGTAGTCTTCTAACTCTCCGGGATCTTCATCGTAATCATCATCTTCGGTATCGTCTTCGGCATCAGCCTCAGAACCATCGGGCTCGCCATCGGCTTCCTCGCCGTCAGCAGTGGAGTCGGTGTCCTCGGTCTGAGGTTCACCGTCATCCTGTGTATCGTCGATGTCGTCACCGTCTTCGGTGTCAGCTTCGGTATCATTCTCAGCATCATCGGGTTCACCGTTATTATCCATATCGCCATCGGCTTCATCGCCGTCAGCGGTGGAGTCGGTGTCCTCGGTCTGAGGTTCGCCGTCATCCTGTGCATCGTCGATGTCGTTACCGTCTTCGGTGTCGGCTTCGGTATCGGCTTCGGTATCAGCCTCAGAACCATCGGGTTCGCCGTCATTATCCATATCGCCATCGGCTTCCTCGCCGTCAGCGGTAGAGTCAGTGTCCTCGGCTTCAGCTTCACCATCATCCTGTACATCGTCGGTGCTATCTTCAAGGGAGTCTTCGTCAGAGTAATCTTCGGGTTCTCCTACATCTTCATCCTCTTGGTCATCCCAATCATCGTCGATGTCATCACCGTCCTCGGTGTCGACTTCGGCATCAGCCTCAGCATCATCGGGCTCACCGTCATTATCCATATCGCCATCGGCTTCCTCGCCGTCAGCGGTGGAGTCGGTGTCCTCGGCTTCAGCTTCACCATCATCCTGTACATCATCGGTGTCATTATCATCAAGGGATTCTTCGTCAGAATAATCCTCGGTTTCTCCTGCGTCTTCATCCTCTTGGTCATCCCAATCGGACTCGGAGGATTCATCCTCATAATCATTGGGTTCGTCAAACGATTCATCATTATTCTCGTCCATAGGCGAATCAGAAGAATCTGTATCGCTATCAGTATCTTCATCTATTCCGTCGCCTATATCATCGTCGGAATCGTCAAACCCAATGCCATCTTCATCGCCAGAAGATGTATTATCATTTTCGTAATCAGAGCCGTCATATTGTGAATCGGTATTTTCTACATCGTCACCCTCAGAAAAACCAACTTCTTGGCTATCGTCTGGCTCTTCATCGTATTCTGATTCATCAGAGTCTTCGGCACTATCTTCTGGAGATTCAGTAGTGTCGGAATCTTCATCAAAACCGCCAGATTCGCCTGCTTCTTCGGTTGTTGCTTCCTGCGTTGCCTCAGAAGATTCTCCTCCAGTTTCGGCTGCAGAAGTTTCATTCACTTCGGAACTGCTACTAACTTCGCCGCTGCCACCGCCTTCAACGGAACCGCCGCCACCTTCGATTTCTGACATTACTTACACCTCCTTGTCTTTTACTTTGCTTTTTTGCTTGTCACGAGCTTCTTTCAGCCATTGACCGTCATCCGTGGGACCATCATCGAATCCCACACCACCACATATAAGGTCAACTTCGATTTGAGTATCTATTGCAGTTTCTCCACCTGTTTGACCAAGTTGTTCAACAGGTGCTTGCTGTTCCAGTCGTTTCATGTTCGTCCTCCTTATCTATAGCAGTAATCGGGTTGAACGAAAAATGTGAGCTGTTCGGGCACTCCACCATAACGAAACGTAGGAACAGAAATGTATTTACAACGGTTGGCAGCTTTCTGGATGCAGTCTGTCAAACAACCGTTTATTTCTCGTTCCAGGATGCTTCCACGCACAACACGGAACGTAATAAATTCTTCTTCCATTTGTAGGCTGTTGTATAACATACTTTCCAACTGAGCTTTACTATCAAGCAAAGCATTGTTTACTCTGAAATAGTTGTATGGAGAAGATGGACATTCGGGGTAGTGTTTTTTATTCCATGTGTGGTCTTTAGCAATTTCATCGTCACTCAAATTCATATAGCCATAATTAGGCATTGAAGATGAGTCTGAATACTGATTATCCCAAGTCACGTCAACATGGTGGTAATATCCGTTAATTTTTACAATGTTCCATGCGTGAGGACCGGCACCTATTGAACTGCTGCCTTTACCGGAAACAACCCAACACTCTAAATCAATTTTGTCACACAAAAACTTAAAAGCTTTTGCGAACCCCTCACATACACACTTGCACTTCAAGAGTGCGCCAATTATGTTATGTGCTTCAGCAATATTGCGTTCATTAGGTCTATGACTACTGGCAGCAACCGTATCGTACTCCAGATTGCTTTTGAGATAATCATGGAGAGAACGAACCTTATCATAATCAGATTGATGGTCGTTGATATGCTCGCTTATAATGCTTTGAGCTGCGGCATCCAACTGACCACGAATCTTCGTTGCCTCGGCAGGAGAGTATAAATAAGCTGGCATTATATCTCTCCGCATTAAACTTGACATTACTCGAAATTCTTGACCAACATAGAATATTTCTGGATGGTCATTCAAAACTTCAATGGCTAATTCAGCCGCCGGAATCGAACCGGTAACAGGAAAGCTTCTTCCTCTATTTTGAAAGCATTGGAGGGCAGCATCATATATCCGTTTATTAGCCCCCAAGTTGTTGTAATACACGCTCTGCACTCAGCTCACCTCCAATCTGCAATTACCAAAACTTTTTGCTTTTCTTTACCGAGACCTTTAATTCTCGGCTCACAGAACCACTTTGGTTCTTAATATAAATTTTGCACTCACCCAAACCTCTACCTAATACATAACCGCCTCGGTATTCGGCAACATTTTTATCGCTACTAACAGCTCTCAAAAAATCCTTGCCGTAAGCATTTTCGGGAACAAGTCTATATTTCCATTCTTTCTGCTCGCCGACACCAAGTTCAAGGAAACTGCAAGGACAAATAATGTCTTCAATTTCCGGTTGTACTTCAAGAGAAATAGTTTTAGAAACTTCCTGGGTATATGCAGTTATGCAACAACGTCCACAATCTATTGCTGTAATAACACCAGAAGAAAAATCCACATTTGCTACAGAGTGGTCATCGCAGCTCCAGCGAATTTCGTCTTTGTTTTCGGCGTTATCTGGAACGATTGTTAAGGTTAATTCGCTTGTCCCTCCCACTGGCATATAAAGAGCTGAGGGAAACAGCGTAATGCCGGTTATTAAATTACGTTGTCGAACTTTTATGACTTCGATTGCAACTGGATAAGGATCATCCCCGATATACACGGCTATTTCAGCCGTACCTACAGCACGAGGATACAAGGTACAACCATCAACATCTATGGTGTCGCTTGAATCTGTTACAACTCGCAAAGCGACCTCGCTATCAGCGGGGAAAATATGTGCATCCAGTTCTACGGCACGTCCAACATCACAAACTTGCGGAAGTGTAACAGTACACATGGGCGATGCTTGGCATACAAGCTCTAAATCTTCTTTTTCACTTTCAGTTAAGAACTCTTTTGCATGAGCAGGAAAGTTGTAACTTAACTGAGATAGGAATGGACACAATGCTTCCTCTTCGATGATTCCTAAAAGAAGCTTTCCGATGTCATCGGGGTCAACGCTAAAATATAACTTGGTTCCTTGTCGCTTAATAAAGCGTGTTTCTGTTCCCATCACTAAAGCGTATATAGGAGCATCAGTATCTAATCTGATGTAGTCATCCTCGCTTTCGCATAAGGCAACGACAACGGGGGCATCATAAGGAAGCTCATCGTTGGCATCAAAAGGCTTTATCTCAACGGTTGTCAACGGGCAATCTGTCCATGTGATACCGTCGTCTGAAACATCTTCAAATATGCCTTGCTCCTCTAAAACTTCATAAACGGCTGTAGTCATTTCATCATTATTGCTTACATTAACGACCGGGATGATTATGCTTTCATCAGTTTCTTCGCCGCCTAACATTTCCAGTTTGCCGAGTCTTTCATATACGTTTGCATCCATCGGCAAAGCTTGGCTCATAAAGGAAATACAATGAGAACTTCTGTGTGCCAGTTCCTCTAACCATTCACATGTAAACTCGTTTGAAACGCAAAGCATTTCGTAATCGGAATTTACCTCACGGTAAAGTTCTGTAAACAAGCAATCAGACCACTTTTCGAGTCTTTGATGCTGAAAACTCATTAAGGAACTATATGGAGATAATTTTTTGCCATTTACTGATATTTTAAGTTCAGGCAAAAAAGGGTTATAAAATACAACTACTTGATTCATTTATTGCCTCTCGCTTTTCCATAGATTCCCTCGTAAATCAACTGGTATTTGTTGTAGTTGATTTCCTCAACACGTTTATTGAGAAGCAGGTATCGAAGAACTCTATTCTTGATGTTTTCGTCAGTTAAAAGAACGTAGCTATCGAGATGGTCATAGACACGGCTGTGCCAATTTCTAATTGAAGCCAAGTCCTTTTTGTCGATGCAATCACGAGTAATTTTAGGTTCGTTCTTATAATCTTTTGCAAAGCGAATCGGAAGAGCTTCAAAGAGCCCATTGCAACTGATAAATTCTGCCAGTTTTGCGGCAAAACTACCATTAACAGGAGCCTCACGTTCAAAACACGAGCACCAATCAACCATCGACTGAACAATGTCCTGCTTTTTGGAAGCGTTTATATCGGAGCTGTTTATGATCTCCAACAAATCATCCAACTGGAATCCTTCTTCCGCAGCAAGTCCTGTTTCATACTGGAAAACAAGCTCAACCGCCAACTGTCCTTTTATCACCGCAAGAGCGTAGTCGTCTGTGATAAGGTCGGTCTGATGATATTGTTCTTCGCTTTTGTCAATTTGAGTTAAAACTGCTTCGACCCAGTTATTTTGATACACAACTGCAACACCCATAGGGAATCTGGATATTTCTCTTATTTGACTATCATTAAGTCCCATAGAAAGACCTGCGATTTTGCAGTCCTCATAATCGGGAAGCCTCATAATGATTTTTGTGTTTGTATTTTTTACAGCAGACACATCAACTGCTGTGGGAGACTGGTCAACGATAATAAAACCCTCTCCGTATGTACGCATTTCTGCAATGGCAGAACTAATCATTTCTACGGATTTTGCCTGCACATTTGAGCCTTCGCTACCGCCAGTAGGACTGCGCTTCAAAATGTTGTGTGCTTCTTCCATTACGGTTACATGGCGAAGCGGTTGATTTTCTTCGCTTGTACACATACGGTACTCATTCAATTTGAGTATTAGCACACCCATCAACAAGCTCTTAGTTTCCAAAGAAGACACTCGGCTAAGGTCAACGATAGTGTTTTGGTCAAAGAGATATTCTTCATCAATATCATTTACACTACACAAAACTTGACCGGAAATACCATTAGTAAGCGACTTAACTCTCGTCACAAGTGCTCCGGTATAGTCACCCTTGGAATCTGATGAATACGAGGAAGAATTGATGATTTCGGGCAAGGCTTCCAACACGTCATTGAATGTCGGGAATTTGCTGTGACCATTAGGAATATATATGGAGTTTTCCAAATCCCAACCGCATTTTATATACGCTCTCTCAAAGGACTCTTTGAGGATAGCGGGCATAGCTGCGTACAGCGGCCAGCAAGCATTAAATATTTCAATCAATCTGTCAAGATGCTCAAGAACGTGTATTCCTTGATTGAATCGGAACGGATTGATGTGGAGCATTGAGTAGTATCGAGGGTTAGTGCAGTACACATGGATTCCAGGCAGCTTGCCGTAATAACGCTTATATTCACCCTTGGCAGGCTCAACTACCAAAAAAGGAATCTTATGTTCAATCATTTCGTCCAAGATACGATATGTTGTATTGGACTTACCGGAACCTGTAGAACCTGTGATGAAGCAATGCGAGCGAAAACTTTCAAGGTTAAGCTTGACTCTTGCGGTTTCCTTTTCGCCCATGTGGTAAACCTGTCCAAGCTCAACTTTTTTACCACGAGGAGCACCACTTGAAAATCTAACATTGCGTCCAAACTCTGCCATATTAAGAACCGTAACACCAGGGACAGAGTGGTGAGGAAGCCCCATAATATAGGGCATTTCATTACCGCTTATCAAGCTGCAAGGATTAACTGTCTGGCTTTCAACCTCAAAAAACTGGTCATCTCCAGGGATAGAAAAACGAGGATGAATGCAGTAACGCAGGTATTCCAAGAGGGCAGGAGTATTCTCCGTGTTATCTTGTTTCCACACGTTGACGTAAGAGTTTTCAACGCCGGAATCAAAACCTGCCATCAATGCCTTGTATGTACTTGCCGCAACAACGGAAGTTTGCACATTTTCAGAAACAAAGTAACAAGCGATGTCCCATAATCCAAAAGCTTCGCAGTTTTTAATACGAGCAAGATGTTGGTCAATTTTTTCAAGAATATATTTAACGGACTTATTTTCGCTCGTTACGGTGATGGTACGGCTATCGCCGGTTGTATCAGTATCGGTCTCGGTTACGGTTTCACCCTTGGTTTCAGATGTTCCACGAGTTACTGCACTTGCCCAGGAGCTACCGGAACTATATCCGGTAGAGGTGCTGTTATTAAAACCGATACCCAAAAAGCCAAACGAAGTTCCATGACTGCGAGAAGTGGAACGGCTATTAAAATGGCTCGTTGTGTCAGTAAGGCTGTCATTAAGGGTTTTGGAAAAATTCTCACTCATGCCTTTAGAAACAGCCTTGCTATAGTTCTCACCATAGGAGAGCTGAGTGGAAGCAAAGGGAGAAAGACCAGAATAAATCTTTTGCAAACCTCGCTTGCGTTGCTCAAGGATTTCTTTATCCAAAGGTTCAGCAATAAACACTGCAGTGTATTCCGAACCTTTCATGGTATCAATAAATTTTTCGATGCCCTGGACAAAGCGTTCTTTATCTTCGTCTCTTGTGGAAGGTACGATAGATACCGAAGAAACATTTTGACGAGTGCCAAAACGTCCACTCTTATTTATAGAACCTAAGACTTTCTGAACTTCCTCTTGGGGAATTGCCTGTATCTGGCTTCCGGCGAAATTACCTTTGAAGCTTTTTTCTAAAATAGCTTCTGCGGTAGAGGTGTTATCAACAGAACGCACACCAATGTAAAATCCAAGTGCATTTCTTGTACTCTTTATTACGAGGAGACCTGCTGCTTGAATGTTAAAGAAAGCACTATACACGCTGATGAGCTTGTCGTTGGCATTTTCGTCCACATCGTAAACTATGCGCTCAATCTGATATAAACGAATATATTCATCGGACTTTTCAGCAGAGTCAAGTTCTACCAACGGATAACGGTCTAAATTGATCAAATAATTCTTATTTACAAAGGTATCAGCATATAACATTCCTTTTTCCAAGGCGGCGTTAGCCTGTGCTTCATCCAACATAAGTTCAAATTTCTCGGTTTCCATCAGTACCCTCCTGCCGCACATCACTGCGCTACATATGTAAATTTGAAGTGTTAATTCTTGTTTGTGCCAAAATACACTTTAAAGAAATTTTTATTTCGTGATGACTCCTAACGATTTAATGACTGCATCGTTTGTTATTGAATTACACCTTGCGTATTCCATCATAACCATTGCTCGAATAGCTCCCTTTGCCTGGTCATCTAAGTGCTCGATTATTTCTTCTGACTTGTTGCCAAGGAATGAACTTATCTCAAAATCAGAGTAATCCACACCATCATTAAACCGAATAACTAATTCTTTCGGGAAAATGGAAAGTTGTCGAATCAATTTATGCGTTTTCCGGTTGTGGTCATAAAAGAGAACCAAAGATAAATAAGTGCTCCATGCCATTTTTCTGACTTTTCGTTCGATTGCACTGTAAGTTTGCCGAGATACTCCGATGAGATTTGCCAGTTCTTCTTGTGAAATTTCTGCGCTTGTTCTTAGAATGGTCAAATTAGGCGTGAGCGTAGCGATAAATTTGTCCTTTTCTTCATCAGTGAGCAACCACTTATTTGTGCTATTCATTCATAAACTCCTTTCGTGATTTCGCAAATCGTAACTTTCGTAAAGTATATAACTTGAAGAAGAAAAACCCGAAACGCCTGCTTTTTCAAGGCGTTTCGGGTTTTATTGACTACATATTTGACGGCTTATACTGAGAAGCCAGCTTATTCATATTGGAATGTTTTAGCTCAAATGACGAATGAACATAACGGTTGAGCGTGATGTTTACATTAGCGTGACCAAGCACTTCACTTAAACTCTTGACCTCAAAACCAACCTCTACACATCGAGTTGCAAAAGTATGTCTGAGCACGTGAAAATTAGCCGGTTCAACATTGCACTCTTTTACATAACTTTTGAACCGATTTTGCATAGTGCGAGGCTCAATGTACTGGTCGGTTCCTGTCAAAATGTATGCTTTGGGATTGGATGCGAATTTCTTCGCAACATCAACGATGAACAACGGCAACGGAATCTCACGAATAGAACATTGGCTTTTGGGTTCTGTGATGACAATTTTCGTTTTTGAAACACTTCCGTTTCCTAAATCTTGAATACGTTGCATTGTTTTTCGGATTTTTAGTTTGCTGTGTGCCAGATCAAAATCTTCCCATTGCAGAGCACACAGCTCACCAACACGTATCCCTGTATATAAAGACAAGAGTACCCCAAACTTTGAATGGTCCATATCGTTTGTGAGCGTTCCTATCAAGGATTCTTGCTCGGACGGGGTAAAAACCCTCATTTCTTTCTCTTTCTTTTTTATGGAAAGTTTGCTGAGATTACAAATCACGGGAAGTTCTTTGTATCTCGCATATTCGATTGTACTTTTTATAATGGTTAGAATATCGGTAACAGTTTTCGGAGACAGTCCACCGGAATTATCCAAACGCCCATCGGTAAGTTGCTGTTCAATAAAGATTTCGATAGCATCTGTTGTAAGTTGCGAAAGCTGAACGGCACCTAAATGCGGCTTGATATGTGTTTTTATCAGATGCGTGTACCGTGCTTGCGTAGATTCTTTGGTATTCAATTGCATTGAATGTAGCCAACAATCTAATAGTTCACCATAGGTTGAAGATTTGTTCTTAGTAGGCTGTACCTTTTGGACATTGCCTCTTTGCTCCGTGAGCTTGCGTTTTACCTCGCTATAGGTTTTTCCGTAAACATAGGCGTATTTTGCTTTATGTTCGGAATCGTAGGAACGAATATATCGCCCCTCCCATCTGCCGTCTTTACGCTTGTAAATGTTTTCGCCTTTTCTTGGCATTGTGAGTAACCTCCTCTCTCTGATGCTGACAAGGATTTTGACGGCGAATAAAAATCAAATAAGAATGGTGAGTGCGATTCTATGTAAAATTTAGTATCAAAAAGTCCATTTTTTAATTCTTTTCGACTTTTCCTCCGTACCTATTGACAAATCCGACAACATCGTGTATGATTTTACACGATACTTGTTGAAAAGTGTTGGACTTCAAGTTATATACTTTACGAAACAAAATGGGGTAGCAGGCATCAAAATCGCTTGCTATTTTTTTGTTTTCGCCTTTGTTATATGAAGCCGAGGTATTGGTGTGTTCGCCAGTATCTCGGCTTTTTTTCGTTCTGGCATTTCTAATCTTTCTGATATAGCTTGATTCAAAGACT
>OHHM01000569.1_pt1 | contig 13840 bp, 14 predicted proteins | sample 1568091 | NCBI WGS metagenome assembly OHHM01 (sample SAMEA3879525, study PRJEB24766) | human gut metagenome | biome: human-associated habitat; feature: feces | place: USA | collected 1985/1987 | reverse complement strand
AACGCAAAAAAGCCTCTGCTGCCATGGATACCGGCGCCGTCATCCTCACCTCCTTTCTCTCCACCATTCCCGTTTATCTTTTCTTTGCCACGGGTTTCTATCTGCGCCACAAGCAAGTCATCCAGGCAGACCACGACGCGCCCATCATGCGCATCGCGATGGATGTGGCCTATCCCTGCCTCGTCTTCCACAGTATCATGAAGTACATGGTGCTCTCCGGAAATGAGACGCTCAGCAGCGTTTCCTTTTCCCTCCAGGCCATTTCAGCCGGGGCCCTGGAACTTCTGCTGGGCATCGCAGCTGCATGGCTGGTCGCTAAACTGCTGCGCATGCGCATCGGCACGGGCCTGCGTACGTTCACCCTGACGGCGGGAGTGCAGAACTACGCTTTTTTCGTCATTCCCATCATCCAGATGCTGTTTACCGCCGGCAACGACCCCACGCTGGGCGTCCTTTTCGTCCACAATGTAGGGTGTGAACTGGTCGTCTGGAGCATCGGCGTTATCATTATCGCAGGCGGTCCGGGCAACCTGAACATGGGCGTCTTTTTCCGCGGGCCCCTGCTGGCCGTCATCGTGGGTCTGGCGCTCGCCTGGTCCGGCCTGGGAACCTATGTGGCCCAACCGCCCCTGATGAAGACTTTTGAAATGATCGGCAACTGCGCCACGCCCCTGTGCCTGATCCTGTTCGGATGTTCCATGCGGGATTTATGGCATAACATGAAGTGGGAACCCAAACCCATCATCTGCGGCCTGCTGACGCGGCTGGCCCCTGCACTGCTGCTCCTGATGGCTTATTTCCTTCCGGTGGATGATTATATCAAGCGCGTCATCATCATCCAGGCAGCCATTCCCTCCGCCGTCATTCCGGTCATTCTGGCCAAACGTTTCGGAGGCCATCCGGACCTGGGCACTCAAATCCTGCTGACAACGACGGTGGCTTCTTTCCTCACACTGCCCTGCTGGCTGGCTCTTGGTTCCACCCTGGTCGTACCATTGTATTAACGGGATAATGGCGACATCAATCCCCGGATGACCTGGAACGGCCCGCTTCCGCTTTTCCGGAGGATTCCATTCCCGGTGTCCTGCCCCTTGATGGAAATAAAACCAGTCTGCAAGGTTCGGCGGCGGAACAATTTCCCTGCTGAAATATCCGCATCCTTTCCGTCTCCATACTGCATTCCATGCTGAATGCTTCCCTACCTTTGGGTTGACTCCCCAGTCGGATATGTATTGAATGGATTCATGAAATTTCCTGCTCCTCTCTGCGCCGCCCTGCTGCCGGTCCTGTTTTCCTGCGCGGAGCAGGTTTCCCGGATTGAACACGTTCGGGAGGTGCCCTTAAAAACCACGGTGGTTCCTGCGGAAGACGTAGGCATGCACCGCACCCAGGCCACCTATCTGCTGCATGGCGCCGTCTCCCAGCAACAGCGCCTTCAGCGTCTGGGTCAATACTACTTCGTCACATGGAACGATGCCAATCCGGAACAGGCGGCAACCCTGGTCATGATGTACCGCCAGGGAAAGACAGGTTCAACCGTCCTGACAAAATCCATTTCCTATCCGGCCGGGAGAAAAGGCGGCACGCAAAACTCCGTTTTCGAATTCATCGGGGATGAGGCCAGAGAAAAAGGGGAAGTCCTCGCATGGAAGCTCGTCCTGAAGGACAACCGCGGCAAAACGATTTCCGAACGCTATTCTTATCTGTGGGGGGACGATCATTGACTCTTCGGCAAAAACACCGAAGAGCCATAAAATCAGCCGGATATGCAGGATAAGACCTGCAGTCTCCGGCAGTCTCGCCAGCCTCCAACTCCGTTAATAATCCTCCGGAATATGGGCACGCTTACGCTTCCTGCCGTTTGGCACGGCGTTTGCGGACAGCGTCGGCAAGGGTTTCCAGCACTTCCACAGTCGTCTCCCACCCAATGCACTGGTCCGTGATGCTCTTGCCGTACACCAGGTCGGAACTCAACGGCTGGGCCCCTTCCACAATGTTGCTTTCAATCATCACGGCAACAACCTGTTCGGACCCGCTGGATATCTGTTCCGCGATATTGGCGGCCACAGCCGGCTGTTTGCGATAATCCTTGCAACTGTTTCCGTGGGAGCAGTCTATCATGATGCGGTTGTTGATGCCGGCCTTCTGCAAGGCTTCTTCCGCTTCTTTTACATGATCTTCATCAAAGTTCGGCCCCAGGGAGGAACCGCGCAGGATCAGGTGGCAGGATTTATTGCCCGTAGTGGAAACAATGGCAGAAACTCCCTGCTTGGTCACGGAAAGGAAGCAGTGAGGGCAGGAGGAGGAAACAATGGCGTCTACAGCGATTTGCAGGCTGCCGCTGGTGCCATTCTTGAATCCCACAGGCATGGAAAGCCCGGAAGCCAGTTCACGGTGTACCTGGCTTTCCGTGGTGCGCGCGCCGATGGCGCCCCACGTGATCAGGTCCGCAATGTACTGCGGCGTGATGGTGTCCAGGAACTCGGTAGCTGCGGGCACTCCCATATCCCCCAGGCGCAGCAGCAGCCCGCGGGCCATATGGAGACCGCGGTTGATGTCAAAGGTATGGTTCATGAACGGGTCGTTGATGAGGCCCTTCCAGCCCACGGTGGTGCGGGGCTTTTCAAAATACACGCGCATGATGATCACCAGATCCTTTTCAAAGCGCGCCATTTGTTCTTTCAGGCGGGAGGCATAGTCCACGGCAGCCTGGGGATCATGGATGGAGCATGGCCCCACCACCACCAGCAGGCGGTCGTCGTGGCCGGAAATGATGTTCTCCGCATTCTTGCGGGTCGTAGCCACCATTTTGGCGATTTCGGTGGTTGCCGGATAATCCTTGATTAAAATGGCGGGAGAAATCAGGGGCTCAATGTCTTGAATGCGTATGTCGTCTGTTTTGAACCAGTTCATGTCTGGGGCTTATTGAGAGGTTTTTGAGAGAAGTTGAAAAGAAAAAAATACGGTTTGCGGGCTTTATGCCTGAATATACCGCGGGGCCTCACGGCCATAAGCCGGAAGCCCCGCAAAATGAAGCGGCCGCGCCTCCCGACAAGAGGCGCCGTCATGCATTACCAGGAAGTCACATTGTCTTCCGTCAATTCCGGATTGTTGATATGGCCGTCCGCCGTGCTGCCCTGCTTGTCCTTGCCGGTGCTGTAAACGGCCACGTTCTTGGTCACCATCCGGGAACCTACCTGAACACGGGGAGTACGGTCGTCAGGGTTGGCATTCAAAATGATGTAATAGGGAGATTCCCAAGGATCCATCAGGCCCACACGGCCGCGGCTTTCAAAAAACAGGCCGGGAGCGCCTTCCACATCCGTAGTCGTCGTATTGAAATAAGCCGTTTTCTTGGGATTCAGCTTTCTGTCCTCATCCGCCCGGTCCATATAATTGGTCAGGATGCTCATGATGCGGCTATCGTCGTCCACGGCGGTTGTCACGTAATACTGTCCGTCCTTGTGGGCCTGCTTGGTCATTTCCCGGCTGCTCCAGGCCACGGGAACGCGGCCGTTGTCCAGCATGTAATTTTCCACAGCCGTCTGCAGACCGTTGCAGTCGCTTCGCGCCGTGGTAACCTTGGATTTTTCCATCACGCCGTTCACCACCGTCATGGCGATGCCGGCCAGCGTCAGGATAATGGCAATCACCACAAGCAATTCAATCAACGTGAATCCCTTGGACTTACGGTTCAAAAAAGGTGTCTTCATACTTTGCCAAGAGTAGCGCAATTACAGTTCAGGGCAAGCGGAAAACAACCGGCGCCGCCTATTTCAAAACCTGTTCCCGGAATGGCAGCAGACGGAATAACCCCGGCGCACAAACACCCCGGCGCCTTCCGGCAGCCGGGGTGTTTAAAAAGAATGCTCCTTTAGTTGGAGGGGACAGGGGTTTCTGCGGAAGCAGGGGCCGAAGCCTGAGAAGAAGCGGCTTCCGCCTCAGCGGCGCGCCTGCGCAGCTCCTCTTGCTGGAGTTCTTCCGGCGTCTTGGCGGGAACGGAAGCTTCCTGCCTGGCGGCAGCCTTCATCATTTCCGGGCTCAACAGGCTTTCCGAACTCTTAACGTGCTGCCGGTTGATCAGCATGCCCAGCCCCAGGCAAAGAACCATGAACGCGGTTCCGAAGTACACCGTGGCTTTTTTCAGCACATCCGTCGTCCGGGCGCCAAAGGCCTGGTCCGTAATGGCTGCGCCAAAGGCGGCTCCCAGCCCTTCCTGCTTGGGCCTCTGCATAAGCACTACGCCCAGAAGGAGAAGTGATACAATCACCAAAACGGCAAAAAGCAACTGAATGCTGATATTGAGTGAATCTGCTAAAAAAAGGTTCATGAGCGCGGGGAGTATGTGTGAATTCGAACGGTTTGTAAAGTCTAGGAAATGATTTCGTTATGCTCGTTGCAGACGATTTTCTTGGGGATGATGGGCTTGTCCGACAAGGCAAAACTCATAATGACCACCCGTTCGCCCGTCTTGATTAAATGGGCCGCACCGCCGTTCATGATGATGTTCCCCGTGCCGGCAGGCCCCTGGAGAGCATATGTTTCCAGACGGTTCCCGGACGTGACGGACGCCACGAGAACTTTTTCCCCGGGCCACAAATCCACGGCGGCCATCAAATCGGCAGGAATTTCAATACTGCCTTCATATTGAACATCGCCACGGGTAATCATGGCGCGATGAATTTTTGATTTTAACTGCTCAACCAACATGACGTTCGAACAACAAACCCCCGATCGCCCCTCCGGTCAAGCCGTCATCCTCCATTTTACGGTTTTCTGTGTCTTACTCCCCCTCCTCCAGCGCTTCCGCGGCATGGGCGGCATCCCGGGCAAGCTGGCTTTTCAATTCTTCCAAAGAGGGGAATTTGATTTCCGGCCTTAGAAAACGGACCGGTTCCACTTCCATCTCCCGCCCGTAAATATCCCCCGGGTGGCCGAATAAATGCGTTTCCAGCAAAAGTTCCCCCGTCTCACCTTCCACGGTGGGGCGCACCCCCAGATTGGCTACGCCTCCGTATTTTTTGCCGGCCACCCGGGCGCGCACGGCGTAAACGCCATGGGGAGGCTGTAACCCGCAACCGGGTCTTATATTGGCCGTGGGGTAGTCCAGCAGGCGCCCCAGTTGGCGCCCGTGAATCACCGGGCCCTTCCAGCGGTAGGGACGGCCAAGCATGCCGGCAACCTGTAAAAAATCGGCTTCGCGAATCCGGGTGCTGCTTATGCGCTCCCCGTCCTGCAGAATAGAAGGAACGGCCGTCACCCGGAACCCGTAGCGGCAGGACAGCAGGCGCAGGGTTTCTACATTCCCTTCCCTGCCGCGGCCAAAATGCCAGTCCTCTCCCACGGCAATCTGAGCCACCCGGCAGGAGGAACAAAGTTCCCCAATAAACTCTTCCGGGCTCATGGACGCCAGCCTGGAAGAAAATTCCAGCGACAGCACCGCCTTCACCCCCAGCTCTTCCATCAAGGCAAATTTTTCAGCATCTTCCCCCATGATGGCGGGCGGCACGCTTTCCGGCCTCACCCGGGCCAGCGGATGGGTGCGGAATGTCAGCACGGCGGGAATTCCTCCGTCAAGAGCAGCCCCTTTCACCGCCGCGGCAATCACTCCGGCATGTCCCAGATGCACCCCGTCAAACATCCCCATGGCCCAGTGTACGGGGGCGGCAAGGCTTTTCAATTCCTTGAATTCCCGGTAAATGACCATATGCTACCCGGCAATCAGAATATCCGCCAGCTCCTTCAGGGAAAGCATGGCCCGGAACAGTTCCTCCCTGGGCGCGGTTTTCAGGGTGTCCACCGTAATGGCGCGGTCCAGCGTAAAAGAACCGGACCTGGTGCGCCGGAGGGCGCTCAAATGCGCTCCGCAGCCCAATGCCTTCCCAATATCATAAGCATAGGACCGCACATAAAAACCTTTGGAACATTGAACGGTAAAATCCACTTCCGGAATGGCCACGCGTGAAATTCCGTGGCCAAACACTTCCACAGGCCGCGGCTCCCGCACAATTTCCTGACCTTTCCGGGCCAGTTTGTACAGCGGCACCCCGTCCTTTTTGATGGCGGAAACCATCGGAGGAATTTGTTCAAAAGCTCCGTCAAACCGGTCAAACGCTTCACGCACGGCCTGTTCCGTCACTCCGTCTACGGAATACTCCGCCACTATTTCTCCCATGGCATCCTGAGAGGAAGTCTCCACGCCCAGCATAAGGGTTCCGACGTATTCCTTGTGTTCGCACATCAACTTGTCCTGAAGCTTGGTCGCCTTCCCTACCACCAGCATCAGCAATCCCGTAGCCATGGGATCCAGCGTGCCGCAGTGGCCTATTTTCTTAATTCCCAGGGAACGGCGCGCAATTGCCACCACATCGTGGGAAGTCATGTCCCGCGCCTTGTCAATCAACAGGACGCCCGAAGGAACCTGGATGGAATCTGAAACATTCATGAAATCTTCTGTCGGAGCACGCGTTCCACTTCTTCCCGCATGGCCTTCAGGATAGTAAGGCGCACTTCTTCAATAGGCCCCCGGATACGCACTCCGGCGGCCATGGAATGACCGCCTCCGCCGAAACGGGAGGCCAGCTCCGCGACGGATATTTCAGGCGTCTTGGATCTCAGGGAAATACGGATGCGGGGATCGTCCTCCGTTTCTTCCAGATAAGCGGCCAGCCAGACTCCCTGCACGGAACGCAGAAGGTCAATCAGGCCTTCCGTATCTTCCGGACGGCTTCCAATCCGGGCTTTTGCCTCATTCGTCAGGCAAAACGTGCAAATCCTGCCGTCCGGCGTCAGCTTCATTCCGTTCAGCGCTTCACGCATCAACTGCATTTTCACCCACGGCTTTTCCTGGTAAAGCTGGCGGTTGATGTCCTGGACGTCAACGCCCATCCGGATCAAATCCGCAGCCAGTTCCATGACGGCCGCCGTCGTCATCTGGTACTGGAAAGACCCCGTATCCGTGCTGACGGCCACGTAAAGGGCGTCTCGCATCACCGGAGTGACGGGAATGCCCAGATACTTGAAAAAGTAATATAAAACCGCCCCCGTAGCGCATTCGTCCGGCAAAACGCACTGAACGTCTCCAAACAGCTCGTTCGTCCGATGGTGGTCGATGTTCGCCCACACCTTCACTCCCGCCAAAGCCTCCAAGCTGCGTTCTCCCAGCCTCTTGAGCGCGCCGTTATCCACGGAAATGGCTACTTCCACATCCACCGTCTCATCAGGCGTGGGAATAATATTTTCCACACCCGGCATAAAGGCCAGATTGGAAGGCACCCCGTCCTCGTTCATCATCACCACCTTCTTTCCCATTTGCTTCAGGGCTTCCCCCAAAGCCAGCGTGGAGCCGATAGCGTCGCCGTCCGGGTGAACATGCGCAATTACCGCAAAACTGCCGTGGCTGCGGATCAGATTCGCCAAAGGCGCGAATTGGGGACAATGTTTCCAATCTTCCATATGCACTGCCGTGTTTTTATAGAAAAAGCCGCACCTGGACAATCACCAAGTGCGGCTTGAAAAGTCGTACTTAATCCCGGAAGAGGATTACTTCTTGGACTTCATGACCACCGGAGCCACATCCACGGCGGGCTGGTTCAGGTCATTGAACTTGGGCAGGGGGGTCAGGGGCGGAGCACCCTGATCCTGGCAGCAGCAGGAAGCCATGATGCTCGCCGCAAAAGCGGCAAGAGCCATAACGGTAATCTTCTTCATATGCGTGGTTAAATGATGGGTGATAAAGGATATGGAAATATCTTGGAGCATAAAAGCATACCATGCGGGCGCCCGTCAATCAAATTTGCGAAAATCTCCCAAGGAGACGCCTTTCCCAAAATGGCAAGACGCATAAATCGCTCGCCCGGGGTTATCTGTAATTATAATCTCTGCCAAGCTGTATCCTTTTCATGCCCTTTTCCGTCAAAATACTCCGGTTTTTCGGCATTCTCCTGCTGAGCCTCTGCGCGCTCGGCGTGGCCGGCATGACCTGGGCGTACCTGGTAGAACCCAATCTTCTGTTTGTCAGGAAAGTGGACTACCGTGTCCCCCAGTGGAAAGGGAAGGGAACACCCGTTAAAGTCGTTATTGCCGGCGATTTGCACCTGATGCCCACCGCGTTTGATGAAGTGAGGGCCCTGCGCTATGTTCAGAGGATCATGCGGCTCCGGCCGGACCTGATTCTGCTGGTTGGGGACTATGCCCGTGGAAGCAGCGAAAACGCCAGCATGGATCCCGCCACGGCCGCCCGGCTGCTGAAAGGCCTGACGGCTCCCTGCGGGGTCTTCGCTATCCAGGGAAACCATGATTTCACCTTCGGCTGGAACAACTGGAGCAGGGAACTGAAACAGGCGGGAATCACCGTACTGGAAGACCAGAGCTCTCTTGTCACGTTCAAGGACGGAAGGCAGCTCCAGCTTTCCGGAATATTGGATACGACGCGCAATGTCAGAAAACGGCTGCCCAAACGCCAAGCGCCGGACATCCCCCATTTCCTGCTTTCCCACCGTCCGGAAACGGACCACATACTTTCCCATGGAGACGTGGACATCGTCATCAGCGGGCACACCCACGGGGGCCAGGTTTGCCTTCCTTTCGGCCTTCTGCGGTTTGAAGCCAGCCCGGACCATGCCCTACCCTACACCTATCCCTGGCATATCTCCGGCGGCAATACCTACCTGATCACCAAGGGGCTGGGGACAAGCACACTCCCCCTCCGCTTCAACTGCCCGCCGGAAATCTATCTGCTGGAACTGCATTGACCCATTCCTCCCGTTAAAAATGCAGTCCCTTCCTTCCCGGTTCCCTCCCCCTCCACTCCACGCCGGCGGCAATCCATAAGGAAAACGGAAAAGAACGGCCGGGTTCCATAGTTTCAAAGGAGCCGGTTATCAAACCCTTCCTTCAGCCTTAAAATCTTTCTGGCCGTCATCCGGTAAACAGGCCGGTAAAGGTGCTTTTTCAAGACGGCCGGGAGCGTTCTTCCGGGCAGCGGACCGCGCAGCAGCCCGGCTTCACGCATAACCCGTTCGTAACGTTCCCCTTCATAACGCCAATTATACCGCCAGGGCTTGTGCACTCCCTGGTAATGAAGAATGCCCGGTTCCAAAGCCGCTTCCACCGCCTGGCGCGGCGTGACGCCGCGCCAGAACTGTTCCCGGGGATCGTTTTTCAAAATGCGGCGCGTCAAGCCGTCATGCCAGTTCCAGCGCGGGTGCAGCGGCACAGTCAGCTCGCACAGGGCTCCATTCAAGGCATCCTGGTCCGGACACGTCAGCCTGTCCCGGTGAGTGACGGCATAATCCAGCACAGCCCTGACCAGATTCCTCTCCCGGAAAACATCCACATTCATCAGCAGCACGCCGGAATTGAAATATCCCGTGCAGGTCAGCGGCATCTCAAGACGTTCGTTAAAATGGGAACCGGGTCTGGAAAAATTCTCAAACACCACCCCTACTGCTTTTCCGTCCATATTCGTCCGGAACAGTTCCGTCAAATCCCGGCAAACCAGAACGTCAATGTCCAGATACAGAATATTGCCCCGCTCTTCCTTCAATAATTCCGGAATGAACACGCGTCCCCAGGCTGGCACCGGCCATTGTTCCGTATGGGGGAAGTCGTGCTCTTCCAGAATGCCGGAAACGTCTATGAACTCCAGACGGCAATCGAACGGAGCGGCCAGCCGCTCCACGCTCGCCCGGGTGAGCCAGGGCTGGTCGCACGGTTCTCTCCGTCAATGCCGTCGGAAAGAACGTAAATTTTGTAAAAAGTCTCCGGACCGGCAGTATTCAGCAAAGAAAAGACAGTAACGCTCAAAGGCAGAATGCCCCTGTTGTCACTGGCCAGGACGACGGCAAATTCATTCTTTTTCATCGGATTATCCATTCGGGTGATGTCAGCGGCGCAGCAACCGGGCTCCCGCCTTGCGCATTTTCTTCCAGTAATAGGAAAAGTCCAAGCCGGATTTTCCGCCCATCCAGGCTTTCAGCAATTTTCCTTCCCGGCGGGACAGGCAGGCATCATCCTCTGCGGGACGGTACAGATTTTCCTCACGGAGCATATCGGCCACCTTTCGGGTAACCTCCTTTTGGACGGCATGAGGGGCATATTTGCGGATGTTCCTCACGCCCATTACCAGCATTTTCAAAAATGCCGTCCTGTATTCCTCAAGAATCCCGGCTTCTTTCCATTCCTTCAGCACCAGCTCCGCCACCGTCAGGTAATCCAGCGACTGGAGGGAACTGCCGGACGCAAAACCGCTGGTAATGGATCCGGCCCGCTTGCGGTAAACGTAAGCCGCCCTGCTGACGACGCAAACCCTCCTGCACCATGGAAAAACGGCGTAATGGAAATACAGGTCTTCACAGGCAACGCCCTCGGGGAACCGGATGCCATGCTTTTCCACAATGGAACGCCTGATCATCATGCCGCCCGCTCCATGATGTATTTTCCCAATGGTCTCCGGAGTGCAGGGAAGCCACCCTTTTTCCGGAGGGGCCATGTCCTCCGGCAGAAACCGGTCCTCCCGGTCCGGGGCGGACTCGTAATAATACCGGAACCCGCATGCCAGCCTGTCGGCATCCAGCGCCTTCGCACGGCGGTACATCTCCTCCAGCAAATCCGTTTCCAGCCAGTCGTCGGAATCCACCAGAAACAGATATTCTCCCACAGCATGGCTCATCGCCAGATTCCGGGAGCGGGATAGGCCGCCGTTTTCCGGAGCCTGCACGACCTTCACCCGCGGGTCCCGCTCCGCGAATTCCCGCAGAATGGACAGGGAACCGTCCGTGGAAGCGTCATCCACGCAAACTATTTCCAGCTCACGAAGCGTCTGTGAGCAAATGCTTTCCAGGCACTGGGCCAGGTACGGCTCCACATTGTAAACCGGAACCAGCACGGAAATGTTCACGGGAGCCGTCATGAGCCATGCGGAGAATCTGCCGCCCTTATTTGTTCAAATCCTTCCTGCGGCGGCAGAAAGGGCTCCAGCGCGGACCATACCTGGTCCACTGTAATTTCCTCAATGGCACCGGGGGAAACCAGGTTGGAAATGCACCGGGCAGTAATGGCGGAATTGCGCGTCCGGTGGCAGAAAATGGCGGTCACGGGCACCCCGGCATAGGCACACATATGTGTAGGCCCCGTATCATTGCCTACACAAGCCAGGGAACGCAAAGCCATCTGGGGAATATCCATCAGGGAAGACTTGCCCAGAAAACTGACAGCCAGGGGAGAGCTGGCGGCAATGGCCTCCACTTCCGCAGCCTCCGCCCGGGTGCCGATGACAACGGAGGACACGCCCCGCGCCGCCAGGCGTTTCGCCAGGGCGCAGAAATTCTCCACGGGCCAGCGCTTGTAGGGATGGTTGGGGGAACAGCCCGGAATCATCATCACATAGCGTTCCGGAAGCTCGTCAAAATGCAGCCCCTCCCCGTGCATGAAAGAAAGATCCGTCAGGACGCGTTCCAAACGGAACGGCTCCCGCTCCACCTTCCCCCACCGGAAGGATTTCTTTTTCAGCAATTTGCGCCGTTCTCCGGAATTGCAGGCCACCCAGTCCATGTCATGGTTCAGCAGGAAGCGCACGGCGGGATAATAGCGTTTCCTGGTGCGGGAAGATTCTTGAAGATCGTACACCACGTCAAAATTCCCTCTCACAATGGAACGGACGGCCCTCCAGGTGGCGCCCAGCTTCCAGTAAGGCAGGCGATTATCCACAATAAAATCGTCAAACACTCCGAGCTGCTCCGCCATGGGAACAAACATTCCCATGGTCATCAGGGTGATATGCGCCTCCGGATGAAGTTCGCGGAGCCGCTTCATCGTCCCCATGGCGAGCACCACATCGCCAAGGGCTCCATGCTTGATGATCAGAATGCGCTGTGCGGGCATGGGAGAAAAAAGGAATACGGGTTAAACGTAACTGTCTTCCCTGTCCAGATACTCCTGCACGTACCGGCGCACGCCATCCTCCAGGGAAGTCATGGGCGCTGCATAACCGGCAGCGCGCAGCCTGGAAAGGTCCGCCTGCGTATAATACTGATATTTCCCCCTGAGCTCTTCAGGCATCTCCCGGTAGGCAATCTTTTCCTGAAGGCCCAGCGCATGGAAGGCCGCCTTCGCCAGATCGTGGAAAGAGCGTGCCTTCCCGGAACCTACGTTGAACAGGCCGCTCACCTCCGGATGCTCCAGCAGCCAAAGCACCACGTCCACGCAGTCGCCCACCCACACGAAATCCCGGAGCTGCCATCCGTCACGGTAGTCGGGATGGTAAGATTTGAACAGCTTCACCGTTTCATTGGCCTTCACTTGGGGGAATATATGGGCCACCACGCTTTTCTGCCCGCCCTTATGGTATTCATTAGGGCCGTACACGTTGAAAAATTTAAGCCCGGCGTATTGGGGGGGAACCGGACGCCCTTCTTTTACTTCCCGGGCCACTTTACGGTCAAACAGGGCCTTGCTCCAGCCGTATGCGTTCAGGGGGCGCAGCGCGTTGACGTGCTCCAGGGAGGCGTCATCGTCAAACCCCATGGAACCGTCCCCGTACGTGGCCGCGGAGGAGGCGTAAATAAACCGTTTGCCGTACAGGGAACAAAACTCCCACAAATGCCAGCTCAGCGTGAAATTCGTCCGGATAATCAAATCGGCGTCCGTCTCCGTGGTGGCGGAAATGGCCCCCATGTGAATGACCGCCTCCACCTCATCCGCATGCGCCTTCATATAATCAAGCATGCCTTTCGGAGAAACCACGGCGCACAGCTCTCTCTTGGCAATGTTCCTCCACTTGTCGGAAGAGCCCAGCTCGTCCACCACCACAAGATCCTTTTTACCGGCTTTTTCCAGAGCGGCGACAATGTTTGAGCCGATAAACCCGGCTCCACCCGTGACAATAATCATAAGAAAAGAATCAATAAAAAAGTTGTACGGCCTTTTGTACCACATCCACCCGTCCCTAGGCAACTGCCATTTGAGGCGTTCCCCGGCTCCCAATTTTCAACGAATTTACAATCCGGACACTCCAAACCCTGACCGTTCCATGCGGAAAACCATTGGGACGCAATCCCCGCACAGCCTGCGGAGGGTGCGCCCCTCAAATCCTCTTTTCATACTGGCAACGTTAAAAAATTTCGGTAAGACCTGTCTTGCAAAAATTATCATTGACCACGGATTGTAAATCCGTTACACACATTCCCACCCCTATGATCCCCGATGTTTCCATCATTGTTCCCTGCTACAATGTAGCCGCTTACGTGGACAGCTGCCTGGAGAGCCTGGTACGCCAGACTCTCCGGAACATTGAAATTATCTGCATCAATGACGGCTCCACGGATGAGACCTGGACACATCTGCTGCGCTGGAAAGAAAAGGACAGCAGAATCATCCTTCTGAACCAGCGGAACGCGGGCGTCTCCGCAGCAAGGAATGCAGGGCTGGATGCCGCCCGCGGCCTTTATGTCGGTTTTGCGGATCCGGACGACTACATGGATCCGGAAATGTATTCCCGCCTTTTTTCGGCGGCTCTGGAATATGGCAACCATGTTTTTGAAGACTCGTCAGACCGGCTTATCGAAGCCAAAAGAAGATCACCCTCCCGGCATTTTGAAGAGAACGCCTCTCCGGCCAGCTTCTTCCGGGATTCCATCTGGGGGAAAATGGATATCTGCGTGTGGAGCAAACTGTTCCGGAAAAGCATGCTGGACGCCCACCGCCTCCGCTTCAACGTACATCTGAAATCCGGCGCGGAGGATGAAACCTTCCGGCTGATGGCCGTTCCCCATGCCTCCCGTCTCCTGTTCATTCCCGACTGCCTGTATTACTACCGCCTTATGCGCAACGGCTCCCTCTC
>OHHM01000557.1_pt1 | contig 14083 bp, 17 predicted proteins | sample 1568091 | NCBI WGS metagenome assembly OHHM01 (sample SAMEA3879525, study PRJEB24766) | human gut metagenome | biome: human-associated habitat; feature: feces | place: USA | collected 1985/1987 | reverse complement strand
CTGCCTGCGGCCGGACAGTTGTTTGAAGGATAGGTTTCTTCTTTGCAGATACCCCCCTCTTGCTCCGAACATAATGTAGGATCGTTTCCCATGACAGCTTCAGCTCGCTCCCCTTGAAAGTCAAGTCCGGCCGGCCAAAAGAAATTCCGACTATTCCGGCGCTATTTCTGTTATAAATAACATTTATATTGTATTGCGCCAACTGATTCAGTAGCTTGTCCCCAAACAATTCAGCCGCCATATCGGACTGCATATCAATCTGAGGCATATTCCGGAGAACCATGTACAGGCATTTCCGGATATACCGCATTTCACGGATTCGTTCCTGCTTGACTGCTCTTAAAATATGCGATAACCTGCGCTCTGCAAAAACAGGTAATTTTGACAGGGCAACAGGATAAGAGTTACCCTGCGAGATAACATATCCTCGAGGCAATTTCTTTACCTTCAGTCCTCGTTTTTCGCACGCTTGGCAAAACCGATACATGCTGTATGGTTGATCTTCAAGCAGGACTTTTTGGACTACTTGATCTATCTCGCGGATCAATCCCTGATTTTGTTGCTGACGTTTATCCGCTCCTTTGCCTACCTGGTATCCGAATAATGGCGCAAGCTGATCCAGCACGGTCTTCGTCCGTAATCCCTCGTAACTACTCGAAATAGCTTTCCCACTTCGCACATCAACCCGACTGGAAATAATGTGATAATGAATATGCTGTTTATCCGTGTGACGATACATTACCCAGGGTTGATTTGCATATCCCATTTTTTGAAGATACTGTCGGGCCATTGCCTCAATCACCTCCGGCGCAGGATCTACTTCATTGTAGGCAAAACTGACAACGGCATGAAAAACCGGATCTTTGACCCGGGACGAGCTTCGTGTAGAGACATCCATAAAGTACTGGGCAAGTTCAACCGAAGTATTGCCAATAATATTCTCCGTAAGGCATAGCTCGCTTTCATGTCGATCATGATAATGGAGCAGAGCTGCGAAGCCCCGCGCCCGGGTTCCCCTATTGCCCGGTTTCGGAGGCTTCCGTATAATCTTAATAATCATTTCGACTTCAGACTTTGCCGGAGGCGGCCTTCAAACGTATTCCACTCCTTCAATATGGCCTCGACTTGGTTGAGCTGCCTCTGAGCGACGCTGCCGATCACAACAGCCCCGCTTCCCTTCAAGGCATTCATAACCCGCGCAATCTGGTTGATATTGTTATTGACCTGCGACAGTGATCCGATAACGAAATTCAACAGATCCGTTTCCTCCCTGCTGCGGATACGCATTTGGGGATGAAGCAACTTGCGACGGATATATTCGGATTCCGACAGATACGTCTTTCTGACCTCCGTCTTAAACCGACCATATTCGGCAGATGTCAAACGGCAGTAAATTCTATGGTTTCTTTTATCATCCATATTCCTAATTCAAAAATTAACCGAAGGGCAAATTTTCGTCAAATGCACCGCTTCCGGAGCATTGACGCAAGATGCAACAGGCTGCGGAGCAGGTTGTTGTGAGAGTTTGTCCGACAAACTCACATCTTGCCACTTTTTTCGCCCCCCAAAGCAAAAGTAGCTGTCCGTCACTACGATAACCAAATAATACTGCCTTTCCAACGATCTCGCACATTAATACACGAATTATTGGATTCATTATTTAACTAATTAATTATTAAGCTAATTAATCCATTAAATAAATCCCGAAAACACATGTAGAATTCGCCTCAAAAACGATGTATAATTTCATTCGCAAAAAATGACACGATAATTTTGCTCAGAAGATAATCCCCAAGAGATGGCAACCGACAGTAAAATATGCGCGTTCATGACGCAAAAGGGTGGTGCGGGAAAATCCGTCCTTACCAACATCTTACCCAACGAAATAATCCTGTGGCACCTGCTGCACTCAGGCAAACAAGTTAACGTTCTGGTCGTCGATATCGACCCCCAACAAACCAATACGGCAAAGCGGAAACGAGATATAGAGCAACTGTCATACAAAGAAACCTCTCCGGAGTTCTTGGCGATGGATCTCGGACAAAAGACCGAGATCGGCCAGTTTCAGCGCCGCTACGCATTGCTCATCGACGCAGGATTCAAAACCTACAAAATGCAATATGTCGATCTGGGAAACGACACACAAATATCCAGAGCATTGGAGAATATACAGTATCAGGAATATGACTATGTTTTTATCGACTTCCCCGGAACGTTGACACAAGATGGTACCGGCGCATTTCTGCAATTAGTACAACACATCTTCATCCCCACCTCGATTAACCCGAGTGATGTACTGGGTACAGAATGTTTTTTAAAAACCCTGCAAGGACTTCCGATCGACTTTCAGTCGAAATATATTCTTTGGAATAAGTTCGAGGTATCCCGGCTCCGGAAAACAAATTCCACAGAAAAGCGCCTCTTCAACGACTACGGAATCCCATTCCTACAAGCAAGGATTCCCTACTCTCCCCTGAACGACTGTAACACGGTCATTCCTGCATCCCTCAAGGTCAACCTTAACCTCGGCACCTACTCCGTGGTCAAACCTTATTTACAAGAAATGGCGGCAGAAATAATCAAGATTACAAATGGCAAGTAGGCGCAAATACCAGAGTATACAGGATCTGGCTGGATCTGCGGAGCTGATTGTACCAGAAGCCCCCACAGAAGACCAAAGCGCAATGGGGAAGGAAATAGCATCTGAACCTAAACCTGCGTCTATCCCAGAACCAATGCCCAAACCGGAGAGAGAGAATCAGCATGACTACGAATCCGCTTTGGATCTGCAAAAAATCGCGACGCAGATCCTCATCCGACAGAACTACAAGAATTCGCGTACAGCGTACCCGATTTGCGAAGAATACCTACACCGAATACGAGCAATAGCTATTCTCGGAGAGATACCTATTACAAATGTTATAAATAACATTTTTGCACTTTTTTTCAATCCTGACGGGCCGTTGAACCCTACTCATACGGCGATTAAATCTCTGCTCACCGACAGCAACAACATGCTGAAGGACTACCTTATCTCCAATCGTACTACGCACAGAAAATAAAATGGACACATATATCAAATACTCTTTTTTAATCGAGATCGCCCTGATAATCGTCGTCCTCACTTTGCTATACATTGCAGTATATTTCTATCGGAAAAAGCCAGTCAAATCTATCCCTGAAATGGCCGTCAAGGAAATCCCCCCGGTCGAAGACGAAATAATATCGAAACTGGACAGAATTCTGGCGATGATCCCGGTCGATTACGACTCAACGCTGCATTCTTCGGATGATGATATAAAGCATGACAAAAGGATCATCCAGCAGATCACCGGCACCGAAGAAGAGATCACTACGATTTTACCCCAACGAGATTTCAACACACGCGACCTTTTTGAAGAATAAGTCATGGCACGGACGAACTTGGAAAACATCATTCCCATATACAGGATCGGCGACGGCTATGTCATAGCTAAAGATGGCAGCGTAACCGTCGGCTTTATACTGACACTGCCCGAATACGACTCACTCTCAAAGGCTGATTTCAGAGACGACGGCTCGGGGGACGGAATGCGATTGTATACGCAACTGGAAGCTGCGATCAAAGATCTTGACGAGGGATATACTTTCCACCAACAGGATATTATCTATTATGCACCGCAGGATCTACCGCACTACGACAACTACCTCTCGAAAACCGTAAACCGCATGTACAATGGGAAGCGGTGGCTCTCAAGCAAATCATACATATTCATAACCAAACAAAAAAGCATTTCGATACAAAGCGACTATTCGGACGAGGCGATCGACAAAATAGTAAGTGTCATAAAACGCTTCAGAGCTGCGCTCTCTCAATTCTCCCCAAGGCGCATGGACGACAAGGACTGGTTAGAATATCTCCGGGACTTCTTCTCCATGCAGGGACGATGCGCCCTCGACCTCTCGTTTCAAGATCAAAAATTCGGAAACTACAAGATGGCCGGCATCGCAGTTCTCGCAGATCCGCACATCAAATCACTTCGGGATAAAGTAAGAAACAATGCAACCAGCAGTCCCTATGCACAACGGTTTAACGCTTTGGTATCGCCCTTATGCTGGAGTGTCCCATGCTACAAAATAATAAACAACATCATAAGCCGGGAGGATCCCGTTGCAATAAGGAAGCATCTGAAAACCTTTACCCGAAACATAGCTTTTTTGGGCAAGGCAGCCGCGTCGCACATTGCATCGGCCGAAACGATGGCCGAGATTATAGAAACGGGAGAAAGCCTCCCTGTATATCACCATTTCAATGCCTTCCTGATTTATCCTGAAAATGAAGAAACCGCGATCGAGGATAAATTAGACATCGCACTGGAAAAAATGCAGATCGCCCCGACTAGGCTGTCACTGGACTTCGAGCATATCTTCATGTCGTCGATCGGCGGATGCTGTTCGGGGCTTGAATTCCCGCTTGACATGTATCCGACTTTTCTTGATGAAGTCACTGTTTTTTCAAATCTCGAAGCCGATTATGCCCAAGCCCGAGACGGTATCGTTCTGAACGATACACATGGGAAACCTGTCGTCGTCGATATCTTCAACGAGACCATGCGAAACTCACAGATCTCTAATCGAAATTTTACAGCTATCGGCCCATCGGGGAGTGGGAAATCGGTGTCCGCAAACAAATTGATCTCGGGCCTTGTCCAAACCGACGAATATTTCAACTTCATTCTCGACGATGGGGAAAGCTATGAAATGCTGCACTATCTCATGGGAGAGAAATCCGGGTATATGCGAATGACGCCTACGGGAGAGGAGTTATCGTTCAACCCGTTTCTGATTCCGTTCGTCGATCCGAAAAACGATTCGGAAAAACTATTGGTTCCGGAACTCGAAATGCTAACAAGCCTGATACTCCTGTTATGGGATCAAAACAATGGACTCGGATTAAAAGACGATCCCGGCAAAACTGCATATATCAAAAAGCTATTGTACGATTTCTACTCTCTCCGCTATGAACAGCGAACAGAGTACGTCAATTTCGATTCCTTCTATAAGTATATCATACAACAGCATGAGCGAGGGACTTTAAATGACAAATATTTCGATTTCGATTCTTTCGAACTCGTATTACATCAATACAGTAAAGAAGGAGAATGGTCGCTTTTGTTGAACAGCCAAAACAATTCACTCAACCTCGCTCCCCAGTTGCGCATGTGCATTGTCGAATTGAAAGCTGTATCCAATGTTAAATCAATCTACAAAATTGTACTTTATCTGGTTATGCTCATGGCCAAGAAAGTATTGGCCGAAGCCCCCACGAAATATAAAATCTTCTGGCTCGACGAGGCATGGAAACTCCTCGATGATCCGTACTTCGGGGATTTCATCAAATACCTGTACAAAACGATCAGAAAAGAGGACAGCGGCATCGGGCTGATCGTCCAGGATGTGCCCGACATTATACACTCGGAACACCACGAGGCGATCATCAACAATTCCGACACCATGTTCTTCCTCTCGCACGAAGGCAAGGAGTCTAACCTCGAGAAATATCGATCAGAATTATCACTCACCTCCCGGGATCTGGAGATCATCCTGTCGATGAAGAAATCCGACCACGCGATATGTATCCGGCAAGGCACTCATACCACAGAATATATCGTGCAACTTTCCCAGGAAGAACTTGCCCTTTATACGACATCGAAAGAACACAAGGCCACGATAAAGAAATACATCGACCAATATAACGGCAACGTGCAGATGGCCATCAATGCCTTTTGCCATGCCCAAAACAAGTAATGTAAAAATGTTATAAATAACACTTTTGCCTATGAAAAAAATACTCATCATCATTCTGGCCGGCGTGCTACTACACCCACTCCCGACAAAAGCGCAATTCGGGCAGGATGCAGCAGCTCTGATAGGATTCCTCACTCCGTACCTCGGAGCATTGGAAGCCCTGTCCGAAGCGTCGGGAATGGAAATATCCGACCTGAAGAAAATCACCCAGCAATCAATACAGCTCACAAGTTCTCTCGCCAAAGTCTATAACGCCGGGAACAGACTATACCGGGTCTCGTCACGAACTCACGAGATATACATCGAGTATCTCGAAACCATAAAATATATATATGACAACAGCATTTATTTCGAAGACGAAGAGGCCAGCTACCATGTGGCAGTTCTGAATAAGGTCGTCTTCGGCCAAGCGGATCAAGACGGGAAACTGTCCGTAAATAATATCATGGACGGGGCAATGGGTGATCTGAAAGACTTACTCAATAGTATGCAATCCGGCGCACAAACCACACTCACTGAAATGGCGCGATATCTCGATGATGTCCGTAAACAAATGGACGATACATATGGCATCATTTGTAGTTACCACACCTATCTCATATGTTCAGTCAATCGCAAACAACACGAGCTGGGGATGTACGAACTCGATGAATATTTAACAAATCGAAAAAAATGAACCCAATACTCACTTCTGGTCTCGCGAATATAATCAATTCGTTCACCACCCAGTTCGAAACCTACTTCAATTCAAACTTTTTAACGCTCCTCTCCTCAGAAGTAGGCAGTTATTATGGCGTCCTCGGAGCGGGATTAATGTTCTTCCTTATAGTAAACGGAGCATTATTCGCTCTCAGAGAAAAAACCGGAAAAGATTTACAAGCTGAGATAATGAGGTGCGTACATCTATTCCTAATACTCATATTCGGCTATTGCATAATACCTGCGGTTGATTTTTTCGGGGAAACCGCCATTGAATATCTATATCCGAACAGACAAGATGCTATGCAGGTCGCAATTGACAAAAGCGATGGCCTCGGCCGCATTGAAGCAAGCGAGTACGCACTGAGTGAAAATGACATAAGAAATGTTAAACGCGCCCAAGCCCGAGTGTCGAAAAGGAACTATAATGGAGCAAAAATAGACAATGCTTCGGACTTCAACGAGGACAATAAAAAAGAATCTCTCTGGAGTCTGATCAAAGGAGGCTTGGTCAAATTGCTCGCAAATATATGTCTCATCGTCGGAGCATTCTGCAAGCTGATAATTACCTTTTTTGTACTTATCATTAAGGCATTGCTACGAATTACTTTCCCCGTTGCGGTCGCCCTGTCCTTTATATACGGAGCAGAAAAGACCATCGGCGCATGGTGGCAAAGTTACATAACGGTAACGATGATGAGTTTCATCATCGCGGCCATCGAAATATTGCAGAACCTTTTGCTCTTCGATGTCGCCAGCAATTCACTTTCCGTAGCGCAATTGGGAATAGCATTAATGGCATTCGCCTTCGGAGCGGCCTATCTCTGCGCTCCGACGCTGACAGTTCTTTGTGTCGGTGGTTCTGAAGCCGCAGCTCAACTTCCCCAACAAATTACCACTTCGTTCATGACAGTCGGCGCGATGACTTGGGGAATACTCAAGAGTCGTTCGGTAACATCCGGACAATTCTTCAAGGAAACTTATCTGAAACAAAAAAAAGGAGTATCCGGACGATACTTTGAATAAAAGACCATGAAAATCTTTGAACATCTGACACAGCTCGACAACGCTGTCGGCTTCTATCGAAAAGGTATCATCGCGATACTCATAGTCTGCACAATATTAATGACCGCGATGTATATCCATACTGAAACGAGGATATTACAGGCAACCTCCTCGGCTTACATACTCAATCAGGACGGTGACGTAGCGATCGCAACCCGGATTAGGGCCGCCGAGTTCCGCAAGATCGAGGCAGAAGCACATGTACGGCTCTTCATCATGCTGTTCTTCGACATCGACAAATACACCTATGAGCAACGCATAAGCAGCACCTATGCCCTTGGAAACTCGTCAATATACGCACTCAAACAGCGGTTCGACAAGGACAACTGGTTTACGAACATGCGCCAATACAACATTTCCCAAAGCGTGCAGATAACCGACTTGAAGTGTGTCGCTGAGAATCCGCTGGCGGTAGACGCCATATTCACGGTAACGATCACCTCGGAAGTACATAGTAAACCGCAGATTTACGAAGTCTCCATCACATTCTATCTCGAGGAAACAAAAGAAAGAACCAGGGAGAATCCGCATGCACTCGCCATCACGAAAATCGACTTCAAAAACTTTAATTTAAAACAATAGCATTATGAAACGGAAAATCATTGTTTTACTGCCAATCTTACTTTTCATTCCAATCTTTCTGTGGGCTGCCGGCGGACAGGACATAGCAGCCACGACAAAGCTAAAGGGTGTAATCAAAGATGGCGTACAAATCGTGGCTGGCTTGATCGCCCTTATCGCTGTAATCAAAATAGGGTTGAGTACGGCCACAAAAAGTATTATGTCCGGTCAAGAGTTATCCCAGAAAGAAACGAAAGATGTTATAACAAAGCTGGGATATCTCATTATCGGCCTTTCAGTAATGTTGTTTGCCTCTTCGATTGCAGATTTCATCACGCAAAAACTCTAAAATGCCCCAGAGACCACGATACAGATGCAGACTATGCGTTTATCCCCCCGTATTTAAACTTCCGCTGGGGATATTTCTCCTTGTGCTTGCAGTACTGGTCACAAGCATTCTTGGTGCAGCGGCCTCCTCGATGTGGAGGCTCTTCATCATTATCGACATATTATTCGTGATCGTGATCTACACCATAAACACTTTCTTTGCCGGAAATTTCGGCTGGAGTAAAAAGCGACCGCGACATGCTCATGTTAAAACAGGACAATACATTGCCCGGGCCAATTATGCACTAAAATTACGACAGGATGGACAGCAGCAGAACAGATAAATTCAAAAAATGGTACGATCGTAATAAGCAAAAAATAATCTTACTATTAGGTATGGCCGTTGTGCTTATACTGATATTCGGACTTATAATCCGAGGAGTACTATCAATACAGTCGAACACAAGTACGGATGAGAGGGTCGCATCTGAAGATATTGCATTTGACATTGTGGCTGAAACACCCCGGACACAAGGGGGTACCGATGAAAAACTCTATCAGGAAAGACTCGCAAATAGCCAGAGCAAGACAGTGCCTGAAGATGTAAAAATATCTTTCGATGCCATATTTGTTCCTGAAACGCCAAAGGGAGAAACACATTCCCCTGTTGCGCATAGTTCACAAGTTCCCGGCACAACGACGAGTTACACTCCGGCCGCGGAACGAAACGCCATGGAGAAAACTGCCATTCAGCAGGAACTCGATGCGATCTACAATTCACAGTCGCAGAATCAATCCAATACCACGGCCACAGACGAGTCCCAGACCGAGCCATCGCGTCCGCTGACAAAAGATGAAATCCTGGCCCAACAAAAGAAACTGATGGAAGAAGGATTCAACCTTTCGGATCTGCAAGATCCAATGAACACGAATTCCGATGCAGCAGTCTCCATTGCATCACCCAGTGAGATTCCGGCCTTCATACACGGGCCGCAAACCGTAATGGTCGGCAATAGGCTGGCACTGCGTATCGACACATCGGTAATTCTTTCAAACGGACAGGTCATTCCCCGAAATTCCATAATATATGCACAGATCGCACTAAACAATAATCGGGTACAGGTCACTGTCGAATCCATAAAATTCGGCACTGCAATATATTCTCTGGAGCTTTCCGGATACTCTGAAGACGGCAGTCCGGGACTGCCAGTCCAAAATGACCAGAACCAGAAGATCGTAGGCGATGCCACAAGTTCGGCCGCAGCGTCGGCGATCGACCGGAAGATCTCGACAGTGACCGGCGGACTGGTCGGCTCCGTCGTCCGAGACATTTCAAATGCGGGGCGCTCACGCAAAGAAACATATGTATCATTCTTCGACAACCAAAAGGTCTTTCTCCGGCCCGGCCTGCCGAAATAAAAATGTTATAAGTAATGAAAAATTATATTTTCGCCATCGTATTCGTTTGTTTGGCCACATCGGGGTATGGAGCAAAACCCGAACAAATACCACTCCAGCAAAACAAAGTCTGCCAAATTATCTTCCCGGATAAGATCGCCAAGATCCGCGGGGGATTCAATCCCAATTACTTTGCACTCGACAAGTACGACAATATTCTTTATATCCAATGCTTGACAGACTTCCCGAACACCAACCTGTCTATTATAACTGACGATACGAGCTGCTACATGCTCGACTTATGTTATACGGAAAAGAGCGAGAAAAATGCCTACATCATTGACATCACCGACAGAATCTACGTCAACGAACAGAAGCCATTATGGCTAGAGCAGGAGCCTTCGCCCTCTTTGCGATCACAAACAGCAGAAGATAAAACGCCGACTCAAGCCGCAGTGTTACCAGAAACCGGAGAATATGAATCAATCCTGAAGCAGCGGGATTTCATCGTGGCCCAAAATGGAGTTGCGGACAAAGCAATGGAAGTATTCCTGAAGGGCATATACACCAGAGATAATTACGTTTATTTCAAATTGGACATCACCAATAACAGCGAGCTGCCGTACACCTACAACTACTGCGGCTTCGCAATCGTCACAAAAAAGAAAGGCCGAATGACGTCCTTTGATCGAACAGATCTAACTCCGGTGGGCAGCTTTGTCCCAGCACATACAATTGAGTATAAGAAGACCATGACCGTAGTCTATAAATTCGACAAATTCAATTTCTCCAACGACAGGGTTTTGCTGATCGAAATGGTCGAAGACAACGGGGAACGGGGACTGTTCTTCAGGGTGACATCATCCACATTCCTGAAGGCGCGAAAAATATAAGAAGAGGGGCGGTTTCGCCCCTCCCCATTTTTTACCTGCACTCAAACGTAAAAATGTTATAAATAACATTAATTGTGGATTATCGTTTACCGGAAAGTGCAGTACAGGTTGGTCTGTTGCCATAATTATCTATATTATCTCACATTTCAATTTTGAAATACCGCATCACCGCCCGAAAGTTATCCTGAGCCGTGCGGCAGGTATCCAGCAGGTATTCGTGGGCTCGATCCCACTCGTGCAGCCCCCGGTAGTAAAACAGCTTGAGATCCTCGTCGATGATGAAGGGCACGACGCGGTTGGCAAGGCACTCCTTGAACATGATAAGCCGACCCACGCGGCCGTTGCCGTCCTGGAAGGGATGAATGCACTCAAAAGCGTGGTGGAACGCCACGATGTCTTCAAGAGTTTTATTCGTAAGGGCATTGTAGTGAGAAAGCAGCGCCTTCATTTGCGCTGCGACCTGCTCGGGCGGCGTGGTTTCCTGTCCCCCGACCTCATTGGGAAGTTTCTTATACTCCCCGACGCGGAACCACGTGCGGCGACTGTCGGAGGTACCCGCCTTGAGAATGCGGTGCAACTCCTTGACGAATGTTTCGGTCAGGCGTCCGGAAGCAGCCTTGTCGATTACCAGGTCAATGCAGCGGAAGTGGTTCGAAGTCTCGATCACATCATCAACGTTGACCGCCTGATCCGTAACGCCCAGCGTATTGGTCTCGAAAATATGACGAGTCTGCTCCTGCGTGAGCCGGCTGCCCTCGATATGGTTGGAGTTGTAGGTCAACTCGATCTGAACACGGTGGTAGATGCCGCCCCGGAGCTGCATGTCCTTCTGCTCTTTCAGGATGTTGAGCAGCGGATTGTCGCTGTGGGGTTTCTCCTTGCCGCGCCGCGGGCGCACGGCATCCTCCGGGATATTCCACGTCTTGCCCGTTAAGAAGGCCCCCTTAATCTTACCTACGGCGCACCAGTTGCGCACCGTACGCTCCGACACGACCCATCTTCGGGCGATCTCACTGACCGAAAAATAATTCATACGATTTCATTTCTGCCGTTATCGGCAAATACCTTACATCTCCAACGACAAAGATAGCATTTTTTTTGCCGATAAAGCAAATGCCCCGGGCTTGGACAGGGGTTACAACCGTGCAGGTTTCATCAGGAATCATCAACGGGTAGCAAGCCCGAACATAAACTAAGGCACTGGACATAGGCGCTTCTGTCTCGATAAGGTCTCAACTGACAAAACAACCAACAGGCTGCTTACACTTTTTATTTCCCCAAAACATGCAGATCGCAAAATTTTATGGCAGATACAGCAGATTAGGATTTTTGACTATATTTTCACAACAAAAAAACACATAAACAATTAAAGTACAATATGTTATAAAATAAAAATGCAGAATTGGTAACACAGCCTGACCAAACCGCGAGGTCGATATTGGATAATTAACAGTTAATCAATATCCTGTGCAACAAAAGCGCAAAAATGGTAACACTGAACTGCCCCAACTTACATTTTAGCATCCCGCAGGAGGATATCTTAAACGACAACAGCTCTGAAGCAATGCTCCAGAGCTGTCAGCATATGAGCGGACTGCCATTACGCCGCAAACCGCTGCGGCACGATGTTCAACTCGTAAAGTTTCGCCACCAGAGCTTCGCAGAGAACCCGCGCCATGTTCACTTCGACGGCGTTGCCGATAAATTTTTTCTGCTCGCCCTGTGTGCCGATCAATACGTAGTTCTCCGGGAAGTCCATGATCCGCATCAGCTCCGGGATACGAAGCATCCGCATCCGGATGTCCACCAGTCCGTACAGCGCCATGAACTCCTTTATCTGCACCAGCATCGGCGTATCTTCCGGGTAAATCTCGTAAACCAACGTTTCGTCCTCCAGCCTGATGAACGAGGGCAGCGCCTCGCCGTCCGCTTCGGCCGTCACCAGCCGCGACGGCCGCTTGTCCATCCGGGCAATCAGCGTGAAACACGGCCGATCGGTAGCGGCACCCGCCGAGGCGAACTGCGGGTTCATCAGGTATTGCCATTTGCGGTTGGCAGGCACGGTCTGGGCCGGAGCATCGAGCGAACTGCCGACGTTGCTGAAGTTGGTGTTCATGATCCACGGCGTGACGAGCCGCTGCTTCGGGTTCGTCATGACGGCCGGAGCCGGGCCATCCGTTCCTGACGTCTGGCCGCCGCCGGAATAGTAGTTGGCGAAGAACGGACGCACCAACTGAAAGCGATCCTTTGTCGTAACCGTCGGTGACGGCCGCTCGATCGACGAGTTGAACCCGTTGCCGTAGTAGGCCGAGACGAAGGCGTGGTGATCGCGGCAGGTGATCGCGCCCGCGGGCGCATCGACGGCTGTGCATTTCCCCTCCGGAGATCCGCCGAAGTGCTTGCAGAGGTAGTACACCTTGGCTACGCCGAGACGGTTCTGCGTCGCCACGGTCGGGCACGGTTCGTCGATGCCGGGTGCGACATACTTCCCGGACTGGTTCATCGAGTTGTATTTGACGAGGAACGCTTCGCGCCCGCCGGCGACGAACTTCACCAGCCCCGCGTGGATGCGGGCAAGCGATGCCTCCACGAGCGACCGCTTCCGGTCGAAGATCGACTCGCCCTCGTCCTCAAGGTCGAGGACTTCCCGCACTGGCCGCCACTTGCGAAGCTGCTGGCCGAACAGGTCGCCCTGTGCCGGGTTCTTGGTGTGAGTCGGTTTCGGAAAGACGATCGGAAGGCCGCGGCGGGCGAAGATCCCGAAGAACCGCCGGCGGGCGGTGGCCGAAGTCGTACCCGTAGCCCCGCACGTTGTCGATCCATTTCCGGTACAGTCGCCCGGCATCCCTGCTGACGGGCTTGCCCCTCTCGTCCAGATCGCCCCACGACATAAACTCCTCCACGTTCTCGATTTGGATGTAGTCGGGGTTCAGCGCCTCGATGTAGCGGAACAGGTGTTCGGCCAGCGTGCGGCTATCAGCGTCGCGCGGAAGGCCGCCTTTGGCCCGCGAGAAGTTCGTACACTCCAGCGAGGCCCAGAGGACGACGAAGGCATCCGGATACTGGCGGCGCATCCGGGCCGCATGGGCCGCGAGTGGCCCCAACTCCAGCGTACGGATGTCCTCCGTGTAGTGCAGCGCATCGGGGTGGTTGGCAGCGTGCGACGCGATGGCGTTGGCGTCGTGGTTCACGCAGGCGATCACCTTGGCGCAAGGATCTCCGCCGTGCCGCGCAAGGTGTACCCCGGTCGAGGTGCCGCCCGCACCGCAGAAAAGGTCGATGTACAAAAGTCGGATTTTATCGTTTGAATTCATTGGGATAGCTTTTTTTAAACAGGAGAAATCGGCAGCCCG
>OHHM01000554.1_pt1 | contig 14207 bp, 9 predicted proteins | sample 1568091 | NCBI WGS metagenome assembly OHHM01 (sample SAMEA3879525, study PRJEB24766) | human gut metagenome | biome: human-associated habitat; feature: feces | place: USA | collected 1985/1987 | reverse complement strand
CCGTTAGATATTCATCTACATAAGCTACTAAAGGTAAGATATCTTCTTCACCGATACTTATCCAGTCATCATAATCACCAGACTGACGCAATTCATAAACTTTGCTGTACAAACGACCCATTTCGCGTGAAACAACGCCTGTACTAACAAAGTATTGTCCGAACAAACGGATAACTCCCGAATGAGTAGAAGCACTATAGCCCTGTTTTATCAGCAATGCGGTAGTCATGTAATAACAGGCATAATACATACGGTTAGCAGCTGCATACCAAAATTTGTTATTGATAATACCTTTTGTCTCCTCCCAGGTTTCAAGAGCCCGATTCATACGGTTCGTCATTAGTGACTTCTTTTCTTCTTCACTGAGTTTCATAATTCAACTCCTTCCTCTTCTACATTTTTAAAGAATGGTGTACCTTTTCGTTTCATCCATTCGGATAGGGTATAAAGTTTCATACTGAAATACTCTCCAAGGTTCCACCCCAGTTCTACAAAAGGATAAGCGTAAGTATCGAAATCTGAAGGAGTTATTTTTTCTTTATCTAAAAGTAATAACATATCCCAGTCAGAGTCGGTAGTAGCATCACGACGTGCCTGCGAACCAAAAAGAATAAGTTTACCTGATGGCAATACAGTTCCTTTCAACTCTTTAATTTTATCTATAATCTTTTCTGTAGTATGGGCCATAATCTTATTGTTTTGATGAAGGCTTTACAAAGATAATCATAATTTCTATTCTCAGCATCCCGAAGAACAGGTTTTTACGTTTTTATCAAAATGTATATTCTATTTATAGAGACACTTTTGTATATTATAAAAATCATTCCAACATGTCAAAGAACGAAGGATTCTAAATCCTAATATTAGAGGCAAGCGGATTACAAATCCGCTTGAACAGGCATATCAATAGGGTCAAGTTATTCTTTAGTTATGGACAAGTACATAAGCTTGTTGCTCTATTTTAAGCGGACGTCCATACGCTCCTGCAGTTGAAGTATAAACATCCAGCACTCTGGCGTATTCACCAGAACCATCATCCGCTACAGTTTCCGAACTCCAATGACGTTTGTCAAGTATGAAAGCCTTTTTGACATAGTTTTCATCGGCGTTAAATGTGCGTCGTGTATAATCATCAACATTATTATAGCTGCTTCCAGTCCATCCTACCAGTACGCGATAGTCCCACATACTGGCAAGTCGCCAGCTGTCTCCTGCACTATTTCCTGCATTTACTGCTTGTGTCCATGTACCAGTATAAGGTATCGCCCAAAGCCCATTTAATTTACAAGGTGTTTTGCCTTTGAGTACAGGGATTTGCATATATAAGTCTATTTGATAGTCGGGGAAGCGATTATCTTTTGCTGTGAATTTGTAATAGTATAGATTGGGGGAATTACTAAATGTCGCTGAATTCTTGAATAAAAGAGTAAATGGATTTTTTATATTACCGTTGCTTCCACTTTGACTTCCTGTACTGACTTGTGTAAAATTTTGTGCATTTGATTCTGATATAGATGTGAAATTATAGCCAACTGGAGATGTGAAAATGAATGTAAATCCGGTTTCACCAGCTGTTCCTATATTCTCTTTAATATAAATATCTATGTCACTGGTCGTGCAGTTATAAGTAATACCTTGTCCATCCCGATTTGAAGTTACCGTAGGCAATGATGATTTAAAAATAACCGCAATTGCTTCTCTTTTCGTTTCATCTGATAAGTTTTTTACATAGAGTGTTCCACTGTTCACATCACTGAGTGATAAGCTGCTTGTTTTGTATTTTATTACATAATTATGCTCTTTCGTATTAGATTCTGCAAAGTCAGCTTCTACTCCTCCGGGTAATTGTAATACACTTCCTCCTAAAGAGTATACTTTCAACGTTACTGTAGAATAATAAGACGATTTCAACTGATACAAGTTCAGTGATTTGTTACTTGATATATACGAATTAACAGAAGGATCTGTACTGACTACCTCAATGGTGGGCGTTTGGAATTCTCTCGCAATATTCATCGTCATACTCGTACCTCCCGTTGCATTAGTGAACACGATTTGCGTATCATCAAAACTTGTTGCGTCTTCCTTTAGTTTGAAAGTGAAACTTACTGTTTTACTTTCCGGTATGCTGCGCGTAGACACCGGTGTAATGTTCTCCAGCCATGACGGGGATCTGCTTATGGTAGGTTTACTATAATTATCCATCGTTAGGGTGAATTGCTTGTCCTTGATGATAGGCATAGTTAGCGTGGCTGTGGTGGCTGTAACAGATGAGAGCGAGATACCGCTACCTTCGTTTGAAAGTGCCAGATTATTGATTCGGTTAGGTAGTAATTTCACTTTGATATTCTCAACTTTAGTCTCGTCCGAATGATTTTTTATAGCTACGGTAATTTCTTTTTCCGTCAAGTCGGTAGCATCCGTGCTTGCCCATTGGAAAGTATATTCTTGTGTAGTATTTACACTTGAAGTAGGACTAACGGTAATGCCCGAATGGGCTGGAAATTCCACTTTGCTACCACCTATGGAAGTGATTGTTATTGCACCTATGGATACATTAGCGCCGGCCACCTGTACCAGATAGAGTGTATTATCCGCCGCATCCCAGTTATTTACTCCGTCGGGATTCATTGTTCCGCCTGTGGGTTCTACGACAGGAGTACCAAAGGTCGTATCTATTAATATCACTTCTTCACCGCCTCCTGCATTATCCGTCAGACGCAGGATACCGCGAGGATAACTATTGCCTGTGTAACTTTCATTGAAAGAAATTTTGTACTTCACTTGTTGCGTGGCTCCTGTTCGTGTTGTAGTGACAGGGATTTCTTCCAGTTTCAACCAGCCGTCAGCAGGGCTGTTGCCGTTATAAGTCAGTTTTGTTGCTACCCCGGCATTGGATCCAGTGGAAACAGTAAAGCTACTCCCAACTTTGAGCGCCAGTGTCACAATATTGGTGCTGATGTCGTAAGTGGTTTCACCCACAGGCAACAAATCAGCTACCGCAATTGTCTCCAATCCGTTGTCGGGCTCGTAATCATCTATATAGTCTCCTGTCTCCCAATCCACCAGACGGATATTAGCCGTCAGTTCAAAAGGGTCGGCTTCGGTTATCTGCACCGTGTAGCGGTGATTGTGGTTTATCTCGATTAGGCTTCCGTCACCATCGGTCACACGTTCGAAAGGGATGCGATAAGATACCTCTTTCTTTTCATCCGTCAGGTTCATGGTATACAGTCCTTTCAAAATCAAAAATCCTGCATCTATGGCTTTACATGGGTAGCAATAGAAAGCTTTGGTGGTAGTTCCTGCATTGGCGTTCAGTCCGTCGAAAAGGCGGTAAGGGTATGTAATCAGTTGGCCGTTTGTGGCAGGAACATCTCCTGTCGGACGAATGGGGAACAGTGTTACACCCTGTCTTCCGTTTCCCATACTGATATCTGTGATAGTAAAATGAGACTTCGTAGCATCGTTTACTATATCGAAGCGTGCCACAGCGCGAGTAAGTGAAACATTCAGTCGCACATAAGTTCCCATACTGTATTCGCGCAAGTCGGTGGGCTGACTGTTGGCACCGGACATGGGCAACGGGGCAAGTAGTATATCAGCATTAAAGCCGGTGGAATTTAATAGCGGGGTATTCAGTTTAACGAAATCACTCTCAGTAGGTGTTCCGGGGCTCGTTACCATGTCTCCGGGTACGCTGGACTGTGGTTGTGAACTTTGCTGTAACGGGGTATAATTCGTGTATGTATTTCCTGCGGCATCATCCATTTCGGTTTGATTGGCTACGCAATAAAACTTGGTGAATAAACCTTTGCGGGGGTAGAATACCACATTTACTTTCCCGGCGGCCTCGTCCGCTTTCAGTTCGAGAGGGGAAGTACCCGCGGGCAGGGTTCCGGCATCCGAACGGTAGGCGAAACGTTCCTGAAAGGTGTAAGGACCTTCCTCCTTGTCACTTCCGAAAGCATAAATATCGAAACTTTCAATACGGTTTTCATCCTCTTCGGCTATACCGTCGCGGGTGATAGCCCGGCTTTCAGGTGTACCGTTCACAAGGATCAGCTTGTTTTGCAAAGAGATTACCACCGAACGGCGGTTAGGGTCATTGGCCTGCGGGTTCTCCGGTGTTTCGGGAGTGCCGCCTATTGTTTCCACTTCGGGGGTGCAACCAGCCGTCAGGCAGGACAGTATCACCAATGAAAAGTGCAGAAAGAATTTAGCGAATGTTTTCATGCTTGTTACTTTTATGCGGTTATTACTTATTTTCATTTCTTCATTCCTCGTATTTCATCTTCTTCAGGTTCTTCCTCGCCTTTTCCGGCTCTATACCCAGTGCCTTGCGAAACCATTCTTCCGCTTTCTTCCGGTCACCTTCCAGATAGGCCAGCACACCGAAATCATTCCATGCACGCGGGTCATCGGCCACCTTACTGAGATATTGCCGTGCGCTAACCGGATCGCCTGCCATGATTACCGCCGAAGCCGCATTGATATTGGCCAGCACGTCGTCCGGAAAGTGGTAGGCGGCTATCTCATAAATTTCACGGTATTGCTCCGTGCCTGGACGATAGAATGCGGCTACCCTGTACATCTCCTGCAATGACAGCAGACGGGGATGGGTATATATCAGACTTGCCGCCTCTTCTATATTGAAAGCGCGGGCCTCATAACCTACTGTGATACGGATACGTCTCAACTGCGGAAAATAGCTTTTCAGAAGTTCCCGATATACGGCTCCTCCGTGCATATCCATCAATTGTTTTTCGCGTCCTTCAAAAATGCCGGTTCGGGCAATGAGAGACAATACTTCGTCAGCGTGATTCATGGGGCGGCGTTGCAGAAGTTCCACCAATCCATCCCAGTCTTCGGGTACGGAAGAAACTTTATAAAGATCGTGCCCCGGTGCATACGTGGCACGCATATACTCCTTGAAACAGTGTGCGCGGTTGGAAGCCAGTATTTCATTATCCTTATATATCCCGTCGGGCGAAGCGTAACCGCAGATGGAGATACTCGAAATATTTGCCAGATTCCCCTCGGTAAGTGGATGCATCAAGCTGTCCAGTTTCTCCAGTTCAGGGCGGTTGTTGTGGAATTCGCGGCGGACGTCATAAACTCCGGTAGGGTAGTCTATATATAAGGTGGCACTTTCCGAACGGTGTTTCTGAGTTTCCATATCGGGAGTGAGGTAAGTCACCATGGCTGTACACTCGGCACAGGGCATACAGTCCGGTCTACTTGGAGTTTCCTGTCGATTAGTGGTATTTTCACTTCTTTCGATAATCGCCTGCGGAATCACCGTCTGTCCCTGCGGAACATGGAAAGGGCTTGTCAGGGCAAGATCGGTTATCACCGGCTCTACTCCGAGCATCTTCATCCGGCAGCAATCCCGTCGTTCGCGCATCAACACCAATGAAGCGTGTTCCATCCATGGGCTATAGGCAACGGATACCTTATAAATAATACTGTCTTTCCGGTTTCGGGCATAAAGCGTACGGTAAGGAGGCAAATAGCCGGGAGACGGTTGAAGCGCCTGCTGCCTCTGGTCGGCACGGGCACGGCGACGTCCGCTCACTACCACAGCGGGCAGCTCTTGCAGACGCCCTGCGCCACGAAGCACGGGAGTGAACAGATAAGCCTCCGCATTCCCCGCTTTTGCATCACTCAGATTGAGTAGCAGTTCTATGTGAAGACTGTCTCCCTGTGTAAAGACGTGCGAACCGAGTGTTAAAGTTCCGCCTGCCCATGCTTCCGCAGTCAGCAGTACCCCAACCAGACATCCTATTATTTTCTTCATCCTTTTCATCCAGCCTCTTTAATTTTTAATTATTAATTTTTAATTGCCTTTTTATCCCAGTCCTCCGCCTTCCGCCCAGTCCGACGAACTGAGCTGTGTCACTACAATCTTCTGCCCGATGGTTACCAGCAGGTCAAACTCCTGTTCCGTGTTTTCATCCAGACTGACAGGCAGTTTACGAAAGAACAGTTGCAAGTCAATCTCCTTCATAATCCGCTCATTACCCCGGTAGATGCTCAGCAACGGATGTGGTCCTGATGTCAGGCGATACGTTACCAACTCGCCCGTCAGTTCATCGTTATAGTTCATCGCCGCCTTGGCCTGATGCCATATTACCGGGCTGCCTATGGAGGGAAATGTGAAAGCTCCGTCACCACTGGCCAACGGTATGTCGTAACCTGCTGGAAAGCCGTATTCGCAAGGCACGCCTCGCAGGCGGAATGTATAGCCTCCTGTTCCTTCCGCCGGATAATATCCGTCTTCCCAATGTACGGTAATCCGGAGGACGGCGTGGCAGTGGGTCAGGTAAATGGTCCGGTTTACTGAATTTCCCGTAGCGGGAATCTCAAACGTGCTATATCCATAGTATAGCCTTTCGGTGTTCGAACGATATTCGCTTGTAGATGTTCCTGTAGCTGTTCCCGTAGCCGAAGTCATTGCCAGTTCACGGATTTGCGTCACGCCGGGTTGGGGTGCGGGTACTACATCGCTTTCATATCCCCAGTTTCCCCATGCCACGAGGGTATATCGCCCGGGAGCTAACTCTCCCTGCCAATACTCCAGACTGTCACTTTTCAGTAGCCGGATGTCCTTCAACACTCCGTCCGCATCGAAAAGGAACTGGTGGATGTTGTCCACATACATGGAGAGTTGTCCGGCGTCGGGCCTGCCGGCATAGCGGTAATTCAGCCGTACATTGTAGGGACACACTCCCGGTTCGTCAAAATCGAACGTGCAGGAGGTGCAGAACCATAGTATGCAACAGAGGATTACCATAACTTTCATCGGATGAAATAAATGAGTGACACACCGGCCCGTGTAGGCCCGAAATAATTCCTTTTATAATGTCCCATGCGCTCGCCGCAGCCCGCGCACCGGTATTTATCATATTCCATGCGGGCATATCCGCCGCCAATTACGGCTTCTATCGAGAAGCGGTCGCCCAGCACCCAGTGATAACCGTAAGTGATACCTCCGCCATACAGGTCGCCCCGGTAAATAATGTCTTCCATACCCGAAAAGAAAGGAATCTGTCCTACGTTGTAGTAAGCGTAATGTCCGTGCACTCCCAGGAAGTGTCCTTCGAACTTGCGGCAAGGCCAGTAGCGTAATTCCGGTTGTATCAGGCAGAGATTTAGCTTCATATCATTGCCGAACTTCCAGGCGTTATAAGCCCCGTTCAGTGCCATTGTGAAATGACGGCTGATGCTGGTTTCCACTCCTGCATTGGGTGTGGTAGTTCCCCACAATAGCAGGTCGGTACGCAATGCCACGCGTTGGGCAAAGGCAGCGGTACTCATCAGACTGAGCAGCAGGAACAGCAAATAAAGTCGTTTCATGGCAATTCGGATTTATTGCATAGTTTAAATATGGGGGATGGAGTTCTCGATAAGGCATTCGCTCACGGGAAGTTCGGCTATGGAAATTTCCATCAGATAAAGGCGTGTCATCTGATTGACAATGCCCAGCTTGCGGGCTGTCGTCCCATAGCAGGAATAGAATTTTTCGTCACTGGGGCGATTGAAGTAAACGCCTTCTCCCAATGCTTCAAGAATGGAAAGGAGGTTGATTTGATGATATGCACAGGCAAGGTGGTAGGATTCGGGGTGATTATCCGGCTGATTTTCTATCAGTGTTATCAGGTGCTCTTTTGAGAGTCGTTGCAGCAGGTACGTAATTTCGGAAGGTGAAGGATTAAGGGAAGTACTTAACTGGTAATCCTTATACTGTATGTCGTGCAGTACTGCCAGGGCGAATTTTGTTCTGAGTGTTAACATAGCGCTTGTTTTTTATGTAGATTATTGTCTGTTTTGTTTGGAATGTTCCGATTCCCGGTAGGAAACGGAACGGGCGCTATTGCAACTATAAATTAGGCGGATAATAATCATCCCTTCTAACTAAAAAGGAAGACAGATAAAAATCATCTTCCATTTTAAAAAGGCAGACAATTCTTAGCTCTTCCTTCCCTCTATTCTTAGATTTAGTAATGAGATTCCCCTATATTGAGATATGGGTAGGGGAATTATGTATTCAAACAAAAAAAGTGAAAGCTTTTTAATCAATACAAAGAGCTTTTCCACTGATATACCATATTATTACAGGAATATAATATTTATTGACATGACTTTTTGAGACAAAATCTAACTTTCAGGATAAGAGAGATGTTTTTGTCGTGTCTGGTGTTGTAATTTAACTGATTTTTTACAGAAAACTGGGAAACTTCGATAAGTATTTCCTGCTTTTCTTGTTTATTTCAATTGGAAATCGTTCCTTTACCGCCGGAATCGTTCCGTTTCCTACCGGGAATCGGAACAGAAATATGAAGCTCATTCTGAATGCTTTTCCTCTCTTTATCATTCCTATTTCCTTTTCCCCTTTCTTTCTCTTTCCCTTTCCATTCCTTTGCTGCCATCGGATTAACCAATGCTGCCATTTGCAAATTCACCACCGCCAGTTGTTCATCAGAGAACGACCTCAAATAAGTATGTGTTATCTCTTCCGAAGCATGGCTCAATCCTGCGCTAATTTTGGCTACCGGTATATCCTCATTATATGCCAATGTCGCCCATGTATGCCGCGCCACGTATGAAGTTAACCTCACTCCCAATCCCAATCGCTCAGATAACCGATACAAATGTTTATTGTAAAGTCGCAAGGCACTCTCATATTGTTTCCTCTCCTCAGGTATACTTCCCGGTTGGCGTATAATCCTTAATAAATAGGGTGAACCCGAATCCTCACATAAATACCTCTCGATAATTTCCCACATCCACGGTTCAAGTGTAATCGTCAACATCCTCCCCGTCTTGCTACGGCGATAGCAAAGCACATTATCCTGAATATCCGTCTTCCGTAAATAAGCCAAATCTATAAAAGGAATCCCCCTTAGATAATAAGAAAGAATAAACAGATCCCGTGCCATCCCCACACTGGGCGTATCCTCCAAATCAGCATCCGCCACCATACGAAGTTGTTCAATACTCAGCGCCCTTTTCCTCGTCTCTTCATATCCCATAAACACCTCACTAAAGAGTTGCTTAGTGTCTTTCAGCATTCCCTGCCTCTCAGCTCCTTTACAAATAGCCCTCAACGCTCGGAAATAGCATGCCGAAGTATTACGAGAACACCCCGAAGCCCATAAATAGTGTTCAAAACCCAAGAAGAATCCTGCCGTCAATTCTTTAAAAGTAACAAACTCCATGTTAGCAAACTCTTCCAAGCTATGCAACATACTCCTGCAAGTATGTTCCGCCGAGAACTTAAACAACTCGCCCAAACTATCCGCATGAGTTATAATACCCTCCTTTAATGTCTTCATTTTCATCACACTGTTCTTTTAATTAGTATCTCCTCTCAACTCTACCTTCCATCATTTGTTTTGTATGGAAAAGAAGGAAAACATCAAAAGTAAGAACAGAAAATATGACTGCCTGTCATGAAATACGCATAGATGACTACACCTTATTATACAGAAATCCCCCGGAACTTTTCATGATTTGAATTCCGGGGGATATATTTATTTCTTGTTCTGAGCCTTTTCCGCTTTTCTCTTATTTACATAATCCTTGAACATCTGGCGTCAGTTACGACCATGCTCATTAAAATACTGTTCGCACTTGGTCTTGTAGATTTCAAAGATGGCAGATATCTGCTTCATGTTTTTATAATCAATAGCCTGTTCACGAGCCAGCTTCAACTGTTCCAACACAAAAGCGGTTTCTTCCTCCGTCATATCAGGGACAATGGCCTGATAACCTTTCAAAGTGAAAGCTACTTTGCCTACAGTATATTTATCAAGAATCTGCTCTACTTGTTCTTCCGTCAGCACTCTGCGCAAATCTTTCATCAGCTTTTCATGAACTTCTTTCGGCATGGCGGAATCGGCAATCATTTCCCGATCCAATTTACTTAAAGATTTACCAGTGACAGGATTGATACCCTCCGGAACAGTGGAATAAGGGTGTTCATTATGCCAATCACGAACCTTGCGCAAATGATTATAGATAGTGGTTACAGCAAAGCCCGCTTTCTTATCATCCTCCATATTTAAGGAAGCCACCCAGTCCATTGCCTTTTTCTCAAGAGAAGCATCCGACTTTAATTGGGCAAAAGCTTTCTTGGCAATATAAACAGCTACTTTATCAAACGAACGAATTGCGCTTTCCGGCAAAAGTTCTCCTTTCTCACCGAAACTATACATAGCGGATTCCGGTTCAATGGTGACCTTGCTTTCATCCAACATCTTTTTATCCAACTTGAATACTTCTGCGAAGAAGTCATAAACAGCATTCCGCTTATTCGGGCCAAAGTCATGTTTCTCTTTGGGAAGATGTACATTCGTTACTTTATCTTTTGCATCGTAGAATCCATAAACACGCTGCAAATAAGGATATTCCAGTGTAGGCACACTTGCCGTCCAATCACCACCATCAGACACTACTAATTGCGGACGGGGAGCAAAGATTGCTGCCAATTCGGCATTGCATGTGCCACCCGCCGCCAATTGAATAGGCATACCGCTTTCACAGGGGCATCCTCCATCAAAATGAGAAGCCAAACTTACCACCGGCGCCGAAGCCGTGAAGCGATCATCCAGCGCACTCAGCAGAACTGTTTGCGTGCCACCACCGGAACCGCCATTCACACCGATTCTTTTCCTGTCAATATCTTTACGGGCAGCAAGCATATAGTCGAGAATCAGCAAACCATTCATCGCCTGAATGGTATGAGCTGCACTACTGCGGTGTGCCGCACTGCCAACCTGCAAAATTGACTCTCCCCAACCGAAGAGATCATAATCCACACAGACAGCCCCCATACGTGCCAGGGTTCCCATACGCTGTTGTTGATCTTCGCGATAACGACCTCCTCCAAAGTGTCCATTCGGACAAATGATCAGCGCATGCTTCCCTTTCGATTTAGGGGCATAAACAGAACCGCAAACATACAGCCCTGGAAGCGTCTCAAGTGCAAAATTCTGAACTGTATAACCATCATATTTCCTCACTTTGGAAAGAATCGGCTTCGACTCCACACATTGTGCGAGTAAAAGGTCAATTCCCAGACGTTGCCGGACTTCTTTTCTTAAAGAATCGGCACGGAGTTCAAAAGCTTCCTTATCTGCATAAAGCGTATTAAGGTAAGCCAGCATTTTCTCTCCGTCAGCATCTGTCCGCCGAGGATATTCATAAGCTTTCAACTTATATATATTGCCGGTTTGTTTCACAAACTTATAATCGAAAGGGGACAATACATTCGTCAGCGATTCTTCCACTGAATAAGGACGGATACGAAAATCCGCATAAGGCAACACTTTACCGACCGTATCAATATCGTATTTCAGGCGGATACCAAAACGATTTTGTATGTCCGTAAGAACTTCGTTCAAAGGGCGGGCAAAGGCCGTTTCAAATGTTTGTGTTTGTGCTTCAGCCGAAAGAGATGCAGCAAAAAGCACAGAGAAAAGAATACGTTTCATTGTTCTATATATTATTGTTTACTTTTCATCGACTTCCTTTGGATACATCTTTTTACCATTCACCATGACATCTTCCATCGTGATGCGTTCGCAATCCTCAAAGACACATTCCTCACCGGCTCCCTGCACATGGATGTCGCGCAGTACAATATCAGAGATCGGAGCTTCTTCCAGCCCAACTATCTTAACAGGAGTCTTGACATCCGTAACCGTCATTCCACTGATATGTATGTTGCGAAACAGCGGAGTGCGTTCACTCTTGGGTTCGGCAGGCATACCGCTATACTTCAGATTCAGTACCACAGCCTCCTGCTTGATATTGCGCATCACAATGTTACTGACACGGATATCTTCGACCACTCCTCCCCTGCCCCGGGTGGACTTGAGACGAATGCCCCGGTCCGTTCCATCGAAAATGCAATTGGAAATAGTCACCTTACGCACGCCTCCACTCATCTCACTGCCTATCACTACACCACCATGACCGGAAAGCATGATGCAATTAGTGATGGTTATATTCTCACAGGGTACTCCCAACCGGCGCCCCTGCGCATCGCGACCGGATTTGATCGTTATGCAATCATCTCCCACCGAAATGTGGCAGTCGCTGATATGTACATTCCGGCAGGATTCCGGATTGATGCCGTCCGTATTGGGCGAGGGCACATTATGAATGGTCACTCCCTTCACCTTCACGTTTTCACAGAACTCGGGGTTCACCGTCCAGAACGGAGAGTTGACGATCTTCACCCCCTCTATCTTCACGTCCTTACAACGAACCGGCTGGATAAACGGAGGACGGAAAAAGCGACGTTGCAGTGTACCGATGTAGTCCTTGTTTGTTTCAGCATAGATAGCCGTTGTATCATTTGCCTGGTCCCACATCGTCTGATACTTATTCACATTCCGCATGCCATTGTCGCGCAGATCAATCATCACACGAAAAAACTCCATCCACCACTTCTTTCCCTGCCCGTCCAACGTACCTTCACCTTTGATTGTTATATTTTCCGCATCCACGGCATAAATCAGAGGCTGGAAACTCTTCATCATTACTCCCTCATGACGCACCTCCACAAAGGGAAGATAATCATCGAAGCTATCAGAAAACAGCAAAGTGGCTCCCGCCTCCAACTCCAAAGTGATGTGGCTCTTCATCCGGATGCTTCCCGTCAGATAAGTGCCGGCAGGAAAAAAAAGGGTACCGCCACCGTTCGCGTTCAGGCGGTCGATGGTAGAATTGATAAGTTTGGTATTCAACGTCTTTCCATCCACCTTCGCTCCTGCTTTCAGCATATCTACACGTTCTGCACGAAGCACCGTAACCGCACAAAGGCAGAAGAGTGAACAAAGAAGTATTCTATATTTCATGGTCATAGTATGGTTGTTTATGGTTCGTTTATAGTTTGTTGTTCGTTCACTACAAATTCATGTTTCCCGCTCTCCACCTCTCTCGGTTCTTTCTCTCCCGGAAGTGTAACCACCGCCACAGTGTTTACCGGAACGGACAACTTCAGCTTAAACCGGCCGTTCTCGCGGGTCCAGTCTACAGTTATCTTACCGTAAAGGGTTTCATAAGATGACTGCACGTATTTCAGATCACCGACAGGCTTCGGGGCGATTCTGAACTTCTGGTATCCATGCTTCACGTCCGGAGAGATACCGACCAACGAGTTAAAGAACCATTCATCAATCTGCCCCATCATAAAATGATTCCAAGAGGAGCCCTGACGAGGGTCCCATTGCTCAGTCAGAGTCGTTGCACCAAACTTGAGTTGAAAGCCATATCCGGGCGTCTCCTCATGGTTGAACATTTTATAGATGAGTTCATCGGCTCCGTAATTGGCCAATGTCTGGATCAGATAGCGGTTTCCCACATCTCCGGTAGTCAGACGATTGCCGTGTGCTTCCACATCTTTTATCAGGTTCTTGAATACTTTGCGCTCCAGATGACGATCCGTTTCATAACCTCCAGAATGGCCTCTACTCAGAACCATATCCAGAAAAAGCGGCAAAGCATTGCTGCACTGGCTTCCCGTACCATACTGCGCCGCATCGTAATCCAGAAAGCGCTCGTTGAATGCTACCACGATATCATTCGCCAACGAATTGTAATACCTGACATCATCAGCATTACCCACAATGCGAGCAGCCCTTATCAGATATTCGACAATCATGTAATAGTGTGCCGTAGCCACCAGCGGGACAGGCGTATTGCGGGAGAATCCTGCACGGAAGTCACCGTAATCATACCAGTCGCCCAAACCGAAAGAAAGGATATGATTATCTGCGCGGGTAGAGAGATAGTCCACATATCGGCGCATATTCTGGTAATACTTCTTAATCAGCGAATCGTCCCCGTAGGTTTCGTAATACATATACGGGAAAATGACCAAAGCACCTCCCCACTCGGGAGATTCGGCAAAGGCATCCATGCCCGGTCCTTCGAACACGACATACTCCGGTGCGGTGCTTGGCATGGCTCCGTTGCGATGTTGGGCATCCGCCATATTCTGCATAATCTGTGGAGCGAAAGCTGTCAGGTCATAATTGTATAAAAGTCCCGGCCCGTTGAGGTGCACCTGTTCCAGCCATCCCAGCTTTTCCCGATGGGGACAATCGGTAAATACAGACTGCATATTGCTGCGAACCGCCTTCTCTATCAGACAATGGGCAGCGTTGAATATCGGATTGGAACACTCGAAAGCA
>OHHM01000546.1_pt1 | contig 14257 bp, 7 predicted proteins | sample 1568091 | NCBI WGS metagenome assembly OHHM01 (sample SAMEA3879525, study PRJEB24766) | human gut metagenome | biome: human-associated habitat; feature: feces | place: USA | collected 1985/1987 | reverse complement strand
CCTCGCCGCCAAAGCGCGGAGCGAATCCGACTGGCTCGTGGGCATCAACGGCACGCAGGCTCTCTCCATCGCCGCCGGACACGGCACGTATTCCGTCGGGCGGGTGCAGACACCCACGTTGGCGATGGTGTGCGCACGCTATTGGGAGAACCGCCGCTTTACCCCCGAAGCCTTCTGGCAGCTCCATATCGCAACGGACGGCTGCGATGAAGGAACGGTGAAGTTTTCCTCTTCCGAAAAATGGAAAGAGAAAGAGTCCGCGACGGAACTGTATAATAAGGTGAAGTCGGCAGGCACAGCCACCGTCACGAAAGCCGAACGCAAGGAGAAGACGGAGGAAACACCGCTCCTGTACGACCTGACCACGCTCCAGAAGGAAGCCAACGCCAAGCATGGCTTCACGGCGGAACAGACGCTTGAAATCGCCCAGAAGCTCTACGAGAAGAAGCTCATCACCTATCCGAGAACCGGAAGCCGCTATATTCCCGAAGACGTGTTCGCGGAAATCCCCAAGCTGCTTGCCTTCATCGGCAGCCTGCCCGAATGGAAGGGCAAGTTGCAGCCGAAAGCCGTGCCGACACGCCGCAGCCTGGACGGCGGCAAGGTGACAGACCACCATGCCCTGCTCGTCACGGGCGAGAAGCCGCTGTTCCTCTCCAAAGAGGACAGCACCGTCTATCACATGATAGCCGGGCGCATGCTTGAGGCTTTCTCCGAAAAATGCGTCAAGGACACTGCCACCGTCACGGCAGAGTGTGCCGGAGTGGAGTTCGTGGCAAAAGGCAGCATCATCAGGCAAGCCGGATGGCGTGCCGTCTATGGCAAGGAGAATGGAGAAGAGAACAACAGCCAAGAGGAAACCGCCGCCATTCCCTGTTGGCAGGAAGGCGACACGCTGGCACTGAAAGCCGCCTCCATCACGGAGGGAAAGACCAAACCCAAGCCGCAGCATACCGAAGCCACTCTGCTGTCCGCGATGGAAACGGCTGGCAAGGAGATAGAGGACGACGCATTGCGGCAGGCTATGAAGGATTGCGGCATCGGCACGCCCGCCACCCGTGCGTCCATCATCGAAACGCTTTTCAAGCGCGGCTATATGGAACGCTGCAAGAAGTCGCTTGTCCCCACCGAAAAAGGGCTTGCCCTCTACTCGGTCGTGAAGGCGATGCGTATTGCCGATGTCGCCATGACGGGCGAATGGGAAAAGGAATTGGCACGCATCGAGCGTGGGGAACTGCCCGCCGATGACTTCCGCAGGAAGATTGAGGCATATACACGGGAAATTACCTCCGAACTGCTGTCGTGCGACAAGCTGTTCGCCCGCAGGGATTCCGGCTGCAAGTGTCCCAAGTGCGGAGCGGGGACGATGCAGTTTTACGGCAAGGTCGTCCGCTGCGACAACGCGGAGTGCGGTCTGCCCGTGTTCCGCCTGAAAGCAAACCGCACCCTCTCTGATGATGAAATCAAAAACCTGCTCACCGACGGACACACGAAACTGCTCAAAGGATTCAAGAGCAAGCAGGGCAAGAGTTTTGATGCCGTAGTCGCCTTTGACGGGGACTATAACACGGTTTTCGTGTTCCCAGAAAGGAAAAGTAAAGCGACCTCTGCGAAAAGAAGAAAATAAATGTTTAACTTTGCCACTGGTTCAGAGTAATGAATTGTTCTTCGATACCGGATTACACTCATACTTTGGATTTAGTGGTGGCACTCGGAGGGATACCGGGTGCCTTTTTCTTCTCGTTTTCCAACGATTATCCCTATCATCATTATCAATCCACTAAATTCCAAAGAAATGAACAACAAGAAGAAAAACGAGGGTCGGACCGACTTTTCCTATTACGGTCTGTACCTGCTGGACTACCTCACCACGAACAAGTTCGAACAGGCAGCCGATGAAGCCTTCATCCGAGAAAGAACCGACCGTGCCGCCGAAGCGTATGAACGGGCAAGGCTCGAAGGCTATCCTGTCGACGGGGCGCAGGAACTGGCGATGAAGGTGCTGACGGAGGGCCTTCGCTACTCCAGGCACGCCATCCTGCGCGAAGTCGTGGAGAACGAATTTGCGGGTGAAGTGCCGGAAGAAAAATGTGAAGCCTTTACCCAAAAGCTGCTGCCGCTTGTCGGAAACGTATTCTCCATCTATGACCTCTCGGACGACAATTTCGCCCTGTCGCCCGAATATGACCTGCTCTACACGGAGCTGACGGGAGCCGTCATCCTCTATATCGAAGAGTATGGCGTTTAACCGCAAACAGAGGCTGAGGGACAACATCGAGGCGATACGGACGGCATTCCTCCTTGACAGGGAACAGCGCACACCCACCGCACGCGAACGGCTCTTGTTAGAGCGTTATTGCGGTTTCGGGGGACTGAAGAGCATACTCAACCCTGCAAGGGAACTGACGGATGCCGTCCACTGGGCGAAGTCCGACCTCGAACTGTTTGCCCCTACCGTGGAGCTGCACAGGTTGCTGCGGGAGAACACAAAAGACGAGACGGAGTACAAACGGTATATGGATGCCATGAAGCAGTCCGTGCTGACCGCCTTCTATACCCCGCCGGAGATAACTGGGACCATCGCGGACGTGCTGCATGAACACGGCATCCGTCCCGACCGGGTGCTGGAGCCGTCGGCAGGTGTCGGTGCATTCGTGGACTCCGTGCTGGAGAACAGACCGGACGCGGACATCATGGCTTTTGAGAAAGACCTGATGACGGGCAAGATACTGAAGCACCTGCATCCCGGACAGAAAGTAAGGGTACAGGGCTTCGAGAAGATAGAAAAGCCGTTCATGAACCATTTTGATTTGGCTGTCTCCAATATACCGTTTGGCGATGTGGCGGTGTTCGACCCGGAATTTTCGGGCAGCAAGGATCCTGCAAGGCTCTCGGCGGCACGGACGATACACAATTACTTTTTCCTGAAAAGCCTTGACGCGGTGCGTGAAGGCGGAATCGTGGCGTTCATCACCTCGCAGGGGGTACTGGATGCCCCGACTAACGCGCCCATACGCGAGTATATGATGAACCATGCCAATCTGGTGGGCGTAGCCCGCCTGCCGAACAACCTCTTTACGGATAACGCGGGAACGGAGGTGGGCAGCGACCTGATTATCCTGCAAAAGAACAGCGGAAAGAATGGTGAACTGTATTACAACGAAAAACTCTTCGTGCAGACCGAACAGACCCCTATCGGCACTTCCGTAAATGGGTATGTATGGAGCATCGGCTCGCTTTCACACACGGATTTGATCAGAAGTACCGACCCGTACGGGAAACCAGCCTATAAACTCCTGCACCGTGGGGACATCGCACAACTGGCGGAAGACTTGCGGGAGCATCTGAAAATAGAACTGCAACAACTTGACAGGAAACTGTATGAGAAACACAGCCTGCATCCGACAAAGGAGGAAAGCACGGCTGCGGAAGTGCAACCTGCTCCGAAAACAGAAAAGGTATCACCTTCTGTAATAGCCCCCGTTTCTGTAATTGAGCCTGTCAAGGGAGTGGAGAAGCCGCAGGCACAGCCCATAGAGGAAAAGCCGGAGATTGAGCCGCGCCAACCCAACCATTCGTCAGCCGTGCAGCTTACCCTGCTCGACCTTTGGGGTATGCCCATAGAGGAACCGGCAAAAAAGAAAAAGGCAGCGAAAAAGGAAAGCAAGCCGAAGCCTATGCCGTCCACGCCTAAACCGCAGGTCAAAGTTACTCCACCCGTTGAAGCCGCCAAGCCGGTAAACGGTAATAAGGAAGAAAAGCCGGAAAATGCCGAAAAGCCAAACGACCCGGACGACATTTACGCCACTCTGGATTGGGAAACCAATCCTCCCATCAACGGCTTCTATGAGACAATGATGAGTCTGACAGCGGAACGGCGCAAGGCCCTACGGCTTGAGGCAGAACGGCACAGGCAGGAACAACTGAAAAAGATGGGTATCAAAGACACGTTGAACCCTGCTTTTGCGCCTTCTTCGGACAATATGGATAAAAAGCCGGAACAAACGGAAGAAATAAAGCAACCTGAAACACTGGCAGAAGTTGTGCCTACTTCCGAAACGGTTGCCACTTCCCTGTTCCCGGAACTTGAAACGGAAAAGCCGAAGGAGGAAGTCATGGACCTTTCTCCCCGTCCGTTCAACGGCCTGCTGGAGCCACACCACCGTGACGGCTCGATGGTGCTGGATGCTTCACGCAATCTCGGTTACCTGAAAGACCTCACGCCTTACGGTGCGACCTTCCAACCGCTCGACCTCCGTGGCTATCAAAAAGAGAAAGCGATGCTGTATATATCGCTCCGTGACGCTTACGAACGTCTGTATAGCCACGAGACGGAGAACCATACGGAACACAAACCGCAGCGCGGGTATCTCAACACCTACTACGATGAGTTTGTCATGCGTTACGGTAACCTCAACGCCAGACAGAACGTGAAACTGGTGATGATGGATGCCGGAGGGCGCGACATCCTTTCGCTGGAACGTGCGGAGGACGGCAAGTTTGTCAAGGCGGACATCTTCGACCGTCCCGTTTCCTTCTCGGTGGAGAGCCGTGTCAATGCAGGCTCTCCCGAAGAAGCCTTGTCCGCATCGCTCAACAAGTTCGGCACGGTCAATCTCGGCTATATGCAGGAGATAACCGACACTACGGAAGAGGAACTGCTTGGTGCCCTCAAGGGGCGCATCTTCTACAACCCGCTCGTAACCGGTTACGAAATCAAAGACCGCTTCATCGCGGGGAACGTGATAGAGAAGGCGGAACGCATAGAGGGCTGGATGGAGGACAATCCCGAAAGTGAGCGGATGCCGGAGGTGAAACAGGCGTGGGAGGCATTGAAGGAGGCCGAACCGCAGCGCATCTCCTTTGAAGACCTCGACTTCAATTTCGGGGAACGCTGGATTCCCACGGGCGTGTATGCCGCCTACATGAGCCACCTTTTCGACACGGACGTGAAAATAGCCTACTCCGCAAGCATGGACGAGTTTTCCGTGGCGTGCGGCTACCGCACCATGAAGATCACGGACGAGTTTTTAGTAAAGGGCTATTACCGGAACTATGACGGTATGCACCTGTTGAAGCACGCCCTGCACAACACCTGCCCCGACATGATGAAAAGTATCGGCAAGGACGAGAACGGCAACGACATCAAGGTACGCGACAGCGAGGGCATACAGCTCGCCAACGCGAAGATAGACGAAATCCGTAACGGGTTCTCCGAATGGCTGGAAGAACAGTCGCCGCAGTTCAAGGAACGGCTCACGACGATGTATAACCGCAAGTTCAACTGTTTCGTGCGCCCGAAGTATGACGGCTCGCACCAGACTTTTCCCGACCTCAACCTGAAAGGGCTGGCAAGCCGGGGAATCAAGAGTGTTTACCCGTCGCAGAAGGATTGCGTCTGGATGCTGAAACAGAACGGCGGCGGGATCTGCGACCACGAGGTGGGAACCGGCAAGACGCTGATAATGTGCATAGCGGCACATGAGATGAAGCGTCTGAACTTGGCGCACAAGCCGATGATTATCGGGCTGAAAGCGAATGTGGCGGAGATTGCCGCCACCTATCAGGCGGCATATCCCAATGCGAGGATTCTCTACGCTTCTGAAAAGGATTTCTCGACCGCCAACCGCGTGCGTTTTTTCAACAACATCAAAAATAACGATTACGATTGCGTCATCATGTCGCACGACCAGTTCGGCAAGATACCGCAGTCACCGGAGTTGCAGCAGCGCATCCTGCAGGCGGAACTTGACACGGTGGAGGAAAACCTCGAAGTCTTGCGGCAGCAGGGCAAAAACGTGTCGCGGGCGATGCTGAAAGGGCTGGAGAAGCGCAAGCACAACCTTGTGGCGAAGCTGGAGAAGGTGGAACACGCTATCAAGTCCCGCACGGATGATGTGGTGGACTTCAAGCAGATGGGCATCGACCACATCTTCATTGACGAGAGTCACCAGTTCAAGAACTTGACTTTCAACACCCGTCATGACCGTGTGGCGGGATTGGGAAACTCGGAAGGAAGCCAGAAGGCCCTGAATATGCTCTTTGCCATCCGTACCATACAGGAACGCACGGGCAAGGACTTGGGGGCTACGTTCCTTTCGGGCACGACCATTTCCAACAGTCTGACGGAACTGTACCTGCTCTTCAAATACCTGCGCCCCAACGAACTGGAACGGCAGGACATCCGCTGTTTCGATGCTTGGGCTGCCATCTTCGCCAAAAAGACGACCGATTTTGAGTTCAACGTAACGAACAATATCGTTCAGAAGGAGCGTTTTCGCTATTTCATCAAGGTGCCGGAGCTTGCCGCCTTCTACAACGAGATTACCGACTACCGCACGGCGGAGGATGTAGGTGTGGACAGACCAAACAAGAATGAGATACTGCACCACATACCGCCCACACCGGAGCAGGAGGACTTCATACAGAAGCTGATGCAGTTTGCCAAAACCGGCGATGCCACTCTGCTTGGCAGGTTACCCCTGTCGGAAACGGAGGAAAAGGCGAAGATGCTCATCGCCACCGACTACGCGAGAAAGATGGCTCTTGATATGCGCATGATAGACCCGAACTACGAGGACCATCCCGACAACAAGGCAAGCCATTGTGCCAAGATGATTGCAGAGTATTACCACAAGTACGAGGCGCACAAGGGTACGCAGTTCGTGTTCTCCGACTTGGGGACATATCAGCCGGGGGAAGGATGGAACGTGTACAGCGAGATAAAACGCAAGTTGGTGGAGGATTACGGCATACCGGCAAGTGAGGTGCGCTTCATTCAGGAGTGTAAGACGGATAAGGCTCGTAAGGCGGTGATAGATGCCATGAACGCCGGGACGGTGCGCGTGCTGTTCGGCTCCACAAGTATGCTCGGAACGGGCGTGAATGCGCAGAAAAGATGTGTCGCCATCCATCACCTTGATACACCGTGGCGACCGTCCGACCTGCAACAGCGTGACGGACGGGGTGTTAGAGCCGGGAACGAGATTGCCAAGCATTTTGCCGAGAACAACGTGGATATCATCATCTACGCGGTGGAAAAGTCGCTGGACAGCTACAAGTTCAATCTGCTGCACTGTAAGCAGACGTTCATATCGCAGCTCAAAAGTGGAGCGATGGGCGCACGTACCATCGACGAGGGAGCAATGGACGAAAAATCGGGTATGAACTTCTCGGAGTATATGGCGTTGCTCTCCGGCAATACCGACCTTTTGGATAAGGCGAAATTAGAGAAGCGTATCGCCTCGCTCGAAGGGGAACGCAAGTCGTTCAACAAGGGCAAGCGCGATTCGGAGTTCAAGCTGGAATCCAAGACGGGAGAACTGCGCAACAACACGGCTTTCATCGAAGCCATGACGGAAGACTGGAACCGTTTTCTTTCCGTTGTGCAGACTGATAAGGAAGGCAGCCGCCTTAATCTTGTCAAGGTGGACGGCGTGGATTCAACGGATGAGAAGGTCATCGGTAAGCGTTTGCAGGAAATCGCCAAGAACGCCACGACTGGTGGACTGTACAAGGCTGTCGGGGAACTTTACGGCTTTCCGATAAAGGTGGTCAGCGAGAGGACACTCAAAGAAGGTCTGGAGTTCACCGACAACCGCTTCGTGGTGGAGGGCAACTACAAGTACACCTACAACAACGGGCATCTGGCGATGGCAGACCCGATTGCTGCCGCACGAAACTTTCTGAACGCATTGGAGAGGATTCCGACCATCATCGACCAGTACAAGTCTAAGAACGAAGTGCTGGAAAAGGAGATTCCGCAGTTGCAGGAGATAGCGGGCAAGGTGTGGAAGAAGGAGGACGAGCTGAAACAGCTGAAGTCCGAACTCGCCGCACTGGACCGCAAGATACAGCTTGAGCTGGCTCCGGCTCAGGAAAACACAGAAGAGAACCGGCAAGGCAACGAGAAAAAACAGACGGAACAACAGCCGGAAAGCCCGCACGTGGACTTTGTACGCAGTCATTTAATTATAGGGAGACCCGATTTATCGGAATCCAAAGGTGTAAAACTTTAATATCGAAGTCTTGACAGAAAAAGCCAGTGGTTGAATTTTTCACCACTGGCTTTAATTCTAATAATTTTTCAATCTAATATGACCGAATCTATAACGTTAAATCATAGATTATGTGTCTATTTGTGAAGAAAAGACGTATCTTTGTATCAAAATCAAATAAGCATAACAATGGAACCATCAATATACAGTTTTTCACTTTGTGCCGCACTGCCGTTGATGTTATTCTTCGGCTTTTATTTTTTGTTTGCAAAGACTCCTGAAAAGAAAATTTTCAAGAATTATCTCCGCTCCCGACAGATTATGGGTATAGCTATGCTGCTGCTTTCGGCAAATTATTCGGTACATTTCTTCTTTGGTATTCGATTCAAAAATGCGGATTCTTCCATATTGATGAACATGTCCACATACTTCCTGTGCTATTCTTTGTTCAGTTCGGCATTGATAATGTTGCTTGATTGTTTTTACATTACCAAACGGCGTGTGTGGACACATATCATTTTATGGATTATATTCTCAACTCTTTCCGGAGTTGTGGTGTTCCTGGTGCCAAGCGGAATCATACAAAAAATCTCTTTATTTGCTTTAGCTGTCTGGTTAATCGTTTTTGGAGTCGTTTTAGCTCGCAGAGTCATAATTGCATATCGTAGAGCCATTCGGATTTTCAATGAAACTCAGGCGGATGATATAGGCACATATATCGAATGGCTTTCCATATTCACTTATTGGGCTGTTATCTTCGGTGTCGGATGCGGATTGCTGACATTTCTGCCAGACAAATATGTTTTTATCTGGATTTTGTCGTCAATACCGTTCTACAGCTATCTTTTCTACAGCTATCAGAACTACCTGCTGTTCTATGAACAGGTGGAAAATGCTTTTGAGCAAGATATACAGTCTGAAGAAGAACTTCTGACAGATACGGAAACAGAACCTGAAATAGTTTCTGAGAAAGAAGTTCCAGTGTCCTATACAGAAATTATAGAGAAAGTGGCCAACTGGATAAAGACAGACGGCTATGTCCAGCAGGGACTTACCATAAAAGAACTGTCCGAAATACTTCATACGAACCGTACCTATCTTTCCGCTTATATCAAGACTACGTATAAAATGACATTCCGCGAATGGATAACCGGTCTCCGGTTGGAGTATGCGAAAAACATACTGAAGGAGCATCCGGAAATCAATATACAGAAGCTGGCTGAGTCTTCCGGTTTTCTTTCCCGCAGTAACTTTATCAAATCATTTACCGAGAAGGAAGGATGTACGCCTGGCAAGTGGAAAAAAGCAAATCTGGAATAATTTGTGTGGTAAAAAGCCGATGAAAAAGGTCTCAGAAGCCCATTTTCAAAAAGTGCTCAAGCGACAAAAAAGTGCTAATTCGACAAAAAAAAGTGCTCAAACGACAATTTGAAAAGTGCTCAAACGACTATTTTTTATAAAACGCTGTATTTCAACAGAAAAAGTTTTTGTAATATTTTGGGCGCTGAATGGCATTTATTACCTTTGGAGAAGACAAAGATAATAAATTCAAGTTTATATGAGCAGAAAAATCACTTTTCTTACCCTGTTTCTGTGGCTGATGACGGTAACTTTTCCTGTCATTGCGCAGCAGAAAGCAGACACGACCTACACCTTCCGGTTCGTTCCGCAGAAGGACATGTTCTACGTGCCTTGGAATGGCAATGACACGGAACTTGCCCGTCTGTTGGAATGTATCGAAAACAACAAAACCACAATTCTTGACGGCAAGCTGCCGCTATTGGTTGACGGCTACTGTAATTCACTGGGCAGTGAAGCCGAGAACCTTGCCACGGCGAAGATCCGTGCCAACCGTGTGAAATCCGAACTGATTATCCGTGCGGAAATCAAGGAAGAAAACTTTATCACCCGCAACCATGCGACAGAGGGAGACTTTGTCACTGTGCGCCTGACGGTACCGGTCAAGGAAACAGCCGTGACGGATGCGGAAGCGGAAGCACGACGCAAGGCGGAAGCCGAACGACTGGAAGCCGAGAAGCGTGCCGAACAGGAACGACTTGCCGAAGAGCAGCGCAAGGCGGAAGAAGCCCGACTTGCCGCTGAAAAGGCAGAAGCCGAGAAAGCCGCTCAACAAAATACACTTGCCGACACGCCGTCGGAAACCAAAATCACAACTGATTATCATCTCTCCCTGCGTGCCAACCTGCTGCGCTGGGCTACCCTGACACCCGACCTTGGCGTGGAATGGCGCATCTGCCCATCGTGGGGCATTGCCGTAAACGGCTCGTGGACTTCATGGACGTGGAGCGACAAGGACCGCCGCTATGCACTCTGGGAAGTGGCTCCGGAAGTACGTTACTATATGGGTGAGAAGAAAGCCTGGCATCTGGGCGCGATGTTCAAGGCTGGACAGTTCAACTACAAGCTTTCCGAAACAGGCAAGCAGGGCGACCTGATGGGTGGCGGCATCACCGCCGGCTATCAGCTGCGACTAAACAAGGCATTAGATCTTGATTTCAACCTCGGTTTGGGCTACCTGAATGCCGATTTCGAAAAATATGAAGTCATCGATGGTGTGCGCGTGCGCTGTGGCAACGAGACAAAAAATTGGTGTGGCCCCATCAACGCCGGTGTGACATTGGTATGGAAGTTATTCTAATACGGAGGAATAGAGTATGAAAGCAAGACAATATATAAATATGGTAGGAATGGCAGCCGCCGTGCTGCTCTCTTCCTGCGTGAAGGACACGCTTTATGACACGCCGCATCCCGACTATGGGAAGATTGCGGTGACAGCCGACTGGTCGGCACGCGGTGAGGGTATCGACATACCTACCACATGGACGGTTACCATGGGTGACTATACGGGTACGGAGACTTCCGCCACCCATGCCCCCAACCATCTGTTTGCTCCAGGCAGCTACACCCTTGCGGTGTGGAACCCTGCTGAAGGAATCATGGTAAATGGTACCACCGCCACCATTGCCGCAGCCACGGGAAACCGGGCAGGAACGGATGCCTTTGTGAACAATGCCCCGGGATGGTTCTTCACCTATACGAAACAGGTGAGCATCGAGAAAGACAAGGACTATCCGCTGACCGCCGCAATGAAGCAGCAGGTACGCGAACTGACGCTTGTCGTCAAACCGACGGGTGATGCCGCCGGACGCATCACGGAGATTGTTGCCCATCTGACGGGTGCAGCCAGAACACTCGATTTCGCTACCGATACCTACGGAGCCGCTTCAAACGTCGTGCTGCCCTTCACCAAGATAACCGAAGGTGACGATGCCGGCAAGTGGAAAGCCACGGTGCGGCTGCTGGGTGTGACCGGCACGGAACAACTGCTGATGGGTGAAATCCGCTATGCTGACGGCAACCCGACCCCCACCACGCTGAAAAGCGACCTCACAGAAGCTCTCAAGGAGTTCAACACAAGAAAGGGCAAATCGCTGACCCTCGGCGGAACGCTGGTTGAGACTCCCGAAGGCATGGAAGTGGACGGAGCCGAAATCAACGGCTGGGAAGAAGTGAAAGGTGATGATGTAAATGCCGATTTGTAAATAATAAAATTATAGATATAATGAAGACAAGATTTTTTGCACTTGCGGTGCTCGCCCTCGCACTGGCAGCCTGCAACAACGACAACGAGAACCTGAACGGTGACCCCGTGGCCGCCCAGTTTACCGCCAACATCGCCCCCGCCACCCGCGCCAGCGGAACCACCTGGACTGGCGGCGACCGTATCGGCATCACCGACATCGGCAACGATTCCCAGTACGGCAACGTGCCTTTCATCCTGAAAAACGGGAAATTTGAGGCAGAAGGAAAGGTTATCTATATCGAAGATGCAAAGACCCATACTTTCCGCGCCTACTATCCGTACAACGCGGCGGGAGGCATCCTCACAGCCACGACCGATGCCACGGCGCAGCAAAACCAGCCTGCCATCGACTTCCTCTTTGCTTCAGGAGCCACGGGAGACAAAAACAACCCGGTAGTAAGCTTCACCGACAAAACCGCCAAAGGCGGTGAAGACAACTCCTTCCACCACCGCATGAGCCAGATAACCCTTACCTTCGAGGCGGGCGACGGCGTGAATTTCAGCGTGGTCAAGCCTGAACGTTACACGCTGGACGGATTGTTACTCACCGGTACGTTCAACACGGCCGACGGTATTGCCACCGCAGACAACGGACTACAGACCGGAGAACTGACCATGAATCTGGCAGACGGCAATCTCACGTCATCGATCATCCTCTTCCCGCAGACAGTTGCATCCCTGCCGTTGGTTGTGAATTACAAAGGTCAGGAATATCATGCCACACTCACCATGCCCGAAGGCGCACTGCAGGCGGGCAACAACTATACCTATACCGTCAAGGTACGCAACAAAGTCCTTGAAGTCAGCGAAGCCACCATTGCAAAGTGGAACGATATAGACGGTGGAGATGTGGGTGCTGACCTGTAGGATTTTAATAATTAATCGATTAGAATGAAGAATTATGAGACATAGATTATTTATCCCCGCAGCCACCGCACTGCTGTTCGCCCTCGCCGCCTGCACGCAGGACGAACTTGCTGGCGATAACTGTCTGCCCGAAGGTGAATACCCTGTATTCATCCGTGCCACCGGATTGTCCGTAGAAGCAACGCCACTGGCAGCCTCTTCCACCCGTGCCGCTGTGGACGGCGACTGGCAGGGCGTCACTTCCGTGGCACTCAAGATGGGCGATGCGGTAAAGGAATACACCGTAACGGCTTCTACCGATTTCAAGAGTGCCACGCTTTCACGCGAGAACGACCCGTACTACTGGACCAGCCGCGACCCGATTACCGTATCGGCATGGTGGCCCTTCAACAAGGCTGACATCACACAGATGCCTGCCGTGAAGGTGGCCGAAGACCAAAGCAAACTGGCTGACTTCCAGAACAGCGACTTCATCTCTGCTGAGAACCGGAAGGTGGAATTTAACAACCCGACTCTTGAATTTACCCACCGCACGGCACGCGTGACAATCGAACTGAAGCCCGGCACGGGATTCACGAGCGTCGCCGGTGCCACGGTGAGCCTCGTGAGCCTGTCCGCCGATAACGGCAACCCGACCGCCATCAAGACTTACAACGCAAGCGGCAACACCTACGAGGCACTGACCGCCCCGCAGACCGTTGCGGCAGGCAAACCGTTCGTCAAGGTGGAACTCGGCGGCGGCACCTTCTACTTCCGTCCGCAGAACAACGTCGTATTAGAAGCGGGCAGCCGCTATAAATATACCGTTAAGGTGAACACCACCGGCCTGACGTTAGAGGGTTGCACCATCGGCAACTGGGTTGACGGCGGCGGCGAAAGCGGCGAGGCTGAGGATTTGGGCTATTCTATACAGAACGACGGCAGTTACACGGTCTATAACGCCGACGGCCTGCTGGCATGGAACGAAGCCTCACAAAAAGATGAATCGATAAATTGCACCCTCGCCGCTGACATCGACCTGACGGGTAAGGAATGGACACGGTCAGGCATATTTACATTCTACTCCGGCGTCTTTAATGGGCAGGGACACCGCATTACGGGATTAAACTTTTCAGCAGCGACTACTGAACTTTTTGGGTTATTAAATGAACGTGGAGTGATAAAGAACCTACAACTCATAGATGTGAATCTGTATGGCAATAGTGGATCAGCTGCTGGAATAGTGGAGCAAAATAATGGCCAAATCATTGCCTGCTCTGTGACGGGAAAAATTTCTGCATCATATGGTGGAACTTGTGGTATAGCCGAATCAAATTATGGCGATATCATCGCTTGCTGGTTCGACGGTACATTGAAAGAGTCTAACAATGGAGCTATAGTGCGTTATAACTACGCTGATATAACTTCCTGTTATTGGGGAGGCAATGTCGGGCAAGGAGTATTCCGTGATCATGGAGAAAAGGTAGATGCCACGAAGGTGGACGGCGCGACAGTGAAATGGCAGACAGCCGTCGACGGCATGAACACCGCCCTCACCGCTGGCGACTACCAGTGGATACTCGGCACCGACGGTCTGCCCGTATTGCAAAAGAAACAATAACGAACCCTAAACAACACGCATCATGAAACGAACAATCATCCATACATCTGCAGCCATAGCCCTGCTGCTCGGCATTGCCGCCTGCACGCAGGACGAAGCGGGCTTCCTGCAGGAAGGGGCGGAAGGCACCCCCATCGTCTTCACCGCCACGGGGCTGAATCCCGCCGCGACAGCCATCGCCGGCACCCG
>OHHM01000543.1_pt1 | contig 14342 bp, 12 predicted proteins | sample 1568091 | NCBI WGS metagenome assembly OHHM01 (sample SAMEA3879525, study PRJEB24766) | human gut metagenome | biome: human-associated habitat; feature: feces | place: USA | collected 1985/1987 | reverse complement strand
CAAAAGAGATTTGGCAATCCAAGATGGCTATGCTCTTCTCCGTTTGCTCAAAGGTGATAGTAAGCGACACATTGGAACAATGTGCCACGGATGAGCAACGAAAGAAAGGATTGGACATTGCCGATTTCCTCTTGATGACCGATACGCCACAGATGATTCTGTCAAAGATGATACAGCGCAATCCGGCTTTACAGATGCTCATTGATGAATTAGGGCTGGAGTTAGTGAATGCAGAACAGATATGATAAAATGATGGATTGGACAGCTCGCTGTCCTTGAAAAAGGGTTTGTAAAATCCCGTAGCTTATTAGGGCATTTTCACCGCATTCACTCTCCGAGTGGCAGTCAAAAAGCCCATAAGCGGAGGGATGCCCTCTCGACACCCGATTGCCTGTGGCACAGTGGACAGGATTTTACAAACCTTAAAAACGAGGTATAACAATATAGATGAATAAGATATGAGTAATACACAATACGCAGTCTGCCACTTGCAACGTGGCAGTGGCAATGATTCGGGTATGTCATGCCATATAGAAAGGAAAGATGCCAAGGGAAAGAAATATGTCCCCGTCAATGCCGATGCAAATAGGACACTTCTTAATCAGGAATTGGTTACATTTCCTGTCGGAGTAAAGAACAGGACGGATGCCATACAATTCAGAATAGACCATGCCGGACTGCATCGTAAGGTTGGTAAGAATCAGACGAAAGCTATTCGTATCATCTTGACCGGAACACATGAGCAAATGATGAAGATTGCTGATGATGGCAAGTTGGATAAATGGATTGATGCCAATATGAAATGGCTAAAGGATACATTTGGAAGTGAAAATTTGGTTTCCTGTGTGCTGCACATGGATGAGAAAACTCCTCACCTTCATGCCACTATCGTACCCATTGTAACCACTGAACGACTTCGCAAAAAGCGAGAGGGCGAGAAGAAATATGAGACAAAATCCGGGGCACGCTTATCGGCAGATGATGTGATGCGGCGAGGCAAGTTGCATGAATACCAGAACAGCTATGCTGCTACCATGAAGGAGTTTGGATTAGAACGTGGCATTGTCGGTTCTACGGCAAAACATCTGGTAAACTCAGAATACTACAAACAGCAGATGAACAAGTATGAGGAGGATATTGCCAAATTGCAGGCTGATGTTGAACAAGCAAAGGAAGGCAAGAGTACCGTTTTATCATGGTTCGGTAAAGGTGATTTGGCGAAAGCGAAAAAGGAACTTGTTGGCAAGGACGAACGGATTGCCAAGCTCACGAATCAGATTAAAATACTCATGGCAGAAAAGTCCCAACTGCAAGAAAAACATAAAGCCGAGATTGAGCAACTACGCAATGGCTATCAAAAAGAAATAGACAAGGCTATCCATAGGGCAGAATTAGCAGAACAGCAATCCAAGGAAAAGGATTCTGTTATAGACAAGCAAATTCAGCGTATCGACCAACTTGATCGTCAGGCAAATCCTCACAGATACCAACTTTCATCCGGTGCGGAACTAGTACATTACAACATTCCAAACATGAGTAATCCGTCCATCCATATTTGGACGAGAGTTGGCAATGAAGAATATGATACAAGGACTTATATAGAATATTTCAGTGATATATGGGAGCGGTTTAGCAAGGACGAAGCTACCGTTTACGAGCTCATCAATGAAGTATTTGAGCCACAGGAACAGGTCAATGAAGCACAAGCCAATCTGCTCGGTGCTGTTTTTGAACTTGCAGCAGGTGGTCAGGCACAAACTCATGTCGGTACAGGTTCTGGTGGCGCATCATCCGAATTATCATGGAACGACAAGAAACACAAAGGCTTGAAACGACAATAATATCTATTCATTTATTAGGCAGTTACTTGAATAACTTGTATATTTGTAGTGATTTAACAAAGAGGATACAATGATGAAAATTTCAAAATTACATAGTAAAGTTCTTTGGAAAGATAGTTTTTTGTACGCTGTTAGTTTCATTGCTGCCATTGAAACTATTTGTGCTATTGCAGATTTTAGCATTACGGATGTAGTCAATATTCAGAAGTGGTGGGAGAAAGGATTGATTATTATAGGTGTATTTCTATTACTGTGGATAATAATAGCTGTAATAAAAGCACTTAGAGCAGACCATGCAATAACACTGAAGATAAAAGGAATAACTGTAAGAATAGAGTTAGGCGATATTTTCAAATCGCCTAACTGGAAATTAATCCCTTTTAATGAGTTTTTTGACACAATAGTTGATGACGTTGTTATTGCAAGGAACTCATTGAATGGGAAATTCATAGAAAGATTACAGGATATTGATGATTTGAATAAAAAGATTGATGAGGCAGAAGATATACCTAGTATGAAGAGGAAAACAAAAGCAGGTCGAACCTATTACCCACTAGGCCGAATTATTACATATCAAGATTATTTGTTGTTGGCATTTTCTCATTTTGAGAATAATCAGGCAAAACTATCTCATAACGAGTATGAAATCTGTCTTCGGGCAATGTGGAATGAAATAAGCAGAGTCTATGCACATAGACCTGTTACTATACCTCTACTCGGAGGAGGAATAACGCGCATTACTGACAAAAATGAATTTCATTTGCTCCGTTGTATCCTTTGTACACTCAAAACATCGGATGCTCAAATATATCAACCGATAACCATTGTATTAACAAGAGAATCCATAGATAAAATTAATTTGTACGATATTAAAAAAATATTTTAGCCATGTATTATAGAACAAGAACTTATATCGCCGGAGATTGGGATAATGACAAAGATGCCGTTGACGCATTGCACCGGTGGAATGACAGTTCCCGATATGGACTTTCATTTTCGGATGCTCATGAATTAAAGCAAGCAAGGGATACAAGCCTAAATTGCTCGATTAAAAGGTCATTGGCTGAGCGATTGGATGCCTCTAAAACATTTATCCTTATCGTTGGTGAACATACAAAAGAATTAAGGGCTGGTGGATGCCAATATTGTAATAGCTACAATAGTTATTGGGGGACTTGTGGTCGAGGACATACAGTGGATACTCGAAGTTATATTGATTTCGAATGCGAGAAAGCGATTCGGGATGGTCTAAAAATAATAGTCCTGTATAAATCAACAGTGGTGAATAGATCCAAATGTCCAGAAGTAGTCAGAAATCGTGGCATTCATGCGCCGATGGAAAAATGGGTTGGAAATACATTGTATTGGGATTATGACTCGGTAAGAAATGCCATTGGATAATAACTATACACTGCCCCATGATTTTTTACCAATGGGGCAGTGTTTTATTTACCAAGTTATCACTTTATCGACAATTTCTTGTTGCTCGGCGCTGCTACGACGCAGATAGATACGGGTAGTTTCTATACTTTCATGCCCCATCAAATCAGCAAGCAAGGATATGTCATTGAACTTATCCAGAAAATTCTTTGCAAAGCGGTGACGGAACGAGTGAGGATAAACCACTTTCTCATTCAAGCCATATTTTGCAGCATAATTTTTCAACTGTTGAGCAATACCTCTGGTAGTGATACGTTCACCGAAACGATTAAGGAAAAGATAACCAGTGGCACGATTGACATTGCCAAACCATTCTATGGCTTCCTTGCGTAAAGCCTTAGGAATATAGATACGACGAATTTTGCCACCTTTGGTGTAGATGTCGAAATAGCCCATCTGCACATGCTCCACTTTCATTTGTATTAGTTCGCTAACTCTTGCTCCAGTGGCAGCAAGGAAACGAACTACGAAATACCACTCTCGATTTTCCTCTTTTTTAAGTTTGTTCTTTAGAAAAACATAGTCGGCATTGCTGATTACATTTTCTAGATAACTACGCTGTTGTACCTTGACAGATTTTAATCTCAAACGAGATTTATTCATATAGTCAAGATACTTGTTCATTGCCTGAATACGAAGATTTACAGTTTTAGGCTTGAATTTTTCAATGAGATAAGTCTTATAAACAAGCAGATTTCGCTTGTTCAGTTCCTTGTACCGCGAATAATACTCTTTTACGGCATAACAGTAAGCCGCAATCGTGTTCTCCGCCATATTCCCTTGACGAAGATACGTTTCAAAATTTTCAATGTTCATGTCTGATACATTATTGGTCGTTAAACAATTCACTATCATTAATAATGTATAGCACCCGCAAATTCATTGAGTTCCTATTATGAGAAGTTTCTCGCTATTGGGGAGGTGAAGTGCATTGACGAGGAGATTCCGTTTGAGATTCCTTCTACTTGGGGGTGGTGTAGATTAGGATATATTTTCTCACATTGCACAGGAAAGGCTTTGAACGGCACTAATAGAAAAGGAAATTTATACACATATATTACTACATCGAATCTCTATTGGGATAGATTTAAATTATCTTCCTTAAAAGAAATGTATTATACTGAAGAGGAGTTGGAAAAATGTACAGCGACTAAAGGCGACTTATTGGTATGCGAGGGTGGAGATATTGGAAGAAGTGCAATATGGAATTATGACTATAACATTAGGATTCAAAATCATATTCATAAACTGCGGTCTTACATCCCATTGTGTACACGATTTTTCTACTATGTAATGTATTTATACAAGGGCATAGGCTATATCGGTGGCAAAGGAATTGGAATACAAGGATTATCATCTGGGGCATTGCACAATATTCTTATCCCTACTCCTTCAATTAACGAGCAAGAGCGTATTGTTTCTCAAATAGAAGCAATTATGCCAATCGCTGCCAAATACGAAAAATCTCAAGAAGAATTAAATCAACTAAACGATAGCATTCATAATAAGCTTAGAAAATCCATTCTTCAAGAGGCAATCCAAGGCAAACTTGTACCTCAGATTACAGAAGAAGGTACAGCTAAAGAACTGCTTGCCAAAATTCGCAAGGAAAAAGAACATCTCGCAAAAGAGGGCAAGCTAAAGAAGTCTGCATTAACTGACAGCATCATCTACAAAGGTGACGATAACAAGTATTATGAGAGGATAAATGGGCAAATCATTGAAATCGAGCTTCCTTTTGAATATCCCAATAACTGGGCAGTATTACGTTTAAAAGATGTATGTCTATTGACAGACGGTGAAAAGAGAATAGGAAAAGGGATTTGTTTGGATGCAAAATACTTGCGTGGAAAATCATCATCAGCCATCGTAGAAAAAGGAAAATTTGTCTATGCTGGGGATAACATCATTCTTGTAGATGGTGAAAATTCCGGTGAAGTTTTCTTGGTTCCACAGGATGGATATATGGGGAGTACGTTCAAACAACTATGGCTTTCTTCAGTCATATGGAAGCCTTATGTATTGGCTTTCATCCTATTCTACAAAGAGGAGTTGAGAAATTCAAAAAGAGGTGCGGCAATTCCGCACCTCAATAAAGAGTTATTTTATAATTTGCCTATTGGCATTCCACCATTAGCAGAACAGCAACGTATAGCAGAACGGGTAAATGAATTATCGCAGTTGCTCAAATAGTTTTTCTATTTGGGCAACAATGCGATATTGCTCTTTTAGTGGAGGCAAAGGTATTAAGTACTCAACCAGTTTCACACGAGAAATATTAGGTTGGGCACCACCTTCTCCTTTCTTTATGAAAGAATCTCGGCTTGCCATAAGGAAATAAAATAGATACCAATTATAAATCAAATAAGGAGTACAACCACAACAGGCTTGATTTGTAGTGAGTTCCTTACCTACGATTGCTAATTTTCCAATAGTAGCACCATACATTGCAATAAGGACATCCCCAATTTTATTCATACGTAAAGAGTAATCCTGAAAAGCCTTCTGCGTAACTTTTTCCTCAGTATCATACACTATTCCATTATTCAATTCTCCAGTTTTAAGCCATAGAATTTTGCCATTATAATAATTAGCATTACCTCGTTGGGGAGTTGAGCCAGCACCCCAATCTCCAATTTGCCCCATCCTTACCCAAACCCAATTTTCAGGAGTTTCAAAAGGTATCTGTTCTGTTATATCCAAGCATTTTTTACCTACCTGCTCATAATACTTGCTAACTGCTCTATTTTTGCAACAATTCTATATTGCTCTTTTAAAGGAGGAAGAGGTATTAACAGATTCTCAATCCTTATGATTGCCAATTTGGGCTGACCTACTTTTGTTGTACAACTCTTTATTTGAGATTGTACAAAATCAGAAAGCAAACAATACATGAGAAATTTCTTAGAAATGAATTTGAATACAATTTTATTAGCATTCTCAGTAAGGTTCGCATTGTTGAATGCGCTGGGTATTTCTCCTACATTTCCAATAGTTCCTGCAACTGTTATATATAAATCATCAGAAGATATTGTATAAGCTTTAATCTTCTGGAATATTGCCTCAGAAACATAATGTATATCATTATCTGTAACTGAATTTTGTTTCATATCGGCAACACGAATATATACGTGCCCGGTATTTTCGGTGGTTAATTTTTCACCTACGGGTATTCTCTTACCACCTTTAATTGAAGCAATGCAACCAAGTCTACACCAATTCCATTCAACTGGTATTTCAAATGGTATCTCGTCAGTTATATCTTTTTCAATTTTATCAATCTTCTCGAAGTACTTGTTATCGTCACCTTTGTAGATAACAGAAGCGGTTAAGGCGGATTTCTTTAGCTTACCCTCTTCAACAAGGCGTAATTTCTCCTGTCGTATTTGTTCGAGTAATTCTTCTGCAGTGCCTTCTGATTCTAACTGAGGGACAAGCCGTCCCTGTATTGCGTCTTGTAATATAGACTTTCTAAGTTGTTCATGAATTTGTGTGTTTATCAGATTAAGAGCATCTTGACTTTTACTATAACGTTCTACTAAAAAAGAAATACTATACAACTTCTCAATAATCCGTTTTTGTTCATTTACAGGAGGGATGGGCAGTAGCATTTTTGCAAGTGTTTTTCCATTACAATTAGGTTGTGCTGTTGCTATTGTGCCATTTTTTAATTGTTCCCAATATAATTGACTTTCCATAAATGCTTTCATATAATGAGGGCAGAGTAATGAACTATACCGAGTCCTTATCAAGTAGCCAGCATAAATTGATTTCAGTGGAACTTCTTCTACCAAGAACGATTTTCCAACTGTACCACCTGTTCTGGCAAATAGTATATCGTTTACCTCTAATAGATACGTTTCAATATCTTGCTCTTCAATCATACAGAAGGGTACAGTATCCCAAACTACCTTATTATCCTGAATATCGCTAATACGCACCATTCGGATAACACCTTTTTCTAATGCAGGTGCATTATAACCATATTGAATAGATTGAGAGATATTTCCCCAACGCTCCCATTCCCACCCCTGCGGAATCTCAAACGGAATCTCCTTGTCAATGCACTTCACCTCCCCAGTAGCGAGAAACTTCTCATAATAGGAATTGTCCTCACCACGATAGATGATTGATTCGTTTTTGTCTTTCTTGATTTTCTTTTCCTTGACCAGTCGGGCTTTTTCGGCTCTGATACGTTCAAGAAGTACCGAAGCCGGTTCGTCATTAGGGTCTTGCGGTACAAGTTTGCCCTGTATCGCCCACTGGAGTATGCTGTTTTTAAGTTGCTTTCCGTTCATTGTTCGTAATCCTCTCCTTGTATTCCTAACTCTCCTTTGCTCATGGCATTGGCAATATCTATTTTTAGTTCTTCATCATAGTCTTTACTTGTCATAAAACTATTGACGATGCGCAGCAGCAAATCTTGGTCGATATTCGATGCTGCCACATGATAAATGATAGATTCCAATGTACGCATACAGATGCAAGCGTGCCAGTAGTAATTATTTTTATGTAAGAAGTACGTACCCAAAGTCAGTGCAATACGCTTATTCCCATCGTTGAAGAAATGCCCTGAGCAAAATCTATACATCAGATAGGTTAGTTTGTCGGCAAAGGTTGGATAGTATAAATCATTTTGCACAAAATCCAATGTTGCACGAATACCACCTTCATCACGCACTCCTTCAAAACCACCCTCGCTGGCATCAATCATTTTGCCATAGATGTTTAAGGCTTCATCGTAATCTATGTAAATAATTTCCTTACTCATCTTCTGCCTGCTTTAAGCGTTTAAGCACATCTTTGTTATCCGCTAAGATACGGTCAAAATCAATAGACTGGTCACCGATGAATCGTTCAAATTCCTCAGGAGTAACAGCTTGCAGGTAATCCGCTATATTACCATGATACGCATCCCGAAAACTGAAATCCCTTGAAGCCATTTTTGTCCTGGCATCATTCAGATAAGGTTTCTGCATCGGGTATTCGGCAAGTTCGTTTACAATACACTCCACTTCGTCAACGGTAAGTAACCTGCCGCCATTTTCCTTGAATCGTTCACTGATAGCAGCACCCACTCCGTTTTCAAAAGAAGAGATAACCAACAGAACCTCTGAATACAAGGTGTGCCGAACATTGTCTTTTGAATCCAACTTCAACACTTCCCGGTATTCCTTAGCATTCTCCTTGAATACAGCCTTGTATATGAAATCTGTAATTTGAGAATATTTGTATGTGGGATGTCCGTCCACATATTGATTGATGGCAGAAGTGAGATTTTTACGATAGTTTTCCTCTGTTATTGCGGCAGGAAGGTAATGCACATCCCTGCGGTTGATATATTTTGTTCCTCCACCTGTCTTTTCATTGATAGTGGTAATCACAAAATCCAAGATAAGGCTACGGACTTTCTTGGCTTTTTCACTCTCTGTAAGTAGCATACCCATATTCAAGAAAGAGCGGAAATTAAACAGTCCAAGTTGTGTTGTTTTGCTCGCCTCATTAATAAGGTGAGCAAATTCTAACTTAAACTCTTTCAGCTGTTTACCCTTACATAAAATATATCCGTTATGCTTCAATTCATCAGAATTTGATTGCAGGTAACGATCTATTGTAGATGTGTCAACTTGATAAAAGTCGGCAACCATTTTTTTTGTAAAGCGGTATTCTCCCTCAAAGAGCATTCCTTCTATATCAAGATGCTCTTGTACTTTACTGACCGCAAAACGATTGTTAAGTACATTCTGCCGTTCTATGTTTGAGATGGTCAAATCTTTCATATCACTTCACTATAATCAGTTACACGATTTTATGTCTATGCCGAGAATTTTTTGAATCTCAGAAAGGGTTTTGTCTATTTCATGGTCGAGTGCAGTACGTTTCTCAAAATACTGTTTGAGCAGTTCTGCCGGAGGGAGTATTTCTTCTTCCTCTTTCAGGAACTTGCACTGGTCGAAGTTGCAATCCAAATCAATCAACTGTTGGGCAGTGAACACACGGCTCTTTTCTCCCACTTCATCACTGATAATTTCTTTCCTGTCTTTCCACCATTCCTGAATAGGTAGGGTATGCTCCACCTTCATTGGTTTGGTCTTTGAGAAGTGCTTGTAGCCTTCCGGCATATCCAAGCGATAGAACCATGTCTCTTTGGTCTTGAATCCTTCTTCGCAACCCTCTGCTTCTTCATTATTAAAGAAAAGAATGTTGGTTGCAATAGAGGTATATGGGGAGAATATCGAGCCCGGTAAACGGATGATGGTATGCAGATTGAACTTGCGGAGTAAATTTTCTTTAAGTGCAAGTTTTGCTCCATCCGTACCAAACAAGAAACCATCTGGGATAATCACACCGCATCTACCACCAGCTTTGAGGCGGTACATGATAAGGGCTATGAATAAATCCGCAGTTTCACTTGAACGGTATTGCACCGGGAAATTGCTTTTTACACTATCTTCTGTGCTACCGCCATACGGAGGATTCATACCGATAACATCCACTTTATCGCTTTCCTTGAAATCAGTGATATTTGTTCCAAGCGAATCACAGTTAGCTATATTGGGAGCTTCAATATCATGGAGTAACAGATTTGTTATACTCAAAAGATAAGGTAGCGGTTTCCATTCTTGTCCCACGACTGCATTTTGCAGTTTTTCTCCATCTTCGGCAGAACCGACGCTCTTACTCATATAATTGAGAGCAGAGGTAAGGAAGCCGCCTGTACCACTGGTGAAGTCACCAAAGGTTTCGCCCAATTTCGGGTCAAGCATCATCACGATAAAGTCTGTCAAAGCACGTGGAGTATAGAACTCACCTGCATTGCCTGCTGATTGCAAGTCTTTCAAGATTCCCTCATAAATATCTCCAAATGTGTGGCGATCATCAGCATCGTCAAATTCGATTTCATTTACGATGTTGACCACTTGACGCAAAAGCGTTCCATTCTTCATATACTGGTTTAAGTCAGCAAATGTTTCTTGAACAATGCTTTTGGCTCTTGGCGTATTGGCGTCTATCGGAAGATTCTTTAAAGTAGGGAACAGTTTTTCATTGACAAAAGAGAGCAATGCTTCTCCTGTTAATGCTTCACCGTCTTTTTCATCTACAGCCCATTTACGCCAACGCAAATCTTCGGGGATGATAGACTTGTAGTTCTCATCTTTATATTCCCATGTTTCTTCCTGAGTGTCATAGACTTTCAAGAAAAACATCCAAGTCATTTGTTCAATTCTCTGTGCGTCACCATTGATACCTGCGTCTTGACGCATTATATTTTGGATTCGCTTTATGATGTTGTTTACTGCCATTTTTAAGCTGATTTATAAATTTGATATTCTAGTTCTCTGATGGCTTGCTCAAAAGCAACCTTACCGCCAAATAACTTTATGATTTTTGTTGGTTTCCCTATGCTATTGAATGGCGGTATCTCCAAGATGTTCGCCTTTTCAAAGTCGAGAATACCATTCTCTGCATATTTGTCAAGAAGAGCCTCCAATACTTCACGAGCTTTACCTTCGTACTTCCCGAAGTAATTACGCTTCTTTACATTGTTTGCTCTCTCTTTCCTTGTTAATGGCGGTTGGTCAAACGCAACGTGGCATATCACATCAAAGATGTCGGCATCCTTCAATGCCGGATTAGCTTCACGTACAGCATCTATCAGAATAGCATATTCCTTCAATTCATCCATAATGGCCTGTTTGCGTTCTGCCTCCGTCCACGTTTGGATAAAATCATCCAAAGTTTGGTAACGGCGTAATAATTGCTTTTTAGCAAACGACTGAACACTTTCCGTTCTCATCGTCTTACCATCTTCTCCTAACACTGAAACGATTTCATGGGCAATGCGAATATTCTTACCACTGATAAGATATTTCTCACGAGGCTCAGATACTATTGGAGTTTCTGGAGCATCAATGATTTTGTAAGGCTTGGGCTTTTTCCCTCCTCCTTTTGGTGGTTCCGGGTCGCCATCAAATGCTGGATCTTTGAATTTTGCGGTAGCATTGCGGAAATCAAGGATTTCCAAATGCCATTTGCCCTTGTCTTTTCTAAGTCGTGTACCTCGTCCAATGATTTGCTTAAATTCAGTCATAGAACCAATTTCTTTGTCTATGACGATTAAACCACAAGTTTTGCAGTCCACTCCTGTAGATAAAAGTTCAGATGTGGTAACAATTACAGGATAAGCCTCATCCACACTAATGAAATTGTCCAGTTGTTTCTTACCTTCTTTATCCTCACCAACAATACGTGTAACATAGTAAGGCGACTTTTTACATAAATCGCTATTCATATTGATAAGCAGCGTTCGCATTTCGGCAGCTTCCTCAATATCAGAACAGAATACTATTGTCTTTGTCATACGACCAATGTCATGTAACATTTGGGTTATCCTATGTGCTACTACTTTACGCCTTAACTTGATGGCAAGATCACGACCTATATTCTGTCTTTGATATAGTTTCTGTTCAATCTCCTTACCCAATAAATCTATTTCACCTTCTTCTGGAGTCCATCCTTGTAAATCAACATTAATAAAGTCTGCTGTAACCCTATATGGAGCTAAGAAACCATCTTGAATGCCTTGAAGAAGTGAATAGGTATATACTGGTTCACCGAAATAATCCAAGTTGTTCGCTCCTTCGTCTGCTTTCGGTGTGGCTGTCATACCAATTTGGGTAGCCGAACTAAAATATTCCAACACCTTGCGCCATGCGGAATCGTCTTTTGCACTTCCCCTATGACACTCATCGACAATAATTAAATCAAAGAAATTTGGCTGCACCTCCAAGAATGGGTCTGGTTTACCCTCTTTCCCGACCAATTGGTGGTATAAAGCCATATACACTTCGTATGACGAATCAATTTTTTCCTCCCCTTCTCCAACAGAAGTTATCTTGGTCATAAACTTCTTGAAAGGCTTGAAGTCTTGCACCATTGTTTGGTCAATGAGGATATTGCGGTCTGCAAGATAAAGAATCTTTTTCTTAACCCCACTTTTATGAAGACGATGGATAATCTGGAAAGCAGTAAAAGTCTTACCAGTACCGGTAGCCATTACCACAAGTACACGTTGTTGCCCTCTTGCGATGGCCTCTACTGTGCGATCAACTGCTATACGTTGATAATATCTTGGTTCATGGCTATGGGCATCATAGTAGAAAGGAGTTTCTATTATATTGAGTTCATCCGATGTATAGTTCTTAGATGCCAGATAACGGTTGTATAGTTCTTCCTCAGTCGGAAAGTCCTCTAACTTGATTTCTGTTTCTTTCCCCGTAATAAAGTCATGTTCCAAGAATGCATCACCATTACTGGAGTAGGCAAATTTCAAGTCAAGGATTTGGGCATAATCCATAGCTTGTTGAATGCCACCTCCAACTGCATGTTTATTATCTTTAGCTTCAACTACCGCAATTGGCTTACCTTTATGGTATAATAGATAATCGGCTTTTTTCCCCTCTGCTACTGAATGTTGGTTGCCAATAACAAGCACTCGACCATCTGTGAAATAATACTCTTCACGCATATTTACACTTACCGCCCATCCTTTTTGTTGGAGTGCAGGAGTAATGAACAGAGTGCGTATCTCTTGTTCTTTGAGTTCTTTCTTGTTTACTTCCATGACAATAACTCATTTGTGGCTTGCGCTACTAACAATCAAATCTTTTACATCAATATTAAGGGCATTGGCTATATCATTAAGCGTTTTGAGGTCTGGTTGAACAGAATTACTACACCATTTACTTACGGTACAATTGGATTTCCCAATCTGTTCTGCAAGCCATTTTCCGGTTTTCTGCTGTTCTGCGAGAACTATCTTTAGTCTATTAAAATTAGCCATAGAGTAAAATGTTTTAATTGCAACGCAAAATTATATAATTTATCCGATATGGACACTACTTCCTATAATAATAATTATCAGGAAGTAGGAATTTGGCTTAAATAAGGTATTTCGATAAGATATTCTCATCAATTTCAATCTTATGTCGTCCTGTGGTTGTGCGTAGATTCTTCCTGACAGTGTCAAATGTAGAGTTGGCAAACCATTCAGAGAACGTAGCCATTACAAATGAGGTAGTCATATCTCTGCCTATATTATATTGAAAAGCGATATTCCAAGCAAAGTTCTTCAGCGAGATTTGGGTGAGAGAGCTGTGCTTCTTGATATGAACCTCAGTCATGGAAAACACTTGATGGTTTGTCACGAAATAGCGGACAGATTCGCAAATTTGGAAAATCTCGGTTTCGTTCAAGTCAAAACGCTTAAAAGTTTCCCGTGTGTATCTTAGGATAGCATTTAGTTTTTTGTTTTCCTCTTCTTCTTTTCGCTGCTGGTATTGCTGTTGCTCACGTTGGTATTCATAGTGAAATAATTCCATTCGTTTCTTCTGAACTTCGACACAATCTTTTGCAGATGGAGGCAAGACAACTGATGATGAAGCATCAGTCTTTTCATTGGCTAACGCAAAGTGTGATGACGGGATTGCTTCTATAATATATCTTGCCACAATAATGCAAAGATGATACAGGAGTTTTAGGATGATATATCCGGTAGCCATAACAAATGGCAGTAAACTCATTCGTATGCCAAGCATATTGCATACTTGAAATGCAATCATTGAAGCCAGTAGCACAGCCATAACTTCGATAGTTAGTGAATGGAGTATATGTTGTTTTTGCTTCATACCTATTGTTATTTATTTCTTGATGCAAAGGTACGATAGATTTTCATAAAAAACGATAGATAAATCGTAGGTGCATTTTTGCAATCATATCGTAATCAATGCTTTTTGAAAATAAAAGCATAACAAGAGAAAATATCCAAGTCTATTTGAAAACAAGAGAAAACAGAAATTACACAAAAGAGATGTAGTTAAACTAAGTTAAAGTTCTTCTTGGGCGTTTTTTTCTGTTCTATATAGGCTGAGATATTGAGTAATCGAAGTAAAGCAATCATATTTGTACCATATATTTATAACTGGCTGATTTATATTATATATTATTTTTGAGGAAGTGAAGTAATTCCGATAAGGATACAGATAATAAACAATAAGCAAA
>OHHM01000542.1_pt1 | contig 14383 bp, 9 predicted proteins | sample 1568091 | NCBI WGS metagenome assembly OHHM01 (sample SAMEA3879525, study PRJEB24766) | human gut metagenome | biome: human-associated habitat; feature: feces | place: USA | collected 1985/1987 | reverse complement strand
GAACCGTCCTGCGATCGCCGCGACCATTATGGAGCGCCTGGGGTAATGGAAAAACCGAACATCGATACAACCGCTGTCGAAGTGCCGGCCGACCTTGCGTCGCCGGCGCTTTACCGTGTCGATGCTGCGCACCATCCCCGTGTCGACCGTGCCGAGATGCTGCGGTATCTGGGTTACGGCGGCCAGCAGATTGAGCCCGAGCTGTCACGACGTATTGAGCTTGTGGTCGAGCACCTTGAGCTGGACATTGAGCCCCGTGGCGTGCGCCGCGTATTTGCCGTCGATGCCACGGGCGTGGACGAGCAGGGAGAACCCAGCATCCGTCTGGTTGGCACCAACGTTGAACTGCGAGGTCGCGATATCTATCGACATCTCAAAGATGCCCGCTTTGCCGCGCTCATGGCATGCACCCTCGGCATGGACGCCGAGCGTCGCCTGCGCACCACGGGAGCCCAGCAGCCCCTAGAGGGAGCCGTGCTCGATGCCGCGTGCTCCGCCTATGTGGAAGCCGCCGTCGAGCAGATGGACCAGCAAGTCAAGACTGCGGCCGCCGCACACGGACTCGCCGGCAACTGGCGCTTTAGTCCCGGCTACGGCGACTGCCCGCTTACGGCGCAGCGCTCAATCGTGGCTGCGCTCAACGCCACGCGGCTCATCGGCCTGACCGTCACACCTACCAGCCTGCTCATGCCCACCAAGAGCGTGACCGCGGTGATCGGTCTGTTTGACGGCGAGGTTCACGACGCCCAGAGTCGCCCCACCTGCAATATCTGCCGCATGCGTGAGCACTGCCGCTTCCGCGCCGCCCACACCACCTGCTATTCCAGCCATTAGGAGCCCTCGATGTTTACTCCGCTTATCACTCATGATTCTGACGGTGCTGCGCTGGCGGCACCTGTCAATACTGCGCGCTGCAACGGTGCCGCGTACAAGACGCGCACGATCGACGATCTGCACATTAAGGATGAACGCCTGCGCGCGGCCATCGAGGGCACGGGGCACCTGCTGTTCGACGGCGGCATGGGCACCATGTTGCAGGCCGCCGGCATGAAGGCAGGCGCCCTGCCCGAGCTGCTCAACTTTGAGGAGCCCCAGGTTATCACCGATATCCAACGTCAATATGTCGAGGCTGGCTGTGACGTGATCACCGCCAACACCTTTGGCGCCAATGCCCACAAGCTCGACGGTACCGCCACCGTGGCAGACGTCTTTGCCGCGGCCGTCACCTGCGCCCGCGAGGCCGGCGCCCGCTACGCCGCCGGCGATATCGGCCCCATCGGCGCGCTGCTGCGCCCCCTGGGCACCCTCAGCTTTGACGAGGCCTACGACCTCTTTGTCGAGGAAGTGCGCGCTGGCGTCGCTGCGGGCGTCGACCTCTTTATTATCGAGACTATGACCGACCTGGCCGAGATCAAGGCGGCAGTCCTTGCCTGCCGCGAGAACTCCGACCTGCCCGTCTTTGCCACCATGACCTTCGAGGAAGACGGCCGTACCTTCCTGGGAACGAGCCCCGAAGTCGCCGCCATCACGCTCGACGCCATCGGCGCCGATGTCCTGGGCATCAACTGCAGTCAGGGCCCGGCCGAGCTCCAAGGACTCGCTGCGCGCATGCTCACCGTTACCGACAAGCCCATCATGGTGCAGGCCAACGCAGGACTGCCCCGCGTGGACGACGACGGCAACACCGTCTTTGATGTCAAGGCACCCGAGTACGCCGAGGCCGTCGCCGGCATGATCGAGGACGGCGTGAGCGTCGTAGGCGGCTGCTGCGGCACCACGCCCCTGCACATCTTCGAACTGGCGAAGATCGTGAACAACTACACGCCCCGCCCCCTGCCGCAGCGGCGGCACGTGACCTGCCTGAGCGGGCTGGAACAGCTTCGGATCGTTCCCGAAGCCAACTTCGTCAATGTCGGCGAGCGCACCAACGTCGCCGGCTCGGCCAAGTTCGCGCGGCTGATCCGCGAAAAAAATTACGAGGAAGCTCTCTCGGTGGCCCGCGCCCAAGTCGAAGCGGGCGCCAATATCGTCGATGTCTGCATGGACGACGGCCTGATCGACGGTCCCGAAGCCATGCGCGACTTCCTCAACCTGATGGGTTCGGAACCGGAAATCTCCGCAGTACCCGTCATGATCGACTCTTCGAAATGGGAGGTGCTCGAAACGGGGCTCCGGGTGGTGCAGGGCAAGAGCGTCGTCAATTCCATCTCCCTGAAGGAGGGCGAGCAAGAATTTCTGCACCGCGCCCGCCTCATCCGCCGTTACGGAGCCGCCGCCGTGGTGATGCTCTTCGACGAGCAGGGACAGGCAGACACCTATGCCCGCAAGATCGAGGTGGCGCAGCGGGCCTACAAGCTTCTCACCGACGACGGATTCCCCGCCGAAGACATCATCTTCGACCCCAACATCCTCGCGGTGGCCACCGGTATCGAAGCCCACGACGCCTACGCCCGGGACTTCATCGAAGCCGTCCGCTGGATCAAGCGAAACCTGCCCCACGCCAAGATTTCGGGCGGCGTGTCGAATCTATCGTTCGCCTTCCGGGGCAACAACGCCGTGCGCGAGGCCATGCATTCGGTGTTTCTCTACCACGCCATCCAAGCGGGTATGGACATGGCGATCGTCAATCCCCAGATGCTGCAAATCTACAGCGACATCGAACCGGGACTACTCGAACGGGTCGAGGATGTTATCCTCTGCCGCCGCGCAGACGCCGCCGAACGCCTCACGGAATACGCCTCGCAATTCACCAAAACCGGCGCGACGCAGACACAGCATACCGACGCCTGGCGCTCGGAGCCGCTCGGCAAACGCATCGAATACGCCATGCTCAAGGGCGTGGCCGACTACATCGAGCAGGACGCGCTCGAAGGCTACCGCACGCTGGGCTCGCCCCTGGCGGTGATCGACCAGTTGCTGATGCCGGCCATGGAGGTCGTAGGCAATCTGTTCGGGCAGGGCAAAATGTTCCTGCCGCAAGTGGTCAAGACCGCCCGCGTGATGAAAAAAGCCGTCGCCGTATTGACTCCCTACATCGAGCAAGGTTCCGAAGCGAACGCCAAGAGCGCCGGCAAGGTGCTGGTGGCTACCGTGAAAGGCGATGTACACGACATCGGCAAGAACATCGTGGCGGTAGTCATGGCCTGCAACGGCTACACGATCCGCGACCTGGGCGTGATGGTCGAATGTCCCCGCATCATCGACGAAGCCGTCGCCTGGGGCGCCGACGCGATCTGCCTGAGCGGACTGATTACCCCTTCGCTCGAGGAGATGATCCACGTCTGCGAAGAGCTGGAACGCCGGGGGTTGCAAATTCCCGTACTGATTGGCGGTGCGACCACTTCGGACGTACATACCGCCGTAAAAATAGCTCCGACCTACTCGGGCCCGGTGATCCATGCCGACAACGCCAGCCGCAACAACAAAATCCTCGGCGAACTTCTCGGCCCCGGCCGGGAGGAGTATCTGGCTCGCGTGCGCGAGGAGCAACAGGCCCTGCGCGACCAGTACCGCCGCCGCGAGGAGATCCGCACGATCCTCCCCTTCGGCCAGGTGCGCAAGCTGCGCGTCCCGAAACCCGCGTCCGAGATCGCCGTTCCGGCACACACGGGACGGCTGGTGTTTCCGGACGTAAATATCGCCGACGTGGAGCCGCTGATCGACTGGAACTTCTTCTTCCCGGCGTGGGGACTCAAGGGCCGCGTACCGGAGATCTTCGAAAACCCCGAACACGGCGCCGAGGCCCGCAAACTCTACGACGACGCGCAAAAGATGCTGGCCCGCATCCGCGAAGAAAAACTCCTCACCCTCCAGGGCGTAGCGGGTATTTTCGAAGCCGTCAGCCGGGGCGACGACATCGTGGTCACCGGCCCGAAAGACAAGAAATACATCCTGCCGATGCTGCGCAGCCAGGCCCCGGTCCGGGAAGCCCAGGCCCGCTGTCTGGCCGATTTCATCGCCGACGAAAAGGCAGGCAGGACCGACTATATCGGGGCCTTCGCCCTCACGGGCGGCATAGGGCTCAAGGAGCTGACCGAAAAGTTCCGCGCGGAGGGCGACGACTACAACGCCATCCTCTCGAAACTGCTGGCCGACCGCCTGACCGAAGCCCTCTGCGAATGGGTGCATATCTTCATCCGCCGCCAGATGTGGGGGTACGAAACCGGTCCGGCGCTCACGCCCGAACAGATCATCCGCGGCAAATACCGGGGCCGGCGCATGGCCTTCGGCTACCCGGCCTGTCCCGACCACTCGCTCAAACGCGAGGTCTTCGACCTGCTGGCCGCCGACAAGACGACCGCCATGCGCCTGAACGACAACTATATGATTACGCCCGAGGAGGCGCTCTGCGGCCTGTTCTTCGCCGACGCCGAATATTTCTCCGTCGGACGAATCGACCGAGAACAACTGGCCGACTACTCCGCACGCCGCGACATGGACACAGAAACGATCGAAAAACTGATACCCAATAACATCTGATGAATATTACGGATCTCATACAGGGCACTGTCGCTTCGCGCACGACCCGTTTCGCCTTCGAGCTGCTTCCGCCCCTGAAGGGGGACGGCACGCGCAGCGTCTTCGGAGCCATCGACCCGCTGATGGATTTCAACCCGGCCTACATCAACGTCACCTTCCACCGCGAAGCCCTCAAAGAGGACGTCCGCCCCGACGGAAGCCGCGAGTGGCACATCATGCGCCGCCGTCCGGGCACGGTCGGTATCTCGGCCGCGATCCGGCGCAAATACGACGTGGAGGTGGTTCCCCACCTGATCTGCGGCGGCTGGTCGAAATACGACATCGAGGATTCGCTGATCGACATGGATTTCCTGGGGCTGCACAACGTGCTGGCGCTGCGGGGAGACAAGCGGCAGAACGAACCCCGCTTCGTCCCCTACGCCCAGGGACACGCCCACGCCGCCGACCTGGTGCGCCAGATCCAGGCCATGAACCGGGGAGAATTTATCGACGGCGAAGTCGAGGAGTGCCACCACTCCAAGTTCTCGGTAGGCGTGGCGGGCTATCCCGAAAAGCATTTCGAGGCGGCGAACGCCCAAAGCGACCTCCAGTACCTCAAGGAGAAGGTCGATGCGGGGGCCGACTACATCGTAACCCAGATGTTCTTCGACAACAGCAAGTACTTCGATTTCGTGGAGCGCTGCCGCAAGGCGGGCATCACGGTACCGATCATCCCGGGCATCAAGCCGATCTCGACGCCCAAGCACCTGGAGATCCTGCCTCGCACCTTCAGCGTCAGCCTGCCCGAGGAGTTGGTGAAGGCCGTCCGGGCCTGCGGCGAGGACACACAGGCGGCCCGCGAGGTCGGGATAGAATGGGCGATCCACCAGGCCAAGGAGCTCAAAGCGGCCGGAGTGCCGATCATCCATTTCTACACGATGGGACGCACGGACAACATCCGCAAGATCGCCTGCAACGTGTTCTAATTCCGAATAGGGCAAAGTAATTGCTATTAAACACTTAACCATGACACCCGTAGAGTTTCGCCGCCACCTGCACCGCCATCCGGAGCTCTCGTTCCGCGAAACGGAGAGCGCCCGCTTCATCGCCGAAGCGCTCCGCGAGGCAGGCATCCCCTGCCGTCCGATCGCCGGAACCGGCGTACTGGCCAAAATCGAAGGACGCGGCGACCTGCGGCGGGCCGTCGTGCTGCGGGCCGACATCGACGCCCTGCCCATCCGCGAACAGAGCGGCGCGGCGTGGAGTTCCGAGAACGACGGAGTGATGCACGCCTGCGGGCACGACATCCACGCAGCGGTGCTCTACGGCACCCTGCTCCGGCTCTCCGCCGAGCGGAATTTCGAGGGTACTCTTTTCGGAATCTTCCAACCCGGAGAGGAATCGAATCCCGGCGGAGCCTCCAAAGTGCTGGCCGAAAACCCCTTCGAAGGCTATACGGTGCTGGCCGTCGTCGGCGAGCACGTCGAACCTGCACTGGACGCGGGCACGCTGGGCTTCCGCGCGGGCAAGTACATGGCCTCCAACGACGAACTGCGCCTCACGCTCGAAGGCGCGGGCGGCCACGCGGCCATGCGTGCCGAACACCGCGACACGGTGAGCGCCGCCGCACAACTGATCCTGCACCTCACGGCCCTGAACACGCCCGAACGGGTCGTTTCGATCGGCAAGGTCGAAGCTGCGGGCGCCACGAACGTCATCCCGGACCGAGTCTATATGGAGGGAACGATGCGCACCTTCGACGAACGGGAGCGGGCCGAAGTGAAACGCACGATCGAGGAACTCGCCGCTGCGAACGACGCCTCATACGGCGTACGAACCCGGGTACACTTCACCCCCGGCTACCCGTGCGTGGTCAATGACCCGGAGTTGATCCGGCAGGCCGTCGCACTGGCCGAAACCGAAGGGATCCCCTTTCAAATGCTGCCCCTGCGCATGACTTCCGAAGATTTCGGCTTCTACGGCACCCGCTACCCGGCAATCTTCTACCGCCTGGGCGTCGGTCCCGGAGCCGGAAAACTGCATACATCCACCTTCAACCCCGACGAGGCGGCCATTCCGACCGGCATCCGGTTCATGGAACTCCTCGCCCGTAACTATTTCAACCGATGAATAAACTGAAAAATACGAAGAAATCGGCCGCATTCGACCGCTCTTCGCTGATTATTAACCTGTTCCGGGAATTCCCAAACAACAAATTTTCCCTCAAGCACCTGGCTTCGGCCTCGGGCGGCGCCACCAAGGAAGGCCGTCTTCGCACCCGTGAAATTATCGCGGAACTGCTCGCCCAGGGCACTATCGAGGAGTGCGGGCAGGAAAAGTACCGTCTCAGCGGCAAGGAGCGTCCCCGCCAGGAGGGCATCGTACAGATGATCTCGACAGGAGCGATGTATATCCGCTCCGAGGAGTTCGAAAACGACGTATATGTCAGCCAGCGCAATTCGCTGAATGCTCTGGACGGCGACCGCGTGGAGTTCGTCATCACCCGCCGCTCCCACGCCGGGTCCCTCGAAGGCGAGATCACCCGCATCGTGGAGCGCAGCCGCAAGCAATACGTGGGCACGGCCGACGTGAGCGACCACGCCATCTTCGTCAAGATGGATCCCCGGCGCATGCCGATGGACGTCTATCTCTCCAAGCGGGACAACCCTAACGTACAGCACGGCGACAAAGTCGTGATCCGCATCACGGACTGGGCGCTGGGTTCCAAAAGCCCCGCCGGAGAGCTGGTCGAGGTATTGGGCCGCGCCGGAGAGAACAATACCGAGATGCACGCCATCCTGGCCGAATACGGCCTGCCCTACCATTTCGAGCAAAAGGTCGAAGATGCGGCCCAGGCCATTCCTTCGACGATCACCAAAGCCGATTACGCCGCCCGGCGCGACTTCCGCAAGATAACGACCTTCACCATCGACCCGGCGGATGCCAAGGACTTCGACGACGCCCTCTCGATCCGCAAGATCGAAGACGGCGTATGGGAGGTGGGCGTACATATCGCCGACGTGACCCACTACGTTCAACCCCGCTCGGTGATCGACACCGAAGCCGAGGAGCGCGGCACGTCGGTCTATCTGGTCGATCGCACGATCCCGATGCTGCCCGAAAAATTGAGCAACGAGCTTTGCTCGCTGCGCCCCGACGAAGAGAGCCTCTGCTTCTCGGCGGTCTTCACGCTCAACGAGGAGGCCGAGGTGCTGGACAAATGGTTCGGCCGCACGGTCATCCACTCCGACCGCCGCTTCACCTACGAGGAGGCGCAGCAGATCATCGAAACCGGCAAGGGCGACTTCGCCGAAGAGGTGCTGACGCTCAACCGTCTGGCACAGCGGATGCGCAAAACACGCTTCAAGCACGGAGCCGTGAGCTTCCAGCGCGAAGAGGCCAAGTTCAAACTCGACGCCGAAGGCAAACCCCTGAGCGTCTATTTCAAGGAGCAAAAGGAGGCCAACCAGCTCATCGAAGAGTTCATGCTGCTGGCCAACAAACAGGTCGCCGAATTCTGCGGACATCACAAAGTGAACGGCCGTGCCGTGCGGCGCACGATGGTTTATCGCGTACACGACGTTCCGAACGAGGAGAAGCTCGAAAAATTCCGGACCTTCGTTCTGCGCTTCGGCTACGTATTCAAGGCCGACAAGGGACGCGCCGTGGCCAAGGAGATGAACAAGCTGCTGGGACAGGCCAAAGGACGCATCGAGGAGAACGTCATTTCGAACCTCGCCGTACGTGCGATGTCCAAGGCTTTCTACTCGACCGATAACATCGGTCATTACGGCCTCGCTTTCCCCTACTACACGCATTTCACCTCGCCGATCCGCCGCTACCCGGACATGATGGTCCACCGGCTGCTGGCCCGCTACCTCGAAGGAGGCAAATCGGCCGACCGCGACACCTTCGAGAAACTCTGCGTACACGCCTCGGAGCGGGAAGTGATCGCTGCCGAAGCCGAACGCGCCTCGATCAAGTACAAAATGGTGGAGTTCATGCAGGATAAAATCGGCCAGTTCTTCGACGGCCATATCTCGGGCATGAGCGACTGGGGCATGTACGTCGAGCTGGACGAAACTCACATCGAAGGCATGGTTTCGCTGCGGGAAATGGAGGACGACCTCTACCAGTTCGACGAGAACCGCTACGAGGTCTATGGACGCCGCAAAGGACGGGTCTTCACCTTGGGCGATGCCGTGCGCATCCGCGTCAAGCGGGCCGATCTGCAACGCCGTCAGCTCGATTTCGAACTGGTGCACGATGCGGCGGCCGACTCCCGCGAGAACGACGTAAAGGGGCACGCAGCGATTCCGGTACGCCGCCAAAGCACGTCCCGACCGGGTAAGGGCGGCAAAACGTCCCGCAAAGGGGGCAAAAAAGGATCGAAGCGATGATCCGGGAACAGACGCAGCGAACCGCCGGAACCGGCCCCAACCGTGCGGAAGAGATATACGAAAAATGTCTGAAGCGTGATCCCCTCACGGCGGAGGAGGCGTATTGGCTTTACGAACAGGCCCCCCTGCAGGAGCTGGCTCTCACGGCTGACCGCGTGCGCCGTGCCGTAGCGCCCGACCCGGAGGTCGTGACCTGGCAGATCGACCGCAACGTGAACATCACCAACGTCTGCATTTCGGGCTGCAAGTTCTGCAACTTCCACTGCAAACCCCACCAGACGGAGCGGGCTTTCATCACCACGCTCGACGAATACAAGGAGAAAATCGAGCGGATGCTCGCCCTCGGCGGCGACCAGTTGCTGCTGCAGGGCGGTCTGCACCCGAAGCTGGGGATCGATTTCTACGAGGAGCTCTTCTCGACACTCAAGAGCCTCTATCCGCAGGTACGCCTGCACGCCCTCGGAGCGCCCGAAGTGGCGCACATCGCCCGCATCAGCGGCCTCACCACGCTCGACACCCTGAAACGGCTGATCGCCGCCGGATTGGACTCCCTGCCGGGTGCCGGGGCCGAGATCCTCGATCCCGGTGTGCGGAAAGCCATCTCGCCCGCCAAACCTACGGTCGAGGAGTGGATCCAGGTGATGCACGAAGCCCACTGCCTCAACCTGCCGACCTCGGCGACGATGATGTACGGCCACGTCGAAACACCCCGTCAGCGTGTGGACCACCTGCTGCGCATCCGCGACCTGCAGGCCCGCTGTCCCGAAGGACATTACGGCTTTCTGGCCTTCATCCCCTGGATTTTCCGCTCGTCGGGCACCGAATTGGAGCGGCAGGGAGTTGCAACCCGCTTTTCTCCATTGGAATACATTCGCATAATCGCCGTCAGCCGACTGGTTCTGAACAACATCCGCAACATCCAGGCTTCGTGGCTCACCGTCGGCAAGGCCACCGCTCAGGTAGCGCTGCACAGCGGCGCCAACGACATGGGTTCGATCATGATCGAGGAGAACGTCGTTTCTTCGGCCGGGGCGCACAACCAGTTCGATGCCGCAGGCATCCAACAAGCGATCCGCGAGGCGGGTTTCACGCCTCGTCTGCGGGACCAGCTTTACCGAATGCGGTAACGATCCCCGTGCGGCAAGCCATATCAACTGAAGAGAGGTATTTCCCTGCACGAATAAAAAGCCGGAAAATTCCGGCTTTTTTATTCGGAACGAATTTTGAACTCTACCCGACGATTATAACCAACTCCCTATGACGGCATATTTACGGCCTGCTCTTCGACAGACAAGACTCTTCTCTCGATCCGGACTTACACGACACCTCGGACTTCTATACCGGACCGTACAGCCGACTATTGTGCTGTTCCTGCTTGTACTCGCCCTAACGGGCTGCCTTTCCGAAGATATCCCAACGGAAAAGGAAACCACGCTCGTCCGCGTCGGAGAGAAGGCCCCTCACTTCACGGTCGGGATGCTCGACGACACAGCGATCACCCTGTCCGACCTGCAAGGCAACGTGGTGTTGCTTACCTTCTTCTCCACGTGGTGCCCGACCTGCCGGGAGCAGATGCAGCAGATGCAAACCCAAATCGTCGATCGCTTTGCTGACCGGAAATTTCGCTTCCTTCCAATCAATCGAGGCGAAACACAGCAGACCGTTCAAGAGTTCTGCCGCGAGCTGGGAATCGTATTCTCCGTAGGTCTGGATCCCGACATGTCAATCTACTCGCTCTACGCCACCCGATACGTTCCCCGCAACTTTATCATCAGTCCCGATGGCAAAATCCTGCTCTCCGAAACCGACTACGACGCAACAATACAACGCCTGCTGATCGAGCAAATCGAACAAGCACTCCAAACAACAGAATAAAGCACCATACCCGACAAAGCCGACCGCACAAAACAGCCGTCTATGACTGACTCGACCGGATTCCGAAGACACCCCGGAATTCCAGCGGTTTCCACCCCGTAACCGTCCGATCTGCCGGGACCCAGCAACATTGCCGAACCCCGCAATTTACTCCACATCGAATCGAACCGTCCCCTCTCATGCCTTCTCCAAAACCCCTCCACACACCCTCTTCCTCACAAAATACAAACGGCGGAGCTTTTGCAAGCTCCGCCTGTTCTTTTGAAATCCGGGATTTCGATTACTTCATCAGACCGGTTACCAGGAAGGTGATCGCCACGGTCAAAATACCGTACAACTCCGGGAAAGCGGCGAGGATCAGGGTTTTGGTACCCACGTCATGACCGTTACCTACGGCAGCGATACCGTTGGCGCAAAGCTGGCCCTGGCGATACGACGAGAAAAAGTTCACCAGGCCGACCAAGATACCCAAGCCGAAGATAGCGGCTGCCTGCAGCATCGTAACCGAATCGGTCAGGTAATTCATGATAAGGAAGAGCGAGGCAAAGCCGTAAAGACCCTGCGAAGCGGGCAGACCCGACAGGATGATGTAGTTACCGAAGGCATTCGGGTTCTTCTTCATCGCACCGACTGCGGCGTTGCCCGCGATAGTAGTGCCATAGCAACTGCCTACGGCCGCCAGAGTAAACATGATGGCCATACCGAGATAGCCCAACGTAATAGGTTCCATAAATCGAATTTTGTTTTAGTTGTTAATATTGATTATCATTTAGTTTATTCGTTTTTCAACGGGGTGAAGACACGCGTTGCGGCCTCGAACCCGGCGTTCTTATAGAACTCCACGAACGTCAGACGCAGCGGATGCACCACCGACGAGAGAACGCACATGAAGAGGTTGATGCCGTGTCCCAGCAGCAGGATCAGCAACATCACGAGCTGCTTCACGACCGGAATATCCGGGCTCATACCAACGGCCAACTGGTTGAAGACCATCGCCAGAATACCTCCCGAAAGGCCGATGGCGAACAGACGGATGTACGACAGCAGATCGCCCACCAGTCCCGACACATTATTATAGGTATTCCAGATACCGAGTCCGAAGTTCACGAAGATATTCTTGCCCGGCGTATTGAAGAAGAACATCAGCACCAGGCCGATGCCCAAGATCACCAGATAAGCGACCGAATGGAACGTGAAACCCACGCTTTCGGGCAGCAGGAACGCAACGGCACTATCGACCAGCACGATGATCCAGCCGATCAGTCCCAGCGCATAGCGCAGGCCGAAGCTGCGGGCCGTAACATAAGCGTTGATCATCATGGCGAAAAGCACCTGCACGGCACCCAGTCCGATCGAAAGCGGGAAGAGGATGTCCGGTGTCAACAGATGATCGCGCAGGCTGCCCAGCCACTCCCATTCGGAGAGCTGCAATCCGAAGAACGAGCCCGACATCAGGCCGAAGACCATGCCCGAGAATCCGCACAGCATCGTCAGCATACCGATCTCCTTCATGGCCGAACTCCCCTTCTTGCGGCCCAGCATCACTGCGGCCAAACCGCCCAGCATGATGACCAGTCCGTAACCGCCCTCGGCCATACAGAAGCCGAAGAAGATCATATAGAAAGGAGCGAAGAAGCGTGTCAAATCGATCGTGCCGTATTTAGGCAGCGCATACATCGCGCCGATCACCTCGAACAGATGGGCGAAGGGACGGTTGCGCAGCTTCACCGGGGTATTGTCCTCGGGGGTCGGCGTACTCTTCAGGAAAATCAGATTGGGGTATTCGGCCAGCAGGGCATCCACCTTCGCGGAATCGGACTCCTCGGCCCACCCCTCCAGAATAACCAGCGTACCGTCGGCTTCAGGCTGCGCAGTATTCTTCACGCGAATCTCTTCCAACTTCCGCTTGAGCTCGATCCCATGCCGGCGGATCGCCTCCACCGAAAGAGCCGCACGGGAAAATTCCCGATCCAGCTCCGCGAGCTTCCTGCGGGCCTCGGCGATCTGCGCTTCGGCCTGACGGCAGTCCATCGTCGGCGCCTTGACCTCCTGCGCATCGAGCACCACCTCCTCGCCCGGCCGGGTCACGACCACGAAGTAATCGAAGGTTTCACCCTCGTGCACCAGAGCGATCGTATAACGCTCCGACCACGCTTCGATATCCTTCTCGTAAGCCGCACGGCTGGTGAAGAAATAGCGCAACACCACGCCCTTGTCCGCTAACTTGCGAAGCGTATCGACCGAAAAATCACCCCAGGGACGCAGCTCGTCGGCGGTTTTCTGCAAGCGTGCGATCTCCGAACGGAGCGCCGCTGCCTGCTGCGTAGCGGCCATGTAGCGGTCGAAAGCCTCGCCGCCGTCGGCGATGGGCTGCTCGTCCTTGACAAAGCGCTCGTCCTCCAAGAATCGTTTCAGGGTCTCGACCGCCTTGTGATGGTTGTCGATCGTAAGCAGCAGCTGACGGTCTTCGTCCGAAGGCTCCCATCCCGTAGTGGTAATATCGACCAGCCCCAGGCCGCGCAGCTTCTCGATGAAGTCGCTGCTCTGACCCGCATAGAGTACCAGGTCGTATTTCGACATTCTCGCTATCATAACATCGCGCCCTCCCCGGCTTGCTGTTGTTTGGTTTTCACGATCTTCTGAGCCGACTTGGAGAGGTTCTCCTCATCCTCCATGAAGCGTTTGATCTTGCGTATGGCATCCTCGTACCCGGGTATCTGCACCTTTTCGTAGAGGTTTACCTTCTGAGTAGTCTTGCGGCGTGCGAAATCCAGCAACTCCATCTTGCGGTTGAACACCTCGAACTCGATACCCAGGCGCGCGAGGCGCTTGAGAATATCGACTCCGTCGGCGAACCACACGGGAGCCGAGAAGAGGTCGTAGTCCTTCTCCTCGAAACGGATGTCCTGCAACACCGGCGTACGCACGCCCGCGATCTTCTGCTCCGCAAGATCGACGTCGGCGATGCGCAGCAGGTCCGCATCGAACTCACCCCACAGGGAAACCATGTAGTCGTACTGCGCCGTGAGCGCGTCCAACTGCCGCTGGAAATCCTGTGCGGTGTCCTTCGCCTTCTTCACTTCGGAACGCAGGGCCGACTCCTTACTCTTGATCGTAGGGAGCGCCTTCTGCCGCATTTTCAGCTGTTTTCCGAGTTCGCCCAGCGAGGTCTTGTTATATTGGAATTTTATAGCCATTCTGTTTGAGTTGAATTGCTCTACTCGGTTTTAGGCCAGTATTTCTCCACCAGTTCGCTCTTGATGGCCACCTCTTCCTTCGAGAAGTATTTGGCGAAGAGCTCCCATGCCGTGTCGAGCATCTGCGTAATTTCGATATTGACGTCGATCGCCAGCAGTTTCTCCGAATAGTCGTAAGCGAACTTGAGCGCGCGCTCGTCGTAGTCCGAAAGGTCGAAGCCGTTCTCCAGTTTGGTCTTGGCATTGGCCGCATCGGCGTAAAGACGCACGGCGGCGTTCATCACCTGCGGATGATCCTCACGGGTCTTCTTGCCGATCACCAACTGTTTCAGACGCGACAGCGAACGGAACGGATCGACGATAACCTTGCCCGTGTCCGAATCGTTGCGCAGGAACAACTGACCCTCGGTGATGTAACCCGTATTGTCGGGAATGGCGTGCGTGATGTCGCCG
>OHHM01000512.1_pt1 | contig 14980 bp, 9 predicted proteins | sample 1568091 | NCBI WGS metagenome assembly OHHM01 (sample SAMEA3879525, study PRJEB24766) | human gut metagenome | biome: human-associated habitat; feature: feces | place: USA | collected 1985/1987 | reverse complement strand
TTATGCCCTGGTAACCAGAAATGCACCGGCATGGACGCCGGGGCAAGGCGTTATGCGCCATGGACGGCGCATAAAAGCCGTTTTCGTCAAGCATCAATCCTCCTCGATGATGTGCATCTCGAGGAAATCAAAGTCGATGTCCTCCACAAAATTATCCTTCGTAAAGCGTGTCTTTCCATGCCTCTTGAAATCACTTACGTTGCTGTCAAGCCAGATGGGCTTTCCCAGGTCAAAAGCAAGGCAGGCATCCTCAAGTGCCTTAAAGATCTTGTGTGTACGTGTGTCGTCACTGTCATTTTCTATTGTAATATCACGCATCAGGTGCGTGTCAGTATAAATCTTAAACCAAATACGCATATTATTCTCCCAAAAGCCTTCTCTGACGATTGCACTCATACATGAGCAAAGTGGCTGATATTGCGGCATTAAGCGACTCCACAGCTCCCTCCATAGGGATGCGGATATATGTGTCCGCCATGTCAGCTATCTCATCTGATAATCCATTGCCCTCATTTCCTATCATAAAGCCACAGGCTCCGGTGTAGTCCGGTCTGTCATAAGAGCACTTACCCTTTAAATGAGCTGCGTAGAGAGAAACTCCCTTTGACTTTGCATACTCTATAGTCTCCGGAAGGTCATCTGTGATGTAAAACGGCACACGGTAGAGTGAGCCCATGGTTGAGCGCACAGTCTTTGGATTAAAAATGTCCACTGTTGTGCGATTCATTATAATGCCGCTTACGCCTGCGCCCTCACCTGTACGGATCATAGTACCTAAGTTTCCCGGATCCTGTATACTCTCAAGCACAAGAAGCTCTGTCTTTTCGCCCTTAAAAAGTTCATCTATCTCATAGTGCGGCATCTTTACTATAGCAAGCACACCCTGCGGAGTCTGCGTGTCAGACATGCTCTTAAACACCGAGTCACTCACTATTTCTGTTTTGTCAAGGAAACGCTTCTTCTCTTCCTTAAACCTGTCATCATTAAAAAATGACTCAGACATATATACAGCACTTACCCAGTCATATGGCGCCTCAAAGCTCATCTTTGGACCCTCAACCACGAATACGCCCTGCTTTTTCCGCTCCTTTGCCTTGCTTAAAAGAGCCTGCACATTTTTTATATTTTTGTTTGATGCACTTGTAATCATTTTCTTCTCTTTCTATATCGATGTAAATAACCCTACTGACAGCCAAAATGCCCCTGCACCGGCACATGCACGCAATTACCTGCATTTGATGTGCCGGATACAAGGGCATTCATATTTCTATATTAGATACTAAACCAGAGATTTAGAGATATCGTACATGTACTCGTCTACGCTCTTCTTCATAGCAAGTGCCTCGTCGATATCGAAATCTACGAAATTGCCATCCTTGTGTGCAATAACTCTGTTTGACTTGCCCTCGCAGAGTAAATCAACTGCCATAGCGCCCATGATTGTAGCGTATACACGATCCTTGCATGATGGGCTTCCACCTCTTTGCATATGTCCAAGGATAGTTGCACGTGTCTCGATGCCTGTTGCTGCCTCGATTTCCTTAGCCATCTCCTGTGAATGACCTACACCCTCAGCATTGATGATGATGTAATGCTGCTTGCCGAGCTCTCTTGCGTGAGCTACTCTCTCGATGAGTGCCTTAAGGTTGTTGTCATACTTCTCAGGAAGTAATATTTCCTCAGCTCCGTTTGCAAGACCACACCATAATGCGATGTATCCTGCTCCACGTCCCATAACCTCGATGATTGAGCATCTCTCGTGTGATGTAGATGTATCACGTACCTTGTCGATAGCCTCCATAGCTGTGTTGCAGGCTGTATCAAAACCGATTGTGTAATCTGTACATGCGATATCCAGGTCGATTGTGCCAGGAAGACCGATTGTATTGATACCAAGTGCTGCAAGCTTCTGCGCACCCTGGAAAGATCCGTCACCACCGATAACTACGATAGCATCAATGCCATGCTTCTTGCAGATCTCAGCACCCTTCTGCTGTCCCTCTGCTGTAACGAACTCCTTGCATCTGGCTGTCTGTAAGATTGTACCACCGCGTGAGATTGTGTCTGAAACGCTCTTTGAATCCATATCCACGATCTCTTCATTTAACAGACCTGCGTATCCTCTCTTGATTCCTTTAACCTTCTTGCCCTTTGAGAGAGCCTGACGAACAACGGCACGAATCGCTGCGTTCATTCCCGGTGCGTCACCACCACTTGTAAGTACACCTATTGTGTTAATCTCTTTTGCCATTGGTATAACCTCCATATGTTAAAAAATTATCATTTATTCTAATCCCAATCTATTGTACTTGTTTTAGCACAATTTTTCAATATTCTTTTCAACAATTTTCGCATTTTCTTTGTCCAAAAATTCAAAAAGCTGCTCCATAAGCTCATTATTTGCATTTACGGAATAATTTCTGCCAAGTTTTTTCATCTGCTTTGTGTCTGCGATGTAAATTATGACCTCATCTCCTCCGTCTGATTCACGGATTGTTTCAAGAAGCCTGCTCTCGTTTTTCTTATAGTCATCCATCGTATCAAACCTGAGCCAGAGCTGCTTTGGAAGCTCATCAAACGATATGATTCTCTCGCAAATTATCTTGCCGTTCTGCTCATCCTCGACTGTCGCATGTCCGATGACAAATATTTTAGCATCATCCTGTAAATATCTCTGGTAGCGCTCGTAGTCTCTCGGAAAAATAATCACCTCGACTGTTCCTGTCAGATCCTCTATCGTGATAAAAGCCATTGCCTGATTGTGCTTGGTAAACTTAATCGTCTTTGCAGCTATCATACCTCCGATTACCACGTGCGCATTGTCCTTTATCTTTACGGCACCGCTCTCCTCTTCAAGCACAAAATCTATTGCATTTGCTGTAATGTTTTTCTTTAGAGTAGCCGCATATTTTTCCAGTGGATGTCCGCTTAGATATATGCCAAGCACCTCTTTTTCATATGCCAAGGCCTCTTCTGCGTCATATTCGCCAACATTTGGATACTTAAGCTCAAACGACTGCCTGTCCTCATCTGAGACCAGGTCAAACAGGCTCATCTGCCCTGCCATCGTTGACTTTTTGTCATGCTGCACCCTGTCCACAATCGATGCATACACCATTGTCATCTGTTTTCTCGTGCCATCGAGTGAATCACAGGCTCCCGCCTTTATCAGATTCTCAATCGCACGCTTGTTAATAAGCTCCTTCTGGCAGGTTCTCTCGATAAAATCCGAGAGTGTGCGGAATCTGCCGCCGCTTTCTCTCTCCTCGATTATCTGGTCTATGACAGGCCTGCCGAGTGATTTGATGGCGTACATGCCATACCTGACATGGTCTCCCTCAGCGGTAAACTCGCCCTGACCACAGTTGATATCCGGCGGAAGCACCTTAATCCCCATATCACGACAGCTGTAAAGATACTGCGCCGCCTTGGCTGAATTGTCGATAACAGAGGTCATGAGCGCTGCCATAAACTCGACCGGATAGTAGTTTTTGAGCCATGCAGTCTGAACACTGATTTTCGCATACGCGGCTGCATGTGATTTGTTAAACGCATACTTAGCAAAATCAACCATCGAATCGTATATGCTGTTGGCGGCCTTTTCATCTATGCCGTTTGCCACACAGCCCTTTATACCGCGCTCCTTGTCTCCGTACACAAAGCTCTGGCGCTCTGCGTCGATGACATACTGCTTCTTCTTGCTCATGGCACGACGGATGTTGTCCGCCTGTCCCATTGTATAGCCCGCGAGCTTCTGCACTATCTGCATAACCTGTTCCTGGTATACTATACAGCCGTAGGTCGGCTCTAAAATACTCTCAAGCTCAGGTGTCACATAGCTTATCTCCTTTGGATTGTTCTTGCCCTTTATATAGTTGGGAATGAAATCCATAGGACCCGGACGGTAGAGCGAAATACCGGCCACGATGTCCTCAAAGCTCTGTGGACTGAGCTCCTTCATGAAGCTTTGCATACCGGCAGACTCGAGCTGGAATACCCCCTCCGTCTTTCCTGTTCCTATAAATTCAAGTGTACCCTTGTCGTTGAAATCAATATGGTCAATATCCACATCAATACCCCTTGATGCCTTGATATTCTTCACGGAATCCTTTAGCACCGTAAGTGTACGAAGTCCCAGAAAATCCATCTTTAAAAGACCAAGCTCCTCGAGCTGTACCATATTGTACTCCGCTGTAGGGCTTCCGTCATTTGCCCTTCCAAGAGGCACATAGTCGCTCGCCACACCCGGATAGATTACCACTCCTGCCGCATGCACGGACGTGTGGTTTGGCAGCCCCTCGAGCCTTTTGGCCATATCTATCATTTCATGCACTCTGGCATCACTCTCGTAAATGCCCTTGAACTCAGGGTTCATCTGAAGTGCCTTGTCAATCGTGATATTTAACTCCTGAGGCACCATCTTTGCAAGCCTGTCAGTCTCTGCATATGGGAAATCCAGCGCCTTTCCGACTGATTTTATGACTCCTCTTGCCGCCATCGTACCAAAGGTGACTATCTGTGTTACAGAATCGTGTCCGTACTTCTCCTGAACATACTCTATGGCGCGATATCTCTCCGCATACTCAAAGTCCACGTCGATATCAGGCATGGAAACTCGCTCCGGATTTAGAAACCTCTCAAAGAGCAGATTATATTTAACCGGGTCAATATCCGTGATTCCGGTACAATAGCACACCCTGCTTCCCGCAGCCGAGCCTCGTCCCGGACCTACCCAGCAGTCGTGCGTGCGGCACCAGTTGATATAATCCCACACGATAAGGATGTACTCTATAAAGCCCATGGTCTTTATGATACCAAGCTCATAGTCCATATCGGCATGTATCTTTTTAAGCTCCTCATCACTGTACTCGCCACAGCCTATGTACTTTTCCCTAAAGCCCTTCTCACAGAGCTCTGTCAGGAAGGCTTCGGCGCTGTCATATCCATCAGGTACCTCATACTTTGGAATCTTGTAATTGCCAAACTCAAGCGTCACATTGCATCTGTCGGCAATTTTCTGTGTATTCTCAATAGCCTCTGTGGCATATGGGAAAAGCGCTCTCATCTGCTCTTCGCTCTTTACGAAAAACTGTCCGCCATCATAGCGCATCCTGTCCTCGTCAGACACCTTTTTCCCGGTCTGGATGCACAAAAGCACATCATGTGCCTCCGCATCGGACTCGTAGGTGTAGTGCACATCATTAGTACACACTAACCCTATTTCAAGCTCCTTGCTCATCCTAAGAAGCTGCTGATTCACAAGCTTCTGGTCATCAATGCCATGGTCCTGCAGCTCAAGGAAGAAGTTGTCTTTTCCAAAGCAGTCCTGATACTTCCTTGCAATCTCCTTCGCCTCGTCATAAAAGCCTCTGACGATGTATCTGGGAATTTCTCCTGCCAGACAGGCAGACAGGCATATAAGCCCCTCGTGATATTTCTCAAGCGTCTCAAAATCCACTCTCGGCCTGTAATAATAGCCCTCTGTGAACCCTATTGACACTATCTTCATGAGATTGGCATAGCCTGTATTATTTTCAGCAAGCAGAATCAGATGATAATACCTGTCATCACCGTGGCTTGTCTCCCTGTCAAAGCGCGAATTTGGTGCCACATATACCTCGCAGCCTATGATCGGATTGATATCATTTGCCTTTGCCGTCTTGTAAAACTCCACCACACCGTACATATTGCCATGGTCTGTGATTGCGGCAGAGTTCATGCCAAGCTCCTTGACGCGCTTTACATATTCTTTTATCTTGTTTGACCCATCGAGCAGGCTGTACTCGGTATGGGTGTGAAGATGACAAAATGACATTTGGATTCCTCTTTCTTTATTTTTGTATCGCCGCCCGCCCTTCATGGGGTGTGCGGCTATCTCCTTAAAATAAAAGGAGATAAGTTTATCAGCTTCCCAGCTCTATGTGTATAAACACTGCAAGCGAATTGGGCTCCTGCATATATGTGATAGTGCCACCTCTTGCCGTCGATATGAGATATTTGTAGTCACCCTTCTCGAAAAGACTGTGACATGCAGTATCATAGGTTTCTCTGTCCGAAAACTTGAACGTGATATAGTTAGATGACGTTGTCATGCCCTGTAATGCTTTAAGGTCGTAGGATGTAAAATACAGCCCATTTCTGTAATAATAGTCATCCTCCACAGTCGCTTCCTGCGGCAGCATATCCTCATTGTCCAATGTACGTGTAAGCTTTACCACATCAAGCGGCACTCCGAACCAGCTGTATGATATGCCATTTCCCATATAATCACCATCACCGTAGGTACAGTCCACCGCACACCACGCACCGTCCAGATATACCATATTCCAGGCGTGGTTTGCATCAGATGTGGTGCCTGTCACAATAAGTGAGCTGATACCGGCCCGGTCACACAGATACTTAAACATCATCGCATAGCCCTGACAGACCGTCCTTCCAAGCACTGCTGAGTACATATCCTGGTTGTGAGGAGAATTTTCCTCATACTCGGCATGCTCTATCACATATTCATAGAAATGCACAGCCTTGTCATAATCCGATGCACCTTCATCGATACCTGCCATACAGGCTGACACATAGCCTGAAATCGTACTTATTGCGTTGTCGATATCAGACTCAGACATATTGTATACAGGCGAAAAAATGATGCTGTTTCTCACAGTATACTGACTCTTTTCTATGTAGAAAAACTGTGGATTGTCCAGCAGCACAAACTGCTGTATACGGCTTACGTTGTCAGTGTCTGTAGTATTTAACGAAATTCCATCCATGCGCTTTTGCATCATCGCATAAATCTGCCTGTAAATAAGCTTGTCATCATCTGACAGCTTCTCGTAGTAGTAGTGATATTCCCCTGTAAATACTGACTCATCGTACTCTGTCTGTTCGCCGTTTAAATAGTCTGTTGTGGTCTGCATCTGCCCCTTTACTGCCCTGTGTATAGCTGTAGGAAAATCAGCTATAGCACCTGTAAACCCTCCTGCCTTTAAGCATTTTGCAGCGAACATAAAGCAACAGGCAGCAAACACAAGTGCCGGTATGATTTTTAAAAGCTTTTTCATCTATTCCCCCATTTTAATCGTTGTCTGTCACTCTGTTAGGTGTGAACAGCAGCCATAGCAAGCCTGCATATCAGATACAGTACAAAAAGATGCACCGGGTAAAAGGCGTAAAAGACATATTTTAGTGAAATGCCTCTTTTTCCATTGTAATAGCGAAGCGGTATAAGCATAAACAGTGCAAAAAACTCTATGGTACCTGAGAAAAGTCCAAGCAGTATGACTGCCACGGCAAATGCAACATCCCGGTTTGAAGAAAGCAGGTACATCATGACAATGCACCCTACACCCGCCGCACCATAATCACAGCAAAGCACAAACTCTGCAATAATCATCATAACAAGCACTACTGATACCATTACTATACACCTGATCAGTGTGACAAAAAACCACTTGACTGCAGAGGATGCCTTTTCTATTTTATCGACCGACTTAAGCCAATCAAGCACTGTGATGGCAAGCAAGCCTAAAAGCAGTGTAAAAAACACATTGTTGCTCTTAAATTCGAGCACTGTATTGTTTATTGCAAGGTCAAACGGTATCTCAGAGATAAGCGCGAATATAAACATCCTCGCAGCATATTTTTCCCTGCTGTGTGTATATTTGAAGCCCTCCACAAGCAGGAAGCAGAAAACAGGAAAGGCCATGCGCCCTATAGAACGCATGACCCAGTAGATATCAATAAGCGTTTGTCCACCTATCCCGTTATTTATCATCTGAAGAATAACCGTTGCCGCAATATGGTCTATAAGCATGGTAAAAATGGCTATAAGCTTAAGCGTGCTTCCACTGATACCAGACTTTGCGATAACTTTTTCCAAAATCCTATACTCCTGCCATATTTACGGTAATTCTGTCAAGATGCCAGATATCGTCCACATATTCCTGGATTGTTCTGTCTGAAGAGAACTTTCCTACATGTGCGATATTGAGCAGTGCACTCTTTCTCCATGCGCTCTTGTTCTTGTAATAATCATTAATCTTCTGCTGTGCATTTGCATATGAGCGGAAGTCTGCGAGGATAAAGTAGCGGTCAGCCACCTGTCCCTGCTGTGGATTGAGCAGTGAGTTGTAAAGCTCCCTGAAAAGCTCATGGTCATTTGGTGAATATGTGCCGTCTACAAGCTGGTTTACTACCTTTCTTAGCTCGGCATCGTTATTATATACATCAACAGGATTGTAGTCATGTCTGTTCTCGTGTGAGATGACCTCATCAGAGCTCATTCCAAAGATAAACATGTTGTCAGCCCCTACCTCATCGAACATCTCGACATTGGCACCATCCATAGTTCCGATAGTGAGCGCTCCATTGAGCATAAACTTCATGTTTCCTGTTCCGGATGCCTCCTTGCTTGCTGTGGAAATCTGCTCGCTGACATCTGCTGCCGCAAAAATAATCTCGGCATTGGATACCTTGTAATCCTCGATAAATACTACCTTGAGCTTGCCGCCAATAGAAGCATCGTTATTTATCACATCAGCCACACTGTTGATGAGCTTTATTGTTTTCTTTGCATTTCTGTAGCCTGCTGCTGCCTTTGCTCCAAAAATGAATGTTCTAGGATAGAAATCCATAGACGGATTTTCCTTAATCTTGTTGTACAGATACATCACATGAAGGATGTTCATGAGCTGTCTCTTGTACTCGTGAAGTCTCTTAACCTGCACATCAAAGATAGAATCCGGATTTACATCAATACCATTGTGCTCCTTGATATACTTTGCTAAACGCACCTTGTTTGCTCTCTTAATCTCAGCAAACTCCTGCTGTGCAACAGGGCTGTCCGCATAAGCCTTGAGCTTTGAAAGCATTGTAAGATCTGTAATCCAGCCGGCTCCTACCTTTTTTGTTGCCCAGTCTGCAAGGAGTGGATTTGCATGTGCTAAGAATCTACGCTGTGTGATTCCGTTTGTCTTGTTATTGAACTTCTCAGGGAACATCTCATAGAAATCATGAAGCTCCTGATTCTTAAGTATCTCTGTGTGAAGCTTTGCAACACCGTTTACAGAATAGCCTGCAACGATAGCCATATTTGCCATCTTGACCTGTCCGTCATAGAGGATAGCCATCTTTCTTACCTTGTCCTCATTGCCAGGATATCTCTCATTAATCTGCATCACAAATCTTCTGTTTATCTCGTCAACAATCTGGTATACACGAGGAAGCAGTCTCTGGAATATCTCAATTGGCCACTTCTCAAGCGCCTCAGCCATGATTGTATGGTTAGTGTAGGCTACACATCTTGTAGTGATATCCCATGCATCATCCCATGACAGATGCTCCTCGTCCACAAGGATTCTCATAAGCTCTGCGACTGCAACTGTAGGGTGAGTATCGTTCATCTGGAAAACAGCTTTATTTGGGAGATCTTTTAAATCGCTGTGATGCTTTTTAAACCTTGCAAGTGCACGCTGGATGCTTGCTGATACAAAGAAATACTGCTGCTTTAAGTGAAGCTCCTTGCCCTTTACATGGTTATCGTTTGGATAGAGCACCTCAACAAGGTTTCTTGCAAGATTTTCCTGCTCCACTGCCTTGTCGTAGTCACCCTGGTCAAAGGACTCGAGCGAGAAGCCGTTTTTTGGCTCTGCATCCCATATCATGAGAGAATTGACCACATTGTTGTCATAACCGACTATAGGCATATCATAAGGCACTGCAAGCACCGACTGATAGTCCTTCTGCTCGAAATGAAGCTCTCCGTTTTCATCTGTGCTCTCCTGCACATATCCTCCAAACTTGACCTCATAGCAGTACTCCGGACGACGAAGCTCGAATGGATATCCGTCCTTGAGCCAGTTGTCAGGCACCTCAATCTGGAAGCCGTCTGAAATCTGCTGCTTGAACATACCATATCTGTATCTGATTCCACAGCCATATGCAGGATATCCGAGTGTGGCAAGTGAATCCATGAAGCACGCTGCCAGTCTTCCGAGTCCACCGTTTCCAAGTGCCGGATCAGGCTCCTGGTCCTCAATAGCATTGATATCCACACCAATCTCATTGAGAGCCTCCTTGACCTCCTTGTATGCTGAGAGATTTATAAGGTTGTTGCCGAGAGCTCTTCCCATCAAAAACTCCATGGACATATAGTAAACAACCTTTGGATCGTCCTTGTCCATCACTCTCTGTGTGGCAATCCACTCATCCATGATGACATCCTTTACGGCCTCTGATACAGCCTGATAAAGTTCCTGCTGTGTGGCATCATCTATAGTCTTACGATATTTATTTTTTAAATTGTCTGATACAGTCTTAATAAACACCTTTTTGCTAAACATATTATCTCTCATTTTATTCCTCCTTATGGCACTAAAAGGGAGCAAATTAATGCTCCCTCTCGTGCAGAGATTATTGTTTTTCAACTGCAAGCTTAACAGCCTCACCATTAATCTTCCAATCCTTTTCATAGCCCTTAAGTTCGCCTGATTTAATTGATACGGCAAGAACCTCGGTCTTGATTTCATCACCAAACTTTTCAAATACATTTGAAAGCTTCTCATCTGCCTCGTATGTCACAGCGATGTGGTCCATAACCTCAAAGCCTGCGTCCTTACGCATTGTCTGGATCTTACTGATGATTTCTCTTACGAAACCTTCCTCGATAAGCTCAGGAGTGAGGTTGGTGTCAAGAACAACGGTTATATTGTTGTCAGACTGTGTCACATATCCCTCCATCTGAGTCATCTCGATAAGTAAATCCTCTTTAGATAATACAACTTCATCGCTAATGCTGTCAAGCTTGAGAGAGCCGGTGCTGTTAAGCTCCTCCATGGCCTTATGACCATCAAGCTCAGCTAAAACTGCCTTAATCTGGCCAAGGTATTTACCATACTTAGGACCCACTGTTCTAAGCTGTGGCTTGAATTTGTAGGTGGTGTAGTGTGATACATCATCAGTGAACTCAACCTCTTTTACGTTGAGCTCGTCTGCGATGATATCCACATAAAATTCATCCAGTTTTTCCGGAGCCTTTACAAACATTTTTCCGATTGGCTGACGGTTTTTGATATTTGCCTCGTTACGACATGCACGTCCGAGTACTACAACCTTTAGTACCTCATCCATATCAGCTTCGAGCTTTTTGTCAATCAGCTTCTCATCAACTACAGGATAGTCACACAGATGAATTGACTCCGGTGCGCTCTTGTCGATAGAGCAGACAAGATTTCTGTAGATATCCTCTGTCATGAAAGGAATCATAGGTGCTGCCGCCTTTGATATGGTGACAAGTGCTGTATAAAGTGTCATGTATGCGTTTATCTTGTCCTGCTCCATGCCCTTTGCCCAGAAACGCTCACGGCTGCGGCGTACATACCAGTTACTTAAGTCGTCTACGAACTCCTGAAGGTACTTTGCCGCCTCCGGAATCTTGTAGTTTGACAGGCACTCATCCACTCCTGCCACTGCTGAGTTGAGCTTTGAAAGAATCCACTTGTCCATTACTGCAAGCTTATCATACTCAAGGCTGTATTTTGTAGCATCAAAGCTGTCGATATTTGCATAAAGCACGAAGAATGCGTATGTGTTCCAGAGTGTTCCCATAAACTTACGCTGTCCCTCAAGCACGAGCTTTCCTGAAAACTTCTTTGGAATCCATGGAGCTGATGCTGTGTAGAAATACCATCTGATGGCATCTGCACCGTATGTCTCAAGTGCATCAAACGGATCTACCGCGTTGCCCTTTGACTTGGACATCTTCTGTCCGTTCTCATCCTGTACGTGTCCAAGCACGATGACATTCTCATAAGGGGCCTTGTTGAAAAGGAGTGTAGACTCAGCCATGAGTGAATGGAACCATCCACGTGTCTGGTCAACTGCCTCTGAGATAAACTTGGCCGGGAACTGCTTCTCAAATACTTCCTTGTTCTCGAATGGATAGTGGTGCTGTGCAAATGGCATGGCTCCTGAATCAAACCAGCAGTCAAGTACCTCTGGTACACGGTGCATATCCTTGCCACACTCAGGACACTTGATTGTCACAGCATCGATGTATGGTCTGTGGAGCTCTACCTCTGCAGCCTTTGGATCTCCTGCTTTTTCGGCGAGCTCTGCACGGCTTCCGATACACTCTCTGTGTCCGCATTCACACTCCCAGATATTGAGTGGTGTGCCCCAGTAACGGTTACGTGAGATAGCCCAATCCTGTATATTCTCAAGCCAGTTTCCGAAACGTCCTGAACCGATAGACTCAGGAATCCAGTTTACTGTATTGTTGTTTCTGATAAGATCATCCTTTACTGCTGTCTCCTTGATGTACCATGACTCTCTTGCATAGTAGATAAGAGGCTTGTCACATCTCCAGCAGTGTGGATACTCATGCTCAAATTTCGGAGCATCGAAGAGCTGCTTTCTGCCGCTTAAGTCCTTTAATACCTCAGGATCTGCATCCTTTACCCACATACCGGCAAACGGAGTCTCTGCTGTAAGCTCTCCCTTGTCGTTTACAAACTGTACAAATGGAAGGTCATAATTTCTTCCGACATTGGCATCATCCTCACCAAATGCAGGAGCGATATGAACGATTCCTGTACCATCTGACATAGTAACATATGTGTCACATGTCACGAAAAAGCCCTTCTTGCCCTGCTTATCGGCAACCTGCTTAGCGCAGTCATAAAGCGGCTCATACTCCTTGTACTCAAGATCCTTTCCTTTGTATGTCTCAAGCACCTCATATGCCTTCTTGCCTGCCTCTGCGTCCTCTTTTGAAAGAAGCTGTGAGAGCACCTTGTCTGCAAGTGCCTCTGCCATATAATATGTGTAGCCATCAACAGCCTTTACCTTTACATATGTGTCATTAGGGTTCACACAGAGTGCCACGTTGCTTGGAAGTGTCCATGGAGTTGTGGTCCATGCGAGGAAATATGCATCCTCTCCTACTACCTTAAAACGTACTACTGCTGATTTTTCTTTAACTGTCTTGTAGCCCTGTGCCACCTCCTGTGCAGAAAGCGGTGTTCCACAACGAGGACAGTAAGGAACAATCTTGAAGCCCTTGTAAAGAAGTCCCTTATTCCAGATTTCCTTGAGAGCCCACCACTCTGACTCAATGAAATTGTCGTCATATGTGACGTATGGATTGTCCATATCAGCCCAGAAACCTACTGTGTTGGAGAAATCCTCCCACATACCCTTGTATTTCCATACAGACTCTTTACATTTCTTGATGAATGGCTCAAGTCCGTAGTTCTCAATCTGATCCTTGCCGTCAAGGCCGAGAAGCTTCTCCACCTCGATCTCAACAGGAAGTCCGTGTGTATCCCAGCCTGCTTTACGTGGCACATATTTGCCCTTCATGGTCTGGAATCTTGGAATCATATCCTTTATGGTACGTGTCTCAACATGTCCGATGTGAGGCTTTCCGTTTGCTGTAGGAGGTCCATCATAGAATGTGTATGTCTCTCCTTCTTTTCTGTTTTCCATAGATTTTCTGAAGATATTGTTCTCTCTCCAGAACTGCTCTGTCTTCTTCTCGCGTTCAACGAAGTTCATATTGGTGTCAACTTTGTTGTACATGACTATCTCTCCTTATTCTATATTGTTCGTGAACATCCCAACATGCACCTCAAATTCGACTCTTACGAGGCTTCCTTGTGGCTTACTCCACTAGAATTTTCGGTTTATGGAATATTCACAAAAAAAGGCACACATTCCTGTAATTAGGAACGCGTGCCTGATACGTCTATACCACCTATTACAATGTACTTAAGGGAAATACCCTTGCATACCCGCCCCTGTAACGTAGGGAATACGTCAGAACCTACTCTCGCAACGCTGTATGGCGATTTTAGCCTGCGGCTCAGAAGTGATTTTCAAAACGGCTCTACTCATACCGGCTCTCACCTGCCCCGGCTCTCTTTGACTTTCCTGCCATCTCTACTGTCTTCGTCACTGCCTTTTACTAACTGTGTTTAAGTATATAACTAAAAAGCCACTGTTGTCAAGATGTAATTGATTCTGTAATAATTTGATAATAATTAACTCTAATAAATGCCATCATAATCAAAATTCTGATAATCATAATCATAAGAATCATAATCATAATCGTAATCCTCATAGGAATCGTCATCATTATAATACTCATAGCCCTCATCAAAGCCCCTCATGAACTCCTTTTCTAAATCTGTGCTTACATTTGCGCCTGCCACAACCCAGAATATGATGCTGACTATAACTGAGATAGCTGCTGTTGCTATACCAACTATACCAAACACCTTGTTGTTGCCTTTTATGATATGTATAATACCAAAAATGATAGCAAGCAGAGCTGTCACATAATTGATGCATGTACAAAACAGTACAATAGATGCGATTCCAAGTACCAGAGAAGCTATACCAAAGCCATTGCTGTTCTTTGGCGGCTGGTTGTATGGATTAGCTCCATACTGTGGCTGATTGTATGCTGTCTGTCCGTATGCGGTCTGATTGTAGCCACCCTGTCCGTTTGGCTGCTGGCCATACTGCGTCTGTCCGTAAGCTGACTGATTAAATGAGCCCTGAGCATATGTGTTCTGGTTGTATGTACCCTGGGCATTTGGATTCTGATTGTATGTACCCTGATTTGCATAACCATATGCACTGCCCGGATTATTGACATATCCGTCTGTGCTGCCTGTCTGGTCTGATGACTGTCCATATGCATTCCCACTTTCCTGCTGGGATACAGACTGATTATATGTGTCTGTCGGCTGACTGTATGTGTCCTGCGGCTGGCTGTATGCGTCTGAGCCATTTGCTGTTCCTGAAGACTGACCGAATACACCTGTATTGTCCGGTGTGCCTGACGACCGGTTGTCATTGTTCATATAATTGTTATCGTCCATAACTTCCTCCATATATCCTATTGTTTATGTAGCCATTGTGTTATTGTGTTATTGTGTTATTGTGTTATTGTGTTAGAAATATTTTATCATATATT
>OHHM01000506.1_pt1 | contig 15166 bp, 10 predicted proteins | sample 1568091 | NCBI WGS metagenome assembly OHHM01 (sample SAMEA3879525, study PRJEB24766) | human gut metagenome | biome: human-associated habitat; feature: feces | place: USA | collected 1985/1987 | reverse complement strand
GAACGCTATGCCGACTCCCTGCGCGCCGAACTCCCCGAAGTGGACGGGTTCTTCGGCGCCCGCACATGGGACGGCATCGCCCGGGCGCTGGGAGCCGCCGAAGACCCGGCCCTGGCCACCGAACGGCACCTCTCGACGCCCAGGCACTATGCCTACCTGAAAATCTCGGAGGGTTGCAACTGGAAATGCGGCTACTGCGCCATCCCGCTCATCCGCGGCGGGCACGTTTCCGTGCCGATGGAGGAACTGGAGGAGGAGGCGCGCAAACTCGCGGCCGGAGGCGTGAAGGAACTGATCGTCATTGCGCAGGACACGACCTACTACGGGCTCGACCTCTACGGGAAGCGCCGCCTGGCCGAACTGCTGCGCCGCCTGTGCCGCATCGACGGTATCGGGTGGATACGCCTCCACTACGCCTACCCCACGGCATTCCCCGACGAGGTGATCGAAGCCATGACATCCGAGCCCAAGATCTGCAAATACCTCGACATCCCGTTCCAGCACATCTCCGACGCCCAGCTTTCGGCCATGCAGCGGCGCCACACCAAAGCCGACGCCTATGCGCTGATCGGACGCCTGCGCGAAGCCATCCCCGATCTGGCGCTGCGCACCACGCTCTTGGTCGGCTATCCCGGCGAGACGCAGGCCGATTTCGCCGAGCTGGAAGAGTTCGTGCGCGACGTACGCTTCGAGCGGCTGGGGGTCTTCGCCTATTCGGAGGAGGAAGGCACCTATTCGGCGCAGAAATTGCAGGACAACATTCCTGAAGAGGTCAAACAGCAGCGCGTCGAACGGATCATGGCGCTTCAGAACGTAATATCGCTCGAAAACAACCTGCGCCGCGTCGGCCGGACCGAGCGGGTGCTGATCGACTCGCGGCAGGGCGATTACTACGTGGGACGCACGCAGTACGACTCGCCCGAAGTGGATCAGGAGATCCTGATTCCGGCATCGGAAAAGCGGCTTCTGCGCGGTCGTTTCTACGACGTTCGCATCGATTCCGCCGCCGACTACGACCTCTACGGCCGGGCCGCCGGGAAATAAAATTTGCTTTTTAGCGTTCCTTTTCATACCTTTGAGATGTAAAACGGACTTTACCCGTGACCCGATGGCCGAAAAAAGTGTGATAACAAATATCGAGAACCGCATCCGGCAGCTCATGGACGACCACAAACGGTTGTCGGATCAATGTGCGGAACTGACGGCGCAGCGCGACAGCCTGAAAGCCGAAAACCGCACCCTGCAGGAGCGGATCCGCGAACTCGACGGAGAATTGTCACGCATGCAACTGACAGAAGGGCTGGCGGGCGGAAGCCGTAACCGGGACAAAGCGCGGGCCCGCGTCAACCGTCTTATGCGGGAGGTGGACAAGTGCATCGCGCTGCTCGGAAGGCCCGAATAGCAAAGCCGCAGCGGGAGGGGACCCCACCGTTACGGCAGAGGCTCCGGAAGGCCGCAGGACGCACAGGAGGCAGCAAGAAAAACGAAACGAGAACAATGGCACAACAGGCGATAACACTCAAACTGGCAGGCAAAAGCTATTCGCTCAATATCGACAGCGAAAAAGAGGAGATGTACCGTCTGGCCGAACGGGAGGTGAACAGTTACCTCGCCGCGATAAAGCAAAACAACTTCAAGAACTGGACGGATCAGGACTATCTGTCTATGGCGGCGCTGAAATTCGCCATTGCGAACGTCGATATGCGGCAAAGCCGCGAACTGAGCGACGAAGACCTGAAACGGCTGGGACACTTAGGGGAAGAGATAGACGCCTACCTCAACGCCCTGAAAGGATAGACAACATGCAGGAGCGCGTAACGGCGCCCTGAAACCGGAACAGCGTTCTTTAACATACGAAGGAAAAAATCTACCCGCATAGATTCCTTACAGCTTTGCGAAACTGAACACTTTTTAAATTGGGGCAACTCACGGCGCTTCAAAATCAGGCCTTGACCCTTCGGGGTGTATGCTGCGGCGTACCGTTGGACGATTGCGATTGTCGGAGCCCCCACACGTGACTTATCTTGCAGATTCGTCAAACAAGACTAAGGAATCCTATGCGGTTTTTTTATGCAACAACAAACCCTTTATAATAACAACTCAAAACAGCAACAAAATCATGTATACCACTATTTTAGTTGCCTGCATCTCAGCCATTGCGGCGATCGGGATCTACATGGCCGTTACGAACCTCGTGACCAAGAACTCGATCCGCAAGCGCCGCGAAGCCGCCCTGAAGGAGGCCGAGGCCGAAGGCGAGATGATCAAGAAGGAGCGGATCCTGCAGGCAAAAGAGAAGTTCATACAGCTTAAGAGCGAATACGACCGGCAGGTCAACGAACGCAACCAGAAAATCGCGCAGAGCGAACAGCGGGCCAAGCAGATCGAGAACAACCTGCAGAACCAACAGCGCGATCTGGAGAACAAACTCCGCGAAAACGACCGGCTGAAGGAGCAGATGCAGAACCAGCTGCAGATCCTCGAACACAAGAAAGAGGAGGTCGATCAGATGATGCGCGAGCAGAACGTCCGTCTGGAGCAGATTTCGGGCCTGAGCTCGGAGGAGGCCAAGAACATCCTGATCGAGAACATGAAGGCCGAGGCCAAGACCGAAGCCGCCGGCTACATAAACGAGACCATCGAAGAGGCGAAGATGACCGCCACCAAAGAGGCCAAGCGCATCATCGTAGCGTCGATCCAGCGCGTGGCGACCGAGACGGCGATCGAAAACGCCGTGACGGTATTCAACATCGAAAGCGACGAGGTCAAGGGCCGCATCATCGGCCGCGAAGGCCGCAACATCCGTGCGCTGGAAGCCGCAACCGGCATCGAAATCATCGTGGACGACACGCCCGAAGCCATTATCCTGAGCGGTTTCGACCCCGTGCGCCGCGAAATCGCACGTCTGGCGCTCCATCAGCTGGTGACCGACGGTCGCATCCACCCTGCCCGTATCGAAGAGGTGGTGGCCAAAGTCCAGAAACAGATCGAGGAGGAGATCGTCGAGGTCGGCAAACGCACCACGATCGACTTGGGCATCCATGGCCTGCATCCCGAACTGATCCGCATGATCGGCAAAATGAAATACCGTTCGTCCTACGGCCAGAACCTCCTGCAGCACGCCCGTGAAACGGCCAACCTGGCCGGCATCATGGCTGCCGAACTGGGGCTCAACCCCAAAACGGCCCGCCGCGCCGGTCTGTTGCACGACATCGGCAAGGTGCCCGACGACGAACCCGAATTGCCGCACGCAATCATCGGTATGAAACTCGCCGAAAAATACAAGGAGAAGCCCGAGGTTTGCAACGCCATCGGCGCCCACCACGACGAAATCGAGATGTCGTCGCTTATCGCCCCGATCATCCAGGTCTGCGATGCCATTTCGGGTGCCCGTCCGGGTGCCCGCCGAGAGGTAGTCGAAAGCTACATCAAGCGTCTGAAGGAGATGGAGGACATCGCGCTCTCCTACCCCGGCGTAGTGAAGACCTATGCGATCCAGGCAGGCCGCGAGCTGCGCGTAATCGTCGGTGCAGAGAAACTCTCCGACATGGAGTCCGAAAGCCTGTCGCACGACATCGCCAAGAAGATCCAGGACGAAATGACGTACCCAGGTCAGGTAAAAATTACCGTCATCCGCGAAACGCGATCCGTGGCATACGCAAAATAGGATATTACCCCGAAAATACGATGTCTGTCAATACGGACAATCCATCGGCAGTCCCTCCTTTTCAAAGGAGGGACTGCGGCATAAGTAAGGGCAGGTAAAAATCACCGTCATCCGCAAAACCCGATCCGCAACGGATCTAACGCAACGATACTCCCAACACCGATCCCGATCATACTGGCCGGGATTTTTTACGCAAAAATCGATCTTTTGCGTGCCTGCCGCCCCGAGCGTCTCCCCGCCCTCCGTCCGATGAAAATATCGGCAATCATATCTTTTTAATGTGCCATTTCTAACGATCGCAGCATCGAATCCGGCGGTCGATTATTCGCATCCCGTAGCCGTGTCTATGCCCCTGCCCCAAAATCCCCTACGGGGAGGAGATTTTGGGTGCTGCGCACTCAAAGAGATGCACGAAAATATACGATCCCGGGAATATATTACGTATCTTTGAAGAGCGGAATACCTATTCCGACAAACCATGCAGCCGTCTTGAGTTGCAGCGAGCGCAAGAAAACGCCCCAAAACAGCGATCATCGCGGAGGAATAATCCGGTGCAGATCGCGATTCGGAACGACGTTATTATCGAAAATATATACATTATGGGAAAAATACGCCTCCTTCTACTCCTTGTCCTGACAATTCCCTGCATCGCCCGGGGACAAATCACCATTCGTCAGACCGCCATCGTCGAAAAAGCCGTCCTTCGTCCGGAGCGTTTCGACAGCCTGGAAAATATCGTTCCGACAGAGCGTGACAAAACGTATAATCTGAAAAAATACCTCGAACAGGAGGTCTTTTTCATTCCCGTCGCGCAACCGGTCCTTCAAAAAGCCCTCGAAGGCGAGCGCCTCCTTGCGGCCGCGCAAAAAACACTGGATAGTCTATGCGAACTCCAACAAGCCTGCACGGATTCCATACGACAATTAACGAGTAAAGGCCAAAGAATCAACCTCTTCAGGAGGAATGACAAAATCGCGGAAAAAAGTGCAGAATTACAACAGCGGTCCCTCTCCTTAATCTACCCCATCGACCAACAGGAACAAAAAATCAATCGCATAAAATACGCCTATCCCTCTTATTCACCCTACCGCCGTGCCCAACAGGGCGGCTTCTATCGAAGCGACTCTCTGGGCAACGCCTCCGGTTCGGTCGCCTACTCCGAAATCGCCAACAGATATTATACCGTCATCGACCTTATGACAGGATCGGTGAACGACCGGGGAGAAGGACGCTTCACCCGGGCCAAGGAGCGATTCTCGCAACTCGCCTTCCTGCTGAAAGAACGCGATGCGGACAACTACCTACTCTGGTATTTCCGCGATGTCAGCGACCTGAACAAAGAGGGGAATTTCGGCTATCGCATAGACAACGAGAGCTACGACATTTACTTCTCGCTCCTGAGTTCCTACTTCGTCAAGGCACGACAACTCTTCGTGGGCAAGAACCTCCTGGCCAGAAACGATAAAACCGGATTCGTGGACATCAACACCGGCGAGATTGTCCAGGTAAACAAAGGCAGCAAATGGCGGTGCGAGGAGTTGACGCTCATCGAACTGGAAAACATACCGGTCCTGATTCCCTTTTATCTGCTGACCAACGAAGCCGGCGAAACGATCAAGCTGCCGCTGCCCCCGAAAATCAGAAACAAAGATTACCCGACGGTCGATTTCATCACGGAAAGCCGCGATCTTTACGACAAGCGGCAACTTCAACTCCGTGAGGAGCAACGCAGAGTCGAAGAGGAAGCCCGGGAAAAAGTCCGGCAACAGGAAGAAACGGCTTTCCGGACGGAATGTATCCGCAAATACGGACAACAACTCGGCACCCTGATCGCCGAAGGCAAGGTAACGCTCGGCATGAGCCGGGAAATGTGCACCCTGGCCTGGGGAGAACCCTTCCGCAATAACCGGACAATCGTCGCCGGAACCGTCCACGAACAGTGGGTATATGGCTGGCACAACTATCTTTATTTCGAGAACGGCAAGCTGGTTGCCATTCAGGACTGACCCGAAAATGAACGAGCCATTGAAAAAACATATCGAACAGGCGATCCTCCCCCGTTACGAACATTTCGACCGTGCCCACGGACCCGAACACGCCCGGACAGTCATCGAACAGAGTCTGGCACTGGCCCGGCATTACCAGGTCGATCGGCAGATGGTTTACGCAATTGCGGCCTACCACGACGTGGGACTGGAGAAAGGACGGGAGATGCACCATATCCATTCGGGGGAGATCCTCGCTGCGGATGCAAAACTGCGGCAGTGGTTTTCGCCGCAGCAGATCGCCGTCATGCGTGAGGCGGTGGAAGACCACCGCGCCTCGTCGGACCACGAACCCCGCACGATTTACGGACGCATCGTTGCCGAAGCCGACCGTTGTATCGACCCACCGACCATCGTCCGCCGCACGATACAATACGGGCTGGCGAACTATCCGGAGCTGGACCGCGAGGATCAATATCGCCGCTGTGTCGATCACCTGACACATAAATACGCGGAAGGAGGCTATCTCCGACTCTGGATCCCGGAATCGGACAATGCCCTGCGCCTCGCACGACTGCGCGAGCTGATCCGCAACCGCCAAGAGCTCCGGCGGCTTTTCGACGAAATATTCGACCGGGAGATAGCTGCGAACGGCTGAAAAACCGAGCCCCATTTACCGATGCCTTTCCCGGCTTTATAAAATCGGAATTGCTTCTCAGTATAACCCGTTACCGGCTCCGACCGGACGCGCAGATCTGATGTCGGATGCAAAAATCACGGATACGACAAAAAAGGGGCGGCTCTTTTGCAGAGCCGCCCCGAATCATCCGATCGGACGGAAACTATTTTTGCTGAATGAACGGAAGTTTCACGACCTCGGCCTTCATCAGCTTCTCGCGGATCACGATGGCGATCTGCGTGCCGACCTTGGCGAACTCCTTCTTCACGTAACCCATACCAATCCCCTGTTTCAGACAGGGCGACATCGTACCCGAAGTCACCTGGCCGATGATATCGCCCTCAGGAGAGGCAATCTGGTAGCCATGACGCGGAATACCGCGATCGATCATCTTGAAACCGACCAGCTTGCGGGTCAAACCGCCGGCCTTCTGCTCTTCCATCAGTTTACGGTCGATGAACTCCTTGCCATCGACGAACTTGGTCAGCCAGTTCAGGCCCGCCTCGATGGGCGAAGTCGTATCGTCGATATCATTACCGTAGAGGCAGAAACCCATTTCCAGACGCAACGTGTCGCGGGCACCGAGGCCGATGTTCTTCAGCCCCTCCTTCGAACCCTCCTGCCAGAGAGCCTTCCAGAGTTTCTCGCCGTCTTCGTTGGCCACATAGATCTCGCAGCCGCCCGCACCGGTGTATCCCGTAATCGAAAGAATCGCATCCACACCGGCAACCTTCAGCTTCTTGAACGTATAGTATTCCATATCCTCAACCGGCTCGGTGCACAACTTCTGCACGATCTTCATCGCATTGGGACCCTGGATCGCCAGTTGGCAGATCTCGTCCGAAGCGTTGTAGAGCTGCTTGCCATGACCGGCCTCCAAGCCGAATTTCTTGCCCTCTTCGACGATATGGTTCCAATCCTTGTCGATATTAGCCGCATTGATTACGAGCAGATAAGTTTCGGCATCGATCCGGTAAACCAGCAGGTCGTCCACGATACCTCCCTTGCCGTTGGGCATGGTGGTATATTGCACCTTCCCGTCGTAAAGCGCCGCAACATCGTTGGTCGTGATATGCTGCAGGAACGCTTCGGCCTTGGGACCTTTTACCCAGACCTCGCCCATGTGACTCACGTCGAATACACCCGCGTTGTTGCGCACGGCCAGGTGCTCTTCGTTGATGCCCGTAAATTCGATCGGCATGTTGTAACCTGCGAACTCGGCCATCTTAGCGCCGTTCGCAATGTGATGTTTGGTAAAAACCGTTGTTTTCATTGTCTGTTATCGATTTAATTATCAGTTATTTGATTATCAGTCTTATTCGCGGCGCTTCACGCCCATCCGGGGACAGCGGTGAAACTCCTTCGTGCGGTCGAACAGGTAGCGGTAGGTCGTATGCATCTTGTGCTTGGTGGCGCATACGTAACTCTCCACCATGCGCATCATCACCGGATTGAAATCGCCGATCCACGCAAGTTCCAACGATTTGTAGGGTAACTTCGGCACCGCCTTCTCGAACTCACGAATGATTCCCGCCTCGATGCCCTTGCCGTGGAACTCGGGGGTGACTCCGAAAATCAAGCCAAGAACCCTGTCAGCCTTATGCGCCACCTTGAGCGCCCACATCAGACGCAACTTGTTCCACCAGCCGAACTTGCCGTTGAAGGAACCGATCACCCGATTCAAATCGGGCACCATGATGAAAAAGCCGATGGGTTCGTCGTTATAGTAAGCGAAATAGATCAACCGTTCGTCGATAATCGGACGCAGAATATTCATAATGCGGAACGCCTGTTCGCGATCCATCGCCTTCACGCCCGAAAACAGCGCCCACGCCTTGTTGTAAACCAGCCGGAAATCCTCAGCCACCTGCTCGAGATTCTTTTTCGAGATATGCTTGAAACAGTAACCCGGACTCTCCTCCAGACGCTTCACACGCTCGTAAACCGAATCGCTCAACTGCCCCACCTCCAACCGACGCAGATAGGTATGCTGGTTGAAGTAGTTCTGGAATCCGTAATTCTCGAACAACTCTTTATAATAAGGCGGATTGTACGTGTTCTCATAGAGGGGCTGAAATTCGTACCCGCTGACCAACAGCCCCCACCAGGAATCCCGGGGACCGAAATTGATCGGACCGTCCATCGCCTCCATACCCCGGCTGGAAAGCCACATGCGGGCCGCATCGAAAAGCTGATCGGCCAGCTCCTGGTCGTTGATAGCCTCGAAAAAGCCGCACCCTCCCGTCGGCTGCTCCTCCAGGAAAGCATGTTCCCGGTCGTAAAAAGCGGCGATACGTCCCACCACTTCTCCTTTTTTATCGCGTGCGATCCAGCGAATGGCTTCGCCATCGGAGAACATCTCGTTTTTCTTCGGATCGAAAACAGCCTGGATCGAAGGATCGAGGGGACATACCCAGTTACGATTCCCCTTATAGATTTTCCGAGGCAGATCGAGGAACTCCCGTTCCGTACGGGCATCGACGACCTCCTGCAAAATGTACTTGTCTGAACTCATTGCCTTATGAAAAAGGTTTAATCCCAACAAAGATAACGATATTTTTCCAAAATACCCGTTCATGCCCCCCAATCCGTGCGAAAACTTTTTCCTTTATAATATATACGGAAGAGTCCTGGCTCGGAAAAACCGTTCAATTTCAGTTTTTCAGACAAACAAAATCACTTTGTACGAAAAAGTAATCTTTTCATGCAAAATAAATTACAATCTATAAGAATAAATACTATCTTTGCATCAACATTAAACCACAACTTAATTTCAATATATTATGAATGTTAACAATTTAATGGCAGAATTGGAGCGTAAGCACCCGGGTGAAAACGAATACCTGCAGGCCGTACGCGAAGTACTCGAGTCCATCGAGGAAGTTTACAACCAACATCCTGAGTTCGAGAAAGCCAAGATCGTTGAGCGCCTCGTAGAGCCGGATCGTATCTTCACCTTCCGCGTAACGTGGGTGGACGACAAAGGCGAAGTTCAGACCAACCTGGGCTACCGCGTTCAGTTCAACAGCGCGATCGGTCCCTACAAAGGCGGTTTGCGTTTCCACAAGGCCGTGAACCCTTCGATGCTGAAGTTCCTCGGTTTCGAGCAGACTTTCAAGAACGCCCTGACGACCCTTCCGATGGGTGGTGCAAAGGGTGGTTCGGACTTCGATCCGACCGGCAAGTCGAACGCTGAAATCATGCGTTTCTGCCAGGCTTTCATGCTTGAATTGTGGCACAATATCGGTGTCGATACCGACGTTCCCGCCGGCGACGTAGGCGTAGGCGGTCGTGAGATCGGCTTCCTGAACGGTATGTATCAGAAACTGGCTCGCAAGTACCACACCGGCGTTCTTACCGGCAAGGGCGAAACTTGGGGCGGTTCGATCCTCCGTCCGGAGGCTACCGGTTTCGGCGCACTCTATTTCGTACAGCACATGCTGCATCTGGCCGGCAAGAAACTGGAAGGCGCAAAGATCGCCATCTCGGGCTTCGGTAACGTGGCTTGGGGTGCATCGAAGAAGGCTACCGAACTGGGCGCCAAAGTGATCGCAATCTCCGGTCCCGACGGTGTAGTAACGATCCCCAACGGTATGAACGAGGAGATGATCGACTATATGCTCGAGCTCCGCGCTTCGAACCGCAATATCGTGGCTCCGTTCGCAGAGAAATTCGCAGGTACGACCTTCACTCCGGGCAAGAAGGCTTGGAGCGTGAAGTGCGACATCGCACTCCCCTGCGCATTCCAGAACGAGCTGAACGGCGACGATGCTGCCGAACTGCTGAAGAACGGCACTTGGTGCTGCGCCGAGGTTTCGAACATGGGTTGCACGCCGGAAGCTATCCACGCATTCCAGAAGGCAGGTATCCTGTTCGCACCGGGCAAGGCTGTCAATGCGGGCGGTGTAGCTACTTCGGGTCTCGAAATGACGCAGAACTGCATGCACATCTCCTGGTCGGGCAAAGAGGTGGACGAGAAACTCCACTTCATCATGGCAAGCATCCACGACGCTTGCGTGAAGTTCGGCAAGCAGAAGGACGGTCACATCGACTACGTGAAGGGCGCCAACATCGCAGGCTTCATGAAAGTCGCACAGGCTATGCTCGAGCAGGGTGTATTGTAATCCTGTTCCTTTATACGAAAAGAGGTGCGGCCGAAGGTCGCACCTCTTTCATTTTATCCGTTTCGAAGAATCGCGGTTCGGACCCGCACAAGTACTAAAAAGCGATATTCGCCGACAGACCCAAAGTCAGCGTATTAAGGTGCTGACGACTCTCGCGGACCATCGGAGGTTGCAGGTAATAAGTCGTCTGAAATCGAAGGTCGAAATTGTAGTTGGCGCGAAATGTCATGGACGTGCCGACTCCGAAAACAGGTCCTCCGCAACTCCCCAGCGTATATCCGTTCAGGGAAAAGGATTCATAATACTGATACCCGGCCAAGACCTTGCCACCGGTCCGCCAGCGTGCCGTAATCGGATATGAAAAATAGGCCCCGGCACTTGCGGCCCAACTGTCCAAACGATCCGTAGATTCGGCAACATTCAACTTGATCGGCACACTCGACACGGCCGTACGTCCTCCGAAACCGACATAAGGATTCATAAACCAAGCCCCCTCGATGCCCAGGTTCACACCTGCATTGAACTCGCCTTCGACTCCCGCAACAGGACGATACCGTCCTATCACCACATCCGTACTTACTTCCATACCGAGAAACGACGGCCGGCAATACCGATCGAAAGCAAAATCCTGCTCGAATTCCGTCAATCCCCTCTCCTTGAAAATCAAATCGGCGAACAGGTATCCCAGCTCTACGGAAAGAATACCGATCCCCGCACCTACTAATACATCGCTGAACCAATGTTTATTGTTGAGCATGCGCGAAACACCCGTTACCGTAGCCATCGAATAGCCGGCGATACTGTACCAGGGACTGCGAGGCCCGTACTCCTTATGAAGCATCGTAGCTGCCATAAAAGCCGTAGCCGTATGCCCCGACGGAAACGACTTGTTGTTCGATCCGTCGGGGCGGGGCATACGGCAGGTATATTTCAGAGAGTTGACCGCTCCGGCCATCAGCGCGACGGAAAAGGCATCCGACACCAACATCCGGCCCCACGAACTGCGCCCCCGGACTCCTCCGATTTTCAGCCCCAGCATCAACGCTGCGGGAGCATATTGCAGATAATCGTCATAATGGAGACGGAAAGACGGTACATAATCGTTCCTCAAATGACGAAATCCCCGATCCCGCTCCTGCACGACCAAACCTGCGACAATAAGGGGAACTCCGATATAGGTTATTCGATAGGCACGCGAAGAGGTTATCCGCTCCATATCCCGGACAAACGGGCTGCGGCGGAGGGGGGGGGTAATCGGACTCAATGTATCGACCTGGGCGAAAGCGCCGATCGACACCCCCAGCAGAAGGCACAGCAACAGCAATTTCTTCATTTACCAAATACAAGATTCCGACCGCATCGGAAAAACCTGTTCTCACCGCTTACCGACAGCCGGGACGGGGACGGATGCGGCGGCGGATACTCCGCACGACATCGCCCAGAATAGCGATCAGAGAGGTATAGCCGATCACTTCGAGCCATTGTACCCACGTGAGCGGCGTGGTACGGAATACCGGACCTCCGAACTCCACGATCAACACCTGTCCGACGGCAATCAACAGCAGCACCAGGAAGAACGTACGGCTTCCCCGCAGATCGTGCAGCACCGAATGACACGCTTCGAAACCTTTGGCATTGAACATATTCCAGAACTGAAGGAAGACAAATACGGAGAAGAAAACAGTCAGTTGTTCAAGGTTGGGCGCCCCTGTCGTGGCACGCCAGTAGAACAGCATACCGAGCAATACGCCGACGAAAATCGTTCCGCAGGTAAAGATCGTCCGGGCCATGGCCGGCGTGATGATAAACTCGTCTTTGGGACGCGGCGGTTCGTTCATCACCGCAGGATTGGGCGGCAGGGAAGCCATCGCCAGCGCAGCGAAAGTATCCATAATGATATTGACCCACAGAATCTGCACTACCGTAAGCGGCATCTCGGTCCCGAAAATCGAACCTACGAAAACCACGATGATCGCCGCGAAATTGATCGTCAGTTGAAACAGAACGAAGCGTTGGATGTTGCGGTAGAGCGAGCGGCCCCACATCACGGCAGCAGCGATCGACGCGAACGAATCGTCGAGCAGCGTGATATCGCTGGCATCCTTCGCCACCGACGTACCCGATCCCATCGAGAGTCCCACGTTGGCGAAGTTCAGCGCCGGGGCATCGTTCGTACCGTCACCCGTTACCGCCACGATTTCGCCCTTGCGCTGCAAAAGACGCACGAGCCGCTGCTTGTCGAGCGGTCGCGCCCGGGACATAATCTTCAGAGCCTGCACCCGTTCGAGCAGCTCCTCGTCACTCATCGCCGCGAACTCCACGCCCGTCATCTCGTTCCGCGAGGAGTCGGTTTCATCGTGCCATAAACCGATGCGGCGTGCGATCTCGCGGGCCGTGGCCGGAGTATCGCCCGTGACGATCTTAATATCGATCCCGGCCTTCATACAACGGGCTACGGCAGCCGGGACATCATCCCGTACCGGATCGGCGATCGCCGCCACGGCCACGAACAGCAACTGCGGATTCCGCAGCGCGTCTTCGCATCGTTCGGCCGTCGTTTCGGCATACGCCACCGCCAGCGTACGCATCGCACGTCCCTGGAACAGCAGCAACTGTTCGTTCACCTGGGCATCCTTGCCATCCGGCATACACATCGCCCGCACGATTTCGGGAGCACCCTTCACGCAAATCAAACGCTTTCCGGTAGTTTTGCTCTGTATAATCGTCGCCATATATTTGCGTTCGGTGGTGAAGGTCATACGATCGACGATCGGCGCCTCCTCACGCAAAGCCGCATAGTCGAATCCCTCTTCCCGCAGGCGGATCAGCAGGGCCCCTTCGGTCGGATTGCCGATGACATTTGCGTCGGCATCGAGAAAAGCGGTCGAATTGACGGCGATGATCTCGGCCAGCAACCGTTCGTCGATGGACGCATAATGGATGATCTCCTCGACCCGCATCCGGTTCTGGGTAAGCGTACCGGTCTTATCGGTACAAATCACCGTAACGGCCCCCATCGTTTCGCAGGCGTGCATCTTGCGCACCAGGTTATTCGTCTTCAACATCCGACGCATCGACAACGCCAGCGAGAGCGTGATACTCATCGGCAGCCCCTCAGGAACAGCCATCACGATCAGAGCCACCGAAACCATAAAAATCCGCAGCAGCTCCTTCGAGGTCTGCACCCAGTCGCCCGTCGAAAGCTCGCCGCCCATGTATGCCTTGGCGAGCATCGCCAAGAAGATCGCGATCGACACCGCGATACCGATCTTGCCGATCATCCGCGAAAGACGCGTCAACTGCTTGTACAGCGGTGTAGGCTCTTCGCTGGCTATGGACGACTGCTCGGTTACCCGCCCCGCTTCGGTGCGGTCGCCCACAGCCTCGACGATCATCTCGCCGTAACCGTCCACGACGGTCGTACCGCGCAACAGCGCATCGGAAGGATAGGTCGCCTCGGCATCGAAAAAGCGTTCGTCGGTAGTCTTGTCCACCTCAGGCTCGCCCGTCAGCGTCGATTCATTGATCTTGAGCGATACGGCCTTCACCAGCTTACCGTCCGCCGGGACCGTTTCGCCATTCTCGACATACACCAGGTCGCCCACGACCACATCGCGTCGGGGCACCTCGGTCATCTCCCCGTCGCGGACGACCTTGACCGGAATGTCGTCATTCACCAGATTGAGCCGCTTGAACCGCCGCATGGCGTCCAATTCGAAGAAAAAGCCGACACAAGTGGCCAAAACGATGGCGCAGATAATTCCGATGGTTTCCAGGAACTCCCCATCGATAAAAGCCATCGCCAGCGACAGCAGCGCCGCTACCAGCAATACCTGAATAATCGGATCGCGGAACTTCTCGGCAAACAGTTTCCAGGCCGAATCCCCCTTGCGGGGCGTGATGAGATTATCCCCATGCAGACGGCGGCTCTCCTCCACCTGGGCGGAAGTCAAACCTCTGTGTTGATGTTCTTTCATAAAGTCAGTCGGATATATAAATAAGGTTGTGAATGTTATCGAAAAGAATATTGCCGGGTCGAGGCATCCAGCCGGACCGCAATGAACAACATGATGGTAAAAGCCATGAGCGACGAACCACCGTAGCTGACCAACGGCAGGGGAATTCCCATCACCGGCATCAGTCCGATGGTCATCCCCACATTAACGAGCAGATGAAAAAGCAGGAATGCCGCAACGCAGTAACAGTAGATCCGTCCGAAAGGCTCCTCCTGCCGTTCGCCCATACGCATCAACCGGAATATCAACAGGCAAAAGAGCGTCAGCAGAAGCATAGCGCCCAGAAATCCCCACTCCTCGCCGATGGTACAGAAAATGAAATCGGTATCTTGTTCGGGCACATATTTCAGCTTGGTTTGTGTACCATTCAGAAAACCTTTACCCGTCAACCCTCCGGAACCAATCGCAATCTTCGACTGGTTAACGTTGTAACCGGCTCCGGCCAAGTCCTCTTCCATCCCCAACACCACTTTTATACGAATCTGCTGATGAGGTTCAAGAATGTTGTCGAACACATAATCACTTGAATAAAGAAAACCGATAGAACCCAAAGCAAACAATCCGATCAAAAGATAGGCACGTTGCCGTTCGCTCAAAGATAAGTAAAGTAGATAACCTATGGTCACCACACAAAGCCCCCACTCCACCCAAACCAAATTGAATGGAGAGAGATACTCAGAAACGAGATAAGCGAT
>OHHM01000498.1_pt1 | contig 15301 bp, 23 predicted proteins | sample 1568091 | NCBI WGS metagenome assembly OHHM01 (sample SAMEA3879525, study PRJEB24766) | human gut metagenome | biome: human-associated habitat; feature: feces | place: USA | collected 1985/1987 | reverse complement strand
TGGTAAAGAGAAGAAGGTCAAGGAGACGGTGGACGTAGCCGCCGAGGGCTGGGACCCCTCCAAGTACAGCCCCTATGCCCGTATCTTTGACGAGGGCCACCCCGCCTACATGAAGGATGCCGAGCGGAATAAATATTACCTGCTGGCCCTTCAGGCCCAGGCCAACGACCGGCTCAAGTCCCGCGGCCACCTGTTCCTCAACGAGGTCTATGAGATGCTGGGCTTCCGCCTGACCAAGGCCGGCGCCGTGGTGGGCTGGATCTATGACCCCAGAGAGCCCATGGGGGACAACTTTGTGGACTTCGGCATGTTCGAGGTGTGCCGCGAGAAGGCGGTAGATTTCGTGAACGGCTACGAGCGGTCTTTTATCCTGGACTTCAACGTGGTAGGCGACATCACCGACGCGCTGGCCACCCACCAGACGCTGTGAGGGCTGAGCCATGAAGAAATTTTTGGCGACCCTGCTGCTTGCAGCCGTAATGCTCACCGGAGCGTCCTTCTGGGTGGAGTATGAGCCTGCCGCCGCTTTGGAGCCGGTTGTCACCCCGGTCCATGCGGTTGCGGAACAGGTCAACCTGACGGAGAAACGGGCTGATATTCCTCAGCCTGTGGTCTCCAAGCCCCCTGTCGTCCAGCCGGAGGAACCGATGGAAGAGCCCGACGCCGTCACGCTGACCCAGGAGGAGATCGACCTGATCGCCCTCTGCGTGATGGCAGAGGCGGAAGGCGAGCCGGAGGAGGGCCAGCGTCTGGTCATCGACACCATTTTGAACCGGGTGGACGACCCCCGGTTTCCCGACAATGTCCACGACGTGATCTATCAGAAGAACCAGTTTGCCGGCATGTATGGAGAGCGTATCGAGCGCTGCTATGTGAAGGAAGAGCTGGTTCAGCTGGTCCGGGAGGAACTGGAGAACCGCACGAACAGCGAGGTGGTCTTCTTCAGGACCAGCCACTATCATTCCTACGGCGTCCCCCTGTTCCAGGTGGGGGCGCATTATTTTTCCAGTTATGAGTAAAGGAGGCGCGCATTATGAAAACCTGCATCAAAGCCCTGCTGTCCTACGCCCTGGCCACCGTATCGGGACTCTGCCTGGTCGGCGGCGTCACCATTTTGTCCAGGAGGTAAGCGGTATGGAGGGATTTGCAAATCTGGTGTCCATGCTGGACTACGCGGTCAACACCAGAAGAAAACGCCACATCACCGGCGGGCTCCTGATCAGCGCGGCGCTGCTGTTCGGGGGGCCTTGCCATTACCGTCATGAGCACTAAAGACGAAGAGGAGGACTACAATGAGTAAACTTGGCACAGCGCTGGCCTTTCTCGCAGGCGCCGCACTGGGGGGCGTTTCCGCATGGTATGTCGCCAAGACGCGGTACGACGAGCTTTCCGAGCAGGAGATTGACTCCGCCAAGCAGGCCTTTTATGCCAGGGAGCAGCAGCTGAAGGAGGAGATCGCCGCTCTGAAGGAGCATCTGGCCAAAGAGGACGAGCCGGAGGAGGCGCCCAAAACCGTTTTGGCGGCCAACAAGAACCAGGAGAAGGGCGACATCAACGACTACGCCAAGATGGTCAGCCGGGTTGGATATTCCCGCACCTCGGTGCCCCCGAAGCCGGAGCATGAGGTGGAGGCCCCCTATGTCATCTCCCCGGAGGAATTTGGGGAGATGGATGGCTACACCCAGATCTGCCTGACCTATTTTGACGACGACATCCTTTCCGATGAGAACGGGGTCATCATCGACGAGCCGGAGGATATTGTTGGGGACGCTCTGAACCACTTCGGGGAGTACGAGGAGGATTCCGTCTTTGTCCGGAGCGACCCCAAGCGGTGCGACTACGAGATCCTGCGGGACCTGCGCAGCTACGCGGAGTTCCGATCCACCCTTCCTCCGAAAATTTGAAAGGGAGGTCTGACGCTTGACCCGGGATGAACTGATTGACCAGTATTTTGACTGGATGTATCAGCTCGTGGTCGACGACCGATATTCTAACAAGTCCTATCGTAAGCTGTTTGCGCGGCTTTACGATACGGAATTCACCTATACGATTCCGATGGACGGCAACCGGGCCGAAGACGGCATCGACCTTAGATATCGGTTCGGTCGCGAGCAATTATATTCTGACGCCATGGTCGCGTCCTGCCTGGACGACCGCCCGTGCAGCATTCTGGAAATGATGATCGCCCTCGCCATCCGCTGCGAGGAGCACATCATGGACGACCCCGACGCCGGAGACCGGACGGGGCAGTGGTTCTGGAGTATGCTGGTGAGCCTGGGGCTCGGCTCCATGGACGACCGGAAGTTTGACCGATATTTTGTTGATCAGACGCTGGAGCGGTTCCTGGAACGCGGGTACGGACGCAACGGCGAAGGCGGGCTCTTTACCGTGGACAACGGCCGCGACATGCGGAACACGGAAATCTGGTATCAGATGAACTATTACCTGCGCGAAATCATCAGGGAGGGAGGCATTTAGCATGAGTAAAAAGGGGAAATTCGTGGATATCTGCACGCTGGAGGACTTGACGGCCCTGGTAAACCACAACTTCCAGGCCTTTGAGAAGCGGGTGGCCAAGCTGAGCCGTAAAAGCAGCATGTTGACCGTGCTCGCCGTTGCCGCAGTTGTGGGCGTTTACGCCCTGGCGGCGGAGAACCGGAAGCGGGAGGAACAGGTCTACCAGCTTTCGGTCCGTGTGAAAAAGCTGGAGTATGATAAAGGAGAGTAAGTGACCCGATGCTGGACTTCTTGATGATTTCAACGCGCAGCGGGAAACGCGGCATCATCGAGATCTATCCCAAGTTTATCATCAAGAAAAGTAGCGACCTCATGATCAGAGGCGGCGACTTCTATGCAATCTGGATTGACGAACGGGGTATGTGGTCGACTGATGAACAGGACGCGGTCGACTTGATCGACCGTGAGCTGGACCGATACGCAGAAGAAAACCGCACGCGCTTTGACGGCAACATTCGCGTCCTCCATATGTGGGACGCGGAAACTGGCATGATCGACACCTGGCACAAGTATTGCCAGAAGCAGATGAAAGACCAGTTCCATATGCTCGATGAAAAGCTGATATTCTCCAACACGAAAGTGACCAAGCGCGACTACGCCAGCAAGTCCCTCCCCTACCCCCTGGAGCCGGGGGAGACTCCGGCGTGGGAGCGTCTGGTCTCCACATTATATTCTCCCGAGGAGCGGCACAAGATCGAGTGGTGCATCGGGGCTATCGTTACCGGGGAGTCCAAGAAGCTGCAAAAGTTTCTGGTCTTCTATGGAGCGGTGGGCACCGGAAAGAGCACCATCATCAATGTGATCATGCAGCTCTTCGAGGGATACCACACCAGCTTCAGCGCCAAGGACCTGGGCTCCTCCAGCAACGCCTTTGCTCTGGAGGCCTTCCGCGCCAATCCGCTGGTGGCCATTCAGCATGACGGCGACCTCTCCCGCATCGAGGACAACACCCGCATCAATTCGCTGGTGTCCCACGAGATGATGACTGTCAACGAAAAGTTCCGCTCCGCCTACTCCAACCGCTTTAAGACCTTCCTCATCATGGGAACCAACAAGCCGGTCAAGATTACGGACGCGAAATCCGGCGTCATCCGAAGGCTGATCGACGTGACGCCCACCGGGGACAAGGTTCCGCCGGACGAGTACCGGAGGCTGACCCGGCAAATCCCCTTCGAGCTGGGCGGCATTGCCTATCACTGTCAGGAGGTCTATCTGGAGGACCCGGACTACTACAACGATTATATTCCCATCGCCATGATGGGGGCCTCCAATGACTTTTATAACTTCATCGTGGACTCCTATCATGTGTTCAAACGGGACGATGGCGTGTCCCTGAAGTCGGCCTGGGAGATGTATAAGGTCTACTGCGAGGACGCCAAGGTGCCCTACCCCGTCTCCCGCATGATATTTAAGGAGGAGCTGAAGAACTACTTCCGGTGTTACGAAGAGCGGTTCAGCATGGGGGACGGGTCCCGCGTTCGGAACTATTACAGCGGGTTTCGGACGGAAAAATTTGAGGAACAGGCGCCGGAGGACAAGCCGGTGTCGCCCCCTCACCCCACCATCGACTTTGTGGAGGGGCAGGCTTCGGCGTTTGACAAGGACTGCGCCGACTGCCCCGCCCAGTATGCAGGCGGAGAAGGCACGCCCCGTAACAAATGGGAGCGTGTCCGGACAAAGCTGTCCGCCCTGGACACCAGCAAGCTGCACTACGTCAAGCTCCCGGAAAACCACATCGTCATCGACTTTGATATTCCGGACGAGCAGGGCCAGAAGTCCTTTGAGCGGAATCTGGCCGAGGCGAGCAAGTGGCCGGCCACTTATGCGGAGGTAAGCAAGAGTGGCTGCGGCATCCACCTGCATTATATTTATTCCGGAGACCCGACGCGGCTCAGCCGGATTTACGACGACCACATCGAGGTCAAGGTCTTTACCGGCAACAGCTCCCTGCGCCGCAAGCTCTCCAAATGCAACAACCTGCCTATCGCTACGATAAGCTCTGGATTACCGTTGAAAGGAGAAAACAATGTGGTAAATTCCAAAGTCATTCAAAGCGAAAAAGGGCTTAGAGTTCAGATCAAGCGAAACCTCAATAAGGAAATCCATCCGGCTACTAAGCCCTCTATCGACTTTATCCACAAGATTCTGACGGACGCCTATGAGAGCGGTATGCCCTACGACGTCACCGATATGCGCAACGCGGTCCTGGCCTTCGCCGCCAACAGCACCAACCAGGCGGAATACTGCATCAAGCTGGTGAATAAGATGCCCTTCAAATCCGCCGAGGACGGGCAGGGGGTGAAAAACGACGAGGCCAAGCTGGTCTTTTATGATGTAGAGGTATTCCCCAATCTGTTCCTGGTGAACTGGAAGATCGAAGGCCCCGGTCAAACCGTGGTCCGGATGATCAACCCCAAGCCCACGGAGATCGAGGAGCTGATGAAGTTCCGTTTGGTGGGGTTCAACTGCCGCCGGTACGACAATCATATTTTGTACGCCCGGCTGATGGGTTACACCAACGAGCAGCTCTACAACCTGTCCCAGAAGATCATCAACAGCGAGAAGAAGGCCCGAAGCACCAACTGCTTCTTTGGGGAGGCCTACAACGTCTCTTATACGGACGTGTATGACTTCTGCTCGGTCAAGCAGAGCCTGAAGAAATGGGAGATCGAGCTGGGTCTTCATCACCAGGAGCTGGGTCTTCCCTGGGACCAGCCGGTTCCGGAGGAGATGTGGCAGAAGGTCGCGGAATACTGCGACAACGATGTCATTGCTACCGAGGCCGTCTTTAATGCCCGGAAAGCCGACTTTGTGGCCCGGGAGATCCTGGCGGACGTGGCCGGGATGACGGTGAATGACACCACCAACTCCCTCACCACCAGAATTATATTTGGCGGAAACAAGCGCCCCCAGGACCAGTTCAATTACCGGAATATGGGCGACACGACGCAGATCTATGACCCGAACCGGGACCTGCCCTTTACCATGGGAGAACCTGAGTTCGACGAGTTCACCGCCTTTGACAAAAAGGGACGCCCCATCTTCCCCGGATACAAATTCGAGGGCGGGAAGTCCCTCTATCGCGGTGAGGAGGTTGGCGAGGGCGGCTACGTCTATGCCGAGCCGGGTATGTACGGCGACATCGCCCTGCTGGACATTGCCTCCATGCACCCCTCCAGCATCATCGCGGAGGAGCTGTTCGGCCCCGAGTACACCAAGCGGTTCCAGGAGATCAAGGACGCCCGTGTGGAGATCAAACACAAGAACTTTGAGAAGGCCCGGAAGATGCTGAACGGCGCACTGGCCAAGTATCTGACGGATGAGGGTTCGGCAGACGCTCTGGCCCAGGCACTGAAAATCGCCATCAACTCGGTCTATGGCCTGACCTCGGCCAACTTCGAGAATCCCTTCCGGGACAACCGGAACAAAGACAATATCGTCGCCAAGCGCGGAGCCCTGTTTATGGTCAACCTCAAGCACGAGGTCCAGAAACGGGGCTTTACTGTTGCCCACATCAAGACGGACTCCATCAAAATCCCGGACGCAACGCCAGCCATCATCGACTTTGTGATGAAGTACGGTGAGAAGTACGGCTATACCTTTGAGCACGAGGCCACCTACGACCGGATGTGCCTGGTGAACAACGCCGTTTACATCGCCAAGTACGCCACGGCGGAGAAATGCCAGCTGGCTTACGGCTATGTGCCCGGTGATATTCGGAAACACCCCGGCGAATGGAACGCCACCGGCACCCAGTTCCAGATCCCCTACGTGTTCAAGAAGCTGTTCTCCAGGGAAGAGATCGTGTTCGAGGATATGTGCGAGACCAAATCGGTCACCACCGCGCTGTACCTGGATACGAACGAGACCCTGCCGGATGTATCCGAGTATGAGAAAGAGCTTGAAACACTGCGGAAAAAATGGCCGGACAAAGAGGGACAGTACCCCATGGATTATGACGAGGTCGTTGCGGATCTGAAAGCCAAAATCGAACCGGGCCACAATTATATTTTCATCGGCAAGGTTGGCTCCTTTTGTCCTATGAAACCCGGCTGCAACGGCGGTCTACTGCTGCGGGAGGTCGTGGACAAAAAGACCGGCGAAAAGAGCTATGCCTCTGCTGGCGGGGCCAAGGGCTACCGTTGGCTGGAGTCTGAGATGGTCAAGCATCTGGGTAAGGAAGACGGCATCGACCGGGGGTACTACGATGCCATGGTGGACGCCGCCGTTGCGGATATTTCCCAATACGGAGACTTCGAGTGGTTCGTATCCGACGACCCCTATGTGAAAGCGGACGATGACACGCCACCCTGGTTCGGCCCCGGGGAGCCCTATGGCGATGACGCTACCGCCTTTGATGTGAGGTGAAGACGATGAGCATCGTGCTGATTATATTCTGGTTCGACGTTCTGGCTGCGTTCATTTGCGCCGCCACCGAGCGGTTCTTCCTATGCGGCGTCAATGTCGTGTTGGCGGTTTTGCTGGCTTTCATAGCCATGGTTTATGAGGGGCGTCTACTGAACCGCGTCAAGAAGCTGGAAGAGGAAGTCGCATTGCTCCGCAGGGGCACGATTATCTGCGAACACCTTTCCCAAATCAACGATAAATAAAGGAGAGTTTTATTATGGCTAATCCCAGAGTGAATGAGAACCTTGTGATCGAGAACGCCCGCCTGCTCTTCCGGAACTTCTCCGGCAGAGAGAGCAAGTACAACCGCGCCGGACAGCGGAACTTCTGCGTCTACATCGAAGATGCCGCAGACGCCCAGAAGCTGATCGATGACGGCTGGAATGTCCGTGTTCGTCCGCCCCGTGAGGACGGCGAGGAGCCCCGCTATTATATTCAGGTGGCGGTCAGCTTTGAGAACATTCCGCCCACGGTCTACATGATTACCAAGCGCAAGAAGGTAAAGCTGGACGAGGAGTCCATCGACACCCTCGACTTCGCGGAGATCCGCAATGTGGATCTGACCATCCGCCCCTACAACTGGGTGATTCAGGAGGGCACCAAGAACGAGAAGAGCGGCGTTAAGGCCTACCTGCGTTCGCTGTACGTGGTCATCGAAGAGGATGAGTTCGCCGAGAAGTACGCCGGCGACGAGTATCCGGAGGAGTAAGACCAATGCGGGGGCGTCGGTGAATAAGGAGATAGCCGGCGCCCTCTCCTATTTTTGAAAGGAGAAAAACCATGGCAAATGAGGTAAATTGCCGCATGATTTTTAAGGAGGGTGTGGAATGAAGCCATTCTGGAAAAATTCCCGGAAGAAAAAAACGAAGAAACCTACCACTCCTCTCCAGCAGAAACCGAGAACACGGGCAAAACCGAAGTCCATGGAGGAACCGTGGAAACCTCCCATGGCTGTTCCGCCCAAAGCGATGGGGCAAGAAAGAACACCCATCACACAGATGCTGGAATCGGCTCGTCCCGCCCGGAAAGAGTACATTCCAGCCAGGCCATCGACGCGAAAGAGCGAGTATTATCACGAGTTTCGCTCCAATTTTCAGCAGCTGCTTTCTCCAAAATGTCGCCCGATTGATATTTGGAGGGATTTCATCGTCATGGTGGCCTGCGCAATGTCCAATACCGTGGATAAAGCCCATTATGATGAGCGGGAGAAACGGTATCTGGAAATCATCAACAAATACGAAGAATCTCAGCAGCATATTTTCCCCAAACTCTATGCCGCTGTGGTCCTGGCTCTGGATGAAAACCCGGAACAGGACTTTCTCGGCGAGATGTTTATGGATCTGCACCTCGACTATGAGGAGCTGAAACAGATATTTACGCCATACCACGTGTGCCAACTGATGGCGGACATCACGATGGACGACCTTGTTGAGCAGATTGACAAGCAGGGCTATGTTTCCATCAATGACTGCTGCTGTGGAGCAGGAGCAAATCTAATTGCCGCAATCAATTCCGCCCGACGCAAATTGGAAGATGCGGGCCTGAACTTTCAGAACCACATTCTGATCATCGGGCAGGACATCGAGGAACTGGTGGCACTGATGTGTTATATTCAGATCTCCCTGCTCGGGGTCGCTGGCTATATCAAGGTCGGAAACGCCCTTACGGAGCCAATGACCCCTGGCGACAGCATGGAAAATTACTGGTTCACGCCTATGTATTTTTCTGACGTATGGCACACAAGAAGAACCATTCGGACGTTTATGGATTTATTTAAGGAGGATGTGACATGAATAAATGGCCAAGATGCGAGGACTGCGTGCGCGACAATTACCTTAGAGCGCCCGTCTGTCAAACCTGCGTTGCCGGAAGCAATTTTTTGCCCCGGGGACGCAGCAAGATTTACTACGAGTCTGTCCAGGAGATGAATCAGCCGCCGGCAGCTTATCGCGCTATGGTTCAGGCCTTGCGGAGGTTTGACGATAGCGCTCTTGTTCCGGAGATTCTGGACGTGATGTTCAACGAGCCAGCCACTATCGTCTTCTGGGCCGATGGCACCAAGACTGTGGTCAAAGCCGTTTACGACGAGTTCGATCCGGAGAAGGGGCTTGCTGTGGCGATTGCGAAGAAAGCTCTCGGCAACAAGGGCAACTACTACAATGTCATTGCAAAGTGGACGGACGAGTATCTTGAGAAAGAGGACAAGTGATGCCCCGTGGCCATCCAGTTATATGACTACCAGCTCGAAGCTCTGAATCGGATGAAAAACGGCTGTATCCTCTGCGGCGGGGTTGGTTCGGGGAAGTCCCGGACCGGCCTCGCTTATTACTATGTGCAAGAGGGCGGCAAAGTGGGTACGGACGAGTATATTCCGATGAAGAATCCCAGAGACCTCTACATCATCACCACTGCACGAAAACGGGACACCTGTGAATGGCAGGGCGATTTGGCTCCGTTCCTGCTCTCCCCCACTCCGGAGGCCAACTACTACAAAAACAAAGTGGTCATCGACTCCTGGAACAACATCGGTAAGTACGTTGACGTCAAGGACGCCTTCTTTATCTTTGATGAACAGCGGGTGGTGGGGTATGGCGCCTGGACCAAGGCGTTCCTCAAAATCGTAAAGTCGAATGACTGGCTTCTGCTCTCGGCCACGCCTGGCGATACCTGGCAGGATTATATTCCGGTCTTCATCGCCAACGGGTTCTACCGCAACAAGACCGACTTTGTGGACCAGCATGTGATCTACGATTGGAGGGCCAAATACCCGAAGGTTGACGGCTACCGCAATACCGGAAGGCTAATCCGGCTTCGGGACAGGATTCTGGTCAACATGGATTTCAAGCGGCAGACAGTATCCCATCATGAGGACATCCGGGTTTCGTATGATATTTCCAGGTATAAGGACATCATGCGGACGCGATGGAATCCCTGGGAGGACAGGCCCATTGAAACCGCAGCCGAACTCTGCATGGCGCTTCGCCGGGTGACCAATTCGGATGAATCCCGGTCTGTTGCGATACTGGAAATCATGGAGGACCACCCCAGGGCCATCATCTTTTACAGCTACGACTATGAGCTGGATATTTTGCGTTCACTCGGGTATCCGGAGGGTACGGAGGTTGCGGAGTGGAACGGTCACAAGCACCAGGAAATCCCTACCGGAAAAAAGTGGGTGTACCTCGTCCAGTACACCGCCGGCTGTGAGGGTTGGAACTGCATTACCACGGACACCATTATATTCTACTCGCAGCAGTATTCCTATAAGGTTGCCACACAGGCGGCCGGACGGATTGACCGGCTGAACACGCCCTACCGGGATCTCAACTACTACCACCTGAAGAGCTTTTCCGGGATTGACCTCGCCATCAGCAAGGCTCTGTCCAAGAAGAAGAACTTCAACGAGGGCAAGTTTGTCGGTTGGGCCACAAAGCCGTTGGAGGTGAACCCCAAGAGTCATGAACAGGAAAGACGTCGCAGAGCTGCTTAACCGCAGGCGGAGACAAATTCTCGTTCACAGCATCATTTATTACAAAATGGACGATAACCTCATTTCGGATAGCACCTGGTCGGCATGGGCTACGGAGCTGGAAGAGCTTCAGAAGAAGTACCCCGACATCGCCGCCAAGGTTCCCTATGCAGAAGAATTCAAAGACTTCGACCACTCGACTGGTATGAACCTGCCTTTGGATGACCCCTGGACAGTCAATAAGGCCCGACAGCTGCTTGCGATGAAGGACAGAGGATTCTGCATCCAATGTGAGCAGCTTGAAATTAAACTCTAAAAGGAGAAAGACGATGAATGACGAAATTAAATTTGCGTCAGACCATAGCGATGTTGAAAGTCGCGTTTTCGCTTTTCGCAGTTGCATGGAGCCTGCTCTGCATCTGTTTCCGGAGAGCATCGTTTAGAGGTTGAAAGGAGGCGGCTTCTTTACGGCCCCGGCCAGCACCAAATACCATGGAGCATACGAGGGCGGTCTGTTCGAGCACAGTCTGAATGTGACCATCTCTCTGGTAGAACTCACAAAGCAGAATAGCCTGACGTGGGGACGCCCGGAATCGCCTTACATCATCGGCATGTTCCATGATATTTGCAAGCAGGATCAATACCGGCATCCGGTTGACGCGACTTTCTATGGTGGCGGTGCCCCGATCCCTCTTGTTGATGAAAGCAAGTGGGAGTACGACCCCGATGCGGTTCTCAAAGGGCACGGGGAGAAGTCGGTGATGCTGCTTTCCCAGCATTTGTCCCTTACCATGGAAGAAATCCTGTGCATCCGTTATCACATGGGCGCCTTTGTAGACCAGAAAGAGTGGAACGACTACACAAGGGCAATTCATGCGTATCCGAACGTCCTCTGGACGCATACGGCAGACATGCTTGCGGCGCACATCCTGGAAGTTGACAAGTGACCATACCTTATTATATTCTGTCTCAAAAGAGGTGAAAGGAATGCTTGGCGCGATTGTTGGGGACATTGTTGGCTCCAGATTTGAACGGCATAACCACAAGTCCAAGGACTTTGAACTATTTACAGACCGGTGCCGGTTTACGGATGATACGGCCATGACGGTGGCCATCGCCAAAGCGCTGTTGGAGTGCAAAGGCGACTATACCGAGCTCAGCGATCACACAGTTCGGTGTATGCAGGAGATTGGGCGAAAGCACCCCAATGCCGGGTACGGACAGATATTCTACCTCTGGCTCCACCATAAGAACCCGGGGCCCTACCGAAGCTATGGAAATGGCTCCGCCATGCGGGTAAGCCCGGTGGCTTATGTTGCCAAAACGGAAAAAGAATGTATCCAACTTGCCAAGGCAGTAACGCAGGTCAGTCACGATCATCCAGAGGGGATAAAAGGCGCGGAGGCTGCGGCTTTGGCTACTTGGGGTGCGATGCGTGGAATTCCAAAAGGAGCAATCCGGGCGCACATCGAGGAGTGGTATTATATTTTGGATTTCACCATTGACGAGATCCGGCCTAAATACCGCTTTGACGCAAGCTGTCAGGGCTCTGTTCCGCAGGCAATCAAGGCGTTTCTGGAGTCCGAGGACTTTGAAGATGCTATCCGCATCGCGGTCTCCCTCGGTGGGGACAGCGACACGATTGCGGCTATTGCCGGCGGGATCGCGGGAGCCTATTACGGCGTCCCGAACGACCTTAGACTGAAAGCAATAGAGTATCTGCCGGCAGAGTTCATTGATATTCTGGAAGACTTTGAGAGAAACTATTGTTGAAACGCAAATCGAGGCCACCCTCATCTTCGGGGGTGGTCTTTTCTTATTATTAGGAGGCACTGCCAATGGATAAAAAGCAGCTACAAGAGTTTATTAGCGCCATTGGGTCGATTGCGGAAACGGCCCTTCTCTTTTATCGGAGCACCCTGGCAGCGAAAGCAACTCCGGAGGAGGCCATGCGGCTGACCCAAGCCTTTATTGCGGCCATATTTTACGGCAACAAAAACAGCAGCTCCACTCCGGATCAGTGAAAGGAGAACATTATGACGATTCAGGGATGGGTTCTCTTTGGGATTCTTGCTCTCTTTATTCTTTCGTTTGGCATCTTTGGAGCAATTATATTTGAAAAGATTGTCTGGAAGGTTCTTGGCATTGTAGCCGCCATGCTCCTCATCATCGGACTCTTTGCCGGGATGCGCTGGTATTATCAGAATACCGCCAGCGGTCAACGGGCAATGACCGACCAGAAAAGCGAACTGGACAATGGGCTCGAACGGACGGTGACGATTTACACGGCGGATGGTGAGATCATTGCACAGTACACTGGGAAAATTGACATTGAGGGCAATGACGGCGGCTACGTCCTCTTTGACTATGAGGGGAAGCGCTACACCTACTATAACTGCTTTGTGGAGTCTATTGCGGACATTAAGTAGGGTACGGACGAAAAATTATATTTAAGAGGTAAGACTATGGCTGGATTGAATTGTGAAATCAGATGGGAAACCCGGCTCTGTGAGGTAGATGGCGAGCTTGGATATTTCCATTGCTGGGAACATTGGTCCAATGTGATAGATGCGAGTCCGCTGCGGGGGGGGTCATCCCGGAGGCCAGATTAGGCAAGTCTATGGAATTGTCGAGTTTAAGGACGGCGTCCGGCGGATTGACCCTGCAAAAATCAAGTTCTGCGACGACGAAAACGCTATTCTGGCGGAGATGGAGAAACACAATCGCGCCGGTAAATTGGAGGGTCAGTAATGAAAGTTTGTATTTTATCGAATGATGACCCCGCGGCCTTTCAAAGCTCGATCAATGCTTTTATCGCTGACAAAAAGGTCATCGACATCAAGTATCAGAGCATGAACCTGACGCTCAAGTTTACGAATGGGGTTCCTTCGGAATCAATCATCGTGGATCGTGCGCTCATCATCTATGAAGAATGAGCAGATAGCGGCAGTTCGTTGCAAATGCGGACGCCCGGCACATATTTGGCATTCGCGGGATGGATATTTATGCGGGTGCATCAATCCGGACTGCGCCATCTCTTTAGAGAGGTCACAGAAGTCCAGAGCGGAATCGATCCAAAAGTGGAATGCAAAGATGAAAGGAGAATCTCATGAATAACGAATGGCATCCCTGCCGGTATATCGATTGTACGTTGGAACATGACGACTCCTGGGTAGACGGAAAGTGGTATGAATGGGAAGATATTTACGGCAACCGTGAAGTCGCTCGAATGAAACTCGACGCCATGGACCACTTTTATCCTAATACCAAAATCATCAAGGAAGAAAATGTCCGTCGTTACAGAGAGATTATGGAAGGAGAAAACTGATGTTCGTTGTGAGAGACTGGACGCGAAACCCTTCTTACACCATGGTAAGCAACGACGTTAAAGACGTCCGCGATATTGTTATCGGCATTACCGGAGATGAAACGATTGGCGACCATGTGCTTCTTCATCTTGGGCATATGATTTTTGGACAATTTTTAGTATGGGGTCCGCTTGTCATCAGGTGCGTTCCGGATGAAGATGCTCAGGCATTACATTTGAAAGGAGAAAACGATGCTGATCATTAAGACAGCGGAAGACCGAGAACGCTGCACGTCTTGTTATGGCAACATCATCGTTGAGTTGACCATGGAAGAAGTCGTTGCCCTGTTCTCAGGAGCAACGCTCGGCGATCCGAACTTTAATGAATATGGGATATTCATTCGATTAGAAGGCTCCACACCTGTTTGAAAGGAGAAACTAATGGGTATTAAGTTTGAAGGTCAGGTCTTAAAATTTGGCACCGTGGATAAATGCAATAGAAAATTTGCCCCGGACTGCAAGATCACGTTCCCCGAGAAAATCCCGGTAGCCTACAACTTCGATATGGATGAAATAATCGGACATGCTGATATTTCCAAGGTGGAGGACGGACTCAAAGGCGTGGTATCATTGTTCGATACGAATATTCTCCCTGGAAACGAGTATTTCGTTGGCGGATATTATACCAGGATCAAGACGCATGTGGAGGATTACATCACCGTCATCGATTCTGGTAGATTGGTCAGCATGAGTATCGTTCCGGAGCATAATGTCGCTGATGAAAATTTGAAAGTTAGGAGAGTTGGACCCAATGCTGAAAATTGAAAACACCGAGGTTTTGGGCTGGGAGCACGCCATTCATGGTATGCGCAATCCGATGAACCGTCTCCGCAACGCCGGCACCGACCACCGGAAGTTCATGCGGATGATAACGGTCTATGTAGACCTGACTGGCCCTCTGTACTGGTGGAAGGAGTTCGATACCTACAAGGTGGGGACGGTGGCCAATTCCTGCTCCACAATGCACAAAATTGCGGCGAAGGAGTTTACGCTGGAGGATTTCAGCTATGAGCATTTGATTGATAAAGAGGTATTTGCGTATCCTCTCGGAGGTGGTTGGAGAGGTCTTTCCCCAATCGAGATACTTAACGCAACCATTGAGTTGTTGAATAATGCCAGAAAATACTATCTGAGCATGGAGAAACAAAAAGTCCCCAAAGCAAGTGAGAAAGCCAAGGAAATTTGGTGGCAGATGATTCAGCTTCTTCCGAGCAGCTATAACCAGAAGCGTACCGTGATGATGAACTACGAGGTTCTGGCCAGCATTTATCCCATGAGAAAAAACCATAAACTTGATGAGTGGGTGGAATTCTGCAAATGGATTGAAACTCTTCCATATTCGGAAATTATTGTTGGGGAAAGGGCTAAATTATATGCTGACGGGAAGGAGATAAATTTATGAGTTTAGTCAAAACCATTAAGGCTATATAATTAGCTTTTCTAAAGCGGATCTTCCTATGGATGGCATTTATATTACCATTAAAAAGACGGAACCAACGCCAGACAAGTTATATCAAAAGATGAATTGGACTCATTGCGTT
>OHHM01000482.1_pt1 | contig 15538 bp, 10 predicted proteins | sample 1568091 | NCBI WGS metagenome assembly OHHM01 (sample SAMEA3879525, study PRJEB24766) | human gut metagenome | biome: human-associated habitat; feature: feces | place: USA | collected 1985/1987 | reverse complement strand
GTAGACAGCGGCACTGTTCAAAAGAATTTACAATAAATTTTAAAATAGCTATTGACGGTTACGGTTCAACTGTGATATAGTATACAGGCTTGGAAATAGGTCTTTTTTTTATGCCTTTTTTTAAGGGTACAAACAACAAAGAATTTAAACGGAGGTGGAAGTCGTGCGTACAAAGATTACATTAGCGTGCACAGAATGTCAGCGTCGTAATTACAACATGACAAAGGACAAAAAAACTCATCCGGACAGAATGGAAACCAAGAAGTATTGTAGATTCTGCAGAACTCATACAATGCACAAGGAAACAAAATAGTCTAGGAACTGAGTGAAGGAGTACATTATGGGACAGAATGAAAAAGTCGAAAAGGCTCCAAAAACAAGCTGGTTTTCAGGTCTGAAAGCTGAATTTCAGAAGATTATCTGGCCTGAGAAGCAATCGGTCATCAGACAGACCATTGCAGTACTGGCGGTTTCAGTAGTTACCGGTCTTATTATTGCGCTTCTTGACTGGGGCATCCAGCAGGGCGTAGATTTCCTTATTGGTTTACATTTTTAAAACGGAGGCAAAGTGATTATGACAGAAGCGAACTGGTATGTAGTTCATACCTATTCAGGTTATGAAAACAAAGTCAAAGCTAATATTGACAAAACAATCGAAAACAGACATCTTGAGGACCAGATCCTTGAAGTACGTGTTCCGTTGGAGGACGTTACAGAGGTGAAGAACGGTGTTCGTAAACAGGTTTCCAAGAAGATGTTTCCAGGCTATGTTCTTATTCATATGATTATGAATGATGATACATGGTACGTTGTACGAAATACCAGAGGCGTAACTGGATTTGTAGGTCCGGGAAGCAAACCGGTTCCTCTCACAGAAGCCGAGATGAGACCTTTGGGTATTAAGACGGAAAACGTGGTAGTTGATTTTGCTGAGGGTGACATGATAGTCGTTATCGGCGGTGTCTGGAAGGATACAGTCGGTGTTATCACAGCTATGAATTATCACAAGCAGACAGTTACAATTAATGTAGAGCTGTTCGGTCGCGAGACACCGGTAGAAGTAAGTTTCGCAGATGTTAAGAAAACAAATTAAGGAGGCAATTCCAAATGGCAAAGAAAGTAGAAGGATACATTAAATTGCAGATCCCTGCTGGAAAGGCAACTCCAGCTCCTCCAGTTGGACCTGCACTTGGACAGCACGGTGTAAACATCGTAGAGTTCACAAAGCAGTTTAATGCAAAGACAGCCGATCAGGGCGACTTAATTATCCCTGTAGTTATTACTGTATATGCAGACAGAAGTTTCAGTTTCATTACTAAGACTCCACCTGCTCCGGTATTAATCAAGAAAGCTTGCAAGATTCAGTCTGGTTCGGGCGAGCCAAACAAGAAGAAGGTTGCTAAGATCACAAAGGCACAGGTTCAGGAAATCGCTGAGCTTAAGATGCCTGACTTAAACGCAGCTTCACTTGAGTCTGCAATGAGCATGATCGCTGGTACAGCAAGATCAATGGGTGTTGAAGTGGTTGACTAACACTTAGCGAAACCAACATACCCCTAAAATAGTTGCAAATTTATGCAACCTAAAATAATAACAAAGAAACGTAAATGTGGGAGGGTCCTCTCCCGATATTACCACCAGGAGGTTATTTTTTCATGAAAAGAGGAAAGAAGTATCAAGACGCTGTTAAGGCATTTGATAAGAAAGAGCAGTACGATGTTGCTGACGCTATCTCTATCGTAAAGAAAAATGCTACAGCTAAATTTGACGAGACAATCGAGCTTCATCTTAGAACAGGCTGCGACGGACGTCACGCAGAGCAGCAGATCCGTGGTGCGGTTGTATTACCACACGGAACAGGAAAAACAGTTAAGGTTTTAGTTTTCGCTAAGGGAACTAAGGTTGACGAGGCACAGGCAGCAGGAGCTGACTTCGTTGGAGGCGAGGAGTTAATTCCAAAGATCCAGAACGAGGGATGGTTAGACTTCGACGTTGTAGTTGCTACACCTGATATGATGGGTGTTGTTGGTCGTTTAGGACGTGTCCTTGGACCAAAGGGCTTAATGCCAAACCCAAAGGCAGGAACAGTTACTATGGATGTAACAAAAGCTGTTAACGATATCAAAGCCGGTAAGATTGAGTACAGATTGGACAAGACAAACATTATCCATGTGCCAGTTGGAAAAGCATCTTTCACAGACGAGCAGTTAAACGACAACTTCCAGTCTCTTATGGGTGCAATTAATAAAGCAAAACCTGCTAGCTTAAAGGGTCAGTACATTAAGAGCGCAACTCTTACATCTACAATGGGACCTGGCGTTAAGTTAAACGTGGTTAAGATTACACAGTAAGATAGTTAAACAGTTACAGTAAAACAATTTACAAGACCTATCAAACGCCAAGCAAAAGTTTTGCGGAAAGTAATTGACATCCGTAATATAGTTTGATATAATTGCAATGCATATTGCCGAAGACAGTAGGTGCCGCAAGGCGTAAACGTAGAACCTACCGAGGGAATTTTCGAGATTTATCTTGAATTTTGACTTGTACCCTTCTGTCGACAGGCAGGAGGGTTTCTTTGATTAATAAATCAAATACCTCATGTCTTTTATGCGAAAATCTAAAAGGAGGTAAATGAATCGTGGCAAAGGTAGAACTTAAACAGCCAATCGTAGATGAGATTTCCGGTGTTATCAATGGTGCACAGTCAGTAGTAGTTGTTGATTACTTAGGACTCACAGTAGCAGAGGATACTCAGTTACGTAAACAGTTAAGAGAAGCCGGTGTAACTTACAAGGTATACAAGAATACTTTAGTAAACCGTGCAATCCAGGGAACAGAGTTCGAGGGATTAAAGGATGTCCTTGAAGGACCAAGCGCATTCGCTGTATCAACAGAGGATGCAACAGCACCAGCTAGAATCTTAGCTAAGTTCGCTAAAACAGCTCCGGCTTTAGAGATTAAAGCAGGTGTAGTTGAGGGAACATTTTATGATGCTGAGGGTATGAAGGCAATCGCCGCTGTACCTAGCAGAGATGAGCTTCTTGGAAAATTACTTGGAAGCATTCAGTCACCTATCACAAATCTTGCTCGTGTACTCAATCAGATCGCAGAGCAGGGTGGCGCTGCAGATGCAGCCGTAGAGGCAGCACCAGCAGAGGATGCTGCAGAGGAAGCTCCAGCAGCAGAATAATTCAAATATTATATTTGAACCTTATTATCATAATTAAATTTTTAAATGGAGGAAATTATAATGGCAAAGTTAACAACAGCAGAGTTTATTGATGCTATCAAAGAGTTAAGCGTATTAGAGTTAAATGATTTAGTAAAAGCTTGTGAAGAAGAGTTCGGTGTTTCTGCAGCAGCAGGTGTTGTAGTTGCAGCAGCAGGAGCTGACGGAGCAGCAGCTGAGGAGAAGACTGAGTTCGACGTAGAGCTTACAGAGGTTGGACCAAACAAGGTTAAGGTTATCAAGGTTGTTCGTGAGATCACAGGTCTTGGACTTAAAGAGGCTAAGGACGCTGTTGATGGCGCACCAAAGGTTATCAAAGAGCAGCTTGACAAGGCTTCAGCAGAGGATGCTAAGGCTAAACTTGAGGCAGAGGGCGCTAAGGTTACTCTTAAATAGTCGGATAGGCTACGAGCGGAGTAAAAACATAAAAAAGAGCCAAGGGCAAATTCTATTTGCGCCTTGGCTCTTTTTTATGTTTTTATTGCGCGACAGTCGGAGCGCGTCCCGAAAATGCCTGAGCATTTTTGGGACCTCTGCTCGTAGCCTATCCGACGGCGAAATGATTGCGCGACAGCACAATCACTTTTGGGGATTTTGGGAAAAAATAAAAAAACACTTGCATTCGTGTCAGATTTGTTGTATAGTATACGTTGCACTATTGTGGTGCAGTGGCATTTTTATGCAATTTTTTAAATGATGCAAATTTGTCAATAGGTAAATTACACTAAAATGCATTCGCAAATATGTGCACAAGAGAAAAACCACAAGATATAGTAACTGGGGTGGTTTTTGAATCATTATCTAGATACTTGCTAGATTAAAATAAAAACGAGAGGTGAAACGTCAATGGAGAAAAACAGAATACGTCCGGTCACATCCGGAAAAAGCATGCGTATGAGTTACTCAAGACAAAAAGAGGTTCTGCAGATGCCAAATCTGATTGAGGTCCAGAAGGATTCTTATCAGTGGTTCTTAGACGAAGGTCTCAAGGAAGCTTTTGCGGATATCTCTCCAATCACAGATTACAGCGGAAAGCTTAGTCTTGATTTTGTAGATTTTACATTATGCGAAGATGATGTAAAGTATACAATTCCTGAGTGCAAGGAAAGAGATGCAACATACGCAGCTCCTTTAAAGGTTAAAGTCAGACTTCACAACAAAGAGACAGATGAGATTAATGAGCATGAAATTTTCATGGGTGATCTGCCTTTAATGACAGAGACCGGTACATTCGTAATCAACGGTGCAGAGCGAGTTATTGTCAGTCAGTTAGTTCGTTCTCCTGGTATTTATTACGGAATTGCTCATGATAAGCTCGGAAAGACCCTGTATTCTTGTACTGTTATTCCAAACCGTGGTGCATGGCTTGAGTATGAGACAGACTCTAACGACGTTTTTTATGTAAGAGTAGATAGAACACGTAAGGTACCTATCACAGTACTTTTACGTGCACTTGGAGTAGGTACAAACCAGGCTATTCTCGATATGTTCGGAGATGAGCCAAAGATCCAGGCATCATTCAGCAAGGACCCTGCAATCACAGAGCGTGAGCCACAGGGAAGCTATGAGGCTGGTTTATTAGAGTTATATAAGAAGATTCGTCCGGGCGAGCCACTTTCAGTTGAGAGTGCAGAGAGCCTTATCACAGCAATGTTCTTCGATCCTAGAAGATATGACCTTGCCAAGGTAGGACGTTATAAGTTTAATAAGAAGCTTGCTTTAAAGAACCGTATCAGTGGACAGGTTTTAGCTGAGGACGTAGTTGATCCTTCTACAGGTGAGGTTATCGCTGAGGCAGGTACTGTTGTTGACCGTGCGCTTGCCACACAGATCCAGAACGCTGCCGTTCCTGCTTTATGGATTCAGACAGAGACAAGAAATGTCAAGATTCTTTCTTCTATGATGGTTGACATCAGAAGCTGGATTCCTGAGCTTGAGGATCCTAAGTCTATCGGTGTTACTGAGCTTGTTTACTATCCGGTACTCGCTCAGATTCTCGAGGAGTATGATTCCCTTGAGGACAGAATCGAGGCTATAAAGAGAGATATATCTGACCTTATTCCAAAGCATATTACTAAAGAGGATATCTTCGCAACTATCAACTACAATATGCACTTAGAGTGGGGCGCAGGAACAGATGACGATATCGATCATCTTGGAAACAGACGTATCCGTGCGGTTGGAGAGCTGTTACAGAACCAGTACCGTATCGGTCTCTCAAGACTGGAGCGTGTTGTTCGTGAAAGAATGACTACACAGGACTTAGAGGGAATTTCACCTCAGTCACTTATCAATATAAAGCCTGTAACTGCCGCTGTTAAAGAATTCTTCGGTTCTTCACAGCTTTCACAGTTCATGGATCAGAACAACCCTCTTGGAGAGCTTACTCACAAGAGACGTTTATCAGCACTTGGACCTGGTGGTCTTTCAAGAGACCGTGCCGGATTCGAGGTTCGAGATGTACATTACACTCACTACGGCCGTATGTGTCCTGTAGAGACTCCTGAGGGACCAAACATCGGTCTTATCAACTCACTTGCATGCTATGCGAGAATCAATGAGTATGGCTTCGTAGAGGCTCCATACCGTAAGATTGACAAGACTGATCCTAAGAACCCGGTAGTCACAGAAGAGGTTGTATACATGACAGCCGATGAGGAGGACAACTACCACGTAGCACAGGCTAATGAGAAGCTTGATGCAGACGGACATTTCGTACGTAACTCAGTTTCAGGTCGTTACAGAGAGGAAACACAGGAGTACGATAAGTCAGCATTTGATTATATGGATGTATCTCCAAAGATGGTATTCTCAGTAGCTACAGCGCTGATTCCGTTCTTACAGAACGATGACCCTACACGTGCCCTCATGGGATCGAACATGCAGCGTCAGGCCGTTCCGCTTCTTACAACAGAGGCTCCTGTAGTTGGTACAGGTATTGAGACAAAAGCCGCAGTTGACTCAGGTGTCTGCGTAGTTGCAAAGGCAGACGGAGAGGTATTATCTTCAGAGTCAAACCGCATTATCATAAAAGAGACTGACGGAAACAAGAGAGAGTATATCCTTACAAAGTTCTCTCGTTCAAACCAGTCAAACTGCTATAACCAGAGACCTATCGTATTTAAGGGCGACAAGGTTAAGGCAGGCGATGTTATCGCAGACGGTCCTTCAACAAGTCAGGGAGAGCTTGCTCTTGGAAAGAACCCGCTTATCGGATTCATGACATGGGAAGGATACAACTACGAGGATGCCGTTCTTCTTTCAGAGCGTCTCGTAGAGTATGATGTGTATACATCAGTTCATATCGAGGAATATGAGGTAGAGTCCCGTGATACAAAGCTCGGACCTGAGGAGATTACACGTGATGTCCCTGGTGTCGGTGATGACGCACTCAAGGACCTTGATGAGAGAGGTATCATCCGTGTAGGTGCAGAGGTTCGTGCCGGTGATATCCTTGTAGGAAAGGTTACACCAAAGGGTGAGACAGAGCTTACAGCAGAGGAGAGACTTCTTCGTGCCATCTTCGGTGAGAAGGCAAGAGAGGTTCGTGATACATCACTTAAGGTGCCTCACGGTGCTTACGGTATCATTGTTGATGCCAAGGTATTTACCAGAGAGAACGGCGATGAGCTTTCTCCGGGAGTAAACCAGTCAGTACGTATCTACATTGCGCAGAAGAGAAAGATTTCTGTCGGTGATAAGATGGCCGGACGTCACGGTAACAAGGGTGTCGTTTCCCGTGTGCTTCCTGTTGAGGATATGCCATTCCTTCCAAACGGACGTCCATTGGATATCGTACTTAACCCACTCGGTGTTCCTTCACGAATGAACATCGGTCAGGTCCTTGAGATTCACCTGAGTCTCGCTGCAAAGGCACTTGGCTTCAATATCTCAACTCCTGTATTTGACGGAGCTAACGAGGTAGATATCGAGGATACACTTGAGCTTGCAAATGATTACGTAAATCTTCCGTTCGATAAGGAAGAGCTTGAAAAGGATTTACAGGCTGAGCATCCATACTGGAGCGCAGATGCTGAAATCTTCTATGATAAATATGTTGATACACTCCGTGAGGACGTTATGGAATACCTTTCAACAAACAGAGCTCACAGAAGCTTATGGAAGGGCGTTCCGATTTCAAAGGATGGAAAGGTACAGCTTCGTGATGGTAGAACAGGTGAGTGCTTCGATGGAAAGACAACTATCGGACACATGCATTACCTTAAGCTGCATCATCTTGTTGACGATAAGATCCATGCACGTTCAACAGGTCCTTACTCATTAGTTACACAGCAGCCACTCGGTGGTAAGGCACAGTTCGGTGGACAGCGTTTCGGAGAGATGGAGGTATGGGCTCTTGAGGCATATGGTGCTGCATATACACTCCAGGAGATCCTTACAATGAAGTCCGATGATGTTGTTGGCCGTGTCAAGACCTACGAGGCTATCATCAAGGGTGAGAATATCCCTGAGCCTGGTATTCCAGAGTCATTCAAGGTACTTCTCAAAGAGCTTCAGGCACTTGGTCTGGATGTCAAGGTACTTGATGAGAACAGAGAAGAGGTTGAGCTTATCGAGACAAGTGAGTACGGTAATACAGATATCAACTCAATTATCGGAAACGATAAGGACTATGCATTCGAGGACAGTGAGTCCTTCGCAGAGCATGGTTTCTCAAAGAAAGAATTTGATGACAACGAAGAGCTTGTTGACATAGAAGAGGAAGAGTCTCCTGAGACAGCGGATGACGATATTTTTGCTGATGAAGTTCTTGATGACGAAGAATAATTAGAAGGGAGTGCCAAAATGCCAGAAACAAATAATATAGAAAATAATCAGGCAATGCAGTTTGATGCGATTCAGATTGGATTAGCATCTCCTGAAAAGATCAGAGAGTGGTCACATGGCGAGGTTAAAAAGCCTGAGACTATTAACTATAGAACATTAAAGCCTGAAAAAGACGGTCTTTTCTGCGAGAAGATTTTCGGACCAACGAAGGACTGGGAGTGTCATTGTGGTAAATACAAGAAGATACGTTATAAGGGTGTTGTCTGCGACCGATGTGGCGTAGAAATCACAAAGTCAAGCGTTCGTAGAGAGCGTATGGGACACATCGAGCTTGCTGCTCCTGTATCTCATATCTGGTATTTCAAGGGTATCCCATCACGTATGGGACTCATCCTTGACTTATCTCCACGTGTACTTGAGAGAGTACTGTACTTTGCTTCATACATTGTACTTGACCCGGGCGAGACAAAGCTTGCATACAAGCAGATTCTCAATGAGTCAGAGTATCAGGAAGCATGTGATACTTATGGACGCTCAGCATTCCGTGTAGGAATGGGTGCTGAGTCTATCCATGAACTTTTAGCAGCAATCGATCTTGAGAAGGATTCGGCAGAGCTTAAGGCAGAGCTTGAGAATGCTACAGGCCAGAAGCGTGCACGTATCATCAAGAGACTTGAGGTTGTAGAGGCTTTCCGCGAGTCAGGCAACAAGCCTGAGTGGATGATTATGACAGTTATTCCTGTTATTCCACCGGATCTTCGTCCAATGGTTCAGCTCGATGGAGGACGTTTTGCAACAAGTGATCTTAACGACCTTTACAGACGAATCATCAATCGTAACAACCGTCTTAGAAGACTTCTTGATCTTGGAGCACCGGATATCATCGTTCGTAACGAGAAACGTATGCTTCAGGAGGCTGTCGATGCACTTATCGACAACGGCCGTCGTGGACGTCCTGTTACCGGTCCAGGAAACAGAGCTCTTAAGTCTCTTTCAGACATGCTCAAGGGAAAGGGAGGACGTTTCCGTCAGAACCTTCTCGGAAAGCGAGTTGACTACTCAGGACGTTCAGTTATCTGTGTAGAGCCAAAGCTTAAGATTTATCAGTGTGGTCTTCCAAAGGAGATGGCTATCGAGCTTTTCAAGCCATTCGTTATGAAGGAGCTTGCCGCTAACGGAACCGCACACAATATAAAGAGTGCAAAGAAGATGGTTGAGAGACTTCAGCCGGAGGTATGGGATGTCCTTGAGGACGTCATCAAAGAGCATCCGGTTATGCTTAACCGAGCTCCTACACTCCACAGACTTGGAATCCAGGCATTCGAGCCAATCCTTGTAGAGGGTAAGGCAATCAAGCTTCATCCACTCGTATGTACAGCGTTCAACGCCGACTTCGATGGAGACCAGATGGCTGTACATCTTCCACTGACTGCTGAGGCACAGGCTGAGTGCAGATTCATGCTTCTGTCACCTAACAACCTGCTTAAGCCTTCTGATGGTGGACTTGTAGCCGTTCCTTCACAGGATATGATCCTTGGAGTTTACTATCTCACAATGAGAAAGCTCGCTGATTACAAGGATGATCCAAAGATGGTTGCACAGGTGTCATCAGACACTGTATACAATGATATTGAGGAGCTTAGAAAGCTCACAACTCCTGATGAAAATACAGGAAAGGCTGAGCTTGGCTTATATGACCTCATCTGGTTTGAGGATGTCACAGACGGAAACCGTCGTGTGCTTTGCAGACCGATAGATCTTCTCGGCCGTTACTATGGAAGTGTTAATCTTGCAATGCTCGCTTACGAGAACAAGGAGATTACTCTTCACCAGAATATCTTTGTACACCGTACAGTAAAGCTTGCTGACGGCACAGAGGTTTCAGGTTTTACAGAGACAACAGTAGGACTTTTGATATTCAATGAGAACATTCCACAGGATCTTGGTTTTATAGACAGATCAAAGGCTGAGAATGCACTCAAGTTTGAGGTTGAGTTCCATGTTGGTAAGAAACAGATCAAGCAGATCCTTGAGAAGGTTATCAACACACACGGAGCTACAACAACAGCAGAGGTTCTTGACAATGTCAAGGCTATGGGATACAAGTATTCAACCCAGGCTGCCATGACAGTTTCAATTTCAGATATGACAGTGCCACCACAGAAGCCACAGATGATCGCTGATGCACAGGACACTGTAGATAAGATTACAAGACAGTACAAGCGTGGACTTATCACTGATGAGGAGCGTTACAAAGAGGTTATCGAGACATGGAAGGATACAGATGATGCCCTTACAAAGGCACTTCTTACAGGTCTTGATAAGTACAACAACATCTTCATGATGGCAGATTCCGGAGCCCGTGGATCTGATAAGCAGATCAAACAGCTTGCAGGTATGCGAGGACTCATGGCTGATACAACAGGTCGTACAATCGAGCTTCCTATCAAGTCATGCTTCCGTGAGGGTCTTGACGTACTCGAGTACTTCATGTCAGCACATGGAGCTCGTAAGGGACTTTCAGATACAGCGCTTCGTACAGCTGATTCAGGATACCTTACAAGACGTCTCGTAGATGTTTCACAGCATATGATCGTTCGTGAGACAGACTGCTGTGCAGGCACAGGACGTGAGATTCCGGGAATGGTTGTAAAGGCATTCATGGAGGGTCGAGAGGAAATCGAGAGCCTTCAGGAGAGAATTACAGGTCGTTTCTCTTGCAATACAATCTGCGATAAGGATGGCAATGTAATTGTTAAGGCCAACCATATGATTACACCAAAGCGTGCAGCAAAGGTTGTGTCAGAGGGTGTTGATGAGAACGGTAATCCAATCACACAGGTTAAGATCCGTACAGTGCTTACCTGCCGTTCACACATGGGAGTATGTGCTAAGTGTTACGGTTCAAACCTTGCAACAGGTCAGGCAGTACAGGTTGGTGAAGCAATCGGTATCATCGCAGCACAGTCAATCGGTGAGCCTGGTACACAGCTTACCATGAGAACCTTCCATACAGGTGGTGTTGCCGGTGGAGATATCACACAGGGTCTTCCTCGAGTAGAGGAGATTTTCGAGGCACGTAAGCCTAAGGGACTCGCTATTATCACAGAGTTCGGCGGAATTGCCACAATCAAGGATACAAAGAAGAAGCGTGAGGTTATCGTTACAAACAACGAGACAGGCGAGACAAAGGCTTACCTCATTCCTTACGGCTCACGTATCAAGGTTGTAGACGGACAGGAGCTTGAGGCCGGCGACGAGCTTACAGAGGGTTCTGTAAATCCACACGATATCCTCAAGATTAAGGGCGTTCGTGCGGTTCAGGATTACATGCTCCGCGAGGTACAGCGTGTTTACCGTTTACAGGGTGTTGAGATTAACGATAAGCATGTCGAGGTTATAGTTCGTCAGTGCTTACAGAAGATCCGCGTAGAGGAGCCGGGAGATTCAGATTTACTTCCGGGCAGCATGGTTGATGCCCTTGACTTCTTAGAGCTCAACGAGAAGCTTGAGGAAGAGGGCAAGGAGCTTGCAGTTGGCTCACAGGTATTACTTGGAATCACAAAGGCATCTCTTGCAACCAACTCATTCCTGTCAGCAGCTTCATTCCAGGAGACCACAAAGGTTCTTACTGAGGCAGCAATCAAGGGCAAGGTTGATCCACTTATCGGTATGAAGGAGAACGTAATCATCGGTAAGCTCATCCCGGCAGGAACAGGTATGAAGATTTATCGTAATATCAAGCTTGACAGCGATGTAAACGATGACGATACACTTGATTTTGATGATGATGATTTTGCGGATTTCGCAGAGGAAGAGGCAGTCGGAGTCATTGATACAGATGCTGAATCAGTTGATGAAGAATAATTACTGATGTTTGTACTTAAGCTACAGAAGCTGTTACAAACCAAAAACAAGGAAGTCCGGGAAACCGGACTTCTTTCTTGTATTATATTGAAAACAAAATTGGCCTTGACAAAACAGACAAGGATTTGTATAATATTTTAGCGTGCATAAGATTGCACTGCTTAAAATAAAACAGGAGGTGAAAATAATGCCAACATTTAACCAGTTAGTAAGAAAAGGACGTCAGACATCTGTAAAGAAGTCTACAGCACCAGCTCTTCAGAGAAGCTTTAACTCTCTCCAGAAGAAGCCAATCAACACTTCTTCTCCACAGAAGCGTGGTGTATGTACAGCTGTTAAGACAGCTACTCCTAAGAAGCCTAACTCAGCTCTTAGAAAGATCGCCAGAGTTCGTCTTTCAAACGGAATCGAAGTAACTTCATACATTCCAGGTGAGGGACACAACTTACAGGAGCATAGCGTTGTTCTGATTCGTGGTGGCCGTGTTAAGGATTTACCAGGTACACGTTACCATATCATCCGTGGTACATTAGATACTGCAGGTGTTGCAAACAGAAAACAGGCCCGCTCTAAGTACGGCGCAAAGAGACCAAAAGCTGCTAAATAATTTAGCAACATTGTGTATCACAAACAGAACTAAAGTAGGTTAGTGTTGGGATTAGACCTGCAGATGCAGGATTTCACTATATGAATACAATTCCGCACGAACACATTAGAGAGACACATGTGAGTACCGATGAATTAATCCACAAATATCATGATTAAGGAGGGAAGTAACGTGCCACGTAAAGGACATACTCAGAAAAGAGACGTATTAGCAGATCCAATGTACAACAGCAAAGTAGTTACAAAGCTTGTTAACAGCATTATGTTAGACGGTAAGAAAGGCGTAGCTCAGAAGATTGTATACGGAGCATTTGCTACAGTAGAAGAGAAGACAGGAAGACCAGCTCTTGAAGTATTCGAAGAGGCTATGAACAATGTAATGCCAGCTCTCGAAGTAAAAGCAAGACGTATCGGTGGTGCCACATATCAGGTACCAATCGAGGTTCGCCCTGATCGTCGTCAGGCTTTAGGCCTTCGTTGGTTAACAGCATTCTCACGTGCCAGAGGAGAGAAAACTCAGGCTGAGAGATTAGCTAACGAGATCATGGATGCAGCTAACAACACAGGCGCATCTGTTAAGAGAAAAGAAGATATGCACAAGATGGCAGAGGCAAACAAGGCATTCGCACATTACAGATTCTAGTTTCTGTAAGAAGCTTACAGCTTTGCTTTTGATTCATGCAGCGAACTGGATTTGTAACAGAGTCCGGTTGTGCATAGGACACTAAATATAGGAGGAAAAAACCTTGGCTGGAAGAGAATATCCACTTGAGAGAACCAGAAATATTGGAATCATGGCTCATATCGATGCTGGTAAAACAACACTGACAGAGCGTATTCTTTACTATACCGGTGTTAACTATAAGATTGGTGATACTCATGAAGGTACTGCTACCATGGACTGGATGGAACAGGAGCAGGAAAGAGGTATCACAATTACTTCAGCCGCTACAACATGTCACTGGACACTTGAAGAGTTCACTAAACCAAAGCCAGGAGCACTTGAGCATCGTATCAATATCATCGATACACCGGGCCACGTTGACTTCACAGTAGAAGTTGAGCGTTCACTCCGTGTACTTGATGGCGCAGTTGGTGTGTTCTGTGCAAAGGGTGGTGTTGAGCCTCAGTCAGAGAACGTTTGGCGTCAGGCTGACACATACAATGTACCTCGTATGGCATTCATCAATAAGATGGATATCTTAGGTGCAAACTTCTACGGAGCTGTTGACCAGATCCGTACAAGATTAGGAAAAAATGCTATCGTACTTCAGTTACCAATCGGTAAAGAGGACGATTTCAAAGGAATTATCGACCTTTTCGAGATGAAGGCATATATCTACAATGATGAGAAGGGTGACGATATCACAGTTACTGATGATCTTGGAGATATGGCTGATCAGGCTGCAGAGTACCGTACAGAGCTTATTGAGAAAATCTGTGAGTTAGATGACGATCTCATGATGCAGTATCTTGAGGGTGAGGAGCCATCTGTAGAGGATATGAAGAAGGTTCTTCGTAAAGCAACATGTGAGTGTACAGCAGTACCTGTATGTTGTGGTTCTGCATACCGTAACAAGGGTGTACAGAAGTTACTTGACGCTATTGTTGAGTACATGCCAGCTCCTACAGATATCCCTTCAATCAAGGGAACAGATCTTGAGGGAAATGAGATTGAGAGACATTCATCAGATGAGGAGCCATTCTCAGCACTTGCATTCAAGATCATGGCAGATCCATTCGTAGGAAAGCTTGCATTCTTCCGTGTTTACTCAGGAAAATGTAAGGCAGGTTCTTATGTATTAAATGCAACAAAGGATAAGAAAGAGCGTATCGGACGTATTCTTCAGATGCATGCAAATAAGAGACAGGAATTGGATGAGGTTTACTCAGGTGATATCGCTGCTGCTGTTGGATTTAAATTCACAACAACAGGTGATACAATCTGTGATGAGCAGCATCCGGTTATCCTTGAGTCTATGGAGTTCCCAGAGCCAGTTATCGAGCTCGCTATCGAGCCAAAGACAAAAGCTGGACAGGGTAAGTTAGGTGAGGCTCTTGCAAAGCTTGCAGAGGAGGATCCTACATTCCGTGCTCATACTGATCAGGAAACAGGTCAGACAATCATCGCTGGTATGGGTGAGCTTCACCTTGAGATCATCGTTGACCGTCTTCTCCGTGAGTTCAAGGTTGAGGCAAACGTTGGTGCACCTCAGGTTGCTTACAAGGAGACATTTACAAAGGCTGTTGATCAGGAATACAAATATGCTAAGCAGTCAGGTGGACGTGGACAGTACGGACACTGTAAGGTCCGCTTCGAGCCAATGGATGCCAATGGAGAAGAACTTTTCAAGTTCGATTCAGAGGTTGTCGGTGGTGCTATTCCAAAGGAGTACATCCCATCAATCGGCGAAGGTATCGAGGAGGCTACAAAGGCCGGCTCTCTTGGTGGATTCCCAGTAGTTGGTATCCATGCAACAGTATACGATGGATCTTACCATGAGGTCGATTCATCAGAGATGGCATTCCACATTGCCGGATCTATGTGTTTCAAAGAGGCTATGGCAAAGGCTGCACCTGTATTACTTGAGCCTATCATGAAGGTAGAGGTTACAATGCCTGAGGAGTACATGGGAGACGTTATCGGTGATGTTAACTCTCGTCGTGGACGTATCGAGGGTATGGACGATCTCGGCGGTGGAAAGATTGTACATGCATATGTACCACTTGCAGAGATGTTCGGTTACTCTACAGACCTTCGTTCTAAGACACAGGGACGTGGAAACTACTCAATGTTCTTCGAAAAATATGAGCCAGTTCCGAAGTCTGTTCAGGAAAAGATTTTATCTAACAAAAACGCATAAAAAATACGAAAAAGGCTTGAAAAACTGTACTTTATGAAATATAATCAGTATTAGCCGAGTTAAAACATCGTAAACTAAAATGCCCTATTGGGTGGTATATTTAAGGAGGATATTCAAAATGGCTAAAGCTAAATTTGAAAGAACAAAACCACATGCTAATATTGGTACTATCGGTCACGTT
>OHHM01000471.1_pt1 | contig 15702 bp, 13 predicted proteins | sample 1568091 | NCBI WGS metagenome assembly OHHM01 (sample SAMEA3879525, study PRJEB24766) | human gut metagenome | biome: human-associated habitat; feature: feces | place: USA | collected 1985/1987 | reverse complement strand
AAGTATCTACCCCATATGTCAACTATTAATTATTAATTATCATGAAAAAGTCCGTATGGAGTACTATTATCAAAGTGATCATCGCCGTAGCTACCGCCATCGCAGGGGCACTTGGCATCCAATCCTGTATTCTCTAATTTTCAATTTCCAATTATCAATCTTCAATTATCATGGGTAAGGCTTATTGTTTCTACCAGAATTACAGGGAGGTCAGCCTCCTTGTAATTCATTGCTCGGCCACACGATATGACAGGGATTTTCCTGTGGAGGCGCTCCGTTCATCGCACAAGGCACGGGGATTCGCCGATATCGGCTATCATTTCTATATCACACGGGACGGGGAGCTACATCGTTGCCGACCGGTCAACCAGATCGGGGCGCACGCAGCCGGATGGAACGACAAAAGTATCGGTATATGTTACGAGGGAGGACTCGACGAACAAGGCCGTCCAGCCGATACCCGGACCTACGCCCAGCGCTGTACCTTGATGGATCTGCTACGGCAATTACGAAGGGATTACCCGGAGGCACGCATCCTAGGACATTACCAACTTAGCCCCTATATCCGTAAGGCTTGCCCCTGCTTTGACGCAAGGGAGGAATACGGGGAGATCTAGCATTAGAATTTCTTACCAAAGGCTATATTCAAGAAGGTCTTCACCAATATCTTGAAATCGAACAGCCAAGAGCGATGCTCCAGATAGAACAGGTCGTAACGCAAGCGGCGGAGCATCTTATCGACCGTGTCCGTATACCCATTGTAGAGCGTGGCGTAAGAGGTCACCCCCGGACGGATCTGGTAGAGGTAACGGTAACGGGGATCACGCTCCATGATCTGGTCGATGTAGAACTTACGCTCGGGACGGGGACCGATAAAGGACATGTCTCCCACGAAGACATTCCATAACTGGGGCAGCTCGTCCAAGTGATGTACCCGGAGGAATTTTCCGACACGGGTCATCCGGGGATCTGCCCCACCCTTGTAAAGGGCCGGACCGAACTTCTCCGCATCCAGACGCATACTGCGGAACTTATAGATGTTGAACGGACGACCGAAACGACCGATACGCTCTTGCTTAAAGATCGCCGGGCCTCCATCCTCCCGCTTTACGGCGATATAACAAAGTAAAAACAGCGGGAAGAATACGATCAAGGCCAAAAACGCCAACGCACAATCCCCTATACGTTTTACATTACGTTGGAACATACCCATCCCATCCGGGATGAATCGCTCCGGTTCCTCTCCCTCACTTTTTCCTAATGGTGTAGTTTTCTTTTTTTCAGCACTCATACTCTCTCACTTAATAAAGGTAGTCCCTCCACCTCGCCGGCGTGCCATTCACGGTAGTCGGCCAAGGAAAATCCGGGGACGGTCAATAGCTTGTAATCCGACTCGTCTCTTCTCAAGATATGTTTGCGGGCGTACGAGCGGAGCGAGCGATCCGTAACGGACACCATCACGATCGGGAACGGGTAGGCGAACAGGCGCAGCGGCATGGTCTCGCTATCCGGAAACGCACGATACAACTGATAGCCCGAACACTCAAAAGCCACCCAGTAAGCCCCCGTACAATACAGGTGTATTGAGTTTTGGTTCGCACGCTCACGATCCATGATCTCTGTCAAATGCTCACGCAACAGGTTCATCAGCCGGATGCCCGAAGGGACGCCGCATGTCTCTCTCTCTTCTCTCATATCTTTTATTTATCGCCGTTCCCGTGCCCGAACCAACGGTCGTAATCACGTAAACGACGTATCAACACGGACTTGCTCCTCTTGGGCGAGGCCTCCTCCATCCAAGGGCCAACCAGCTCGTGCGCCATGCGCTGGTAGAGGCTGCTGTCCGTACAGCCGTACAGCGTGACCAGCAACAAGGCACGGGATTGCCCCGCTTTTATCACCGGGAGCATGCTGCGCATCGTGGCGTGCAAACGATCGAACTCATCCGACTCGCCCAAAAGCAGATAGGCTGGAAGGAGCAAAGAGTAAAGCTTGCAACGGATCACGTCGGTCTCACCACGGAGAGAGGCGTAGCCACGCAGGACCTCACGGGCCAGACGGGCATCCTCATCCACTACCACGCCAGAGGCATGGTAACGCCCCAAGGCATCGTGCAAGCCCTCCGACAGACGGTCGTTGTCCAAATGGGTATACACGTGCTTGCCCCCCGTGTTCAGCTCGATCAACTCATACTCCCCCGCTCTCACCTCGAACAAGGGGACCCACAGACAGTCGAGGATACGCACCATCACGTCCTTATGCCCACCGCCCGGCTGCACCACCACCTCCGCCTCCATGTCGGTAAAAGGGCCGGAGGTGATACGCACACGGTCGCCTTTCAACAAGCGGCCGCTATCTGGCACGTACACCGGAAGCTCGTTGGAGTAAGAAGCCGCGACCCAACGCAAGGTATCCATCTCACGATCCGAGAGGTACGGGAAATAGGACCGCCCGCCGGAGGAAACCCGGGGGAGGAAATTATACAGGGGAAGCGTACGCTTCAGGCGGAAGATCTCGTCCTCCGAGGCGTGGACGAACACGTAGTTGTACAGCAGGGGCCGTTTCGTGTTGACCATCTTGCCGCCCACCTTCCTCGCCTCGACATACGAGGGGGAGAAATACTCGAACAAGGCCTCCCCACGACGCTCACGGCGGGAAAGCTCAGCGTCCAGCCCCTTCGAGGGGCTGATCCTGTCACGCCCGCCACCGGCGGTAGGGAGCGTGAGCACGTACCAGCGGACGGCCTCCTGGTCACGTCGCTTCAGAACATGCGCCATGAACCTATCCGAGCACTTGCCTGTCAATATATCCATCTCTATGATTATCTTTTCTAGTGGTTATCCCGTGGCCCGAAAACAGACCCCACGGCAATTCAGAGCCCTACCAAGAATCATTTATATCATCTTGATAAACAGTACTTTATATTTTCAAATATGGCATTACTGAAAATTACCATCTCTTGAAATCTTAGGCTACTTGGGGAGTAGCCTAAAGGTGCGAGAACGGTTATCACCCGGTTGTAGAGACGGGGCGTGCCCCGTCTCCCACTGTCTGATAGTATCTTTAAGTTACCATTTGGAGGGGATGAGACGGGGCATGCCCCGTCTCTACAATTGAGTGATTTGTTTTCCGCATTCGTAGCCTTCCTCATATAGTTCTTCCAGTTTCTTTGTGTCGCTTCCGGTACGGCCGACTTTAATCGGGCTTTGCGGACGGATGACGAAGGCTTTTCCTTCGGCCTCCAGTTGGTCTATGTAATCCAAGACCTCGTTGTACCGCCGGTATCGTAGTCGCAACTGTTTCCGGATCGCCGGGTATTTGTTATAAATAAAGCCGGGAAGGTAAAAATCTTTCTCTTCTTTCCGATAGCCTTTGTTACGGGTAAGGATGATGACGTTCTTGGAGAAGCCGTCGGCGATAGCCCGTCGGATAGGGATGGCATCGCATACGCCTCCGTCGACCATCGGTATCCCGTCTACATACGTAATTGGACAGAGGATCGGTAATGTGCAAGAGGCTTTACAGATATCCACCAAACGTTTCTTATCTTTCTTCTCCTCGAAATATTCCGCTTTACCCGTCAAGCAATTGCTCGTGACCATAACGAACCGATCCTTGGACTTGAAATAGGTATCGTAATCCAACGGATAATACAAATCCGGATAGACATAAAACAAGAAATTCAGATCGATATATCCCCTTCCCCGTAAGAAATGACGAAGACCTATGTAATTATATTTCTTCAATAGGTCGATATTGCTAAAACGAGAGCGTCCCCGCTGGCGGGAAGCATACGAGATTCCGTTACTTGCGCCCGCCGATACTCCGATCGTATAAGGAAACCAAATATCATGATCCATAAAATAATCCAATACTCCCACCGTAAATATGGCACGCATTCCGCCACCTTCCAACACCAAACCTGTCTGACTATCTATTTCCATATATATACCTCTGAATTAAAAAAGCCATTGCTGGGTTCCCACCAAGCAATGGCCACAAAAATATAATAAATCAGCGATAAATAATAGTTCCTTTTTAGAATTTACTTGGTCACTTCGTTCACTAAGGGACGGCCTTCCTCGAAATCCTTGATGTTCCGCAAGGTAGTCTCAGCGATATTATGCAGAGCCTCTTTCGTGAAAAACGCCTGATGGGAAGTAACGATCACATTGTTGAACGAGAGCAGACGGGCCAAGACATCATCATCGATAATCTTATCCGATTTATCCTCGTAGAAATAGTCTCCCTCCTCCTCGTAGACATCCAATCCAGCGGCAGATACTTTCTTGGTCTTCAATCCCTCGATCAAGGCGTTGGTATGAATCAGTAACCCGCGTCCCGTATTGATAATCATTACGCCGTCTTTCATCTTGGCGATCGAATCGTCGTTGATCAGATAACGGGTCTGGTCGGTCAACGGGCAATGCAAGGAAATGATATCAGACTCTTTGTATAACTCGTCTAAAGAGACATAGGTGATCCCTTCCTCCTTGGCGAATTTCTCATCCGGATACAGGTCATTTGCCAATACACGCATCCCCAATCCTTTTAAGATATGAATCAATATCTTGGCGATCTTTCCGGTACCGATAATACCGGCGGTCTTGCCATGCATATCAAATCCCATCAAGCCATTCAAGGAGAAGTTGCCATCTCTCGTACGCCAGTATGCCCGGTGTATCTTACGGTTTAACGATAACATCAAGGCCAACGTATATTCAGCGACCGCATAAGGTGAGTAGGCCGGTACGCGTACGACCGGTAATTTCCCCCTGGCGGCATTCAAATCCACATTATTAAAACCGGCGCAACGAAGCGCCAACAGTTTCACACCATTGGCAACCAAAGCGTCTATTACGGCGGCATCAGCCGTGTCGTTCACGAAAATACATACAGCGTCTACCCCTTGGGTTAAGACGACATTATTGATATTCAAATGTCCTTTATAGTAACGAATATCGAACTCATACCGCTCATTGATCTTATCGAAAGAAGCGATGTCGTAGGGTTTAGCACCAAAAAACGCAATCTTATACGCCATATAACTTTAGTTTTTTAATATAACTAAATTAAGCCCTTGATTGTTTATCGAAAAAGAAATCCATTCGTTTAATTATAGTACTTTTGTCCGCTGGGTAACAATATAGATGAGCATGAATCAATCCCATAAAAGATCTTTTATAGCAGTTCTTATTTTTATTGGCTTTCTCTTGTTTATGGCATTTTGGGGCATCGACCTGATCTTAGGGGCGTATGCGGGACATAAATTGAGTAAACTTGCCGAAAGGCATCATCTTGACATACGCTATGATAAGATCCGGTTGATAGGGCTGAGTACCGTACGTATGGAGGGATTGACCGTTATCCCGATTGATGCTGATACGTTGATACATGCGGACAGGCTTCAAGCGAAACTGGAGCTTGGCAGATTATTGCTACTTACCCCTGCCATAGAGAGTGTACAAGCGGATAATTTGCATATTCATTTTATTAAGAAGGGAGAGAGAGCTAATTTTGATTTCCTTTATAAACCATCGAATCACCTAGGTGAGCCAGAGGAAACAGCTGTAGATGATAAGGAACAGGATTACGCACGCAAGGCTGAACGCTCCCTTAGTCTCCTTTTCAATTTATTGCCCGGAAATGCCTTGGTACATGATTTATGTGTTTCTTATAGTAATAAAGGAGATGAACTAATACTAGAGATACCCGAACTCAATCTTACTAACAATCAATTCTCTACGCATATAAACAGCACGGAGAACGGAGTTCGCAGCGAATGGATTTGCGAAGGCTCTCTCTCTGATAAGGAGCGACTCGTGAAAGCCCGTCTCTACGCCGACGAGCATACGAAGATTCCTCTTCCTTTTCTGGAATATCGTTGGGGGGCATCGGTACGTTTCGACACCTTGGCCTTCGAGCTTAAGGGACCTAAAATAGAAGAAGACATACAATCCTTACTCGGAAGCGCCTATGTGAGCGGGCTTACCATCCACCAAGAGCGTATATCTCTGGACACGGTCTTACTGGATAAAGGCTCTATACACTTCCGGACAAACATCGGTAAGAACTATATCGAATTAGATAGCGTCAGTGATATCCGGTTTAATCATCTGGATTTCCATCCTTATCTGAAGATCGTTAAAGATACCAGTTGGCAAATCACGGCCTCTGTGAATAAAAGAGATTTCCCTGCGGATCAACTGTTCTCCTCCCTGCCTAAAGGCTTATTCTACAATCTGGAAGGCCTGAGAACAGAAGGTACCCTCTCCTATCATTTCCGATTGGATTTGGATTTCGGACAGGTAGACAGCTTGATCTTGGAGTCTACCTTGAAAGCGAAGGACTTCCAGATCCTTGCCTATGGGAATACGGATTTGCGGAAGATGAATGAGCCATTTGAATATACTGTCTATGAGCAAGGCGAGCCGGTACGCTCTTTCGAGATCGGTCCGGCGAATCCCTCTTTCCGCCCGTTCAACGCCGTATCCCGTTATCTTCCTTTAGCGATCATGCAGAGTGAGGATGCCGGCTTCTTTTATCACAACGGTTTTATTCCAAGCGCTATCCGGGAATCGTTGATACAGGATATCAAGGAACGACGTTTCGCCCGTGGCGGCAGTACGCTTAGCATGCAATTGGTGAAGAATGTATTCTTGAGCCGTAACAAGACGATCGCCCGCAAGCTGGAGGAAATGTTAATCGTATGGCTGATCGAGAGCGATCATCTGACCTCTAAAGAGCGGATGTTTGAGGTTTATCTGAACATCGCCGAATGGGGCCCCATGATTTATGGAGCCGCCGAGGCCTCACGTTATTATTTCGCGAAGGAACCTTCCCAGTTAAACCTTGCCGAGTGCATTTTTATGGCCAGCATTATCCCCAAGCCCAAACAGGTCCGCTATTGCTTCGACGGGTTGCGGTTGAAGCCGTATTATGAGGATTTTTACAGGGTAATACTGGATCGCTTGGTAGATCGTGGACTTATATCTTCGGAAGAGGCGATAGGGGTAACGCCGGAGTCTGTCGAAATAACAGGTCCGGCTAAAGAATACCTGACGGCTACCCAAAGTCGATCTCCACGCTCGTCCCAATTCCTAGATCAGAAGTAATATTCACCTTCGCCCCATAGGTGCTCAATATGCGTAGCGAGAGGCTTAGCCCGACACCATGCCCGGCGTATTCCCGGGTATTGCTCGCCCGGTAAAAGGGCTGGAAGATTCGTTTCAACTCCTCGGGAGGAATGCCGATACCTCGGTCGGATATGGTCAAGACACTGCCTCGAAGCCGCATCTCTACCGGTTTATCGTCCGAATACTTACAGGCGTTGCTCAAGATATTCTTGATCGCTATCTTCAATAAATAGGGATTGGCACGGATCATATAAGAGAAATTATCCGGGGAGAACGAGATCCGGGCCGAGGAGAACTGCATCAAGAAGTCCGCTAGGAAGATCGTCTCCATTGCGCTTTTCTGGATCTCCTTATCCCCGTGCGACAGGAACAGCAGGTGTTTGATCAATTGTATGATACGGCTTGTCTCCGTGGCGATACGTCTTAATGCCGCTTGGTATTCCTCCGGGGAGCGCTCTTTCAGCAGGCTGATCTCGCATTCGCCTTGAATGGCTGTCAGCGGATTGTTCAACTCATGCGAGGCGTTGCTGATAAACGCTTTCTCACTTTGGTAAGCAGCGTCGATCCGGTCTACCATCCGGGTCGCGTATAGTCTGCCGACAACCAATATCAATCCCAGCAACAGCCAGCCGATCCGATGCTGGATATCCATCCCATACTGATTCCCGGAAAGGACAATCACGATGAAATTCCCCTCGTTGTCGGGATAATACAAAGCCGCTCCCATTTGCGTATCGTGCTTGAAGTGAACGATATCCTCTTGGTATAGAGATCTCACCTGCGTGGCGTCCAGATAACGGGACAGCACTTGGCGGGTCTCCAAGCTATCGGCGTTCAGCAATATCTCGGTAGCGACGGGAAGGGTTTCCTCGTAACGCTGTTGGATACGGGCATAGCTCTCGTCGTCGGTCTCGTCCTTCTCCCAATGCTTCTGTGCCGTGGCATAGGCTTTTTCCGTCAGGTAAGAATAGTACAGGCGAGAGATATAGCTCGTGGAAACCCAATAGAAGACAAGCGTCACGACGGCTATCACGCCTATGGTAATGGCCGAGTAAAAGAGAGCGATCTTGTTTCCTGTCTTCATGCTTCCATCATATAGCCCACGCCCACCACGGTATGGATTAGCTTAGGTTCGAAGTCTTTGTCTATCTTCGTGCGCAAATAATTCACGTAAACATCGACCACGTTCGTATTGGTATCGAAATCCTTGTCCCAGACATTCTTTAGCAAGTTCATCCGGCTCAAGGCCGTTCCTTGGTTCTGTATGAAATATTCCAAGAGCCTATATTCCTTTACGGTCAAATCGATGACCTGCCCATTCCGTATAGCCCGATGGCTTGGAGGATCTAAGACCAGATCTCCGCACCGGAGAGCCATATGGACGGATTCGTTTCCCGATCGACGTAATAACGCCTTTATGCGGGCCTCGAGCTCTTGGAAGCTGAAAGGTTTTACCAGATAATCATCCGCCCCGGCATCCAGCCCGCTAACGATATCCTCGGTGGTTCCCAAGGCGGTCAGCATAATCACGGGGGCATGGTAACCGAACCGTTGCCGGTACTGTTTGCAAAGTTGCAGGCCATTCATCTTCGGCATTATAATATCCAGAATCAGCAATTGGAAATCGTTCTTCTGTGTCAGTTCCCAACCAGCGGCACCGTCATAAGCGACATATACCTCATGCCCGAACTCCCGCAAGCCTCTTTCTATAAAAGAGGCGATGTTTATCTCGTCTTCTACTAATAATATCTTCGCCATTGTATCGTATGTATTAATAAGAATGTCCATCATTAGTAATGCGTACTTAGGGTGATGCTAATCGTATCACAGAGGTGAAACGTTCTTTTCACGGTTGTGATACGATCGTTTCACCTCTGTGATATGATCTTTTCACAGCCGTGAAAAGATCAGTAAGTATAATCCTTTCGCATAATAACTCCAGTCGTCCTCCCTAATAGTTCCGGACTTTCTTGCTACAAATATAGCAATTACAACCTACGTTGCACTAATTTACCGTTCTTATCATAGAGCATTCGTCGATAAAAAGCCTCCACCATCAACGGAAAGACAAAGAGGGTGAAGAACGTGGCCCCTATTAATCCGCCAATGATCACGATCGCCAAAGGACGCTGGCTTTCCGATCCGATACCGTGGCTCAAGGCGGCCGGAAGCAGGCCGATAGCGGCCATGGAGGCGGTCATTAATACGGAACGTACCCTTGATTTCACGCTCATCTTGATCGAATCTTCCAGAGGATGCCTCTCCCGCAGGTTATTCTTGATGTCCGATATCATGATCACGCCATTCTGTATACAGATACCGAAGAGGGCGATAAAGCCGATACCGGCGGAGATCGAGAAGTTGAAACTCGTGATTAATAGGGCCAAGATACCTCCGACGGCGGCGTAAGGCACGTTTAATAAGACCAGTCCGGCATCCCGGGCGTTGCCGAAAAGGACGAATAGGATCACGAAGATGATCGCTATACTTACGGGGACGACTTGGGCCAAGCGTTTGGTAGCCCGTTGTTGGTTCTCGAAATCTCCGGTCCATTTCAAGGTATAGCCTTCGGGGAGCTTTACCTGCCTCTCCACTTTCCGCTGGGCTTCAGCCACGGCGCTACCCATGTCGCGGCCCCGGACCGAGAATTTCACGGCGCAGAAGCGAGCGTGGTTATCCCGGTAGATAATCAACGGGCCGGTAATCGTATGGATATCCGCCAGCTCGCGGATAGGAATCATGGAACCATCCTTCGCCGGAACCAGTATCTTGCCTATCTCATTCTCGCTACGGCGGAAAGCGGATTCGTAGCGGACCATGATATTGAACTTACGCTCGTCCTCATAAAGCAGGGAGGCGCTCTTACCTCCTATCGCCATCTCGATAATGGATTGCACGTCCTCCTTGGCCACGCCGTAGCGGGCTAAACGAGACTCGTTCAACTCGATCCGTAGCTCCGGCTGGCCGATATTCCGGATAACGCCCAGATCCTCGATACCGTCTACGGTCTCCAAGACCTTGAAAACCTCTACCGCCTTTTTCTCCGACTCGTATAGATCCTTACCGAAGACTTTCACGGCGATGGAACCTTTCACGCCGCTGGCCGCTTCCTCTACATTGTCCGAGATAGGCTGCGAGAAGTTAAAATCCACGCCCGGATAGATCGCCAGATCCTCTTGCATCTTCTCGATCAGGCCCGCTTTCGAGCGTTCGCTTTCCCACTCTTTCTCGGGATATATATCCACATGGAGCTCGATATTGTAGAAACCTGTCGCGTCCGTGCCATCGTTCGGCCGGCCGGTTTGCGACAAGACCTGACGAACCTCCGGATAAGCCGCCAGCTTCCGGCGCATCTGGTTGGCCAATGTAACGGATTCATCCAAAGATATACTTTGCGGTAAGGTCGCACGGATATAAATAGAGCCCTCGTTCAGTTGCGGGAGAAACTCGCTGCCCAACAAGGTGAAGCACCAGATACCTACGGCGGCTACCAACGTGGCGAACGTGATCGTTCGCTTCTTACGGGCGTGGCACCAGTCGAAAATACCGATCGACTTCCGATTGATCCACGCGAGGAACGGATTATGTTTCTCACGCACCTCTTTCTTTAATAGCATGGAAGATAGGACGGGTACCAATGTCAACGTAAAGATCAACGCTCCCAACAAGGCGAACCCCAAGGTATAAGCGAGCGGGCTGAACATCTTTCCTTCCACCTTCTGGAAAGAGAAGATCGGGACCAAGGCCGTGATGATAATCAGCTTAGAGAAGAAAACCGCTTTCGCACGGTCCTTCGCCGTATGACGGATAATACCCATCTTACTCATCAAATTGAAAGCGGGCATGCCTACTTCACGGGCTTTCCGGTCCAATGCCACGAAAAGCCCTTCCACCATCACGACGGCACCATCGATAATAATACCGAAGTCGATCGCTCCCATAGATAAGAGGTTGGCGCTCATCCCCATCGCCCGGAGACAAATAAAGGCGAAGAGGAGTGCCAACGGGATAATGATCGACACGATTACCGTCGTACGCCAGTCCGCCATGAAGATTAATACGATGAAAGTTACCAGCAGAATACCTTCCGCCAAATTATGTGTTACGGTCTTGACCGCCAGATCTACCAGATTCTCACGATCGTAGAACGATACGATTCGCACGTCTTCCGGCAAGGCGTTTTGTTGGATATCCTTGATCTTATCCTTCAAGGCGGCGATTACCTCGCCGGGGTTCTCCCCTTTTCGCATGACAACGATGCCTTGTACGACATCATCTTCCTCCATGCGGCCCACTTGCCCTAGGCGGGGAAGACTGGATTCGTGTACGGTAGCCAAGTGCTTGACAAGGATTGGCGTGCCATTGATATTCTTTACGACGATATTCTCGATCTCTTTTACATCGTTAATCAAGCCGATACCCCGCACGACATAGGCTTGCGAGCTTTTCGTGATCACGTCGCCGCCTACGTTGATATTACTTTTTGCGATAGCGTCATAAAGTTCCAAGGTCGTTACCCCGTAACTGATCAGTTGATTCGGGTTGACGCTAACCTCGAAAGTCTTTACTTCTCCTCCGAAGCTGACGATATCCGCTACACCGGGTACAGCCCGCAACTTCCGCTCGATCACCCAATCCTGCAAGGTCTTCAATTCCCGGACGGAACGCTTATCGCTACGTAATGTATAGCGGAAGATCTCGCCGGTCGGACCATATAAGGGCTGCACTTCCGGCGTGACCCCTTCCGGCAGGTCGGCGTCGTTCAAGAGATTATAAACTTGCTGGCGGGCGAAGAAATCATCCACCTTATCTTCGAACATCACGTTGATGACGGAAAGACCGAAAAGGGTCGTGCTCCGGATATCCGTCTTTTTCTGTACCGGGTTCATGGCGATCTCGATCGGGATCGTGATAAACTTCTCGATCTCCTCGGCGCTCCTGCCCGGCCATTGGGTGATAATCGTCACCTTCGTATTCGTCACATCCGGAAACGCGTCGATCGGCGTATGGATAAAGCTGGTGATACCGGCGATTACGGCGATCGTGGTACAGAAGAAGATAAAGAATTTGTTCCGGAGGGAGAACGTTATGATATTATCTATGAATGTGTGCATATCGTCTGGTTACTTTAATTCGTTATACACCAAAAGAGCGTTCCGATCTACGATCCGATCCCCATCCTTCAAGCCGGATCGCAGGTAACAGAACTTCTCGGTTTGCTTATACACCGAGATCTCACGCATTTGCAAATATCCCTCCTTCGAGACATAGACAACGTATTCTTTACCATCCTCGAAAATCACGGCATGGGCGTTTACGCAAGGCATACTTTCTCCTTTTACCGCGCTCTGTACATATACGTTCGTAAACATTCCGGGTTTAAGCATATACTTCTCGTTCCTTAATTTGACTCTTACGCTCATGGTCTTACTTTCTCGGTCTAGCATATGATAGACCTTATCGATCGTTCCCGTAAACTCCATATCCTTATAGGCCAAAGTGGTGATACGAACGGTAGCCCCCTCTTTTATCTTGCTGATATCTCCCTCATAGACATCGGCCATCACCCAGACATCGTCGAGACCGGAAATGGTAAACATCTCCTCCCCTTGATCAGAACGGATCTGCATATCCCGGTTTATATTCTTATCGATGATAAAGCCGGAGACCGGCGCTTTCACCACATAGGTAGATGGGTCTGTTATGTTATAAATGGAATACATTTCTTGAATACGTTTGGTCTCGGCATCGGCATCGGCTTGCTCTTGCTGGGCTTGCAGGAAGTCCCGGTCGGAAGCCATACCGCTCCGGGCCATATCTTGGGTAGCCTCCAAGTTACGGTTAGCGATAGCCAGTTGATGCTCGGCCTCCTTTCGCTGCTTGTCGATATCAGCGATCTCGCCGCTCCGGATCACTGCTAGGACATCTCCTTTCCCTACGTAATCGCCAACTTCCGCATGAACGGAGGTGACATTTCCACCAAACATCGGATACACATGGGCCACTCGCTCCGGATTGAAACTGACACGGCCATTGAGCAACAACTCGTTGGTTAATGGTGTGTCACGAACCGTATCCAGTGTTATAATCTCCTGTAAACTGTCATTTAATAGTAAAGGTTCCCGGGTATCGACCGAGGTGGTCGCCTGTTTCCCGCAGGAACATACCAAGGGTACTAAAAGGATGCATGTGATTAGATGCTTATTCATATCATTTGATTTGCTTTTAATAGTTGAATACATGGCTACCCGTTACGGTATTTACCTCCTCCAAGGCCAGTAACACTTCTTTTTGAGTTTGGTAAAGTCGCAAGCAGGTTGTTTTGTAGGTCTCATAATAATCGATAAACTCAAGGAGACTGATATTCCGTTTTTGGAAATTCAAGTTCACGCCTTCGATAATCAAGGCGAAATCCTTCTCCAATCCATAGTTTGAGGAACGATAAAGCTGAATCGCCTTTTCCAATCGGGCATAGCTGGTGAATAACTCATTCTCGGCCTGGCGGCGTGCGTATTCTTCCTTATGGGCCTTTTGAGCGACAGATATTTTCGCCGCCCGGATATTCCCTTGATTCCGGTTAAATATAGGGAGAGAGACGCTCAAGCCGATCGCCCAATAATCATTGATAAAGTTACCCGCCTTATCATACGTACCCTTTACGCTCACTTCCGGGAAAGCGAGGGAACGTTGTAATCTCACGTCCGCCTCCGAAGCCTTGACGCTTGCTTGCGCCAACTTAAGATCCGGACGTTCGTATAATAAAGAGGTCAATTCAGAGAAAGGAACGGAGTCCATATCGATCTGGTTCAACACAGACTCATCGAATATCGGCTCGAAGGTATCATTGCCGGATATTCCTAGTAAAAGCCGCATGTCTCCTTGAAGGGAGATAACTTGGTTGGCGATATCATTCCGCTCTTGCCGTAAAGAGAGTAATAGGGCCTCGATACGGGACTTCTCTAATAAAGAAACATTCCCTTTCTCATTCTGCTCCTTGAGAACCACCAACAGATGAGCCAATGAATCAATCTCACGATCGTAAATAGATTGGGATTTCTGGGTGAAATAAAGCGCTATGAATTTCTCCTTCAACTCGCTCCGGAGGGTTCTCAATACCTCTTCGAATTGGTAAAGGGCCATTTCCTTATTGATTTTCTCCAAACGGACACGTTTGTTTCGCTGACCGGCAATATAGATCAACTGTTCCACCTCTACGATCGTTTCCCCTTGTTTCCCGAAATCAAAGTAACGTCCGTTCAACCGGTTATAAACATTTTGCTCCAAAGAGACCACGGGATTCTCGAAAAGTTTGGCCTGTACTACTTGGGCCTCGGCTATATCGATATTATACCGTTCGGCTATCACTTCCAGATTGTGTTCAGAGAAACGTTGCTCGGACTCTTTCAAGGAGAGGGAGACAACAGAGGCTTTCGCCCCAGAGAAAAGAAGAGATAAAAAAAGTAAAAGAGTGACTCGTCTGTCCATTTGCGTTAAATTTTACGCAAAGGTAGAAGTCACTCTTTTATCGCTTATGAATATTTAGTTAGAATACTCTTAGGCCAAATTAGAAATTTATTAGAGAGATTTAAAGTATAATATCGTTTTCTTTAATCCTTCCTCCAAACAAACCGTAGGTTCCCACCCATCTAATTTCTCTTTGGCCAACGTAATATCGGGCTTACGTTGCTTGGGATCGTCTCCCGGCAACGGGCGGTATACGATCTTAGAGGAGGAGTTTGTCAAACGGATCACGATCTTGGCCAACTCGTTCATCGAGAACTCTCCCTGATTTCCGATATTTACCGGGCCGGTAAAATCATCCGAGGTATTCATCATGCGAATCATCCCCTCGATCAAATCGTCTACATATTGGAAACTACGAGTTTGGTTTCCATCCCCATAAATCGTAATGTCCTTATTTTGTAATGCCTGTATAATGAAATTAGAGACGACACGGCCATCGTTCGTACTCATATTAGGCCCATACGTATTAAAGATGCGGATGATTTTAACGCGAACCTTGTTTTGGCGATGGTAATCCATAAATAAGGTCTCGGCGCAACGCTTGCCCTCGTCATAACAAGAGCGAGGCCCTATCGGGTTGACATTTCCCCAATAGCTTTCCGGCTGCGGGTGTATCATGGGATCTCCATACACCTCACTGGTAGATGCTTGTAATATCTTAGCGTTCACCCGTTTTGCCAGACCTAACATATTGACCGCTCCTAACACGGATGTCTTGATCGTCTGTATCGGATCTATTTGATAATAAACTGGAGATGCGGGACATGCCAAATTATAAATCTCATCGACCTCGGCTTGGAACGGTATAGAAACATCATGCCTGATCAACTCGAAATGTGGATTTTTCAGCAGAGGAATCACATTCTCCTTACTTCCCGTAAAATAGTTATCCAGACAAATTACTTCATTTCCTTCTTCTAAAAGACGGGCACATAAATGAGAACCGATAAAGCCGGCGCCCCCGGTGATAAGTATTTGCTTCATTATATTAAATTTATTTCGTGAATTTCACCCTATAAGGTGGATCCGGACGTAAATAATC
>OHHM01000447.1_pt1 | contig 16484 bp, 16 predicted proteins | sample 1568091 | NCBI WGS metagenome assembly OHHM01 (sample SAMEA3879525, study PRJEB24766) | human gut metagenome | biome: human-associated habitat; feature: feces | place: USA | collected 1985/1987 | reverse complement strand
GCCTCTCCCTTTCGGGAGAGGTGGCACGGCGGAGCCGTGCCGGAGAGGGTGACCCCCCAACAGCAAAAAAGCCAGCTTGTCCCCTCCCCTTTTACAGGGCAGACAAGCTGGCTTTCGTATTTTTATTCAGGGGCAGAGCTTACAGCTCGATCTTGCCAAAGCCCAGACCCTCAAAGTCGTCCACACGCTCGGTGCGCTTGGGTGCTACCGGCTCGGCGCTGGCGGCGTCCCGGGGGGCGTAGGTACGCTCCGGCACGCTGGAGGGACGAGGACCACGGCTGGGGCGGGAGCCGCGGTAACCGCCGCCGGAGCGGCGCTGGCCGTCGTTCTCGTACCGGCGGGAGTTTCCATTGCCACGGCGCTGGCCGCCGCCAGAACGGCGGGGACGGCGCTCTGCGCTGTCGTTCTGGGCAGCGGGGTCGGTGGAGTAGATCACCACACGGCGATCCCGGCCCTCGCCCTTGCTCTCACTGCGCACACCCTCCATGCTGCTGATGGCAGAATGGATGATCCGGCGCTCGTAGGGGTTCATGGGCTCCATTGCAAAGCTGCGGCCGGTGCGGCGCACCTTGGCGCCGATGCGCTGTGCCAGGGCGGTCAGGTCGCTTTCCCGCTTGCCGCGGTAGCCAGCCACATCCAGGCCCAGCTTGATATAATCGCCCTCCAGGCGGTTTGCCACCAGGCTGGCCAGGTAGGACAGGCTCTCCATGGTCTCGCCGCGGCGGCCGATCAGGGCGCCCAGCTTCTCACCATCCAGACAAATGATGGTGGCCTCCCCCTTCTGCACGGCGCTGAACTGCACGTCCTGCACGCCCATCTTCTCAATGACCTCTTTCAGATAGGCCACTGCAGCGGCCACCTTGGGGTTTGAGTCGATCTCGATGGGCTGTTCCTCCAGCTCCGCTTCCGGCTGGACTGCGGCCAGCTGCTCCGGCTCTTCCGGCTGTGCCTGGACTTCCGGCTCGGGCTGCTCCGGCTGCCGCTCCACAGCGGCGACCGGCTCCTGGGGCAGCTGCTCTGCCTCCGGCTGGACGGGGGCGGCAGCAGGCTGCACCTCCACCTCCGGTACGGGTGCCAGGTCCGGCTCTTCCACCGACACCCGCACCTTTGCGGGGATCAGCTTCAAGCCCAGAAAACCAGTTTTCTGGGGCATTTCCAGCACTTCAAAGCTCACATTCAGCGCATCGGCCTCCACACCCAGCTGGGCACAGGCTTTTGCACGAGCTTCCTCCACCGTTTTGCCGGTGGCTTCCAGGGTACGGATCATAGGGCTTAGTCCTCCTTTTTCTGTTCCAGCTCGGACAGCGGAACGGTGCGCTCGTCCTTGTACCGCTCAGCATCCAGCTGGCGGGCATACTCCAGACGGCGCTTGTTCATCTCGCTGGCAGAGATCTGTTTTTCCTCAACTTTGCCGGTCTTTTCGTCCTTGACCTGGATCGTGGTGCTCTTGACGCCGCGGCGCTCTTCCTTGCGGCGGGCAGCGATCTCGGCAGCCACCTGGGCCTTCATCTTATCAGGGTCATAGATCTTGCGCATCACCAGGCTCTGCACGGTCATGATGATGTTGGAGATCACGTAGTACAGGGAGAATGCGCAGGGCACGGTAAAGCAGAAGAACAGGTAGGTCAGGGGCATGATGTACATCATGATCTTCATGCTGCCCTGCATCTCCTGGCCGGAGGCCTTCATGCTGATGTGGGTGGAGATGAACATGGTAACGATCGCCAGGATGGGGAAGATCAGCAGGGGCAGGTTCTCTGCCTGGAAGCTCCACTGGGGCACCTGGGTCAGGTCGATGCCGAAGAAGTCCATGTGCTGGCCGAACTCAGCGATCTTGGCCAGCTGCTCTGCGGAGAATGCAGCAGAAACCGTGGACTCGCCTGCCAGCACCTGGGCGATGATGTTGGTGTCCCGGGTGACCATGGTAAAGCTGATGCCCAGGTTCGTCAGAGCGGCGCCGGCAGTCTCCAGCGCCTCGGCGCTGATCTGGAAGATGCGCTGCAGCGGGTGGTACACCACCTCGATAACGCCGAACATCACCAGGATGTTGACCAGCATGGGCATACAGCCGGAAGTGGGGCTGTAGCCGTAATCCCGCTGGAGCTTGAGCAGCTCTTCCTGCTGTTTTTCCGGCTTATCCTTGTACTTTTTCTGGATGTCCATGATCATGGGCTGGAAAGCGGACATCTTGGCCATGCTCTTCTGCTGGTTCAGCTGCAGGGGGATCTTGATGAGGTTGATCAGCAGCGTGAACAGAATGATGTCCCAGCCGTAGTTCGGGATCAGGTTGTAGATCCACTCCATGACGTAGCCCAAAGGCCAACCGAGGATGTATAAAGGGTTCATAGCTTCGTCCATTCTGCCCCGCCTGTGGCGCAGGGCTTTTGTATTTTTTATCGTAGGACGTGCGGCCCACAGTGCCGCGCGTCATGAGAGGCTGTGTTGGTCCCCGGTCTGCCGGGGCGTTATTTTCCACCTTTTGCCCTGTGCCTTGTGGAAAACAGCCGGGACGGAGAGAGGCTTCTCTCCGGGCTGCGCCAGGCGCCAGGCGGGGGCACGGGGTCGTAGCCCCAGCGCCCCAGGGGGTTGCACCGGCCGACCCGCCAGATGGTCAGCAAAAGGCCCTTGATGCAGCCATGGGTCTGGATGGCCTGGATGCCGTAGCTGCTGCAGGTGGGCGAGAAGCGGCATTTGCGGCTGCCCAGCGCCGGGCTGATATACCGCTGATACAGTCGGATCAGCTGGCACAGCCCCTGCTGTGCGGCCTGCCGCAGGCGGGTGCGCTTCATTTCCGGTGCTTGGCCGGGGGGACCGTAGCCGGAGGCTTTGCGCCCGGGGCAAGGGCCTTGTCCGGCAGGCCCGCCTGGGCAAACAGCCGGGCCACTACCCCGCTGAGCTGCCAGCTCTTCATCCGCGGGGTGGAGCTGCGGGCTACAAATACCAGATCGTACCCGCCGATGTTGTAATCCAGATGTTCATCAATGGCCGCTTTCATCACGCGGCGGGCGCGGTTGCGCTGTACGGCATGGCCCACCTTTTTGGTGGCGGTCAGCCCCACCCGGGTGCGGCGGCCCTTGGTCTTGAACACGTACAGGACCAGCGCAGGGTGTACATAGGATCGGCCGCGGGCATACACCCGGCCAAACTCACTGTTGCGTCGGAGCGGACGGTATCGCATCCCTTCGGCGCCTCCTTTCCCATAGCCTTTGGCGGGGCTTTGCCCCAAAAGGGCAGAACTGTCCCCTTTTCACCAATGCTCTTTCCAGTATATCAAAAATCAGCGTACTTTGAAAGTGCGTTCCGGCGTTTTTTTCGCCAATTCTTTTGAAGAAATTTCGGTCAATCTGCTCAAATGACAGCCGCGCACAGAATACATCTTTCCCACTTTTGCGGCAGACCTCTGCAAAAAGCGGCAGCATCTCCCCTGCCCGCCCCGCAGCCGCCCTGCGCCGTGCAATAAAATAAGACCGCCAAGCTCAATGTCGGCGGTCTTTTTGCGCATCATTTCCTGCGCTGCGCCCTGCGCCCAAAGCTGGTGCAGGATCAGACAGTCAGGCTCTTGCGGCCCTTTGCACGGCGGGCAGCGATGACCTTGCGGCCGTTCTTGGTGCTCATGCGGGTCAGGAAGCCGTGGACCTGCTTGCGCTGACGCTTCTTGGGCTGAAAGGTTCTCTTCATAGTGGTATCCTCCGTAAAAACTCGTCCCCTGTATGGGGTCTGCTTCTTTGAGTCCCAGATGGGGACAGGCTTGCAATTCAACAGTATATCGCATCAAATCCCATTCTGTCAAGCTCTTTTTTGCCTTTTGGTCAACTTTTGCCCAAACTTTTATGTGAAAAGGTTTTCCACTTTTTCACCCATTCCCGGTGGAAAACTGTTTTAACCCCACATCTTGTGCCCATACTTTGCCCAGAACACAAGAGCGATGCAGCGGCTAAATTTATGTATATTAAATTACTTTATAGTAATATAGACGCACAGCGGTTTTTGTGGTATACTTACGGAGTATCAGCATGATTGTTGAAAACTTCGACCGATCTAATGGAGTGGATGTTTTATGGATTCTTTCAAGGACGTTTTAGAGGCTGCCCAGAGCTACTGCAAAGCGCAGATGGCCGAGCCGACGTATAACCTGTACATCGACGGGCTCGAGCCGATCAGCTTTGAGGATTCGAGCCACATCACCCTGTCGGTGCGCAACGACTTTATCTGCAAGATCGTTACCGACCGCTACCTGGGCCTGCTGAAGGAGGCATTCAAGGCCGTATTGGGCTTTGACGTGGATATTACCCTGGTGGTGCCCAGCACCCCGCCCCACGAGGTGCTGCTGTCCCAGCAGTACGAGGCCAACCCCTCCTCCCCCCAGGGCAATTACGAGTTCACTTTCGAAAACTTCATCAAAGGTCCGTCCAACCAGTTTGCCTTTGCGGCAGCCCAGGCTGTGGCGGCCAACCCTTCCGGAGCCTATAACCCCCTGTTTATCTACGGCGGGTCCGGCCTGGGCAAGACCCACTTGCTGACCGCGATCCAGACCGAGATCAAGCGCACCCATCCGGACTTTGTCATCATGTACGTCACCTGCGAGCAGTTCACCAACGAGCTGATCGCCGCCATCCGGGCGGGCAGCACCGAGGACTTCCGCATGAAATACCGGGCCGCCGACCTGCTGCTGGTGGACGATATCCAGTTCATCGCCGGCAAGGAGTCCACCCAGGAGGAGTTCTTCCACACCTTCAACTCCCTGCACGACGTACACAAGCAGATCGTCATCGCCTCCGACCGCCCGGCCAAGGAGATCAAGAGCCTGGAAGAGCGTCTGCGCACCCGCTTCGAGTGGGGCCTGACCGCCGACGTGCAGCCGCCGGACTTTGAGACCCGGGTGGCCATCGTCAAGCGCAAGGCAGAGCTTCTGCATCTGGACCTGCCGGAGGATGTGGCAGAGTTCATTGCCAACCACCTGAAAAACAACATCCGCCAGCTGGAGGGCGCCGTCAAAAAGCTGAACGCCTATTATATGCTGGAGGGCATCCAGCCGGTGATCAGCGTGGCCCAGAACGCCATCAAGGACATCCTGAACGAGACCCAGCCGGTGCCTGTGACCATCGAGAAGATCGTGGGCGAAGTCTCCCGCACCTTCAACGTCTCCCCGGCCGATATCCGGGGCACCAAGCGCAACGCCGGCGTAGCCGCTGCCCGTCGGGTGGCCATCTACATCCTGCGGGAGGTCACCGGCATGAGCATGGAGGAGATCGGACGGGAATTCTCCGGACGGGACCACTCCACCATCGTTTACTCCCTCAAGACCATTGAGCGGGACATGAAAAACGACCAGCACCTGCGGGAGACGGTCAGCGACATCATCAAGAATGTCCGGGCCTGATGCGCCTTTTCACGCCCTGATTTTCCACCCCAGGCCCAAAATATGGGGAGAAAAAGGCCGCAAACCCCGATTTTTGTCCAAGATATTGTGGTGAAAAGCAGAAGCTTTCCACTCTTTCCACCAAGTTTTCAACATTCAACTTCTGTTTTGCACATGCCGCGTGGAAAAAAAGCGCACACACCCCCTTTCCACAACTCTTCCACAGCGCCATCCCCAAAACAGAGACCCCAAAAAATCCGCATGGCGGCTAAGCGAAGGCGAGTTTTCAACACCCTCCCCAGCCCCTACTACTGTTACTACAACAAGTACAATAAGACACAGGGCAAAAAGCCCTGCATCCAGCAGCAAACGATGCGGACTCTTTGGGGAAAAAGAATTAAGCAGCCTTCCGGCAGCGGACTGCGGACCGAAAGCGGCCAAAGATCCGGCAGAAAAGAGCGAAAAGTTGACCCGCCTCCGTGTGTACGGTTTTGCCAGTTGCGCCGAGAAAACAGCGGGCGCAGCCCGGACAAAAGCCCCCTCCCCCGGCCGCGCGAGACCCGGAGCGGCCCTTCCCTGCTGCGGTCCGGCAGCAAAGCCTCCCGCCGAGTGCTGTCAGCGGCCGTCCCGTGGCCCATCCCGAGCCGCCCAGGAGCGCAGAAACCGTTCTGGATGATCCATAAAAATTGGAAATCGTCCGGCGGCGGCTGGAAAAAGCGGCCGGCAAAAATGGAAATTTGGCCGGGGCTTTCTGCCAATTTCCAGCCCGGCAGCAGACACCGGAAACACCCCCCGGAGCTGCCCGCAGAACGGGAAAAAGGCCCTTCTGCTGTGTGTATAAATATTCAAAATATTGTGAATACAGGTGCGGGGCGCCGCAGGCCGTCCGGCGGAAGCCCCTGCGAAAAAAGGAACAAACTCTCGATAAAAAGGAGATAGACCACTTTGAATATCATTTGTGATAAGACTCTGCTGTCTGCCGCCATCGACGGTGTGTCCAAGGCGGTGACCCTGCGCTCTACCATTCCGGTGCTGGAGGGCATCCTGCTGAAGGCCGAGGGCTTCCAGCTGACCTTGACCGGCTATGACCTGGAAATGGGCATCGTTACCACCATCGAAGCCAATGTAAAGGAACCGGGCGAGATCGTGCTGAACGCCAAGCTGCTGAGCAGCATGGTGAGCCGGATGCCGGCGGGCCAGATCTCCATCGTGTCCACCGACAGCGGCAAGACCAAGATCGAGAGCGGCGTGGCGCAGTTCGAGATCCAGTCCCTGCCGGCGGCGGATTTCCCGGATCTGCCCAACACCGGCGCAGACGAGACCCTGACCTTGCCGACCGGGGTGTTCCGGGATATGATCGACCGCACCCTGTATGCAGTGAGCCAGGACGAGAAAAAGCCCGCTCACACCGGTGAGCTGTTTGAGATCGAGCCGGACAAACTGACCCTCGTGGCCCTGGACGGCTACCGGCTGGCCATCGTGGAGCGGCCGGTGCAGGCGGTGAAGGATATCCGCATCATCGTGCCCAGCAAGACCATGACCGAGGTGAGCCACCTGCTGCCCAACGACGATCAGGAGCTGGTGCACATCTGCGCCAACCGCCGGTATGTGGTGTTCATGACCGGCGGATACACCATCATGAGCCGCCTGATCGAGGGCGAGTTTTTGAACTACCGCAACGTGATCCCGGAGGGCAGCCGCACCCGGGTGACCCTGGATGTCAAGGAGTTTGTGGAGACCATCGAGCGCGCCTCCCTCATCATCACCGAGCGGCTGAAAAACCCGCTGCGGATCAGCTTTTCCGGCGGCCGAGTGGTGGTGCGCTGCCAGACCAACCTTGGCCGGGTGGTGGACGAGTTCGGCGCCCAGTGCGAGGGCGAGGAAGTGGAGATCGGCTTTAATAACCGGTATCTGCTGGATGCGCTGCGCAACGCCCGCACCGACCAGGTGCGCATGGAGCTGAGCGGTCCTTTGAGCCCGGTCAAGGTGCTGCCCGCAGAGGGACAGGACTTTTTGTACCTGGTGCTGCCGGTGCGGTTCAAGAACGATTAAGGGGGAACTTTGATGCAGAAGATTTTGATCCATACGCCCTTTATCAAGCTGGATGCCCTGCTGAAATACGCCGGGCTGTGTGAGACCGGGGGCGAAGCCAAGGAGCGTGTGCAGGCCGGGGATGTGCTGGTAAACGGCCAGGTCTGCCAGATGCGGGGCAAAAAATGCCTGCCCGGGGATGTGATCACCCTGGACGGCCAGTCGGTCGAGATCGGCCAGGGCCGCTGATCCATGCGTCTGGAGTGGCTGGAGGTAGAAAACTACCGCAACATTGCCCACGCCCAGCTGGACCCTGGCGATGAGCTGACCGTCCTGTGCGGTGACAACGGCCAGGGCAAGACCAACCTTCTGGAAGCCATCTGGCTGCTGACCGGGGGCAAGAGCTTCCGGGGCGGCAAGGACGCAGAGCTGGTGCGCCGGGGGCAGCCCTTTGCGGTGCTCTCGGCCCGGACCCGGGCGGAGGATGCCCAGGAGGACAAACAGGTCCGGCTGACGGTGGGTCTGCCGGGCACCCAGCGGCCGGGGCGGTATGCCTCGCTGGGGGCATCTGCGCCCAGACGGGCGGCGGCGCTGGCCGGCAGCTTTCCGGCTGTGGTGTTCGACCCCGGACATCTGAGCCTGGTAAAAGGCGCACCGGAAGGGCGCAGACGCTTTTTGGATGGGGCGCTGTGCCAGATGTACCCCGGGTATCTGGCGGTATACCGGCGGTATGTCCGGACGCTGCAGCAGAAAAATGCGCTGCTGCGCCGCACCGCGCCCCCCCGGCCCTATGCCGAGACGGCGGCGCTTTTGGAGGTGCTGAACCGGGAGCTGGCGGCCCAGGGCGAGCTGGTGCAGCAGCGCAGGCGGGCCTACCTGGAACTGCTGGGGCCGCTGGCCTGCGGCTACTATGCTGAGCTGAGCCGCGGGGCTGAAAAACTGGAGATCCACTATGCCGCCCGGTTTGAACCCGGCGCATTGGGGGCGCTTTTGCAGGCCCGCCAGCAGGAAGAGCTGCGGGCCGGGCAGAGCCTGTACGGCCCCCACCGGGAGGATCTGGAGCTGCTTTTGGATGGACAGAGCGCCCGGGTCTACGCCAGCCAGGGCCAGCAGCGCAGCGTGGCTTTGAGCCTGAAATTGGCCGAGGCAGCCGCTGCCGCCCAGATCACGGGGGAACAGCCGGTGATGCTGCTGGACGATGTGCTCAGCGAGCTGGACGACCACCGGCAGCAGTATCTGCTGACCCGGATGCGGGAGAAACAGACCTTTGTGACCAGCTGCGACGGCTCCAGCTTCCAGAAAGCCAAGGGCCGGGTGTACCGGGTCCGGGGCGGTGTGCTGGAGGCGCTGTAAGGCAGCGTCTGCGCCAAGGAGGGAGAACGGTGTATCTGTATCTGGGCCGGGGCTATGTGCTCCATGAGCGGGACCTGATCGGCATCTTCAACCTGGAGACCACCACCATCTCCCCCCGGGGACGGGAGTTTTTGGACTATGCCCAAAAAAACGGCGCAGTGGTGAGCCTGTCGGACGAGCTGCCCCAAAGCTATGTGCTGGCGGACAGCCCGGTGGATACGGTGTACCTGTCCGAGCTGTCCCCTGCGGCGCTGCGCAAGCGGGCGCAGAAAAAAGCATGGGAGGAGTGAACACACCCTCCCTCTGCCGAAAAAATATACACAGAAACGCCAAAACAGCGGAAAAAGGATGCACTGGTATCCGATATGCCGCTTTGCTATAATCAGAGACGAAAACCGAACAAGCAAAAGGGAGAATGGATATGGCAGAAGAGATCATTACTGCGACCAATGCCGATACCGCTACCGACCACGAGTACAACGCCAGCGAGATCCAGGTGCTGAAAGGCCTGGAGGCGGTGCGCAAGCGGCCGGGTATGTATATCGGCTCCACCGGCGAGCGGGGCCTGCACCATCTGGTGTACGAGATCGTGGACAACGCCATCGACGAGGCGCTGGCCGGTTACTGTGACCATATTGAGGTCAAGATCCTGGAAGGCGATCTGATCCAGGTGACCGACAACGGCCGTGGCATCCCGGTGGATATCCAGGCTGACACCGGCCTGCCGGCAGTGACGGTGGTGTACACCATCCTGCACGCAGGCGGCAAGTTTGGCGGCGAGAACTCCGGCTACAAGGTGGCCGGCGGCCTGCACGGCGTGGGCGCTTCGGTGGTGAACGCCTGCTCGGAGTGGCTCACCGTCCAGGTGCGCCGGGACGGCCACGAGTACCAGCAGACCTTCCGCCGCGGCGAGCCGGACGGCCCGCTGCAGATCATCCGGGATGTGGCGGAAGGCGATACCGGCACCCGGGTCACCTTCAAGCCGGACCCGGAGATGTTCAAGGAGACCACCCATTTCGACTTTGACACCCTGGAAAAGCGCCTGCGGGAAGAGAGCTTTCTGAATGCGGGCCTGCGCATCACCCTGCGGGATGAGCGGGAGCTGTATGCCCCCATGCTGGAGGACGGCCAGCAGGCCGAGCCGGATTACCGCACCGAGACCATGTGCTACGAGGGCGGCATCCGCAGCTTTGTCTCCTACCTGGGCGAAAAGCGCAAGCTGGACGTGCTGCACCCCAATGTGATCTACCTGCAGGGCCAGACCGAGCGCGGCGTAGCAGAGGTGGCGCTGCAGTATACCTCCAGCTACAACGAGCTGCTGCTGAGCTTTGCCAACAACGTCAATACCCCGGACGGCGGCACCCACGAGGAGGGCTTCAAGACCAGCCTGACCCGTGTATTCAACGATTACGGCCGCAGCCACGGCCTGCTGAAGGAAAAGGACGAGAACCTCTCCGGCTCGGACGTGCGGGAGGGCCTGATCTGCGTCATCTCGGTCAAGCTGCAGGAGGCAGAGTTTGAGGGCCAGACCAAGGCAAAGCTGGGCAATACCGAGGTGCGCACCCTGGTCTCCGGCATGGTGTACGAGAAGCTGACCGAGTTCTTTGAGGAGAACCCGGCGGTGGCCAAGGCAATCTTTGAAAAGGCCACCCAGGCCGCCCGTGCCCGTGCCGCCGCCAAAAAAGCCCGGGAACTGGTGCGCCGCAAGAGCGTGCTGGAAAACAGCCGGATGCCGGGCAAGCTGGCAGACTGCCGGGAGAACGACCCCTCCCGCACCGAGATCTTCATCGTCGAGGGCGACTCTGCAGGCGGCTCGGCCAAGATGGGCCGGGACTCGGCTATCCAGGCCATCCTGCCTTTGTGGGGCAAGATGCTGAACGTGGAAAAAGCCCGGGCAGACCGCATCTACGGCAACGACAAGCTGATGCCGGTGGTGCTGGCTTTGGGCTGCGGCATCGGCGAGGAGTTTGATATCTCCAAGCTGCGGTACGACAAGGTGTTCATCATGGCGGATGCGGACGTGGACGGCTCCCACATCTGCACCCTGATGCTGACCTTCTTCTTCCGGTATATGCGGCCGCTGATCGAGCAGGGCCATGTGTATGTGGCCCAGCCGCCGCTGTTCAAGCTGCAGAAGGGCCAGACCGTGAAATATGCCTATAACGAGGCGGAGATGGCGGTGCTGTCCCAGGAGATGCCGGGGGCAAAGATCAGCCGCTATAAGGGCCTGGGCGAGATGAACCCCGATCAGCTGTGGGAGACCACCATGAACCCGGACAACCGGGTCATCGTGCAGATCACCATCGACGACGCAGAAAAGGCGGACGAAGCCTTTACCATCCTGATGGGCGACCAGGTGGAGCCCCGCCGCCGCTTTATTGAGGAGAACGCCCAGTACGCAAAGCTGGATGTGTGATGGGGAGCGCTGCTTCCCGCCCCAAACGACCAACCGTGACCCAGGCGTTAGCCTCAACAGATAAACGGAGGAACAAATGGAAGAAGATTATGTGATGATACCGGGCAGCGGTACCAAAAAGATCATCCGGGACGTCAAAAAGGAGATCGAGACCGCCTTTTTGGATTACTCCATGTCGGTGATCGTGGCCCGTGCGCTGCCGGATGTGCGGGACGGCCTGAAGCCGGTGCACCGCCGCATTTTGTACACCATGCATGAGCGCGGCAACGACCCCAGCCATGCATACCGCAAGTCCGCCGATACGGTGGGTGCGGTGCTGGGCTCCTACCACCCCCACGGCGACAGCTCGGTCTATGATGCCATGGTGCGTCTGGCCCAGGATTTCTCGCTGCGGTACCCGCTGGTGGACGGCCAGGGCAACTTTGGTTCGGTGGACGGCGACCCCCCTGCTGCCTACCGTTACACCGAGGCCCGCATGAGCAAGATGGCCGTGGAGATGCTGACCGACATCGACAAGGACACCATCAACTGGGACCCCAACTTTGACGAGACCAAAAAAGAGCCCAGCGTTCTGCCCAGCCGCTTCCCCAACCTGCTGGTGAACGGCAGCCAGGGCATTGCGGTGGGCATGGCCACCAACATCCCGCCCCACAACCTGGGCGAGGTGATCGACGGCTGTGTTGCTTACATCGAGGACCCGGACATCGACCTGCCGGGCCTGATGGAGCACATCAAGGGACCGGACTTCCCCACGGCGGGCATCATCATGGGCCGCAGCGGCATCCGCGCAGCCTACGCCACCGGCCGGGGCAAGATCACCCTGCGGGGCCGGGCCAGCATCGAGCAGACCAAGAACGGCCGCACCCAGATCATCATTACCGAGATCCCCTATATGGTCAACAAGGCCCGCCTGATCGAGAGCATGGCGGACCTGGTGAAGGATAAGCGGGTGGAAGGCATCACCGGCCTGAACGATGAGAGCAACCGCAAGGGGATGCGCATCGTGGTGGACCTGCGCAAGGACGCCAACGCACAGGTGATCCTGAACCAGCTGTACCAGTACACCCAGCTGCAGGATACGGTGGGCGTCATCATGCTGGCGCTGGACCACAAGATCCCCAAGATCCTGACCCTGAAACAGATGATCCAGAAGTATGTGGAGTTTCAGGATGAGGTGGTGCGCCGCCGTACACAGTACGACCTGAAAAAGGCCGAGGAGCGGGCCCACATCCTGGAGGGCCTGAAAAAAGCCACCGATATCGTGGATGATCTGATCGCGACCATCCGGGCCTGCAAGGGCGGCATGGCAGAGGCCAAGGCCGCTATCATTGAGCGGTTTGGCTTTGATGAGATCCAGGCAGACGCCATCGTCAAATTGCAGCTGGGCCGTCTGGCCGGACTGGAGATCCTGAAGATCGAGGAAGAGCTGGCCGGTCTGCAGGCCAAGATCCAGGAGTGGAAGGACATCCTGGCCGATGATGCCCGTGTGCTGGAGATCGTCAAGGCTGAGCTGCTGGAGATGAAGCAGCGCTTTGGCGACGAGCGCCGCACACAGATCGAGTCGGTGGATGGCGAGGTGGATATTGAGGACCTGATCGCCGAGGAGCAGTGCGTGTATACCCTGACCGAGGCCGGCTACATCAAGCGTCAGCTGATGGATACCTACCAGGCCCAGCGCCGGGGCGGACGGGGCATCTCCGGCATGACCCGCAAGGAAGAGGATATCGTGCAGGAGATGTTCGTGGGCTCCACCCATGATTATGTGCTGTTCGTTACCAGCCTGGGCCGTGTGTTCCGGCTCAAGGGCTACACCATCGCAGAGTCCAGCCGCACCAGCAAGGGCACCAACATCGTGAACCTGCTGCAGCTGGCAGAGGGCGAAAAGGTGACCAACATGATCTGCCGTCCCCGGGATGCAGAGCAGGGCTTTGTGACCATGGTGACCAAGCAGGGTCTGATCAAGCGCACCCCGCTGGAGCAGTACGCCAATATGCGCAAGACCGGTCTGATCGGCATTGTGCTGAACGAGGGCGACGCCCTGGCCTGGACCCGCCTGACCACCGGCGATGACACCCTGATCGTGGCCACCCGCAACGGCCAGGCGATCCGCTTCCACGAGGCAGAGGCACGGCCCATGGGCCGCACCAGCCACGGTGTCCGGGCCATCCGCCTGGAGGAGGGCGACGAAGTGGTAGGCGTGTGCATCTGCCGCGAGGGTGCTACCGTGCTGACCGTGACCGAAAACGGCAAGGGCCGCCGGTCGGAGACCGACACCTACCGCATCACCGCCCGCGGCGGCAAGGGCATCCGCAACTATGACTCCACCAAGGACAAGGTAGCTGCGGTGAAGATCGTGGACGAGACCGACGACATCCTGCTGGGCAGTCAGGAAGGCGTGATCATCCGGCTGCACGCGGCGGATATCACCTTGCAGAGCCGCTATGGCTCCGGTGTCCGGGTCATGCGCCTGGGCGAGGGCGATAAGGTGATGGTGCTGGCCCGCACCGAGCACGACGACGAGGCACAGGCCGAGACGGTGGAGCAGGATGCAGACGCCGCAGAGCCGACTGCGGAGGAGCTGGCTGCGATGGAGGCTGCGGACGAAGCCGCCGCTGCAGAACCCGCCGCCCCGGACGCAGAGGAATAAGAGCACAAACTCCAAGAGAAATAAACTGAGAAACCCCAGGGCCTTTGGGAAGGCCCTGGGGTTTCTTGCAGGGATGGACCCTCTCAGTCGCTTCGCGCCAGCTCCCCCGAAGGGGGGAGCCCTTGGCAAGGGCGTGAAGTTTCTGCTTTATACCTGTCAGCTGGTGAGGGCGATACCTTCCGCCTTCGCCAGAGCCTCTCCCTCTCGGGAGAGGTGGCACGGCCAAAGGCCGTGACGGAGAGGGTTTGCTTCCCGGACGAACCCTCTCAGTCGCCTTTGGCAAAGGCGGCAGACCCTGCACTTATAGCTCAACAGCATAAAATATAACCCGCAAACCTCCTCCCCCCGCCTTGCCCCCCTGCGTTCGGGTGTGTTATACTAGACCCCCGGCGCTGGGGCGCTGGTTTTACTGTTTGTACTGCAATGGGAATACACTGTTACGGGAGGGTGCTGCAATGGAGTGGGATCTGGTATTTTTTACGAACAGTCTGCTGCTGGGGGTGGGCCTGGCGATGGACGCATTCTCGGTGTCTATGGCCAACGGCCTGCGTCAGCCGGAGATGAGCCGGGGACGGATGGCGGGCATTGCCGGGATCTTTGCCGGGTTTCAGGCTGCTATGCCGCTGGCGGGGTGGGTCTGCGTCCACACCGTGCTGGAGGCATTCCAGGCGTTTGAGGGGGTCATCCCCTGGGTCGCATTGGTGCTGCTGGGGTACATTGGCGGTAAGATGCTGTGGGAGGGGCTGCGCGGCGGGGAGGAGACCGGCGCTGAGGCGTCGGCTTTGACCCTGGGCGCCGTCATGATGCAGGGCGTGGCTACCAGCATCGACGCACTGTCGGTGGGCTTTACCATTGCGGAGTACGGCCTGGCTATGGCGCTGGTGTGCGCTGCACTGATCGCAGCGGTGACCTTTGTGCTGTGCTATGCAGGCATCGGCATCGGCAAAAAATTCGGCACCAAGCTGGCGGGCAAGGCGTCTGTGCTGGGCGGCGTGATCCTCATCGCCATCGGGCTGGAGATCTTTGTGACCGGGGTGTTCTGAGCCAAAATAAAAAAAGATCCCCTCGCTGCCTTTTGGGAAAAACGGCGGCGGGGGGATCGGTATTTTGCGGAGAAATAAAAGGATAAACTCCAAGAGCAATTCCGGCGCAGATCACGGCTCGAAATAGTCGGCGTATTCCTCGATCAGGCGGCTGCCCAGGCGGCGGATGCCGCCGTAAAGGTGCCGCTCGATCAGCGGCTCAAAAGCGGCCAGGTCGCAGCGCTCAATGGCCTCGATCAGGCTCTTGTGGTCTGTGTTCACCTCTGCCAGCCCCCCGCTCTGGATGATGTCCAGCATACGGAAGCGGCTGTAATCTGCATGGGCGTTTTGCAGCGTGCTCCAAAGGTACAGCTTGTCCTGGGCGGCAAACCAGGTCTCGTGCAGCAGGCGGTCGGCCTCGTAGAGGCGGCGGTAATCCGGCTGTGCGGCACGGGCCAGGGCGTCGTAGGCATCGGCCCGGGCGCGGATCAGCGTCCGCTGTGCCGGGGTGCAGTGGGGAGAAAAGTCCCGCAGCACCCGGGCCTCCACAGCGGCCCGTTCATAGATCAATTCGTCCACGATGCGCCGGTTCAGCCGGGTGACGGTGGTACCTTTGTAAGGGACGATGCGCACCAGGCCGTTTTCCTGCAGGCGCTGCAGCACCACCCGGATCAGGGAGCGGGGCACCCCGAACCGGGTGCAGAGGGGGTTCTCCCCCAAGGCGCTGCCCGGGCGCAGGGTCAGGTCGATGATCTCCTGCTCCAGCACCGCATAGATGGCGGCTTCGGATTTATATTCTTGTTCCATATAAAACACCCCTTGTGTTTGGAAGGTGGGCCGCCTGGCCCTTTCAGCGCTCCCCTGCTGCCAACAGGCTCCAGGGCTCGCCGGAAGGCGGCGGCAGGGTGAACTGCATCTGCTGGCCAGTGACGGGGTGGGTGAAATGCAGTTCCATACATTGCAGGGCCAGGGCGCCCTTGCAGCGGCTGCCGTAGCGTCCGTCCCCCCACAGGGGGTGGCGGCGGGCGGCAAACTGCGCCCGGATCTGGTGGGTGCGGCCGGTGTGCAGGGTGACCTCCACCAGGGCAAGGCCGGTGCAGCGGGCGGCTGCCCGGTACTCCAGCTCTGCAGCCCGGACCCCCTTGCGGGGGCGCTGCACCGGATAGACCCGGCCGGTGCGGCTGTCCTTGAACAGCAGGTCCTGCCAGAGGCCGGCATCCTCCAGGGGGGCATTGTCCCCTGCGGCCACCACGGCCCGGTAGCGCTTTATAAAAGAGGGGCCGTCTGCCGGGCGTGCATCGGGCGAAGTGGCGTACCAGGGCGGCGGCCGCCGCAGGGGTGCGGGCGCAGACCATCAGGCCGGTGGTGGGGGTGTCCAGCCGGTGGACGATGCCCACATAGGCATCCTCCCCCCACAGCTGGCGCAGTGCCTGGGGCAGGCCCTGTTCACTGGACAGGCCGGCGGGTTTTGCCACAACCGCCAGCGCTGCGTCCTGATAGATGACTTCCAGGCTCACAGCTTGCCCTCCGCCAGCAGGGCTTTCAGTTTCAAAATACCGGCCACGGTCTTGCCGTCCCGGATCTCGCCGGACATCACCCGCTGGTAAGCTTGCTCCAGCGGCACACGGTCCGGGGTCAGGAATTCATCGGCATCCA
>OHHM01000445.1_pt1 | contig 16489 bp, 15 predicted proteins | sample 1568091 | NCBI WGS metagenome assembly OHHM01 (sample SAMEA3879525, study PRJEB24766) | human gut metagenome | biome: human-associated habitat; feature: feces | place: USA | collected 1985/1987 | reverse complement strand
TGCGGCCGGATCGTCAGTAAAAATGGAGCGGATTTTAGATGACCTATTAAAAAAAATACTATATTTGTCCCATTGGTCTGTTGTCACGAAGAAAATACCCGTTCGTGGCATTTTAATGTAAATTTCAAAATTATTGAACTATGAAAAAAATCTTTTGTCTGACGATTTTGGCTGTCCTGTGCACTTTCGGCGTTGCATCGGCACAGCAGTTTCCCAGTGTGCAGATCGAAACCCAGGATGGCAAGACGATCGACACCAAAACCCTGATCGACGGCAAGACCCCGGTCATCATCTCTTTCTGGTCCACCACCTGCAAGCCCTGCATCAAGGAGTTAGACGCCATCAGCGAGCAGATGATCGACTGGCTGGACGAAGCAGACTTCCGGGTTGTGGCTGTTTCTGTCGATGATTCCCGGTCTATTTCCCGAGCCAAGGCTCTGGCGGCCAGCCGCGGTTGGACTACCGATTTGATGGTGGCCTACGATAAGAACCAGGACTTCAAGCGTGCATTGAACGTGAATGTAACTCCCCACGTGTTCATCTTCGACAAGGACGGAAAGATGGTGTATTCGCACACGAGCTATCTGCCCGGCGGTGAGATGGAGCTGATTCAGAAGATCAAGACCCTGCAGTAGTCCTGTAATTCCAAATTGAGCGACGAATGAAGCGACTTTTACGAATCACGGTCCTGTTCTCCGTAACCTTGTTGTGAGGGGTATGCTGCAACTCCGGCGATGGACGCAGCAGAGAAAGAAACGGTTTCCGCAACTGTTGAAGCGGAGGCGGATAAGAAGGACCCGAAATCGGATAAAAAATCCGACGAGCCCAAACGCAAGCGGAATTTGGGTCATTTGAGCGGCAGTTTTGAAACCAATACGATCTACTATGTGGAGGACAGCAAGACCGGTGCGGTCGTTCCTCACAACAGTTACGGTTCGAACAACTTCCTGAAGCTCGACTACCAGTTGGGGCGTTTTTCGGCCGGCGTGCAGCTCGAGTATTATCCCCATCCGCTGGTCGGGACTCCGATGCAGGGTTATGAATATGTGATGGAAGGTTTCTCGATCAATAACCTGACTGAGAAGTATATCTCGTGGACGGACCGCAACTACTCGGTGACCGTCGGCGACTTTTACGAACAGTTCGGCAGCGGGTTGATCCTCCGTGCTTGGGAAGACCGGGCTTTGGGCTTCAACAATTCGCTGGGCGGTGCACGGGTCACGTTCAATATCAAGGACATCGTGGAAGGTAAGGTGCTGTATGCCTTCCCGCGTTTCAACCTGGGATACCTGTCGACCCAGATTGCCGGCGGCGACCTTTCATTCTCGCTTTCGAATGCCATCGGCTTGCTGGATCACCGGCTTTCGCTCGAGGGCAGCATCGTCAACCGGCATTTCAAGAACCTGCCTTCGTGGTACACCGAGTATCGGGACGATTATGATTTCGACCTTTCGAAGAACGTAATCAGTTATTCGGGGCGTGTCAATTACGAGTACAGGGGACTGTCGGCCAAATTCGAGTATGTAGGCAAAAGCAAGGATGTCTATCTGGACAATATGACCGGTGAAGAGGTGTTCAAGCGCGGTGACGCACAGTTGTTCGAAATCGGTTACACCGGCAGCAATTATGCTGTGATGGCGCAGTTCCGCCGCCTGAACTACATGCAGAGCCAGCTTTACCGGCCCGACGGCGGAAGCGGCAGTTTGGGCCTCCTGCCGGGCAATACGATCAATTACATTCCGGCCCTGAGTCCGCAACATACCTATATGCTGGCCGGATTGGATCCTAACAGTCCCCAGCAAAACGGAGAGATCGGCGGTCAGATCGACGCGTTTTACACGTTCAGGCGCGGTACGGCCATCGGTGGCAAGCGCGGATTGAAGATCCATGCGAATTATGCCCGCTATTATTCCATCAACGGGACGATGAGTAAACCCGGAACCAATTTCTACTACCGGGATTTCTCGTTCGACATCGATAAGAGTTGGAACAGCAAACTGCGCACGGTTCTTTTCGTGTCGTTGCAGAAGAATGCGATGCACGGTGGGGAAGACGTCATCCGCCAGAATGTTTTCGTTGCGGACGTGACCTATAAGTTTACGCCGAAATTCTCGTTGCGGGCCGAGCTTCAATATCTCTATGCGCCTCATGCGGAGGGTTCCAAAGAGGTGGATGGCGACTGGGTGGCCGGATTGCTGGAAGCCAGCTTCGCCCCCAAGTGGAGTATCTTCGTACAGGATATGTACAACCACGGCGGTTCGGAGATCAACTACTACTCGGCGGGCGCCAGCTTCACCCACTCGTTCATTCGCATCGCATTGAGTTACGGACGTAACCGTGCAGGGTATATCTGCTCGGGCGGTGTTTGCCGCGAGATGCCGGCTTATACGGGCGGTAATCTGGCGATGACGCTGACTTTCTGATCGTGAAGATTCTGATCGTCGAAAATTCCCGTATGTTTGAAAACCTAAGAAAGAGAAAAATCAACCAAAATTACTGAAATTATGAAAGGACGAATTAAATTTTTCAACTATTTCATCGCCTGCATTGCGACGCTCTCTCTGGCGACTTTCGCAGCGTGCAGCGACGATGATCCGGAGACTCCGTCCGGCAAATTGGTGCTGACGGCGAGCGCTTCTTCTTTTGTCGCCGGTGAAGGCAACGTGACTTTCATGGTGACGTATGACGGGGAGGATGTGACCTCGCAAGCAGCGATTACCAATGTGACGACCGGTGAACCGGTGGAAAACGCTGCGTGGACCACGACAGAGATCGGCGAGTACAAGTTCCAGGCTGTTTACGACAGCTATACTTCGGATCCCGTTACGGTAAGCGCCATAGACAAAAACAAAGACAAAGACAAAGAGTTCTATCGCTACGTACTGCTGCTCAAGTTTACGTATATGACGTGCGGGAATTGTGTTACGGCACAAGGATATTTCGATGCGCTGGATGAAGCGGACCGTGACCATTTTCTGGTCGTTGCCGCCCACCAGCCTGAGGGAATGCCAATGGATCCTTATTGGTGTTCGGAGGGGATTAGTTTGAAGAGTAAGATGAAAGTAGGTGTGTATCCTACTTGGTCTTATAATTTCGAGGATTTGGTTGTCGGTATCGGAGCGGGTGCCATTTCCAAAACTTCGATCCGGCAGCAGATCAGCCATGCGGAGAAAACCTATCCGGCCGTTTGCGGTGTGAAAGCGACCTCCACGCTCGAAGGTTCGACGGCTAAGATCGAGGCGACCGTTCAGTTCCAGCAGGCCGGTAATTACAAGATCGCTTGCGTGCTGGTTGAGAATAATATTGAAAACAAGGAGACGTACAATACTTTCGACCATGTTTTGCGTGCGGCCCAGACCGATATGGAGGGCGATGCCGTTACGCCGGCCGTAACTGCTCCGGAGGAGCGTACGTTCAACTTCGAGGCGACGATTGAGGAGGGCTGGAATGCCGAGAACTGTGCCTTCGTGGTTTATGTATTCAAAGAGGAGGCCAATGGCAAGTATATTGTCAATAACGGTGCTGAATGTGCTGTTGATGGTTCTGTGGATTACAGATATGAGTTGTAGGATATAATTTGTAAAAAAAATCCTTTGCTAGCAATAGTAAAGGATTTTTTTTATATCTTGCAATGTGTTAAAACTTTATTATTGCTAGAAGTTTTTTTGAAAATGTTGAATTGTAAGAGAGTATGTATCTTTCAATAGATAATGAGTAACTTATACATTTTTACTTTTGATTTTTTCATTCAATTTTAACCTTTAATCAATAATAACTATGAAATGGCATTTTAATTTTTTTAGATTTGCTGTCGTATGTGCGGTTTTTGTTGCCCTTGCCGGTTTTATGGCTTGTAGCGACGACGATTCCGAATCCGGCTCGGAACTTGTCTTGTCGGCGAGTACCTCTTCGTTAGCGGGGGGGGGGCAGCGTGACATTTACGGTGGCTTTTGAGGACAGGGATGTAACCGCCGAGGCCGTGATTAAGAATGTAACCTCTGGCTCTGAAGTTCAGAATGCCACTTGGACGACGAATGTGGCAGGTACCTATGAGTTCCAGGCCGCATACGATGGCATGTTGTCGAACGTCGTTTCGGTGAAGGTAGAATCTGACTCGGAATCCGATGCTTTTTACCGACATGTGTTGTTGACGAAGTTCACGGCGACATGGTGCGGGCCTTGTGCGCAGGCGCAACGGTATTTCGAGCAATTGAAACCGGAAGAATCCGAACGTTTCCTGGTTGTCGCCGCACACCAAGGGGACCGATTGACTGTCCCGGTAGGGAGCGCACTCGGTGCGAAGTTGGGGTATCAGTATGTGCCGACTTGGAATTATGATTTTAGAACAGTCTTTGAAAGTGTAGGTACGGGAGGTATTACGGCGACGTCGATCCGTAACCAGATCAAGAGTGCTATGGAGGAGTATCCGGCCGTTTGCGGTGTGAAGGCCGAGTCGGAACTTGACGGGCAGACAGCAAAGATTCGGGCGACGGTAAGGTTCCAACAGGCCGGTAATTATAAGATCGCCTGTGTGCTTACCGAAAATGATATTCAGAAAACTAACAATGAAACGCTACCCGTTTTCAACCATGTTCTGCGGGCGGCACTTACGAATATGGAAGGTGATCCGATCGCTCCTGCCGTTGCGGAAGCCGGTGAGCGCAGTTTCGATTTCGAGGTCTCCCTGAATAACGGCTGGGATTCTCAGAATTGCGAATTTGTTATCTACGTGTTCAAGGAAGAGGAGGACGCTGCCTTTGTCGTCAATAACGGGGCCGTATGTCCCGTCGGCGGGAAAGTCGATTATAAATATGAGTCCGTCAAATAGTTGCGGTTGTATATAGAGAAAACAGAAAAGCCGGGATATTCTCGGCTTTTCTGTTGCGGATGCTCTTTCGCATTCCGGATACATGTAAAAAATCCTCGACCGTGTGGCCGAGGATATAATCGCTGCTTTAGTGTAAGCGGTGTTATTTGAGGTCCTTGGCTTTGAGGCGGACGATTTTTCCATCCCGGACAACGACCAATTCGCCATCTTCTTTTTTGACTTTTTCAATCAAACGCTTACGGGCAAGCAAAATTCCGGCGTTGATTTTCTCCTGCATCTGCTTGATCTCAATTTCGCTCATAATCTGCAATCGTTTTATAGGATAACGTATCTTCGATATGGGTTGTTATGTCTTTTCCTCCCAATGCGATGATTCTGATCTGTTCGTCTGCCGAACTGTTGTCGTAGATCGCCCAATAGTTGCAAAGGGGAATATAGAGAGCGGTCAAATTCTTTATCCCATTGGCATAGCGGCGACGAATCACATCCGAAGGAATATTATGGCCTCCCTCTCGCACACGGGTCGCGACGCGTTCGATAGCCTGTTCGGGGGTCGGCAACCAAAAATAGAGCAGCGTCACGAAGTAACCTTTTGCTTGTGCCCGTTCTATGAACTTTACATAAGAACGCGTGGACAATGTCGTTTCAAAAGCAAAATCCGACCCTTCGGACAGCAAGTCGTCCATCCGTTGAAGCATCAATCGTCCTGCTTCGATCGCCACGCTTTCCGGGTTGAACGGCGACAGGCCTTTCGCTATTTCATCCGCATTGACGAACTCCTTGCAGCCGAGCATTTCGGGCAGTACGGTATAGGACGCAGTCGTTTTTCCTGCACCGTTGCAGCCCGCTATGATATATAGTTTTGGCATATCGTATGGACAAAGATAGCTAATTTTACGATTACAGGCTGTTTTACCATGATAAAATAAGACGAATTAGCTCCAGAGGTATTTAGGTCCTCTGTCAAAGTTTGTTCGTTGGTCGTTCTATGAATTGTTCCGGATATTGCTCGTTGGAGCCAGTCAACGGGAAATGAAACTCTTTTTGTTTGTCTTCTAACGATGTATCGCCGAATATAACCGTATCGCTTTTGATATGAGCTTCGAAAAGATTGAGAGTATGGTTCATCAGTGAGGCCGGGCTATTTTTTAGGCTTGTCAGTTTTTTAATAACTTTGATTTTCATTTGCTTGTGTGTTGCGTAAGCAAGCGAGAAGGCAGATTCGGGGTACAACAATGGATACGACAATACAGCACAAACAGCTTTTCAACCCCTTTTCGCTGTGCAGAAACAAAAAAAGCCAGCAGTTACATTTCTGTAAATTGCTGACTTTTCGAGCCGAAACCGAGATTTGAACTCGGGACCCCTTCATTACGAGTGAAGTGCTCTACCGCTGAGCTATTTCGGCAATAGGGAGTTTTGTGAAACCCTTTCGGGATGCAAATATCGGAAAATTTTTTGAATAAAATCAAATGGTAAGGACTATTTCTTGGAAAAAGTGCGATTTTTTCTCTCATTCTTGCTATCTTCGCCCCGAAAATTTCATATCTCCAGGGTTTCGGAGGTCGTACGGACCGGAATCCGAATCCTCGGGAAGATAAAAAATTACGAGGAGTTAATCCGCTAATAAACAAAACCGTCATGCAAGATAAGGCTACGCTCAATCCTACTCCGGATCAGACATTCGAGATCGTTGGTCAGGGGGCGTATGATTTTGTCCGGGTTCTGACCCATTCCAAACAGTTGCAGCGCCAGGGCCGGGTCGAAGAGGCCTGCAACGAACGCTTTCACGCCTTTCAGCGCATTTCCGAATTATTGCCCGAAGACGAGGAGGTGATTCTCGAATGGGAGGATCCCAATACGCGTGCGGCGCTCGAGGTGATTCACGCTTCGGCGATCGACCATTTCCTGATCAACGATTTCGAAATGTCCACCGCCATGCTCGAATTGCTTCTCGAACTGGATCCCGAAGACCATCTGGAGGCGATTATCCTATTGGCGTTCAATTACCTGGCAATGGAGGAGTATGAACTTTTCGACGAGGTGAGCAACGATATTTCCGATAAATACGCCTGCAAGGAGGTATTGACCATGTGGGCGGCTTTTCGGCGCAGCGGCCGTATTCCCGAGGGCGATGCGATCCGTTTCAGGACCCGATTCGCACCCTATTTTGCCGAATTTACCTCCGACGAACATCCTGCCGACGGGCAGTACCTGGAGGATATCGAGAGCGAGCGCCCTTCGGTGCAGGCCCAGGCTCGTGAGCTGTGGCTCCGCACCGAAAATCTCTGGACGCTTTTTCCCGATTTTATCGCGGCGCTTCGAAGGTAGCCCCTCCCGATTTTCTTCGGGGCGAAGTTGCCGGCAAGGGCGCATATGCCGTCTATCGTGCGAGTTGTTATGAGAGGAGGGCGATTTGTGAGGGGATTTCCCCGATTTTACGAATCCGACCGGCGTAGTTCGTCACTCCTTTATCCGGTGTGTGCGAGCCTTCCGGATCTTTTTGCAAGAGATCGAATCGAAGTTTTCGCCCGATCGGAAGCCGATGAATATCGGGGTAATTAAAATGTGTATTTGTAAAAAAGAAACACCGGACTTCATAGTCCGGTGCCTTGTTTCTTATCCGATCGTATCGACCAGTTTGTAGAGCTTGTCGCCCCGGCGGATGAGTTGGACGGTTTTGACCGAGCAGGTCGTTCCCTGGAGTACTGTTTGCACGGGGTGCTCGTCCACAAAGATTTCATCCCCGTGCTGTTCGACCACTCCGGTCGTTTCGCCCATCCAGAGCAGTTCGTCCCCTTCGTGTAGAGGAGCCGCTTCGACGAGCACCTCGGCCACCGAGATTTTTTTGAAGAAATTGGTCACCTTGCCCACATAGACTTTGCGTTTGGTGGCGGCCGATCCGTGGTGGCGGCTGTGCTCCACGATCGGGCGTCCTGCGTAGTATCCCTCCCAGAATCCGCGATTGAATACCGTTGCCAGCCGCTCTTTCAGTGCGGCGGCCAGTTCCGGCGTGTAGTCGCCGTCTTCCATGGCCCGGAGCGCCCGGTCGTAACATTCGACCACGCGTTTGACGTATTCCGCACCCCGCGCACGCCCTTCGATCTTGAGAACCCGCACGCCCGATTCGATGAAGTAGTCGAGAAAGTCGATCGTGCAGAGGTCTTTGGGCGAGAGGATGTAGTTGCCCTCGACGTCGAGTGTTTCGCCCGTTTCGGGGTCCGTAACCAGGTATTTGCGACGGCAGATCTGCCGGCAGGCTCCCCGGTTGGCCGAGAATCCGTCGCTGGTGTGGAGCGACAGGTAGCATTTGCCCGATATGGCCATGCAGAGGGCGCCGTGGGCGAACATTTCGATCCGTACCAGCTCTCCGCCGGGGCCCGTGATCCGCTGCCGTTCGATTTCCCGGCTGATACGGGCGACCTGCACCAGGTCCAGTTCCCGGGCCAGGACCACTACGTCCGCCCATTGGGCGAAGAACCGGACGGCTTCGATGTTGGAGATGTTGCTTTGCGTGGAGATATGTACGGCCATGCCGACGCTGCGGGCATATTGGATGGCGGCCATATCGGTGGCGATGATGGCGTCCACGCCCACCTCGCAGGCACGGTCGATGGTCGCGTGCAGGGTTTCGATCTCTTCGTCGTAAATCACCGTATTGACCGTCAGATAGCTTTTCACGCCGTGTTCACGGGCGATCGAAACGATCTGCCCCATATCTTCCAGGGTGAAGTTGGCGGCGGATTGGGCCCGCATATTGAGCCTTCCCACTCCGAAATAAACGGAGTTGGCTCCGGCGTCGATCGCTGCATGCAGGGATTCGTAACTTCCTGCAGGAGCCATGATCTCTATGTCGCTGCGTTTCATTGGGCCGAGGATTTATTTGTTGCGTCCGATCAGGCTGCCGGCGTACTCCCGCAGGCGGGCCGTGCCTTCCGACTGTACGGATAACGTATCGAGAGTGTTCAACGCCCGCTCGAAGCGGTGGTTGATCTGCTGTTCGGTCAGACGGGCGACGCCCAGTTTGTCGAAAACCTCCCGCACGCGCGCGATCTTCTGCTGATCGGAAAGAGTCGGATCGGAATAGGTCGAAGCGAGGATTCGATGCTCGGCGGCCGACGCCTTGCTGAGGGCCATGACCATCAGGTAGGTCTTTTTGCCTTCGAGGATGTCGCCTCCGATCGCCTTGCCCAGCCGTTCGTCGCCGTAACTGTCCAGCAGGTCATCCTGCAACTGGAACGCCAGTCCCAGTTCGGTGGCGAAACGATAGAGGCGTTGACAGTCTTCTTCGCCCGCCCCGCCGATGATCGCTCCGATGACGGTCGCACCCGACAGTAGGGCCGAAGTTTTGAGTTCGATCATGTGGAGATACTCCTCGACCGAAACCGACTCCCGGGCTTCGAAATCCATATCGTATTGTTGTCCTTCGCAGACTTCGATGGCCATCGTATTGAAGCGGGCGAGGATCTGCGGCAGCACTTGGGGCGGGTATTCGCTCAACAGGCGGTAGGCGCTGATGAGCATCGCGTCGCCCGACAGGATGGCGACGTTCTGTCCCCATTTGGCGAAGACGGAAGGGTTGCCCCGGCGCATCGCCGCGTTGTCCATGATGTCGTCGTGCAGCAACGTGAAGTTGTGGAAGACCTCGACGGCTGCCGCTGCCGGCATGGCCGCCTGGGGCTGGTCGGAGAAGATTCCGCAGGTGAGCATCAGCAACATGGGACGCAACCGTTTCCCGGTCATCGTGAGGGAATAACTGATCGGTGCGTACAACCTGCCGGGTTCTTCGGGGTATCCGATTTGTCCCAGATAATGTTCGATGGCCTCCAGAATTTGGTCGTTGTTTTGCATGCTGAAACTCGCTGGATAAGAATCGTTGAACTTCGTCGTCATTTTCTCTGTCCGGCATAATTCGGGCAAGTTCGTTTTGCCTGTGCCTGGTGGAAATACTCCCCCAAAAGTAGGAAAAAAAGTCGATAGCGTGCAATTATTTTCTAACTTTGACCGGATTAACCTGTAAAATTTATCCTTTTTATGAAAAAATTGGTCATCGGCGTCGATATCGGAGGGATCAATACGGTCCTCGGTTTGGTCGATCGCACGGGTGAAGTCTATGCGCGATCTTCTTTTCGTACAGCGGAGTACCCTTTTTTCGACGACTATCCGGCTTATGTCGAAATGCTCGTACGGACGCTGCGGGAGCTTTGTGCGGCGATGCCTGCCGGGGCTGTACTGTCGGGTATCGGGATCGGTGCTCCGAATGCCAACTATCATACGGGCCGGATCGAGCGTCCGGTCAATCTCTGGAAGTTTCGATCCGGAGAGCCGAATCCGGAGGAAGGGCGGCGGTTTTTCTCGCTTTGCAAGGAGGTCGGCAACTCTTTTCCCGGGATTCCCGTCCGTATCACCAACGACGCCAATGCCGCCGCTCTCGGGGAGATCGCTTACGGCAATGCCGGGGGAATGCGGGATTTCATCATGGTAACGCTTGGAACCGGGTTGGGATCGGGATTCGTTGCCGGCGGTCGGATGATCTACGGGCACGATGGCATGGCCGGAGAGCTGGGGCATGTCGTTGTCGAACCCGGAGGACGGCAATGCGGCTGCGGACGCCGTGGCTGTCTGGAAACCTATGTTTCTGCGACGGGTGCCAAACGGACGGCCTTCGAGTTGATGGCCCGGGAAACGGTGCCGAGCGTTTTACGCGATGTACCTTACGACAAGTTCGACGCCCGGATAATTACCGAAGCGGCGCAAAAGGGTGATTCGCTGGCGCTCGAGGTTTTTCGCTGTACGGCGGAGAGGCTGGGAAGGGCCCTTGCGAATGCCGTAGCGATCACCTCGTCCGAAGCCGTGTTCTTCTTCGGCGGCTTGGCCCAAGCCGGGGAGCTCCTGTTGGAACCGACGCGCCGTTACCTGGAGGAGAATTTGCTGCCTGTTTACCGGGGCAACGTGAAGGTGCTGCCCAGCGGCATTCCGGCTCAAAATGCCGCGATCCTCGGCGCTTCCGCTCTGATCTGGAACGAATGATTCTTGCAGGGATCGTTGCGGATTCCAGGTGTAAATATCGTCGCAAACCACTCTGTGACAGAAAGCGTCCGGCCTTGCAAGGCCGGACGCTTTCTGTTGTCTGGGTCGGACGAAGCCTTATTTATCGCATCGGCAGCTCGATCGAGCCGATCAGGAACCCGTCGCAATAGATCTGTACCTGGTAGGTACCGGCGGTGAAGCCGCTGCCGGTGTAGAAGATGCCGATGTTGAGGTCTTCGTTCTGGTAATCCACGTCACGCGATGCGGAGTAGGAGAGTCGTTCGCCCTCGAATTCGAACGTCGGAACGCTTTCGCTCGACAGCACGTATCCGTCGGGCGACAGGATGCGGACGTAGATTGTCTTTTCGCCCGGAGTCGCCAGGGCGTTGGCCGTGAGGGTGAAATCCACGCGCAGACGTTCGGCGTTCTTGATGCGCGACACCTCCTTGCTGCGGGCGTTGAGCGCTACCATGCGGATACCCCGGGCGTTGATAACCGATCCCTGGCGTACTTTGTTGTTGAGCTCCTGGGCCTTTTCTTCGGCCATCTCGGCACGCATCTGGGCCGTGGTGATCTCCTTGCGGTAGGATACGTTTTCGTCGATCAGCTTTTTGTTGAGCGTGTTGAGCGAGTCGATCTGGTGAAGATAACCCCGCATGATGGTACGCAGCGTGCCGACCTCTTTTTCATATTGCTTGATTTTGGCCAGACTCCACGAACGCTCCTGTTTGAGCCGCTGCATCAGCGAGTCGGCCCGCTGGCGTTCGATGCCCATCTGGAGCGAAAGGGTGTCGTTGGAGAGTTGCAGGTCGTCGAAATCCTGCATCAAGTCGCTCAAGTTGTTCTGGATCGAATCGCGGTCGATGACCAACAGGTCGTAGTCGGCCTGCTGCTGGCGGTGAATGTTGTAATAGAGGACCGTGATGGCAGCCAGGATCACCGCCAGGATGATGATGACGATACGGTAGCCGAGGATCGACTTGTTCGCGCCCTTGCGGGGATCGTCGTTTTCGTATTCGGGTTGGTTGTAACCTTGATAGTTCTCTTCCATGGTGCGAATATTTTATACAAATATAGTAAAAGACGGGGCAATCGCTGCCGGTTTGTGTCCGAAAATCGCAGAACCTCATCCCGTGTTCTGCAAATATAATGGATTTTTATTTGATTTTACTGCTCAACGGATATTTCAGTCCGTGATATCCCGAAATATAGGCCTGAACGCTGCCGATGCGGACCGGTGATTCGATGTAGAGAGGAATGAGGTTTTTGTCGTCCGAAATCCAGACCGTGAACTCCGTTCCGTCCGTAAACGAGTACCCTTCGGAGGTGCCGATCTGACAGGCGAACTTCAGGGTGCGGAACGTACCCATACTGCGGATTTTCTTGGTTTCACGCCCCAGAAAGCGGTACCGCAGATGGCGGATCGTATCTTCGAGGAGCATTTCGAGCACCTCCGTTTTACCTTCCTGGAGCGTTGCCGGGTCGATGCTCCGCAGGTGGAAATAGAGCGACACGGGATCCATGCTGCGCGGGGTGAGCGACATCGTTTTGGTCGTATCGCACACCATGCGGCGTCCCTGCCACCGGGTGTGTACCGTCATTTCGGGCCAGTCGTACACGTAGTTGCTCCAGAACCGGTAGTTGCCTTCGCGGATATCGCTTTCGAAGCGGCGTGTCTTCAACTCCTCGCGATCGACCAGAATCGTATATTTGTCGTCCACGTTCATTACCCAGCGGAAGGCGGGGAGCGTTTTGCCGTGTGCCACGATGCGGTACATCGGCTCTCCTTCATATTCTTCTTCGGCGGTGGTCACGCGTACGCTTCCCACTTCGGTATTGGGAAAGAATTTGGCCTTGTAGCTGGCTCGGTAATCGAGCACTTCGCCCGGCTGGTAGAGTTGGGCGCCAGCAGGCAGGGCTGCCAGGAAAAACAGGACGGTGAAAAAAATCTGTTTTTTCATTGAAAAGTTGCAAAAAAGTAATTTACTTTGTTTTTTACGGCTGTTTTATCTGTTTCTGCCGACGTGTTTGCGGATGAATTGCGGAAAGTTTTCGATTCGGATTTTGCAATCCGTCGGCTCGGATCGTCGTTCCGGTGCGGATAAGGTTTGCCTTGTGCGGAACATATTCCGGAGTGATTCAAATATCCTGCCGTGCGAAAAGATACAGGAGTGTTTAAGTGTAGGAAAAAGGTGTGTCGCATCGGGGTGAATGAGTCAGGATATTTGGGAAAAATCAATCTCTTCACGGCCGGAGTAGCGCTTGCGTAGCTCCCGAAGTCCCTCGTGGCCATTTTGGGTCAGTGTCGGGTCGGCCGTCAGCACTTCGGCGGCCGCTTCCCGGGTGACGGTCAGGATCTGGCTGTCGAGCGTCGGGTTGGCGATCTTCAGGTCGAAGGCCATGCCGCTCTGGAGCGTGCCGTTCACGTCGCCCGCACCCCGCAGCTTGAGGTCCAGTTCCGCCAGGCGGAATCCGTCGTTGGTTTCGCACATCGCTTCGAGCCGCAGGCGGGCCTCCTTCGAGAGCTTCTCGCCCGACATGAGGATACAATAGGACTGCTGGCTGCCCCGTCCAACGCGGCCGCGCAACTGGTGAAGCTGCGAGAGGCCGAATCGTTCGGCCGACTCGATCACCATGACGGTGGCGTTGGGTACATCGACGCCGACCTCGATGACCGAAGTGGCCACCATGATATTCGCCTCGCCGCTCTTGAACTGGCGCATCGATTCCTCCTTGTCTTCGGGTTTCATCTTGCCGTGGCAGATCGTCGTGACGTATTCCGGCAGCGGGAAGTCGCGCGAGATGGCTTCGTAGCCGTCCTGCAAATCTTTGTAGTCCATCGTTTCGGACTCCTTGATAAGCGGATAGACGACATAAATCTGTCTTCCTTTCTTGATCTCCTGCCGCATGAAACCGAAGAGCCGCAGGCGGGCCGCGTCGGTGTAGTGCACCGTGCGGATCGGCTGACGTCCCGGCGGCAGCTCGTCGATCACAGAAACGTCCAGGTCGCCGTAGAGGGTCATCGCCAACGTGCGGGGAATGGGCGTGGCGGACAGCGTCAGCACGTCAATTCCCTTGAAGCGTTCCTTGAATTTTTCCTTGTGCCTGACGCCGAAGCGCTGTTCCTCGTCAATGACTACCAGGCCCAGATTTTTCATGGATACGTCATCGGAAATGAGCCGGTGCGTGCCTATGACGATGTCCACGGCTCCCGTTCTGAGCCCTTCCAGCGTGGAGCGGATGTCCGCCGCGCTGCTGAAGCGGCTGAGCATTTCAATACGTACGGGGTATTCGCTCATGCGTTCCTTGAACGTGCGGAAATGCTGTTCCGCCAATACGGTGGTGGGGACCAGCACGGCCGCCTGGCGGCCTCCCGTCACGCATTTGAAGGCGGCGCGGATGGCAACTTCCGTTTTTCCGAAGCCCACGTCTCCGCAGATCAGGCGGTCCATGGGGCGGGTGGATTCCATGTCCGCTTTCGTCTGGGCGATGGCGCGGAGCTGGTCCTGGGTTTCCCGGAAGGGAAAGGAGCTTTCAAATTCCCACATCCATTTGCTGTCCGGGGGGTGGCTGTAGCCTTTTCCTGTCTGGCGTTCCGCCTGGACGTTGAGGAGCTGGGCGGCGTAATCCGCCACGGATCGTTCTGCGGATTTTTTGGCGCGCTGCCATTTGGAGTCCCCCAGTTTGTTGAGTTCCGGCGTTTTGCTTCCCAGGCCTATGTATCGTGAAACCAGGTGAGCCTGGCTGAGGGGGACGTGCAGGATCGTGTTGTCCCGGTAGAGGATGTTCATTTCCTCGTCTCCGGAGTCAGGGGAGGCGGAAATGTTGATGAATTTGCCGATGCCGTAGCTGGTATGCACCACCAGATCACCGGGATTGACGTCTTTCAGGGATGCCTGCGCGCGTGCCTTGCGCGCCTTGTCTTCCCGGCTGGCGCGGCGGCGCGCCGTAGCGGACTGGTACCTGCCGAACAGTTCCGAGGAAGAGAGGACGGCCGTTTTCGCTTCCGGGATGCTGAACCCTGCCGGAAGTTCTCCGCGAAGAGGGGTGATGGACAGCAGAGCGGGCGTTCCGGCGCAGATGTCCCGGAAGCGTTCTTCCTCCCCTTCATTGGGGAAGAACATGCTGACATTCCATGTCCGGTCCAGCCATTCCCGGATTTGGCGTTCCGCCAGTTCACGGCGCATTTCCTGCATCACGAAGTCCCCCGCCTCAAAGCTGCCCAGGGGATTGTCATGGATGGCAAGGGAGAAGTCTTCTTCCCCCGCCGCATTTTCCGGGGGAGAGGTGAGGATGCATACGTTCCCCCGTTCCTTGCAGAAAGGGGCGGTAATAACCAGGTCGCCCGGTTTGATCCAGTCCCGCAGGGTTTCCGCGCCCTCGGCTTCCGTCAGTATGAGGTTGACGTGTTCCGCCTTGCGGAAGGAAATCTGGGAATCCACATCAAATTCCCGGATGGATTCAATTTCGTCGTCAAAAAACTCCAGGCGCACGGGGTGGGAGGACTGGAGAGGAAAGACATCCAGGATGCCGCCGCGTCGGGACCATTGCCCGCGGGAAATGACCTGTGGAACACCTTCAAATCCCGCTTCCCCAAACTGCCGTATCAAGTCGTCCGGTGCGTGCGTCTCCCCCGTTTTCAGGGTGATCCCCTGGTTTTGCATGCCGTCGGGGGACGGAACCTCATCGTTCAGGCTGCCTTCCGTTAAAATGATGGTTTGCCCGCCCGTGCGGCTGGAAGAGATGCGGTGAAGGATATTCAGACGTTCCGCGGCGAGCTCCGGGTCCCCCATTTCCTCCCCCAGGGCCACCTCTTTTTCCGGAATGAAGAGGAGGTGGCGCACTCCCCAGGTTTCCAGTTGGGCTGCAAGGGCTTCCTGAGCCCGCAAATGGGGCGCGACCACCCAGGCCCGTGCGGTATCCGGAAGGGTTCTGATACACAGGGCCGCTACAAACGGCACCCCGGGCAGGGAAGTATGGTCGAAAACCGCCTGTTCCTCTGTGCCCAGTTTTGCCAGTTCCCGGTGAAAGGGGGCGGTACGGGCTACCCTGTCCATCAGGGCGGATATGGAAGCTTCTTCTGCCATGCGTGTCTGTGAATCCCTGTTGAGGGAAGTGTGCCGCCTTTCCCTCCCGTGTCAACGGTTTTTCAGGGCACAAACCGCCCTTCGTTTTCCGTCGGGGGACTGTTTCCACGGCACGCCGCGGCATAGTTCAGGAAGAGGAACGGAAGCGGATTTTAACGCCGGCCTTGCGCCATTTCTGTTCAATTTCTTTGGCCAGTTCTTCATAGCTCCGTCCGTCAAGGAGGAGTTTCTGAGCTTCCTTTTCACTGGTTCCGGATTGAATGGCTTTCATGTAATTCTTGATGCGCCGGGCATCGCCCTTGCCGTCCATGTGGTAAATAGTAGGCCATCAGGGCGGCCAGGCCGTAGTTCAGGTTGGCGTTTTCTCCCGTGAACTGGGAATAGGGCATGTTCATGTAAGCTTCCAGGCCGGGTGCCTCAAAGTCATCCCCAAGGGCCCGTCCCCCCGTATTTTTTTTGCCGTATTCCGTCACGCGGGAGACAATGTGGGATCGGTTGGCTCCAAAGTTGAAGCGGCCACCGGCATAGGGCGTCATGCCCATGT
>OHHM01000441.1_pt1 | contig 16582 bp, 17 predicted proteins | sample 1568091 | NCBI WGS metagenome assembly OHHM01 (sample SAMEA3879525, study PRJEB24766) | human gut metagenome | biome: human-associated habitat; feature: feces | place: USA | collected 1985/1987 | reverse complement strand
TAATTCGGTTACAAATAAACCGAATTTTTCATTACTAATTTGATACATACATCCACCTCCTGCACACATATTATAATGGGAGTACGCATAAATCAATCGACTAGCAGTAGAATTACAGAATATTAGCACAAAATTCATCAAATAATCTCCCCATCATGATTATTTCTATAAAGTTATATTCGGATATTTTTTAAGCCATACTATGGAATAATTAAATCGGCAACTTATGACCAAGACGGAAAAAAACAGCCTTCAGAAACTTAGAAAAGATCACTTGCTATAGAATTGTAATATGCTTCTTCTTTGACCCCTTATAAATACAAAAGCTGAACAAATAGGATTTTTCGTCCTACCTGTTCAGCTCTTTGTTTACCTGTAAATCAATTCATTTAACACAATCTCTTCCGCCATATTACGAATACCATTTACCGCTCTGACCCATTCCATCTGATCACAAACTTTCAATTCTTCCGTAATGCCCTGCCTCTCCATCATCTGACGCACCAGAATATCCATTCTCTCCTGTGCTTCATCGTCCACAGCATTCAGATGTTCTGTCAGTCTGTCTTCCAACATATACAGTGAATACATTGCCGGACGATGCTCTTTCAGATATGTTCTCCGTAGCATTCCATATTTTCCATAATGCGGTTCTTCATCTGTACTGACAAGATTCGGATAGTAAATTCCGTCTGCGCCAAGTGTGTAGGTTCCACCCATTTTCTCAAATGTGCTTTTCATGTGTTATTCCTCCTTGAAATCAGCGATGTCCTTAGATCATCGCATAATATTTCAGGGCAGCCTTGATAGCATCTTCTTTCTCTTTCGGGCATTGTGGAACTCTTGCATTTTCTGATTTTGGAAGATTATAGTTTTCTCCCACTTCAATTCCACATTTGCGTTTTACCTGAGAAATATATAAACTTGAAACCTTCAAGCCAAATTCTTTCAGCACATAATCTTTGATTTCCTGATAGGTTGCTTTCAACTCGGCACTGGTGGCATCCAGCTCGTCCAAATCTAAGTCGATTTCTATCGTGTCATCTGGTTTTTGTTGGGACAAAAGAACTACCGTCTCGACCATTGTTTCATTTTCCAAGGGCAATTCTTTCACTTCTGCACCATTGACAGGAACGGGGAAGTTGAAGATAATCTTCCTGATCCAGTTGCCATCCGGCTGTTTTTCCGGGAATAACTCGATCCGCTCAATAAACGCCCGCATGAACTCCTTCCGTTCCACCTCGGAGGCGGCTTCATAGACCTGATCGAATGCCAGCAGCAGGCGATAGATATTGTCGCCCGAAATCTTCTCCTGCCGGATGCTCCGTATTTGGCTTTGCACATCGTCAATCTGAACTTCAATCTCATCTATTTTACCATACTGCTCATCATAGCGGCGCTGTAAATCCGAAATTTTCCGGTCATAATACGGGTCATTCACATCCAAACCGTCCATCTGCCGTTCCAGGCGGGCCTTTGTGCCCAACGTCTGCCGAAGCTGCGCCTGCAATGCTTCCAGCTGCTTCTCTAAGTCGTTCGTATCAACAGCGGAGCCGATTTTTGCCTTGATTGCATCCGCAAAACGCGGATCACTAACCATAGCAGAGATAATTGACGCTACCATGCGGTTCATCTCTGTCTGCTCAATATTCAGCCGGAAAGTACACTCATGACCAGTCGGTGTAACTGTGTTCTTGCAGTAATAGTAATAGCGGGTCTTTTTGTCCTTGCTGTGGGCTTTCGCAATATTCCCGTACAGGCTTTTGCTGCAGCAGGGGCATTTCAGAATACCGGACAGGATATGTGCGTGGGTAGGGTCATTTACTTTCTCACGCCGGTAAGCATTGACTTTCCGTTTCTCCTGCGCGAGGTTCCAATCTTCTTCTGAAATAATAGCCTCATGCTTCCCCTCATACACGGGGAATTCCGATTGCTCAACCACGTGCATCTCATTCCGTGTGCCGATCTTCTTCTCTGTCCGGCGTCTGCCATAGGCGATTTTCCCCATATATACCGGATTATCAATGATACTTTTTACAAAGCTGGCGGAAAAACCGGGAATGGTGCCGTTCTGCCGTAACTTCTTCACAAAGCCCTGCCGGTTCAGATACTTTGCCACGCCGCTGACACCATCGTTGGTGTGAATATAGCGGTCAAAAATGGTGCGGATCACATCCACTTCATCCTCAGCAATCAGTAATTCGCCTTTTTCAAGGCAGTATCCATAAGGAGCAAAGCCGCCGTTCCATTTTCCTTCACGGGCTTTCTGCTCCCGTCCGGCCATCGTCTGTGTCCGAATATTCTCACGCTCTATCTCTGCCACCGCAGAAAGGACAGAAATCATCAGCTTGCCGGAATCTTTGGAACTGTCAATGCCATCTTCCACACAAATCAGATTGACACCGAAATCCTGCATCAGCTGCAAGGAATTCAGCACATCAGCAGCGTTTCTGCCGAACCGGGACAGCTTGAACACCAGCACATATTCTACGCCGTCTTTGCAGTCCTGAATGTCTTGCAGCATCCGCTGAAATTCATGTCTGCCCTGAATATTCTTGCCGGAAAAGCCTTCGTCAGAATACTCGCCAGCCACTACCATATCTTCGTATTCAGCGTATTTCCGCAGCTTGTCGCGCTGAGCATCCAGACTGTATCCGTCCACCTGCATGGAAGTAGATACCCGTGTGTAGAGATAGCATTTTGTTTTAGTTTTCTTCATGCAGGCCGCTCCTTTCTTCCATCTCTGAACATTCATCCGTTACTTTCTGCTGCGCCAGACCTTCATTCTGAATGTAGTACTCCAACAAACGGAGCACATATTCCGGCGCATGACGGTTATCCAGTTCCCACTCTGTCACAGTCCGATAGGGAATCTGAAAATATTTACAAAATTCCTTGCGGTTCATGCCGGTGCTTTCCCGCAGTTCTTTTATTTTGGTTTTGCAGTCCATTTCCTTTACCCCATAAAGCAAAAATACACGTTACGTATTTATTATAGCATACGCCAAGCAAATACGCAACGTGTAAATTCGGTTTTTATCAAGCGGCTTTGTCAAATTCCTGATACACAGGAACGGGTTGCTTTCCTGATACCGCAGACCGTGTGCAGCCATCCTTCGCAGTCTCCTGCATCTGCCCCAACAGCTGCGGCCCGTACTTCTGCAACAGCCGCGCCATCACATCAACACAGCGGTCAAATGCCGCATTATATTTCGGATCATCATAAACTTTGCTCAATAGGCCGCTCCTTTCCTCTATGGCTGCTCTGCGCATAGATGTTCAAAACTTCTGCTGGTATCTGTTCCAAAATTGCCACAGCACTGTCATAGTCGCGCCGCAGCTTGAGGTCTTCGATCTGCTTTAAGGTGCTGACTTTTTGCGCCGATGCGAGGGATTCTTCTAATTCAGAATTTTTCCTTTTCAGCTTTTTGTTTTCGGATGCTGTTTTGGTAAAAGCCACGCCATATTTCCGCAGCAGCGTGTCCATCTTCTCCACGCTGGGAATATAGGTATCCAAAATTTTGCAGATTTCCTCCACCCGGCTTTTTGCATTAAATGGAGTAATGCCAGTGAGCAGCTGCCCCAGTTTGTCCTTCTGTTTGGTCAGTCTGGTCATCTCCTTGAACACACGGGGCGGGATGTGGTCGCGTCCGGTCAGACTGGCGCTTTCGCCGCGCTCCAAATCTGGGAACTTCTTGACCATGTGTTTCCAAAACTCATCCTGCCACCAGGTCAGCTTCTTTTTGTTGCCCATAATTTCTTTGGCGCTGAGCCTGCCATCTTCCGTCAGAGGGACAAAACAAAGGTGCATATGAGGCGTTTTCTCGTCCATATGCACCACAGCGGATATAATTGTCTCTTTGGATTGATGCTGTTCCAGAAAGTGCAGGGCTTCCTCGAAAAACACCCGAATCTCCGCCCGTTTCTTCCCCTTGAAGAACTCCGGGCTGGCAGTGAACAACGTCTCGATCATACGGATACTGTCTTTCCGGGTACGACATCCGGCAGCGGCAATTTGCCGCTCTGATTCCGCCCGGTACTTACCGGGCGGTTTGACTAGATGGAAGTTGTACTTGCTTCGGCTGCTATCCACATCGGGATTGCTGGCGTAGTTCTCCTTTGTGCGCTCATTGTGGGCCTCGATATTTCCTATTTCTGGCCCCTTGTACTTTGCAAATCGCATAATCGCGTACTGTGCTTTTTCCATGCTCAATCCCTCCGTTTCTGCCAGACCAGTTCATAGCCCAGCACATCGGCCAGCTCCACAGCCTCCCGATACCGCAGCGACTCCCGCTGCAATTTCCCGGAAAGATTGGATACGCTGTCGCTCCAGCCATATTCGTCATGCAGAAGATCAACGACTTCCTGCATGGTGTACCCGGCGCGGATGATCTGCGCCTTGATTTCGTTTCGGATATTTGATTTCATGGTAATCCTCCAAATTTTCTTGCCCATAAAAAGAACCGGATGCGCTGGATAGCGTACCGGCTTCTTGGGATGATAAAATTATTATAGTTGCTGTTTTGCGATAGAAATGCTTCCCCGCGTATCATTGGTCAACGGCAGAATATTCGACTTCACGGAAATGTGGGGCTTTTCATCGTTCGGACTGTATCTGTACGAGATGGCGCAACGTGTACACTGTTCCGCGAGCCGTTATTCTGTGAACTGTATGCGGATAATCGAGAAACATTTCGCCGTTTTGAGATTACTCTAAAATACGCCTGCAAAATCACCTCTTTTGCTGACCGCTTTAGCCGTAGTCAAAATGACCACACCCACTTCATCTCGCTAAAGTAGTCGGGTTCAAAATGACCACGACTACTTCACATCACAAAAGCACGAATAATTTCACGGTTCAGGTGGTGGACACAATGTCCACCACTTTAATCGCATGAAATATTCCTGCAATATATGAGGTAACAGGGTTAATCGCTGCGTACATACGTACCGGCGACCAGAGCGGAAATCAATCCCGCCAGTCTTCCGGTACGTACGTACACTGTGAAGCGTCCGTAAACTCGTTTATATGCGGCCTTGCCACTGCCTCGATGCCCATAAATCCCCACACCCGGCGTCCTGCCGAATTAGTGATCGTGTTGCAGTGTTCCAGATTGTACTTGCCGCAGGCTGCCACCAGCGCATCGCTGAAACTGCGGCGTTTGAGTGCAGTCAGACTGTTTTCCTCGCACCACATCCGGTAAATGTCGTAGCAATCCTTTGAACTGATGGACGCATCGGCTTTCAGCCGGATATAACCTTCGGATTCCAGAAAATCGAACACATTGTTGTTGTCACGCTTGACGGCCTCCCGGTTCTCTCTGGTGCGCTGGCTCTCGGTGAACTTGAAGTTATTGGCGACCAGCCGCTGCAATCCTACAAAAGCCCATAGGAAGATGCCCTCGATCTCCGCTTTCATCTTCTCGGCCAGATCGGGATCATCCACACGGTCAACAGGCTTCTTTTTGGTGGTCAATACCAGCTGCCGCCGGTAAAAGCCGTCGCTGCGGTCAAAGAGGGCCTGCAAGTCACCGTTGCTGAACGCCAGAAGCCTGGCGCACATCCAGCCCTGATAGCTCTGCTTGCCTTTGCGCTCCAAATCCATCTTGCCCTGTGCAGTAACAATAGATTTGACGTAGTTGGTCTGACGCAACGCTTCCATCCGCATATCGTCATCCACACAAAGAAGAATGTGTTCCAGATCAGCGCGGGCAAAACGGTTCTCGGAGATTTTACCGATGCTGCCGTCCTTCATATTGCTGCCGAACAGGGCGGACAGCACCGCACCGATCTGGCTCTTGCCCTCGCCGCCATTCCCCTTAATGACCATCATCCGCTGGCCTTTGTTGCTGGGGATCAGACAATACCCGACGAACTCCTGCAAGGTGGGAATGTCCTCCGGGTAAAGCAGCCCATCCAGAAAAGCCAGCCAGCTGGCCGGTGTGGGGGCGTTGGGATTGTAGGCCACCGGCAAACGACAGCGCACGATCTCCGGTTTCCCCTCTGTAAAGGTGCCATTCAGAAACAACGTGCCGTTTGCCAGATGGATACGGTCAGCCTGCGGTGGGAAGTCCTCCACCAGCGCCGCCAGTTTTATCAGTTCTACAATATTGCTGATTTTGCGGGGGATGTTGCTCACCGCACAGCAGCGTAGCTTGTCAAAAATTTCGCTGCGTAGGGGCAGATCATTGGTCACACGGCCATCGGGCGTGAAAAAAGCCTCGTTTGTGTAGATGATTTTGTGTCTGCTCAGAAAATCATCACAAAACAGGGCTTCATTGATACTCTTGCCGTCAAACCAGACTGGCTGGTTGACCTCACGCGATTGCTCGTTCTTCGCCACGGTGCCGCACCTCCTTTTCCAGACGTTTGAGCCTCTGCTCCAGCGCGGCGATGGTGCCGTCCTTCAGCAACATATCCACCACCTTCACTCGTTGCTCCAGTTCCGCAAACATGAGAACGTCCAGCAAATGATCTACATACTCAATCATATGGCACGCCTCCACAAAACGGTCATCTGGATTGTCCTCCGGCAACTGTGGGGCGTACTCGACCTTCCAGCGTTCCAACAGGTGCAGGTAGTCGCACAGCACCCGCTGACAGTGCATCTCATTGTTGCGGAAGGCCCGCGCCAATGGATAGGGCTTTTTCAAGGCCATCGCTGCCGGGGGCTTGTCCGGGTCGATGCCGAAGTCATAGGCCAGCTTCTTTGCGGCCTCGTAGCTGCTCAGACCGAATAGTCGTGCCACAAAGTCGATCACGTCCCCGGTGGCCCCGCAGCCAAAGCAATAGAAATAATCCCTGTTCAGCTTCATGCTGGGATGCCGGTCGTCGTGGAAGGGACAGCAGATCATATCGCCCCGGTTGACCTTGCAGCCGTAGTGCTCGGCGGCCTGTTTCATAGTGACAGCGGATTTTACAGTTTCAAACATATTCATAGGCTTTGCCCTCCATAATTTATTGACGGTATCTGCCCGTCTGCCTGAATATACGGGGAAAAAGCCTATAGACCGAAAAATCCGCTAAAAGTGCAAGAAACGAAAAAATGCCGCTCTGAAATCTTGCAAAAATGCAAGACCTCTGAGCGGCGAAGCCAGCGGAAAGCATTTGCCCGCGCTGGTTTTATAAGGTATAATGGATAAAGAAAGTTTTCAGAAAAGAGGTGCGTCACATGGAGGGAGCCTATCTGCCCGGAAATATCCGGCAGCGGATGCAGGAGCTTATGAAGGAACATAAAATTACCCAGGCACAGCTGGCGACCCGCATCGGCAGCACCGAGAGCGCCATCAGCCGGTTTGTCAGCGGCAAGACCGATAAGATCAGCACAGAACATTTGCTCCGCATTGCGAAAGTGTTTGAAGTCTCCACAGATTTCCTGCTGGGGGAAGTCAACACGCCTGACCGGACAAACTTCGATATTGAAGAACTGGGCCTGTCGGTACAGGCAGCGCGGAATTTGTACACAGGAAAAGCCAATGCGGAGATCGTCAACCGTCTGCTGGAAAGCCCTCGCTTTGCAGAAGTCACCTACATGATCGAGCAATATTTTGACGATACGCTGGCCGCCGGTTTTGCCGGACAGAATCAGATGCTTGCCACCCTCAGCGCCATGCTGCGCCGGAATGTGAAAACGGATGCCGCTGTGCAGGCGGCCAGAGCTGTCAACAGACAGAAAGTCCCTGTATATCAGGCCGACCTGACGATGATACAGAACACATTTATGGCGGCGCTGCGGGAAGTGAAGAAAGAGATCGGCAACGATTTCACAGTGGCGCAGTCTTTGACCAAGGGCATCACCCAGCAGATGTTCTCCGAGTTGACAAAAGGCCAGGATGTCCAGGCACCGACCATCACGCCGGAAATGATTTCCGCCGCCGTCACCCAGAGCGCGGCAGGAATGGACGGCGTGCAAAAGGAAGCGTTGGACAAGTTTGGTCAGGCGCTGACGGATTTTCTCCAATCCACCTTAGACCACGCGCAGGAGAAGCAAAATGCCGACCCGGAGCAATGAGCAGCTGTGCAGGCTGGCGCAAGCAGGGGATACGGCTGCCCGTGACATTCTGCTGGAAAGTAATCTGGGATTCATCCGAAAAATCGCGTTGGAGCAATACCGAAGCATGGGGCTGGATGAAAATGATATTGGAATTGATTTAGATGATTTGGTGCAGGAGGGAAGTATCAGCCTGCTGAACGCGATCCCTTTGTTTGATGCGGAACGCGGCATGAAATTTCTAACCTATGCAACACCGGCAATCCGCAACGCCATGACAGACTGCATCCGCGCCGCCCTCGCTCAATTTGAACAACGGATGGTGGATAAGAGAGACGGCCCCGGTTTCCAGAGGGTATATCTGGATGACGTTCTCTCAGATGATGAACGGATGCTGCGAATCGAAGCTATAGCCGACCCTCACACCAAAACCCCGGAACAGATCTACATTCAAAAAGAACAGCTAACAGAATTGTATGCGGCGCTGGACAAGCTGACTGCCAGAGAGCAGACCTATTTGCTGTACCGCTATGGGTTTACCGATGGAATCGAGCACCCGCTGATCGGTGCGGCGCTCCATTTCCATCTGAGCGAGAGCCGGACAAAGAAGGTGGAGGGCAAGGCGATGGACAGCCTGCGCGAAAAGCTGCCGTGGTGGTTCTGATATGATGGTAAGCAGCGGCTGACGGGGCTTTGATATACCTTTGTTTCGCAGATGACACGGCTGACAGACAGTGCATATCCGCACCGCCTGCCAGCCTTTTTCTGTCGCTTATGCTGCCCCGCAAGGGGCAACCTTTCCCGCCAGAACGCCGCAACTGTAGCCACACTTTCCGGGGTGTGCTACATTTCCGGCTGCCATCTGCTCCACAAAGGTATAACACACTAGACTTTCCTACGGAAAATCGTGTGCCACGAAACCGCCGGTTTCTTTGGATTCTTCCGGTCAAAGGGGAACGCTATCCCCTCTGAACACCCCAGACAAAGGAGAACGCTGTTCCCCTTTGGAATCTCCTTGCCAACAGGGCTTCCAAATGTCATGATGCCTTTCGGTTTCACAGGTCAAGCTATGCGACCTTTTTCACGGCTCCTTACTGCACAAATTTCATAGGATTTTATTTTCACTAAAGGAAGTGAAAGTGTCTTAAACTGATTCAATTTTTACCACCATTTTAATTTAGGTAGTTCTGCACCAGTCCAATAAGTTTGTCAATTTTGGGTTTAGTAGTAGAGTAATATACCTGCTTGCCGGACTTGTGCCTGCGCAGCAGTCGTTTTGCTCTCAGCAAACTGATTTGATGTGATACGGCAGAATTGGTCATGCCGGTCTGCTCGGCTAATTCACTGACACAATACTCATTTTGGGATAGCAGAAGGAGAAGTTTGACTCTGGTAGGATCGCCTAATATCTTGAAAAAGTCGGCTGTTTGCCGTAGGGTTGTTTCATTCGCAAAAGTAGCCATATTCAATCACCTGTTAAAATGGGCGCAGGCTTGTTTCATCCTGCGCCCTTGGCTTTGTTTACGGGTTCATTTATAGATTCTGCACACGCAGCGCACGGATTGCATTCAGAACAGCAAGAACCATAACACCAACGTCTGCGAAAACTGCAAGCCACATATTGGCAATGCCAATGGCAACCAAAATCAGGCAGGCAAGTTTAATAACGATGGAAAGCACTATGTTCTGATAAACGATGCGCAGACACTTGCGGGAAATTTTGACTGCCTTCGGGATCTGCAGCGGATCATCGTCCATCAGGACTACATCGGCAGCCTCAATGGCAGCATCGGAACCCATTGCGCCCATAGCAATACCAATATCCGCACGGCGCAGCACAGGAGCATCGTTGATGCCATCACCGACAAAGGCGACTTTGTCTTTGTCAGAGGACTTATGCTCCAGCAGTTCCTCTACCTTGGAAACTTTGTCAGCAGGCAGCAGCTCACTGTACACCTGGTCAATCCCCAAATCTGAGGCCACCTTATCAGCTACCTTTTTAGCGTCGCCGGTCAGCATGACTGTCTTGCGGACTCCAGCGGCCTTCAGCGCCCGGAGAGCTTCTTTACTGTGCGGTTTCTCAATGTCAGCAATGACGATATGCCCGGCATACTCCCCGTTAAGCGCCATATGGATAATGGTGCCGACACTGTGACAGGGAATTGGTTCGATTCCGAGACGATGCATCAGTTTATCGTTGCCTGCCGCTACTTCAACGCCGTCTACTTTCGCAATGACACCGTTGCCGCTGATCTCCTGAATGTCGCTGACACGGGAGCGGTCAATCTCCTTGCCGTATGCACGCTGAAGGCTCTTGCTGATGGGATGGCTGGAAGCGGACTCTGCCAGGGCGGCATACTCCACCAGTTTGGCATCCTCTATCTCGTTGTGATGGATGCCGTTTACTTCAAATACTCCTTGAGTCAGTGTGCCTGTCTTATCAAAGACAACCGTTTTGACCTGCGACAGCGTTTCCAAATAGTTGGAACCTTTCACCAGAACGCCGGCCCGGCTAGCGCCGCCAATACCGGCAAAGAAACTCAGAGGGATACTGATAACCAGCGCACAGGGACAGCTGGCAACCAGGAAGGTCAAGGCACGGTAAATCCATGTCTCCCATGCAGGAGCCAGTCCCATACCGAGCATCTGAACCAGCGGCGGAAGAATTGCCAGGGCCAGGGCCGCATAGCAGACTGCCGGGGTATAGATGCGGGCAAAACGGGAGATAAAGTCCTCGGATTTGGACTTGCGGGAGGAAGCATTCTCAACCAGATCAAGAATTTTGGAAACGGTGGATTCGCCGAATTCTTTGCTGGTCTTGATTTTCAGCACACCCGTCATGTTGATGCAGCCGCTGATGACCTCATCGCCGGTCTTGGCATCACGGGGCATTGACTCACCAGTCAGCGCAGCCGTGTTCAGCGTAGAAGTTCCCTCAACAATGACGCCATCGATGGGCACTTTCTCACCCGGCTGCACAACGATAATGCTGCCAATCTCCACTTCATCGGGATCGACCTTCTCCAATTTTCCATCACGTTCGATGTTCGCATAGTCGGGGCGGATGTCCATCAGGTCGCTGATGTTTCGTCGGCTGCGCCCCACGGCGTAACTCTGGAACCACTCACCGACCTGGTAGAACAGCATGACGGCGATCACTTCCAGATACTCACCATTTTCATAGATTGCCAGTGCAAGCGCGCCCAGGGTAGCGACAGCCATCAGGAAGTTTTCATCAAACACCTGACGGTTCAGGATGCCTTTGAAGGCTTTTTTCAGAATATCGTAACCGATAATCAGGTAGTCGACCAGATGAAGCGCCAAACGAACCCAGCGCCCAGCTGCGCCCAGTTGGTCAAATGCCTCTGCGCCCAAAAGCTGTAAGCCCAGCAGAAGCACGGTTGCAATCAAGATGCGCCACAGCATGACCTTTTGCTTTTTGGTCATGCCGCTATTTTTTCCCTGTCCGATGCACAGAAGGATGATAGATAAAATCGTTACAACGACCAGAAGGCCGCTTTCGATCATTTCCTGCATGATAGCACTCCTTTCAATAATTGCTCAAATGTTTATTTGTTTCTGGTGAAAAAAGCGCCTGAAAACCCGCGTACAGTCCAGGCGCTTTTTTCGCGGTATCCGATGATCAGAGGGCAATCTCGCAGTCGGGTTCTACCTTCTTGCAGGCCTTCAGCACATTCTGCATAACTGCGCCGGGTTCCTGCCCCTCGTCAAATTCCACGATCATCTTCTGCGTCATAAAATTCACGGTAGCGGCGGCCACACCAGCAGTCTTGCGGGCAGCATCTTCCATCAGATTTGCGCAGTTTGCGCAGTCAACTTCAATTTTGTAAGTCTTCTTCATAAGAAAAATCTCCTTTTGAAAATGATTTTTAACAATTAAGTGATTGTTTAATCGTCATGACTGTAGTATAATTCACGCAGACACCAAAGTCAATATATCCAGTGTAGCCACTGCCAAACAGGCGAAAGAAATTACCAAATGAGCGAAAAAGGAGAAATGAGCGTGAAAAATAAGATATTACCCCATGAACATGATGCTTCACATGATCTTGCGAATTTAGAGACAGCACTGTTTCAGGTAAGCCGGTTTGAAACCGTAGCAGATATTTTCAAGCAACTTAGCGATACCACACGGATACGCATTTTCTGGCTTTTGTGCCACACAGAGCAATGTGTTATTAACATTTCTGCCCTGCTGGATATGTCCAGTCCTGCCGTCTCCCACCATTTGCGTGCGCTCCGAAGCTGTGATCTGATCGTGAGCCGCAGAGAGGGCAAGGAAGTCTATTATAAGGCCGCAGACAATAGTCAGGCCCGGCTGCTGCATAAAACTATCGAACAGGTCATGGCGATTGCCTGTCCGGAATAAAGGGGGAAACTGAGGTGAAACAGAAGCAAAAAGAAATTTTGAAGGCTGTCCATCGTGAAACAGGGGAGCCACATGGGGAAATGACAGAGCTATATCCCGGTATTGGGATCACATTTTTTTCCGTATCCGGTCAAGACAGTTTTCGATTCTGCCATGAGCCATTGGCTCATGTGATGGAGATCAACTATTGTATATCAGGTAAGATCGGATGGAATATGTATGGTGGGAACCAGATTTATCTTGGGTCAGGTGATTTTTCGCTGAATACAATGGATACGTGCGTTAATTCCATTGTCACTCTTCCAAACGGTTCCTATGAAGGTATCGTGATTTGCATTGATCTGGAACAGCTGACTGATGCGCCGCCAATGCCTTTAGCAGGTTCTTCTGTCACAGGGGAACTGTTGCTCGAAAAATATTGTAAAGGCGGAACATGTACGGTGCTGGCAGGAAACGAAATTGTCCAGCAAATCTTTCAGGCACTTTATCAATCGCCGGAAGAAACGCGGACAGCATGGCAAAAAGTTAAAGTTCTGGAGCTTCTGCTCGTATTAAGCGGCATGGAAGTCAGCCGTGAAAAACACCTGACAGAGTACCGTTCAGAGCAGGTGGAGATCATCCGTCAGGTACATGACCAGCTGATTGAAAATCTTGAACAGCGGTGCTCCATCGAATCCCTGTCAAAACAGTATCTGATGAATCCAACTACCTTAAAAAATATGTTTAAGGAAATCTATGGGACATCGATTGCTGCACATATTCGTGAACACCGTATGGAAGCCGCTGCGCAGCTTCTCCAGTCCACCGATTTGAGCGTGGCAGATGTTGCCAGAAAAGTAGGGTACGATAGTCAAAGCCGTTTTTCAGACACCTTCAAGCGTCATTTTGGCGTATTGCCAAAAGAGTATCGGAAAAATCTCAGAAAATGACCATACATCGGTATGAGAGTTAGCGAAAATGAAAAGGGATAAACTCCATAAAAAAGCTGTACCGCCGAGAATCTGTGGTACAGCCTTTTAAAAAGTTTAGATTTTTTGTTGTATTTATATGCTATATAAGATTGTAAAATTTCAGTGCTTCCCTAATTGCGCTCTCTTTTTCTGGCGGACACTGCGGCACTTTGGCATCTTCCTTTTTCGACAAATTATAGTTCTGCCCAACCTCCAACCCGCATTTGCGTTTTATCTGTGAGATGTACAGGGAAGATACCTTCAAGCCAGAATGCTCCAGCACATACGCCTTGATCTGCTCATAAGTCGCGCCCTTCTGGAAACCGGACATATCCATATCCTCCAGTGAGAACTCCACCCGCACTTTCTTCGAGTCGATTTCTCCCTTGGAAAGCAAAACAACCGTCTCAACGGTATTCCCTTTGTCCCACAAAAGCTCCGTAACTTCCCCGCCATCCTTGAACACCGGAAAATTCAGACCAATCCGCTTTAGCGGATATTCAGACTCGTCATTCCTGTAAATTTCAATTTCCTTAATCAAGGCTGTGACCACATTTCTCTTTTCTTCGTCATTTATTATATTATAAACGCAGTCGAAATTCACCATGATTTTGTAAATATTCTCAAGAGTAATTGCCTGCTGCTTAATTGCATCTCGCCGAAATCTGGCATCTTCGATTTTTTCCTCCAGCTCAACAATGACATCATATAGGGAATCTAACCGCAAGGTCATATCATGGAGCTTTCGTTCCCGGTATTTTGCATCAGCAGGGAGACTGTCAATTTCCCGTTCCAATCTTGTTTTATTCAGATCAACTTCCTTCAGCTTTGCCTGATAGCCCTCCAGTTCTTTATCCACTGCTTTCGTGTCAATCTGAACGCCAATCCGTTTTTTAATGGCTTGGGCATATTCCTCATTCCTTACGATCTCACGAATTGCCTCAATGACCATCGGTTCAATATCGGTCTTTTTCAGCATCGCCTTATATTCACAATGCTTACCCCGGACCATCCTATTCCGACTACATACATAATAGTAAATTTCTTTGTAAGTGCCATCTTTATTTGTCCATGCGTGTTTATTCGTATACATGGGACTTCCACAAACCGGGCATTTCAGCAGACCTGATAACAAATGAACTCGATCCCGCCCAATTTTTGACGGTTGCTTTACTCCGGTTCTAAGACGCTTGGCATGAGCCTTTTCCCATACCTCCTCACTAACGATTCCTTTATGCTGTCCCTCTGTCAGAATGTAATCGTCATTTCTTTTCATCTGGTAATCGTTTTTTGTGCCTTTGACTTTTTCCTTCGTTCTCCGTCCATAGGCAATTTTACCGCAATAAACCGGGTTATCCAATATCAGTTTAATAAAATGTCCTGTCCAATCCTCTAATGTGCCATTCTGCCTCGGAATTTTCCGTATACCTTGTAAGTTCAACTGATTCGCAATACCACCCAAACCGATTTCCGATGAAGTATATAATTCAAAAATCTTCCGTATTGCCACAGCCTCTGTTTCTTCAATCATCAGCTTGTTATCTTCCAGTGTATACCCGTAGGGAGCAAAGCCACCATTCCATCCACCTTGCCGTGCCTTTTCGCGCCGCCCGTTCATCGTCTGCTCGATAATATTCTCACGCTCAATCTCAGCCACAGCAGATAGTACAGAAATCAAAAGTTTTCCGCTTGTCTGAGAGGAATCAATCCCTTCTTCTATGCAAATCAGATTTACACCATAAGATTGAACCAACTCCAAAGAGTTAAGTATATCTGCTGCATTACGGCCAAACCGTGACAGCTTATACACTAAAATATAGTCAATGTCCAAGCCATCCTCAATATCTCTGAGCATTTTTTGAAAGGCAGGCCGTCCCTCAATGGATTTACCGGATTTACCGGCATCTTCATAAGTATCAACAACGATCATTTCCTCACGATCCGCAAATCGTGTCAGCATATTTTTTTGACCTTCCAGGCTGTATCCGTCCACTTGCATCTCTGTGCTGACCCTCGGATACAAAACACAGCGTTTTCCATATCGGTTCATAATTCATACCTCCAAAATTTACTTTTGGAAAATATCCTATGTAAAGCTGCGATTCTCACGCAGCTCCGTCAACCTCGCCCAGCACTCTCATACCATATTTCTCGATAATATGTGCCAGCGAAGTGATAAACGCTTCAAATTTTTGTTCCGCCAGAAGTTCTTCTGACCGGATTTCATCTGAAGGAATCAATGTGCTTTTATTCTGGATATTCTCCATTCAGAATCACCTCCGCAATTCCTAACGAAATTATAACTCTACTTGCACAGCCTGAAAATGATACGGCCTTTCGGCACTTTTATGTAATCCCCAGACTGCACAAGAGCGTCTTGTTTATATTTTCCATGTCATCCTTGTTTAGATGACCAATATAGTTTTTTAACCTCGACTTGTCGATTGTTCTGATCTGTTCCAGCATAACAACAGATGGTTTCACCAAACCGCATCTGCCATTTAAGTGGTAATGCGTGGGGAACTTTCTGCTTTTTTTGCTTACACTGGTAATTGCTGCAATAATAATCGTAGGACTGAAACAATTTCCCACATTGTTTTGAAGAATGAGTACAGGACGAGAGCCACTTTGTTCGGAGCCGATACCAGGGCTTAAATCAGCCGAATATATGTCACCTCGATGGAATTTTTCAAACATCACTCTCGCCTCCTTAATATCTTAATACTTAAATAGCCGCACCAGTCTGAAAGAAATCTTCGGATAAAAACCTGGTGCGGCTACTGTTATTCTGTTCGGATTACTCGTCATATTTGCCACGCCCCCTAACGCTGGGAACATAGCAGGTCTCCGCTGGCGCGGTTGTCATAACTCCGCAGCGTCGTTTTACTCGTGCGCCGCAGGGTTCCCCCCAAGTCTTTAGGAGGCCGTGAGGAAGTATCTTTAAGCCCCCGTGCAGTCCTCGCGCCGGATCTGCCACCATCCGTTTTGTGGAATCGTAGATCGCTCCAAAGCAGCTTTGTTCATCACCTCCCTGGCTGCTCCATCTTCGCGGCGTTCCACACTCGCTCGTACACGGGTTATGTACCTGTTATGCTGTCTATGAAATTGTCAAAGTGCTGTTGAAGGGGGAAAACTTGTCCTTCTTATTAACTCTGACAAAAAGAGCAAAAAACGAGCGCACCAAACGAAACTTTTTCAAAAATACTTTGCCAGCTGCTTCAGACCACGCCGGATGCTGTCACGGACACGGCT
>OHHM01000430.1_pt1 | contig 16864 bp, 10 predicted proteins | sample 1568091 | NCBI WGS metagenome assembly OHHM01 (sample SAMEA3879525, study PRJEB24766) | human gut metagenome | biome: human-associated habitat; feature: feces | place: USA | collected 1985/1987 | reverse complement strand
CGTGAGATTTTGTGGAATGACTTAATCGACGATGGCATGATCGACATTCCTATGTATATTTTGAAATGGAATAAGGAGGATTCTGGATTGCCAGTTGAAAAGCGAAAGCCAATCAAAATCTATATCAATTCTGATGGCGGAGCTGCAAATGTGACTTTGTATACAGCGAATGTTATTTCACTCTCCAAAACACCAGTTATTACTATCGGAATGGGAAGAGCTTACAGCAGCGGTGGGCTTTTGCTCATGGCAGGCCATAAGAGATATATTTTTGACTCAACCTCTATTTTGATTCACGATGGCTCGACTGGAGCGGTAGGTGATACGGGCAAGGTGTTGGACAACCTGGAATTTACAAAAGAGTTCGAGGCAAAAGTGCGGCAGTTTATTTTGACGCACACAAATATTCCAGAAGACCTAATTGATCGCAACTATCGCAGAGATTGGTTTATGTTCAGCGATGAAGCAATCAAGTATGGGGTTGCAGATAAAATTGTTACAGATCTTGACGAAATTATTTAGGAGGCCACTTCATGGCGCGAAAGAATACTATTTCATATCCAATTAAGCCACAGCCGCCAACTACCCTGGATGATAACCCATTCTATGGTATTCAGTGCGACGAATATCAAAAGCAGTTTCGTGATGCAATTTGGAACCCAGAAAGGCTGATTGTGTTTTGTAATGCAAAAGCCGGAACTGGAAAAACAACGATTGCCACCGCGACTGCAAACTTGCTCTGTGAATATGGGCTTTATGATGGAATCATCTATATCGCTTCCCCGACACAAGAGCAAAAGCAGGGTTATCTTGCAGGATCTATCGAAGAGAAGTCAGAGCCATATTTTGAGCCATTTTATGAGGCTTTACAAAAGATTGGCGTTAATCTGAATACGGTACTTTTTGATAACATTCTTAATGAGAAGAATGGGACAGCTTATATCAGATGCTTAACGCACACATTTTTGCGTGGGGTCAACTTTGAGAATAAAGTGATCATAATCGATGAGGCTCAGAATTATTATTTTGACGAACTGATGAAAGTTTTAACTCGAATCCACGATAATTGTAAGGTAATTGTGATTGGGCATGATGGTCAGATTGACCTATACAAAAATCCAGAGCGCACGGGCTTTGTACGATACATGAAATGGTTTGCAGAAGACGACAGATGTGCTGTGTGCGAGCTGAAGAAGAATTATCGAGGATGGATCAGCGAACACGCAGATAATTTGAAATACTTTTAACTGAAAGGCGGAATCCCGCCTTTTATTATTTTGCGAGGTGGGATTATGCCAAAATTCAAAAGCACAAAAGAGCTTGTGGCGTATCTACAAAAAACTGTAGACAGAGTTCTTACAGAAGATGTGTTCCCAGTTATACAACAAGAGGAAGTACAGGCGGTTGATGATGTCGTTTACAGTATGCCGACATCTGGATACTACCAAAGAAGATACGATTATGAGGGTATTGGAGATCCAGATAACATCGTGATAAAGGGTGGAGCCGCAAAGAATGGCATTATGGCCGTTGTAAACGAAACAGATCCGAACCCATATTTGAATGGTAGAAGTGGGGCAAGAGCTACTGTAAATAAAAGCTTGCCATATGTTATTGAGTATGGAATTGGTCAACCTGGAGATCCAGGGTATGATTATTGGGCTGGAAAACCAAGACGGTTTACAGCAACTACAATTGATCGTCTGGATGCTTCTGGGGCGCATGTGATTGCTTTGAAAAACGGGTTAAGAAAGCACGGAATAAAAGTGCGATAAATTTCAAAAGGAATAAGTTAATTTACTTTTAAGTGAGGTGATTGTGCGTGGATGAACTGCAAATTCTGCTGAAAGCGATCATTGATAGCGATAGCGTCACATCGCTTGACTCTCAGTTGTCCAATATTGTTAAATCTCTGAGCGCATCGCACGAAGTAAAGCTGAAAGTAGCCGTTGATGAGACTTCCATCAGAACCACGCAGAGCCAGCTACAATCAATCGCTAAGCAGGTTTCTTCTGCTGGAAATAGCGGGAGACAGGTACAACTCAAAGTCTTTGACGCTGCGCAATTACAGGCGGACGGTCAGAGATATTTTACTGGTGTAAGAGATATTGTTTCTCGTGTCCAAAAACAATTCAGTAAGCTTGGCAGTGTAGATGTCGTCAATGTGTTTAAGGACGCACAGGGCGATATTCAGAGTTTTACCGCAAGTGTGACTAAGGCTGATGGAGTTGTAGAAAGATTTAATTTTAACCTTTCTAAAATTCGTCATGGCTCAAGGACATACAGCGGCTTTGTGCAGGAAAACTCTATTTTGTCTGATAAAAATGCTGGTACAAATCTTCAGAAAACACTTGATTATCTGAACCGAATTGATAACAAGATTGCGGATATTACCAGTAGGACTCTCTCCAATACGGCAAAGCCACTGCTTGCCGATATGGAGCAGTATAATCAGTATCAAACAAAGCTGACACAAGTAAAAAGTAGAATTGATGAACTCCGTAAGGCGAATACTACGTTGTCTGCGGATCATAAACGAGAAATCAATTCTATGGTGGCTGATTTGCAAAGATACGCACGGGAACTTCAAACATCTGCGTATGCGGCAACTGATTTGAATGCAGCCACATTTACAAATAAAAAGGCCGAACTTCAAGCTGCCTTGCAAACTGACATCCAGCGTTGGCAAAACTCTGGTTTGTTCGGCGCTGATTTCAAGGCGGCTGTAAACGATGCGAAGCGAATGCTTGACGAGGCGCTCGATCCAACCGATCTTGATGCGTACAGACACCAGTTGTCGTTGCTGAATCAGCAATTTAAGCAGATGAAGCTTCAAAATACTGCGTCTGGTAAAATCCTTGACGCAGATAGGTTGACTTCAAATATTCAGACTGCGCAGTTGCGTATTCAGAATCTGAAGAATACTTATAGCTCATTTGTAAATGATCCAAATCTGTTGGCAAAATGGCAACAGCTCTTTGACGAATCAAAGATGATCAGCAGCAGTAAAGAGCTGACAAATCTTAACGCTAAAATTCGTCTGTTTGAGCAAGAGCTGATCAGCGCCGGTAAACACAGCAGATCGCTTTGGGATGACCTAAAGGCAAATGCCGCAAAGATGGGTTCATGGATGGTGCTGGGCGGCGTAATCGCCGGCGTTATGCGCGGTGTAACCGGCCTGTATGACGCAGTGGTTCAGCTTGACAGTGCTATGACAGAGCTGATGAAAGTAACGGATGAAACCGACGCTTCATACGAAGCATTTTTGTCCGACGCTGCTGACAAGGCGGTACAGATTGGTACTACATATGCCGATTTTGTAGACTCTACAGCATCATTTGCACGTCTCGGATATAATATGGAAGATGCCTCTCAGCTTTCTGAGGTTGCCAATATCTATGCTGTGGTAGGCGATGAGGTAGATGGCATTGAAGGTGCTACCAACTCTATCATTTCTACTATGAAAGCGTTTGGTATTGAGGTTGACGACACTATGAGTATCGTTGATAAGTTCAACGAGGTGGGCAACCGATTTGCCATTTCATCTGGCGGTATTGGCGAGGCTATGATGCGGAGTGCATCTGCTATGGCAGAGGCAAATAATACTATTGATGAGTCAATCGCATTGATCGTAGCCGCCAACAATGTTATCCAAGATCCAGATGTCGTCGGTACAATGTGGAAGACGGTTTCTATGCGTATTCGTGGTGCGAAGACGGAGCTTGAAGAAGCCGGCCTTGAAACGGAGTATATGGCTGAAACAACCGCTTCGCTGCGCAAAAAGATCCTTGGACTGACCAATGTTGACGGCAGCGGCGGATTTGATATCATGCTGGACGAAGAGACGTTCAAGAGCACCTATGATATCATGCTTGGGATCAGCGAAGTTTGGGAAGATATGAGCGATATCGACCAGGCTGCTTTGCTGGAGCTATTGGCTGGTAAGCGGCAAGGTAACGCCCTGGCTGCGGCCATTACCAATATGGGCGACGCTGTTAAGGTTATGGACACCTCTCTGAATGCTGAGGGGTCTGCCGTTAGAGAGCATGAGAAATGGATGGACAGCATTCAGGCCAAGCAGCAACAGTTCCAGGCTCAATATGAGGTGTTTGCAAACACTATTTTGAGCAGTGATTTGATCAAAGGTGTCTTTGACGCTGGTACTGGTTTGCTTGGGTGGCTTACGACATTGGTAGATACGGTTGGCGCATTACCCGCCGTTTTCGCTACTGTAATGCCATTTTTGGATAAGCTCAATTTGTTCCGAACAACAGATCAGAAAAACTGGGGCGGCTCTGGAACAGGCATTGCGTTTGCATGGAACGCCCAAAAGCTTGAACTTGATAACGATATTAAGCTTTTGGATGAATATAATAGTAAGATTGCAAATCTCGGAACATCTACGGGAGATCTAACTCAACGGCAAATTGTATGGAATGATACAATTGGAAAAGGCAGTGATAGGCTGCGCAGTGCCGTAAAGGTTTCTGACGATGCGGCGGTGTCTTCTAAGGCATATGCCTCTTCAATGGAGCAGGCAAGCATAAAGACTACCCTTATGGGTGTTAAGTCTAAGGCCGCTGCAATTGGTGTTCAGGTACTTAATACAGCGCTTAATGCGCTGATCGGTCTTGGTATTGGTCTTGCTATTAACGCAATTATTTCTGGTATCACTTCTCTTGTCAACAAATCAAAAGAGGCTCGTGAAGCAGCTTTGGAAGCTGGTTCTGCCGCCGTCCAGAGTTCAAATGAACTATATGATCTTGCCTCATCATATATTGAGATGAGCTATGCCGTGGAAGCTGGCACTGCCTCCCAAGAAGATCTGATGAGTATTCAGGATGAGCTTGTTGCTTATCTTGAGACCCAAGGAATCGCCGTTCAAAATCTTTCTGGAGATTACAAGGATCTAAGAGATTCTATTGTTGAAGCGGCAAGAGAGCAAATGCGTACAAATATCTCTCAAGGAGCAAGAGCGGCTGATATTGCAAAAGAAGAAGCTGTTAAGGAACTTGATGGATATTTCAACTCACACAGCTTTTATTCTGCAACGGGTGAAGCTGCTGGAGAAGCAATGGCCTATCTTGAATCTCTTGGGTATGAGGGGATCGACAACACTGGTTCAAATGGTGGCGGAACAATCTTTCTTCCAAGCGTTTATAGCACAGACGGGGGATTAGAAGATGTAGAATTTTCAGACCTAATGGCAAACTATGAGTATCTAAGAGATACTATGAATGCTGTAAGGGATGAGTTTGGCACTGATAATCCTGTTTTTACTGTGCTTGCAGATGCTTACAACGAATATGAGTCTGCACTTCAAGAAGCAATCGAACAGATTGATAATACCAATCAAATGATTGCTCAAGACGCTTTGCTTGCTGCACAAGCTCTTGACCAGCCCGCTACAGTAGACGAGTTTAAGCAATTCAGAGAGCAGATGATCCAAAACATCCAGAATACATCTGGATTTGATGAGGATGGTACATATACTGCTGAGCAGCTGGCGGATAATGTACTTGGGTCGGACGATAGATATTCTGGTCTCCTGGCGGAACTACAAGAGCGCGAAGCGTCTGCTGAGGCAGTCAACGATAAAATGCGTGAGATTGCTGAAAAGCTTGTTCCTAAAACATATGAAGAGCTTACTCCTGGAACATCTGCACATTTCCACGCGATGGAGTCTTGGAGCGCAGAGGTCGAAAATGTAAAAGACAAACTTGAAGCTCTATCCGACGAAGATTTTGAAATTGCCTACAATGCAGTTATCAACGAAGGTGCGACAACCTGGGAAGATATCACTGCTGCAATTGAAGAGTACAATAGTGAGCAGGCTGTAGCGGCCAGAAATGCAGAGGCATTGCAGAGCCGTATCCGTGGTATGTGGGACTCTGAGGACTTCTCAGATACCAAGGAAGAGCTTATCGCTATGTCTCAAGCAGTGGACGGTATTACTCCACAGAATATTGAAGAACTCGCTTCTGAAAGCAGTGTGTTGGCTGGCATTTTGGAAGAGGACGGAATGAATGCTCAATTCCTCTCCAAGATTCTTCAGAATATGGCAGAGGGCGGAGACGGCGTTTCTCTTGTTACGGCTGAGGCTCTAAAGCTCAATGATGCCCTTGATGGTATGGTCGATAAGTTTGACCAGGTAACAGATGCAAAGTCGCGCTATGATGCGGCTATGGCTGTAGAGGAAAAGGATACCGATTTCCGTTCTTATGCAGAGGCATTTGAAGAGCTGAACGCCCAATTTGAGGCTGGTACTACAAACTCAAATGCTTTCTGGGCTGCTGCTGAATTCCTGTTTGGCAGTGAGCAGCTTAATACATGGGGCTGGAGTGACGGACTGGATGAGATCTACGATGCTATGCAGCGTAATAAGAGCGTCTTTGAGGATGCGGACAGCGCTGGTGCTGGATTTATCCAGAGACTTTACGATATGGCTCAGGCCGGCCAGTTGGTCAATGATGAGGGCGAAGACCTAATCGAGATCAGCAAGGATGCAACTGGTGCATTCAGTTTTGATGTTGATCCTGAAAATCTTGACGAGATTGCAGAAAAGATGGGTATCACGGAAGAGGCGGTTATCGCCTGTTTCGAGGCTCTATCTATGTGGGGCGACATTGACTTTTACGATCTCACTGAGGTATCAGAGGTTATTGACGAAATTGGCCTCTCTGCTGAAACTGCTGCTGGCAAGGCTATCAATGTAGACCGCTTGACAGAGCAGCTGATGACCCTTGGTAAAACAGATAAAGAGATTTATGATGTTTTGTCTGCTTTACAAGGGCTTGATGGCGTACAGCTATTTAGTGTATCTGGTGATATTGACTCTGTAACAACAAGTCTACAGAATCTTGGCCTTGCTACCAGTGATGATTATACAATCACGGTTAATTATGAAGGGCTTGGAGATCTTCTTGCCAACATTGGTTATACCAAGGAAGAAGCAGAAGGGCTTATTACCAAACTTGGCGAAGCAGACGGCATTTCACTGGCAAATGCTGATGGTCAAGTGCAGAGTGTAAGTGACGCGCTTGATTATATCGATACGATTACATTTACCAATGTTACAACATCAATCAATGGTGTTGAAACTGCAATTGACGATGTAAATGACTCTACTACGAGCAACGCAGAGTCAGAAATTGATGACATTGGATCAGCCGCACAAGATGCTGCAACAAAAGTTTATAGCATTGGTACGGCTATTGATAGTGTAAATGGTAGAACTGCCACTGTATATTATAATGTACAGCGTAAAGGTGGTCTTATTGACAGTATTGGTAATCTGCTTGGCTTTGCAAAAGGCACTTCTAATGCGCCGGCTGGCAATGCTTTGCTTGGAGACGAGTATTCACCCAACGGTTCTCCAAAGCCAGAGCTTGTTGTGTCGAAGGATGGAGCATATCTCGCTGGAACAAACGGGCCGGAAATTGCCTATTTGAACCAGGGAGACCAAGTTTATACTGCGGATGAAACCAAACGGATTTTAAGTCGTTCTGGAAAGCGTATCACTGGTACAATTCCAGCATATGCGTCTGGAAGAATCACAACAAGCGGTTTGCGTGTCGAGGTTGACAAGAACGGCTCTACGGGCACTCCGTATACTTCTCCCACGACAACTGCCACGGTAGATGTTAAGGCTGAGGTTGATGACGAAGAGCTTGCTGAAGAGATGGAGGATGCCATAAAAGAAATCCAGGATGAGCTTGACGAAATCCTGGGTAATTATGAGCACGACATCTTTACGCTTGAAAGAAATGATGGAACTCCAGAAGAAATTATTGCTATCTATAGGAAGATGCAAGACACTGTTCACCAGTATGCGGAAAAATACCGTGCAATGGGACTGGATGAGAATAACGATTACATTCAGGAGCTTGGAGAACAGTGGTGGGAGTACCAGGATGAGATTGACGATATCCTACATGGTATTTATACAGATGCTGTTGAGGCGCACGAAAATACCATTGAACTTTTGCAGCACCAGTATGATGGCCTAAGCGATAGCAAAAACTATCGTGATATGGCTACCAATCTGGAACGGCAGCGTCAAGAGCAACTGAGAATCCAGGAGCTTGCCCATGAGGAAGCACAACGGTTAAGAGCGCTTGGTGTGGACGAGAACGATGAGGCAATTCAGGAGTGTATTGACGCATGGTGGGATGCTGAAGACGATATCAAGGAAATCAATGAATCTATCGTTGATAATGTACTTGAACCGTTTGATGAGTTTATCGAATATGCGGATGACTTTGACCTTTGGGATCGGTTTGATTTCACAAAAGTAGATTACCTAAGGCAAAAGATCGCCGCACTGAATCGGTTGCTTGAACAGGGCGTTCTAACTCTAAGAGAGTACACGGAGCTTTTGCGCGAAACTCAACTCGATATTTATAATGAGCAGAAAGACGCTATTACAGAAATCATTGAAAAGACAATGGAGCTGGTGCGTCAGGAAGCCGAAGATAAAATCGATGCTCTGGAAGAACAGATTGATGACTACCAGAAAATCATTGATTTGAAGAAGGAGTCTCTTGAAGTAGCCAGAGATGAAGAGGACTATGAGCGTGAGGTTGCAGAGCGCGTTGCCGAAATTGCAAAGGTACAGGAAAAGATCAATCAGCTGAGCCGCGATGATAGTCGTGAGGCTAATGCAGAGCGGCAGCAGTTGGAACAGGAGCTTGCCGAACTTCAAAATGATCTCGCTGATTACCAGGCGGACTATGCGTATGATGCGCAGGTCGATGCTTTGGATAAGGAAGCTGACAAGTTTGAAGAAACCAAGGACAACGAAATCGCCAAGGTAGAGGCCAGCGTTGACACTGAGGAAGAGGTGTATAGAGCCGCTATTGACCGTATCAATGCAGACTGGGATCAGCTATACCAAGATTTGATTGCTTGGAATAGACAGTATGGAGATATGATCGATGGGGAGGATTCAATTACATCTGCTTGGCAGACTGCTATGCAGGCAGCTCAAGAGTATGGAGATATTGTATCCGCTCTAAATGGTATCAATAATGATATCGCCAATGAGCAGCAAGGTATTCTGGATCAACAGCAGGAAGATGCTGAAATCAGTGCAATTATGTCTGAGATGTACGCCAACGGTCAGGCGTGGGGGTCTGCCTCTGATGAAGAGAAGCAACGCCTCGCTGACGAAAACCTACGGCTTGGCAGATTGCTTGCCCCGTATGGTATTAACGCAGTCCGTGGTGATGACGGCGTGTGGTATGTAGACCGTGTTGGCGGTGAACAGCTGTTCCAAAAATATAGACAGTATATTTATCACGACGGAGGAATTGTCGGAGAGGACTCATTAAAGAGCAATGAGGTTTTTGCCAAGTTGCAAAAGGGAGAGGCTGTATTTACCAGTAAGCAATATAAAAATCTGTTTAGTCAGATTGGTGATACGATTACTGGTGTTGTAGATTCCGTTGTGCGTAGTCTTGCAACAGCAAAAGATACCACAGCGGCTGCAATTCAGTCTGTAACCAACAATGAGAACACAGACAATTCTATGGGAGAGATCCGTATTGAAAACCACTTCGAGGTTAAGAATGCGGATGAGAAATCGGCAAGGGAGCTTGCAGAATATTATTCTGATCGCACTATTGATAAGCTTATGACCGCTGCAAAGCGAAAGGGCATGAAGAATAGTATTGGAAGTCACATGCTCCGATAAGTTAATGCGGCCACCGTAATTGGTGGCCGCTTATTTTATAAAAGAAGGAGGCTTTAGACATGGTTGTTGATTTTGCAAAGGTCAATGTAAAAGAGCAGCCTCTACTTATTTTGCAAAACATGGATGATACGCCGATTGGTGTCTGAAGTATGCTTTTAATGTGGAAGCAGATCTTTGCTATAACGAGGTGTCAACGCTATCGTTTGAGCTTCCTGGTTATGTGGACGGCAAACAAACTCCAAACTACGAAAAAGTGGTTGGAATGAGAATCATTGATCTAAAGGACTACGGAAGATTCCTTCTGGTAGATCCTAAAACAGAGAGCGATGGAGTTCGAGAGGTTAAGAGCTGCACCGCTTATTCTTTGGAGTATGAGTTTACTTTCAAGAAACTTGTGCTTTCAGCCGGCACATATAACCTATGGAACCCGATTGCGCCAAATGATACGATTATTGGAATGATACTTGACCTTATGCCATCGTGGAAAATTGGTCAAGTAGATGCAACACTAATCGATAAATACCGCACATTTGACGATAGCGGAGACCAGAATATATATAACTTCATTAAGTCAGATTTGCAAGAATCCTATGGTTGTGTCTTTGACTTTGACACATATAATCGTCTGATCTATGTTCGTGATATTGCGAATGAGCCAGAGACAACGCCGGTGTTATTCTCAATGGACAATCTCATTAAAGAAGTCTCTGTTGAGGAAGACACAGAGAGCATCGTTACGCAGCTGAGTGTGTACGGGGCGGACAATGTTGATATTAGAAGCGTCAACCCAATGGGTACAACAAGCTTAATTAACCTGGATTATTTTATGACGCATGATTACTTCTCACAGGATATTATCAATAAGTATGACGATTGGAAAGAGACATTTCAATCATATCAGAGGTCTTATTTTAATCTTACTGTAGAAGAGGCGTTGAAGACTGCTCAACTACTCACGGAACAGGCCGCTATTACAACGCTTGAAGGAGAGCTGAAAAGCCTTGAGAATATCCAGGCGACAACAATCCAAGCAATTGCCCAAGGAATGAAAAGTCAAAGCGATCTGAACAAGGTGAATCAGGATATCTCCGCTAAGAAGAATGAAATTACTGCAAAACAGAATAAACTCGAAGATATTCAGGCAGAGGTAGACGAGCTTGATGAAAAGATGCAGGCTATCAATGAAAAGACAAAACTGAGCGCATTTTTCACAGAAGACGAGTATAAAATCATTGATCGGTACTTGAAAGAGGATTCTATTTCTGAAGACTCTTTTGTCGCCATTGAAGTCGATTCATTTGATAGCGCTGGAGAAAGCATTCCTGCAACTGGTTCAATCTTCAATATTATGGACGCTACAGTTACTAAGGTAACAAATGAAGCTGGAAAAGATATTTACTCTATTGTTGGAGGCAAGATCGGATGCTCGACTTCTGGATTTGTATTGAATGCGGATATCATTCGAGCGTCACTTGATTTTGATGAAAACCACGATCTACTTTTCACTGCAAGACTGTCAGCTGGCACATTGAATGGAGAAACATTCCCAAGCGGCTGTGTCTCTGTTGCAGGAACTGGTAGCACTGTTACATCAAATGTCGTACCAGATTCCAGTGTCGGTGGCGCAATCGAAGAGGGAAGCACTATCTCCTTTAAGATTGGCGATGCGGATCTATACTTCACTCGAAGCACAACGGAATATGAAAAACGAGCTGTTGAGTGGGATTTGCTGGACTATGGTGTGGAGCTGATGGAAAGAGTGTCTTATCCATCCTATACATGCAGTCTGGATCTGGCGAATTTTCTTGCGATGTCAGAGTTTGAACCATTCAAAAACAACCTTATCTTAGGCAGTAGATTGTACTGGAAGAAATCAAGTGGAGAGGTTATGCGTCCATATTTGATTTCTGTAAGAATCCCGTTTGAAGATTTGACGGGTTTTGAGGTTGAGCTGTCAAGTAAGTATTATGCAAATGGGGATGGGTTTAACTACATCGATCTGATTGAAGACAGCAATACCGCAGGGAAAACATTGGATAGTGGCAAATGGACATATAGCCAGTTTGTAAATAGTGGTGCGGAAACAAGCCTCAGCAAATTTACAAAAGAGGCGCTTGATATTGCCAAGAATAACATTCTGTCTTCTTCTGGCCAAGATATTTCCTGGAGTGAATCCGGCTTACGGTTACGCAAAAGAAAAGAGAACAATCCAGAAGAATATGAACCTTATGAGATCTGGATGAATAACGGCCAAATCATGTTTACAACAGATAACTGGGCAACCGCCAATCTCGCTATTGGTCAAATGAAAACAGAAGACGGCGGGATTATGAGCGGTGTAATTGCAGACAGTTTGATTGGTAAATTATTGGCTGGAAGCAGTCTCATCATCGAAAGCGCAAAAAAAGACGGCGACATTTCTGTGTTCCGCGTGGATGGGAACGGTGCGTCTTTGCACAATGCTATTTTTGATATTTACAATGGCAATCAAGTGCAGATCACTCTAAACCCATATTCAGGATTTGCGATTGGTAAGTACCCACTGTACTCAGGAGACGAGTATACAATTGATGAAGATAATGCAAGCTTCTGGGTAGATATCAATGGAAATGTTCATATCAAAGGAACACTTGAGGGGTGTGATGGAAAGTTCAGCGGTGAGCTTGTTGCTGCAAGTGGCCGTTTCAAAGGTGTTGTACAGGCTTCTGATTACCAGGATTTGAATGGCAGAAGTATGCTGACTTCAAGCTATAAATTCTCTCCTACATACCTGGAGCTAAGGGGGCTTACTATCAGCAATGGCAGCAAGAATACCCTTGTCATTGATAGCGCCGGCAATATTACAATGGATGGAAATATCACACTTGGCTCTGGCTCTCGTATTAACTGGAATACGGTCACGCAGCTTGGCACTAATCCGCAGATTTCAAACCTGGAAGACGATATGGATTACCGCCTAACGCGGATCAATACGCAGCTCGACGGCGTATATGAAGAGATTGATTGGCTTTCAGAGAATATGTGGACTGAAAGAGAAATTAGAAATATTTCGTCCACAGTGATCACAGACGAGCTTGTGTCAGCTCCCAATATTAAAGGCGCATATATTCAGGGCGGAACGATTCAGGGTTGCGACTTTTTGTTTGGCGATTATGGGGTTATCTATGATGGATATGGTAGCGACGGTGTGAGCAGGACTGACTTGGTGTACATTGAGTCTACAAGAGGAATTGCGATTGTCGCAGATGAAGGTATGGCGCTTAGAGCCGGGAATGGTATCTGGATTCCAGACGATGTTCATATCATGGTAAATGGAGATTATGTGAATTTGGGAAGCGTCATTGAAGATTTACTTGCAAAATAATATGGAGGTCGTATGAAAGAAGTCATTAAGAAAATTGATGCTGCTGTCCGTGTTCTAAATAATATCGAGGTCAAACAGAAGCAAAATTTATTGAACATGGGTGGGGTTATCGATCTTCTGGAGAGTGTCATTGGGGATCTTCAGAAGATGGACATTGAGGCGACACTCAATAAAGAAGATGTTGAAGGAGAAGAAAAAGAATAACATATATCCTTAGGAGGTGGTGCTATGGCTTTTTGGGGTGATTATTTCGTCTATGATGGGATACCATGCACAGAGTTTGGCCTAAGGCTTTATGAGGTGAATGGCGTTACGCCTGGGGAGGCGAAGTTCTCTGTGGCCTCCGATATTTCCGAGGACAGAGTTTCAAGCAGATACCGCCCGTTGTTTTATGGTGTTACACAAAATGAACCTCTTTCGTTTAAGATGGTTTTTGGAGCCGACAAAGAGCTTGCGAACAGCGGAGGTTTTTTTGACGCTTGGGATAGAGAAGCAATCAGCTCATGGTTATCGCCATTGGATGGATACAAATGGCTTGAAATTGAACAGGATGACATGGAGCAGGTTCGCTATCGTTGCATCATCGAAGAGTTAGAGATGGTGGAGATTGGCAATCTGCCCATTGCTTTTTCTTGCACTGTGAGATGTGATTCCCCGTTTGCATATCAGTATCCAGTGACATACTCCTATACATGCCAGGGCAACACCAATATTTTGCTTAGGAATCTTGGTAGTTATAGGGGAGGATATCAACCAAAGCTCAAAATCACAACGAATGGTACAGATAGTATCAAAATTATTAACCATTCAGACAATGATAGAACTTTTGAATTTACAGGACTTCCTCAATCCTATTTCTTGGAAATAGAAGTGGATAATGAAAATGGGGTTATCACAAATAATATGGATCTTAATTTATATCCATATTTCAATTTTGAATTTTTCAAACTTATTTGCGGAGACAATTCATTAGAAGTTGTTGGCGATTGTAAGCTTGAAATCACATGTGAATTCCCGGTTAGCGTAGGAGGATAAGCAAAATGATTAGTAAAGTTTATAATCTGCCTGAGATTTCATTTGTTGGCGGAGAGACACATGATCTGCGCTTTCATTTGTTTACGGACACAGGCAGAGTTTTTAATGCCTCTGGCGCAAAAGCGACATTCTCAATTGTGTATTCGGTAAATCGAACAGGAGCACCAGTGCTATCAAAAACAATGAGTGTTATAGCCGATGATGATGGAATTGAAAGTATTCTTGCCGTTACACTGCTCCCAAAAGAGACTGTCGATTTGTACGGGAAGTACATCTACCAGATTACGATCCAAGACATGTCTGGGGAAACGGATATCCCAAGCCAGGGTATTTTGGGGATCACCAATAACATTGATAAATCGGTGATTCGTTAATTTATTAGGAATAAGTTAATCTATTTGCAAGGAGGATATGAAATGAACACTACATACTTTCTGAATCAAGTGATGGGAAATTTGTTTAAGACAAAGGAAACTCCTGCACTTCCAAGCGAGTATTACATTGGCCTAAGTTCTACCGCTCCAAATATCAGTGGCGGTAATGTCACAGAGCCTCTTTCAAACTCTGGATATAAAAGGGTGAAGCTTGAGAATTTGAGTGAGCCGGCAGATGGTGTAATTACAAATGAGCAGGCCATTTCTTTTGATGAGTCAACTGCAAACTGGGGAACAATGTCCCACTTTGTTATTTATGATGCGCTGGAGGCCGGAAATCTACTTATGTATGACACCCTATCCACCCCTCGTAATGTTGAGGCCGCAACTATCGTAACGATTAAGGCAAACAGCCTGACTTTGACTTTGAGCAACCCAGCTTAATTACGATTAGTTAGGCGGTGGAGAGATGGCGCAAACATACAACATTTATCTCCGAAAAAGACTAACTGAATTTGACCTGATTATTAGGAATTTGCCATATCGTGACGGCCTCGTGATTTACAACCGCATGTATCTTGACGCAATGGTGAACTATCTATATTTGCAAAAGTTTATTGTTGGCGATACGGATACGAAGCTTGTATCAGAAATTGATAATTTGTTAGAACGAGTCTTCAATATCTTTTCAAGCGGGATGGAACTTGGTGCAGAACTTGAGTTGTTCGCAGCAAAACCAACTGGCGGTTCAACAGAGCTGGTTTTAACTACAGGTAAAGCCAATATTGGTGAAGAAAGCTTTAACACATTCCAAAATGTCACACAGCTTTTGACAAACACACTGAAGTACGATATCGCAAAATCTCTTGGGTCTGGATCAACGGAAATGGAGCTAAGGACAGCTCCAGCGTCTACTTTGAAAGAAGCGTTAGAGAAGTTTAAGAACACTATGCTCTTAGACTCTGACGCTTCTACCTCCGCTATTACCCATGGTGAAGCAGAGACCGATATGGTTCTGACTACAAACGATTTTGATATCTTCTACATGCTGTCTGTAGAAGGAGAAGCAATGATGAATTTGCTTTTCTCTGCTGACTTTGAGATGTGGTATACGCTTGGGACAGGCGATAGTTCGATGTGCTTGACGGTTGAGAATAGCGGTGTGCAATCTAAAAAGTTTATGACGTATGAAAGCTTCCTCAATCTTGTTTTGGAGATAGGGAATATTTTGCAGTGTTTTATCTTCCCGGATGAGAGCGGATCTCTTCTATCTTCCGAACTAAACATCGGAATGAAAAGACATAGGTTGCTTTCTGAAATGGATAACTTAACACTGTCTGAGCATGACGATATTACATTAGAAGAATTAGACTATGTGATTTTGGCGTGACGAAAGAAGAAAGGAGTTTTCGATATGTCAAAAGGTACTCTTGGTAGTTTTAATGGTACTACTACTGCCAATGTAAATATGCTTGATATTTTTAAGCAAAATGAGATGGCGGCACATGAAAATAGTACACTTGCGTTTACCGATCATATGGTAATCAAAAAGATTGGAATTCAATGTGAGGCGGGAACGGAAGTAATTATCAATGGATGCGAGATCCCTATTGTGTCTGGAGTATTCGAGCTTGGTTTTGGTCAAGTGGATATTACAAGTCTCGTGTTCAAAGAAGAGAAGTCAGTGAACATCTACTACATGTATTAAGGAGGTGCTTTTCAATGGCCGATTTGCCGTTCTTCGGCAACTCTTCTTTTGGAGGCGGCGGAGGCATTATTTCTGGAAATCCAGTTGTAGATGCTGAGCTTGCAGAAAATGGCGACATGATTTTGAAGATGAGTGATGGAACAGAAAAGAACATCGGAAGTGTCGCCGGAGAAGATGGTGCTGTATACGTCCCACATATTTCGGAGCAAAAAATCCTAAGCTTTACAATTGAAGATGAGCCTGGTGATGTGCCAGACCCAGTTGATCTTAACCCGCATGATGAGTGGTCTGATATTGATGACAGTGAGATTGTTTCTGACTATGTGTGGGAGAAAATGTAACGCTATATAAACTCTTAGAGAGTGTTTATATATTTTGATTCTATTGTAAAGGAGGGAAATCGAATTGGCTAATGTAATTTTTAAGGTCGGTACAAAGGCGCTCTTTGATGCGCTGGAGCAGAAAGACACAAATACTTTGTACTGGCTGGAAGATGTGCAGGAACTCTACAAGGGCAATCTTCTGTTTGCTACTGGTAAGACAGCATCTGAAACCGCTGCCGGCCTGATGTCTGCTGATGACAAAATTAAGCTTGACAATCTTTCTCCTGGTACATTGACTGGGCTTACTCCAGTAGATGCGTCAGTCATTATTGCTGATGGTGAAGACGGAAAGACAATCGGCGTACA
>OHHM01000420.1_pt1 | contig 16989 bp, 9 predicted proteins | sample 1568091 | NCBI WGS metagenome assembly OHHM01 (sample SAMEA3879525, study PRJEB24766) | human gut metagenome | biome: human-associated habitat; feature: feces | place: USA | collected 1985/1987 | reverse complement strand
GGAGACCATCTCCTACCGCGACGCCTTCATCATCGGCCTTGCGCAGGCCTGCGCCGCCATGCCGGGCCTTTCGCGTTCGGGCACGACCATCGCCACGGGCCTCTTGCTGGGCAACAAAAAAGCCGCCGTGGCGCAATTCTCGTTCCTGATGGTGCTGGCTCCGATTCTGGGCGAGACGCTGCTCGAAGCCGTCAGCGGCGACCTCACGGCCGGCGTGGCCGCCGGTCCTCTCGCCGCAGGCTTCCTCGCCTCGTTCGTCACGGGCTGTCTGGCCTGCAAATTCATGATCGAAATCGTCAAGCGGGGCAAACTCATCTGGTTCGCGCTCTACTGCGCCGCCGCGGGCCTCGTATCCATCCTAAGCTATTTCTGTTAATGAAAGAACCGATCGACCTGCGGGGTCTCAACTTCGAAGAGGGTTATATCGCCGTACTGGACAAGCCCCTGCGCTGGACCTCGACCGATGTGGTCCGCAAAATCAAATTCACGCTGCGCCGCCTCGGCTACCGGAAAATCAAGGTGGGCCACGCCGGCACGCTCGATCCGCTCGCCACCGGCATCCTGCTGGTCTGCATCGGCCGCGCCACCAAGATGGTCGATGCGCTGCAGGCCGAGGAGAAGGAGTACGTCGCCGACGTGATGCTGGGCGCCACGACCCCCAGCTACGACCTCGAACACCCCGTCGACCGCACCTTCCCCACCGAACATATCACGCGCGAAAAGGTCCTCGCAGCCCTCTCTTCGCTCACGGGCGAGCGGCTTCAGGAGCCTCCCGTCTACTCGGCCAAGAAGATCGACGGCACGCGCGCCTACGAGCTGGCCCGCGCCGGCGAGGAGGTCACGATGCGCAAGGCGACGGTCAACATCTACGAACTGGAACTGCTGGAGTACGACCTTCCCCGCATCCGCATCCGCGTGCGGTGCAGCAAAGGCACCTACATCCGCTCGCTGGCCCACGAAATCGGACAGGCGCTCGAAAGCGGCGCCCACCTGACGTTGCTGCGCCGCACCCGCAGCGGCGGCTTTACGCTCGAAAAAGCCTTTGAATTCGAAGAATTTCTCAAAAAGTTGGAGGAACTTGAAACAAAATAGACTTTTTTGCGTATAGAAAATAATCTGTTTTGTTTTTAAGACGTAAAAAGAGTATTTTTTCACCATGAAATTATCACAATACGGGTACGAATTCGCCCCCGAAATGCTGGCGAAACATCCGACGGAAAACCGGGACGACTCGCGCCTGATGGTCATCAACCGCGCCAAAGGCACCGTCGAACACCGCATCTTCAAGGATATCATCGAGTATTTCGACGAAAAGGACCTCTTCGTCTTCAACGACACCAAGGTCTTCCCGGCCCGTCTGTACGGCAACAAGGAGAAAACGGGCGCCGAGATCGAAATCTTCCTGCTGCGCGAACTCAACCGCGAGCTGCGCCTGTGGGACGTACTGGTCGATCCGGCCCGCAAAATCCGCATCGGCAACAAGCTTTACTTCGGCGACGACGACCTGCTGGTAGCCGAGGTGATCGACAATACCACTTCACGGGGCCGCACGCTCCGGTTCCTGTTCGACGGGTCCTACGAAGAGTTCAAAGAAACCCTCTTCAAACTGGGCGAAACCCCGCTGCCCAAGTGGGTGCGCGAAAAGGTCGAGCCGGAAGACGCCGAGCGCTACCAGACTATTTTCGCCAGCAAAGAGGGCGCCGTAGCCGCCCCGACAGCCGGCATGCATTTCTCCAAGCACCTGTTCAAACGCATGGAGATCAAGGGGATCGAAAAGGCGTTCATCACGCTCCACGTCGGTCTGGGCAACTTCCGCACGGTCGATGTCGAAGACCTCTCGAAACACAAGATGGACTCCGAACAGTTCTTCGTGGACGAACCCACGGCCGAAGCGGTCAACAAGACCAAACGCGAAGGACATAAGATCGTTTCGATCGGCACGACGGTTATGCGAACGCTCGAAACGGCCGTTTCGACCGGCGGCATGATCAAGCCGATGGAGGGCTGGACCAACAAGTTCATCTTCGCCCCGTACGAATTTTCGGTGGCCGACGCCATGGTGACCAACTTCCAGCTTCCCTACTCGACCCAACTGATGATGGTTTCGGCATTCGGAGGTTACGACCTGATAATGAATGCCTACAAAATAGCCAAAGAAGAGGGCTACCGCTTCGGAACTTATGGCGACGCCATGCTGATTCTTTAGGAAAAATCACTATCTTTGCAGAGGACAGGGAGGCGGTCGGCGATCTTTGCGTGCAAACTCCGCGCGATTGCGCTCTTCCTCACTGTCTTTGCGAAAGACAAAACTCTCGTGAAGAGAGGCTCGGCAGCACAACAATGCGAAAACACGCATTGTGCCGGTTGCATTCTCTTCACCGCACAAACATAAAAAAACAACGGTTTCGATCGGCGAGGACCGCAACCGAACTTGTCTGAACGGGCCCGCATAGAAAACGAAGAAAAACATTCAACAATGGCATCGAACAGGATACTATACGTATGTCAGGAGGTCGCTCCATACGTCCCGGATACGGAAGGTGCGCTTCTGTGCCGGAAACTTTCGCAGGCGATGCAGGAGCGCGGCAACGAAATCCGCACGTTCATGCCCCGATACGGCTGCATCAACGAACGGCGCCATCAACTGCATGAGGTGATCCGGCTCTCGGGTATGAACCTCATCATCGACGACAACGACCATCAGTTGATTATCAAGGTCGCTTCGATTCCGTCGGCCCGGGTACAGATCTATTTCATCGACAACGACGACTATTTCGCCCGCAAGGCGATTCTCCGGGATGCCGACGAAAGCTATTTCGAAGACAACGACGAACGGGCCATCTTCTTCGCCCGAGGCGTGCTCGAGACGGTCAAGAAACTGCGCTGGACGCCTACGGTCGTCCACTGCCACGACTGGTTTTCGGGCATCGTCCCGATCTATCTGAAAAAGGTCTTCGCCGACGACCCGATCTTCAAAGAGGTCAAGATCGTCGTTTCGCTCTACGGCGACGGTTTCGACAAACCGCTGAACGCAGGAATGAAGGAGAAAATCGCCAACGAAGGCGTCAAAGACAAAAAACTGTCGATCCTCGACACCCCTTCATACGAAAACCTCTGCCGTTACGTTATGGAGTATGCCGACGGCATCATTCTGGCTTCCGATGCGGTAAACCCCGAAGTTGCCGAGCTGGCCCGCAACAGCGGCAAACCGCTCCTGGAATACCAGTCGCCCGACGCAGAGGACTTTTTCGACAACTACAACCGATTCTATGATTCGATCCAGTAAAATACGCCGGGCCGCCGAATTGGCCGCCGTTCTCACCGCAGCGGGCATAGTCTTCTTTACAGGTTGCACGAAAGTGGACGACCGGCTGGGCGCAGGCTACCAACCGGGGGATCAGCAGATGAAGATCGGTCTGAAAGTTTTCGCGCTCGCACCCGACGCCGAGCGGCCCTATTTCGAAACTCGACTCTACAAAACCGACTCTCTCAAGGCTTCCAACCTGGGAGAGGGGTATTTCGGTGTGATGCACGACGAAACTTTCGGGCGTCGCACGGCAGGTTTCCTGACCCAATACCGCGCCGTAGCCCTCTCCGATACGACCGGATTCGGTTACCAGCCCATTTTCGACTCGATCGAACTCAAAATCAAAATCTCGAACTACGGAGGCGACACCCTCAAGCCGATGACGTACAACGTCTATGAGGTGATTTCGAACGATTACCTCAATCCCTCACTGACAGCCCCGGCCGGAGCAGGCAGCGTCGCCGACACCCTTTTCTACCCGACCTTCGATCCGACCCCCTACCTCAACCCCAACCCGGTATTCACCTTCACCTTCCCCAACGGCACGACGACGGGACCGGCCACGGAGTACGTCACCCTGCAGCCTACGCCCGAAGGACGGGGGCTCATCAAGCGTCTGATGCTGCTCGAAGGCAAGTACAAGGGCGATATGACGATCTACCGCAATCCGGAGCTTTGGGTGGACTATTTCAACGGTATTTACATCAAGCCGGCCCAGGAAGATCCGTCGGGAGAAGGGAACCTGTTCGCTACGAACCTCGCGGAGTCGGGTCTTCTGATGTACACCCGCAGCCGGAACAGAACCGACCCGACGCTGATCCAGGATACGATCACGGCCAGCTACCTCTTCTACCGCGAAGACGATCCCTACGGCAATGTTTCGATCAACACCATCCGGCATGATTACACCGGCTCCAAGATCAATCCGGCCGACATCGACGAGCGGAACGAACAGCGGCCCCTGAACCCCAACGTATATGTCGAAGGGATGGACGGCGTAATCACGGAGCTGACCCTCACGGACGCCCTGTTCGAAGGAATCGAAGCCCTCTACAAGGAGGTTACGGACGAATCGGGCATGCCTTACACCTCGATCGCCATCAACCAGGCGGAACTGATGATCTACCTCGAAAAGAGCGATTACGATTGGGAAAAGATCGACGTGGGAGCCATCACTCCCCTGCTGGACGCATCATTCGAGCGCTTGGGCCTCTATGCCGATTACAAGCACGTACTGGGCATTTCGGATTACTATTACACCTACGAAAGGCTCTATTCAAGCCAGAACTTCCAGTTGCCGTACGGAGGTTACCTCAACCGCAGCCAAGGCTGTTATGTCATGGACATCACCAGTCACCTGCAGGAGGTATGGAACGGCTACCTGAAATCCCAGGGAATCGAAACCGGCGGCAGCCAAACGGAGAATCCCGCCCCCCGGACGATCTACATCGGACCCGAAGCCTACGGGCTCTTCACGATGCCCTATACATCGGCACAAGGCATGGAAAATACCGCAAACAACGCGCCGATCAAGCTGCGCCTGATTTACACGATGATAAAATAGCGAAGCACCTGCGGATAACCTAAGTACGAACTTAGGTTATCTTGCGTTAGTGAAAAGATACTGAATGTTATGCAGGAAAATTTAGTAATAGTCGAGTCCCCGGCCAAAGCCAAGACCATCGAAAAATTCCTGGGCAAGGATTTCGTCGTCAAGTCGAGCTTCGGGCATATCCGGGACCTCTCGAAAAAAGATCTCGGCGTCAATCTGGACAAGGACTACGAACCGGTCTATGAAATTCCGAGCGACAAACGCAAGGTTGTCGAGGAACTTTCGTCGCTGGCCAAGAAGACCAAGACCGTCTGGCTCGCGTCCGATGAAGACCGCGAAGGAGAGGCGATCGCCTGGCACCTCGCAGAGGTTCTCGGCCTGCCGATCGACCAAACCAAGCGAATCGTTTTCCACGAAATTACCAAACCGGCAATTCTGGCAGCCATCGAATCGCCCCGCACGATCGATATGAATCTGGTAAATGCCCAGCAGGCACGCCGCGTGCTGGACCGCCTGGTCGGATTCGAGCTATCGCCCCTGCTTTGGAAAAAGGTGCGGCCCCAACTCTCGGCCGGACGCGTACAGAGCGTCGCCGTACGGCTGCTGGTAGAGCGGGAGCGGGAGATCATCGCATTCCGCTCGACGCCCTACTACCGTGTCGTAGCACAGTTCTACGCCGCCGCCGATCCCGATAAAACCCTTTTCAAGGCGGAACTGTCCACCCGCTTCGATACCCGCGAGGAAGCAGAGACTTTCCTGCGCAGCTGCATCGACGCCCGGTTCACCGTCGCCAAAGCCGAGGAAAAACCGGCACAGCGCTACCCCGCGCCTCCGTTCACGACCTCGACGCTCCAGCAGGAGGCGGGCCGCAAACTCGGAATGTCGGTATCGCAGACGATGTCCGTGGCGCAGCACCTCTACGAGCAGGGTTTGATTACCTACATGCGTACCGACTCGGTAAATCTCTCGAAGCAGGCGATCGGCCAGTGCAAGGAGGAGATCATCAAACTTTTCGGTGAGAAATATTCGTCGGCACATAATTACAAGACAAAAACCAAAGGCGCACAGGAAGCCCACGAGGCGATCCGCCCGTCGTATATCGAGCGGCAGACGATCGAAGGCACTCCCGCCGAAAAGAAGTTGTACGACCTGATCTGGAAGCGGACGGTCGCCTCGCAGATGGTTCCTGCGGAGCTCGACCGCACCACGATCGTCATCGATATCTCCGGTTCGGACGCCCAGTTCGTCGCCACGGGCGAAGTGATCCGTTTCGACGGATTCCTGAAACTCTACTCGGAATCCACGGACGAGGAGCCGGGCGAAGAGGGATCGGGCATCCTCCCCAAAATGGCCCAAGGCGAGAGCGTCAATCCCGCGCAAATTACGGCCACGGAACGCTTCACCGCACCGCCGGCCCGCTATAACGAGGCTTCGCTCGTAAAACGGCTCGAAGAGCTCGGCATCGGACGTCCTTCGACCTATGCGCCGACCATCACGACGATCATCAACCGCGGGTACGTGGTCAAACAGAACAAGGAGGGCCAGAAACGCAGCTACGTGCAACTTACGCTGACCGGCAGCAAGATCGCCGAAAAAAGGCTTACCGAAACCTACGGCAAGGAGAAAAACCGACTCCAGCCGACCGATATCGGCATGGTGGTCAATGACTACCTCGAATCGCAATTCGAGCCGATCATGGACTACAACTTCACGGCCAACGTCGAAAAGGAGTTCGACCGCATCGCCGACGGAGAGATCACCTGGAACAGCATGATCGACGATTTTTACGGTCCTTTTCATAAAATGGTCGATCATGCGACCACGACCCAGACGACCAAAAACAACCAGATACGCATCCTGGGCACCGACCCCACTACGGGGCATACGGTAAAAGCCCGCATCGGCCGCTACGGTCCGATGGTCGAAATCGAAGGCAACGAAGGGGAAAAGAGCCGTTTCGCATCACTCAAGAAGGGGCAGTTGATCGAATCGCTCACCCTCGAAGAGGCTTTGGCGCTCTTCAGCCTGCCCCGCAACCTGGGGCCCTACGAAGGGGAAGATCTGGTCATCGGCATCGGAAAGTTCGGGCCCTACGTGCGGCACGGCAAATCGTTCGCATCGCTCGCCCGCACGGACGATCCCTATACGATCGGCTACGACCGCGCTGCGGAGCTCGTGCGCGAACAGCAGGCCCGCGCCGCTGCAGCGAACACTCCGCTCAAAACCTTCGCCGAAGAGCCCGAACTACTGATTAAAAACGGCCGTTACGGTCCTTATATCGCCTACAAAGGCAAGAACTACCGTATTCCCAAAGGGACCAAACCCGAGGAGATCACTCTCGAAGCGTGCATGAAAATCATTCAAACTTCTAAAAAATAACAAACCCCAAAATTACGATGAAAAAACTGCTGTTACTCGCAGGCCTGGCACTTATGGTGTGCTCCGCATCGGCCAAGAAACCTGCACAGAAGACCCAGGAGGAAGGCTACAAGTTCACCGACTTGACCACCGTACCGACCACTTCGGTCAAAGACCAGCACCGCAGCGGCACCTGCTGGTGTTATTCGGCTCTTTCGTTCCTGGAAAACGAAATTCTGCGGGCCGGCGGGCCGGAGATGGACCTGTCCGAAATGTGGATCGTCCGCAACATGTATTTCGACAAAGGTGTTAAATACGTCCGCCTGCACGGACATCTGAACTTTGCGGAAGGCGGTGCCGCCCACGACGTAATCGAAGGTATCAAGAAATACGGCATCGTACCGCAGGAGGTCTATCCGGGTCTGAACTACGGCACGGAGAAACCGGTCTTCGGCGAGCTCGACGCAGCACTGAAAGCCTACCTGGACGCAGTTATCAAGGCAAGAAACAACGGGGTGCTGACCACGGCCTGGCAAGACGGTCTGAATGCACTGCTGGACACTTATTTCGGCGTGCGCCCTGAAAAATTCACCTACGAAGGCAAGGAATATACCCCCGAATCGTTCGCAGCGTCGCTGCCGATCAAAATGGACGACTATGTATCCATAGCCTCTTTCACGCACCATCCTTTCTACTCGGAGTTCATCATCGAAGTTCCCGACAACTGGATGTGGGAAACCGTTTACAACGTACCGCTGGAGGAGATGATGGCCGTCGTCGATAACGCCATGGCCAACAACTATTCGATCGAATGGTCCACCGACGTCAGCGAAAAGGGCTTCGACCGCATCAAGGCGATCGGAATCATTCCCGAAACCGACATCGACGGCATGGAGGGTACCGAGGCCGAGAAGTGGGGCAAATTGAGCGCCGCCGAAAAAGAGGCCGCCCTCTACAAGTTCGACAAACCCGTCAAGGAGAAGAAGATCACGCAGGAGATGCGCCAGATCGCTTTCGACAACTACGAAACTACGGACGACCACGGCATGGTAATCGTGGGTACGGCCGTCGATCAGCAGGGCAATCCCTTCTTCAAGGTAAAGAACTCGTGGGACGTACGTCCTCCCTACGACGGTTACTACTACTTCTCGCGTCCGTTCGTGGAGTACAAAACCCTGTCGATCATGGTGAACAAAAACGCCGTTCCGCAGGAGATCCGCAGCAAACTCGGAATTTAATCCAAAACACAAAATCCAAAACAGAGCCGGTGAATCACCGGCTCTGTTTTTTAATTACCGTAAAGCCTTTTTTTGCGCAATGTTACGACGACAACGTCCGGGGATTACCCGACGCGTCCTCGCTCCCGCCCCGTATTCGGAGCAAGTCGGACGCGTGCAACGATCCGTCCGAGAGTTCTGTCGTATTTCCCGGATCGAGCGAATGCCCCATCAATTCACCGAAAGAGTCTGTAATCGATATTTTCAAAAAACTCAGATACTCCGTTCCGCATGGGGCCGGTGTCTGAATTTACGAACCTGGTAGAAGAGCAGCACGGCGGCCAGCAGAGAGGCCGTACCGTCGGCAATCGGCATCGACATCCAGACACCCAGCGTACCGAAATGCGGCGGCAAAACAAGGAGCAGCGGGATGAGGAACAGCATCTGCCGCGTGAGGGAGAGGAAAATCGCCTTGTGCGGCTTGCCTATATACTGGAAAAAATTGGAGGTCACGATCTGGAATCCGACGATCGGGAAAACGCACAACACGATCCGCAGCCCCTCGGCCGCCGTAGAGATCATCCGCTCGGCCGCAGCTCCGTCCGCAGCATCGACGAAGAGCATCGCCACCTGCCGGGGAAAGAGCTGTCCCAGCAGGAATCCCGTCGTCGTCACGCAAACCGCACACACGACGGTCTGCCGCAGGACCTTCAACACCCGGTCGTACCGCCGGGCGCCGTAATTGTACCCCACGATGGGCTGCATGCCCTGATTCAGTCCAGAAACGATCATCAGGAAGAGCATCGCCACCCGATAAATGATGCCATACGCCCCGATCGCCACGTCGCCGCCGTACTCCCGGAGCGATTTGTTCACGACGATCACTACCGCCGAAGCACAGAGGTGCAGCAGAAACGAAGCCATACCGATAGAAAAGATCTTGCCCACGACCGACGCCTGCAAGCGGAAAATCCCCCGTTCGAACCGGATGAAACTTCCCCGGGAAGAGAAGTGGATGAGCGAAACCGAGAGTGCTGCGGCCTGAGCCAGCACCGTCGCGGCCGCCGAACCGCGAATACCCCAGCCGAACCCGAAAATGAACAGCGGATTGAGCAGACAGTTCAACACGACGGCCGTCAGCATAATCGTCATGGCTCTCCTCGGATAACCCGAAGCACGGATCACTTCGTTCAGGCTCAAATACATATGGGTAACGATCGTACCGCCGAGAATGATCTGCATGAAATCGCGTGCATAACCGATCGTGGCATCGCTCGCCCCGAAGAAGCAGAGAATGGGGTCCAGCAGCAACAGACCTACGGCCGTAAAAAGCGCCGCTACCAGAAAATTGAGCAACACCACATTGCCCAACACCCCCTCGGCAGCCTCCCGGCGTCCCTGTCCCAGCCGGATCGAGGTGAGCGCCGCAGCACCGATCCCGATCAACGACCCGAAAGCCGACGCGATGTTCATCAGAGGCATCGAAAGCGCCACGCCGGAAATGGCGATCGGACCGACGCCGTGTCCGATGAAAATGCTATCGACGATGTTGTAGAGCGACGAAGAGGTCATCGCGATAATCGAAGGGATTGCATAACGGACGAGCAGCGACGAAATCCGGTCGGAACCTAAACGAAGCGGGGTGACAGCCTGTTTCATCGTTACAAAAATAACAATAACATTCGGAATAACGCCCCGACCGACCGGATTTCGTCGGCAGGAGGTTCGATTTCCGGCCGCCCGATACGAAAAAGGATTTGTGAAACTTCCGGCAAGGAGGAGGGTATTCGTCCCATTTCGGCAGGAAGACGGTTCCGAATCCTCCGCAGCCGCCCGACATCCCTCCCCGGCGGCAAAACGGTCTGCCAACAGACGATCCGAAATTTCAAGAGCACCGAAGCCCCGCCTCGAAGCTGCCGGGCGGCATCCTTGCATCCGGCGCCGCAGGCACCGCCCCAAGCGTCCGAAAATCAACTCCTCGGCGGAACCTCCATCATAGAACGACAGACACCCCGAAAGTCCCGAACCGAATTACGCCTGCAAGCATAATCACACCAAGATATAGGCTGCAAGAAGCTCCTCCTCCCTCCGAAGTCCGATTTCCAATGCGGATTCCCCGCAAATACGACCCGTCATCCGGCCTTCGTCCGGATCGAAACGCTCGATCCGTAAATCCCGGAGCAGATCGAGGTTCCGCCGCCCCGAATATTTGTAAAGCGTCTCCTTGGCGCACCAGAGGGCCGGCAACAACAGCGGACTGTCGGACAACTGCCGCTCTTCGGCAGAAGCAAAGCGGACTGCCGCCCGACCGAAATCGCGGGCAAGCGGCTCGATATCGACGGCACATGGACGGTCGGAGAAGCAGACCGCAACGTATCCGGGGCAGTGGGAAACTCCGATATGGAGAGGATAATTGCATACGACGGGAGCTCCGACCGCATTATATGCGATTTCGGCATCCGGCAGACGACGGTAAACAATCGACCGCCACATCAGAAACTCTTCGCGGCGGGAAGCCGGCTTCAACGCCGCAGCCAACCGAAGATCCCGTTCGGGAACCAGCCGCAGCAACCGTTCCCAGGACAAAACCTTTTCGATACAAAGGATATTATCCATGCAGACGGACTTTGATCTTGTCGATGCGGTGTCCCTCGATCTCCTCCACAGTGAACCGCACACCGTGAGCCGTTACCGTATCCCCCTTTTTCAGGAAGTCGCACTTCAGTTCGAGCATCAGACCGGCCAGTGTTTCGGCACGCCCCTTGACATCGGCGAAAGTACCTTCGGCAATCTCCACAATGCGTTCGAAATCGCCGATATGGGTCTTGCCGTCGAACAGGTAGGTATCTTTGTCCAAACGGGTATAAAACACTTCGTCCTTGTCGCTTTCGTCCGAAATTTCACCCACTACCTCCTCGACGATGTCTTCGAGCGACACGAGGCCCTGCGTCGAGCCGTATTCATCGACGACGATCGCCATGTGGATCTTCTGGTTCTGGAAATCGGCCAGCAGGTCGTTGATCTTCTTGTGCTCCGGCACGAAATAGGGCCTGCGGATCAGTTGCTGCCAGCCGAATTCGTCGCCCCGGTCGATATGCGAAAGCAGATCCTTGACATAAAGCGTTCCCTTAATATTGTCCAAATCGCCCTCGTAAACCGGAATGCGCGAGAAACCCGACCGGATGATGGTCTGCTTGACCTGTTCATAGGAATCCGTGATGGCAACGGCCGTAATATCCACCCGGGGTTTCATGATCTCCTGCACCTCGGTATTGACGAAGCTGACGATGCCCGAAAGCATCCCGTGCTCCTCCTTGGAGGCCGTGCGTGTCATATCGATCGCATCGGCCAGTTCGCCGATGGAAATTTCCTGATGGTGGGCAGCCCGCTCGCTGATACGGTTTCCGGTGCGCACCAGCACATACGACAACGGATAAAAAATCCATCGCAGCACCAAAAGGGGCCGCGCAGCGAAACCGGCGAACCGCAAAGGAATCGTCTGCGCCGCGACTTTAGGCAAAATCTCCCCGAAAAGCAGCAGCAGGAACGTCACGATCACCGTCTTGAAAAGAAACTCGAAACGGGCGAAAGTGAAAAGCGAATCGATGATCTCCGAAGAGAGGATAACGATACCGATATTGACCAGATTATTGACTACCAGAATCGTAGCCAGCAGCAGATCGGCCTTGCCCAGCAGATTCAGCATCCGCCGGCAAACCGGCGTATCGTGCCGCCGGATCTTGCGCACATCGTTGCCCGAAAGCGAAAAAAAAGCGGTTTCGGAGCCGGAAACCAACGCCGAAACCAATAGCAGGAACAAAGTCACACAACACAGCACCACGACATGAAACGTCATGCCGTGATAGATGATGGCCGCAGCACTATCTTCCAAATTCAATCCGTTTTATGTTAATCGAACAGCGACTCGGAGCGGTTTTCCTCCGCACGCTCCGCAGCACCCTTCTCCTCCTTAAGCACCTCCTTGCGGCCCGCAGGCATCTCGACGATGAACTGCGCCTTACGCGACTGATAAGCCGGTTTGGCGAGGATCTGGTCGATATTGCTGTAACGGGTCGATTTCTCGCCCAGGATCACCTGCTCCAGAGGGCGTGTCTGCGGAGTGGCCTTGCCGGGCTTGCCCACCGGTTCCAACACCGGCTTTCCGGCAGGGTCGGCACCTTCCGGGACAGGCTTGACGATCCGTGCGGGCGGAATGACCGTCTTCATCATCCGCTTCTCCTCGTCGCCCTCGAATCCCGTCGCCACCACCACCAGCTCGATGGCATTGCCCAGCTGGGGTTTCTCGCTCGTACCCCAGATGATATTGGCGTTGTGAATATTGCCCGACTCATCCTCGACGCTGGCATGCGCCTGAATATACTCCAGAATCCGCACCACCTCCTCGTACATCAGCTCTTCGGCATTGGCCACCGAGATATTGAGCAGAATGTTGCGGGCTCCGGAAATCAGGTTGTGATCCAACAGGGGCGAATGCAGCGACGCTTCGGCCACCGCCTCGGCCCGGTTGTCGCCTTCGGCCGTCGCTACGCTCATGTGCGCGCGGCCGCTGTCCCGCATCACCTTCGACACGTCGGCGAAATCGACGTTCACCAAGTCGCTCTCGACCGTAATGATCTCGGCGATGCCCTTCGCAGCCGAAGCCAGGATGTCGTCGGCCTTGCCGAAAGCCTGCTTCAAGGCCAGACGGCCGTATATTTCAAGAATATTCTCGTTGTTGATAATCAGCAGCGAATCGACGTTCTGACGCAGCTCCTCGATGCCCCGGAACGCCTGTTCGTAACGGATCTTGCCTTCGACGGCCAGCGGCGAAGTGACGATGCCGACGGTCAGCATTCCCATCTCCTTGGCCAGCTTGGCGATCACCGGCGAAGCGCCCGTACCCGTACCGCCGCCCATGCCGGCAGTGATGAAGACCATCTTGGTCCCCGACGCCTCGAAACGCTGGCGCACCACATCGAGCGACTCGATGGCGGCCTTGCGGCCGTTTTCAGGGTCGTTGCCGGCACCCAATCCCTCGCTGCCGAGCCGGACTTTCAGTTCCACGGGACTCTTGTCGAGTGCCTGCTGGTCTGTGTTGCAGACCATAAAGTCCACGCCCTTGATCCCCAGGTTCCACATGTGATTCACGGCATTGCCGCCCGCACCGCCGACACCGACTACCATGATAATGGAAGGATTCGTGCGGGCAGCGGCCAACTGGGTCATTACATCGTCTGTCATATCGTTTCGTTTCTCTTGTCTTAATCGTTAAATCTCCTCGTCATCGGCGGCATTGAAGCCCTCGTTGATCTTGTCGAGCGTCCGCTTGAAAATACTCCGCCAGTTGCGCTCCTTTTTCACCGGCTCCTGCACGGGAGCCTGAGGCGCGGGATCCTCTCCGGCATCTTCCGCCTCGGGCTCGACCGCTGCGGATTCCGCACGGGCAGCCTCCCGACGCGCATACGCCGCATTGACCGTTTCCGTAGAAGGCCGTGTCGGCGCATAGGGCTGGGGTTGCGGCCGCGACTGGGGCTGCGGAGGCTGGAATCCCGGCACAGAGGTCGGCGGGACAGGGCGACGGGGCGAAAGGCCCGCCTTATCCTCGATCACGTTGCACGAACCCATGCCGGCCCCCTTGAGCAACAGTCCGACGACCGTGGCGAACGCAGGGTTCGCAACCGCCTCGCGCGAATCTTCGCTGATGCCTGTTTCGGCGCTTGCGATACGAACGTCCATACCGGTCACACGACGGAACAATTCGTCTATATCCTTGAGTCGGGCCGAGCCGCCCGTCAGCACGATGCCGTAGGCCAACCGCTCGGCATACCCCGAATCCCGGATCTCCTGCTGCACGAATTCGACGATGTCGGTAGCCCGGGCCTCGATGACGGTGGCCAGGTTGCGCAGCAGAATATCCTTGGCTTCGCGGGCCGTGCGACCACTCACGCGGATCAGCTTGTCTTCGGGAGCGAGCTCGGCGACAGCCGAACCGTATTTGCACTTGAGGCTCTCGACATGTTTCTCGGGAATGCTCTGCGAACGGATGTCCCGGTTGATGGCGCTCGCTCCCATCGGGATCGTCGCCACGTAACGCGGCACGCCCCGGTAATAAACCGCAACGTCGGTCACGCCTCCGCCGATATCCACGACGGCCACCCCCTCCTCCTTCTCATCGGAAGAGAGTACGGCTTCGGGCGTCGCCAGCGCATTGGGGAATACCCCCAACATACGGATACCGAGCCGCCGGAGAGCCATGTCGAGCCGTTGCAGCGGCGTCTTGCCGCAAAGTATGAAGTTGAAAGTCGAAGACAACCGCTTGCAGAACGAACCGACCGGATTGCGCACCTCCTCGGCATCATCCACCATATAATGCTGCGGAATACGCTCCATGATCGTTTCGTCGTCGGGGGCCTGGACGTTGCGCATACGATCGAACAGGGCATCTACATCGCCCTGGTTCACCCCGTTCTGGGGATCGTAGGTAAAGACGTGGTCGGTATGGCGGGCACAACGGACGAACTCGCCCGAAATGCCGGCATAAGCCTCCGTAATCCGAACGCCGAGCGTCGATTCCACCTCGGCGACAGCCTCCCGGATGGCATTGCCCGCCTGTTCGATATTATCGATCCGGCCGGCCTTGACCCCCTCGACCGGTTTGGAAACGACGGCTTCGATACCGAGCGTTCCGTCTTCGCGTTTCGACCCGACAGCGACCACCACGTTCGAAGAACCGAGGTCGATGGCTACCGTATAACTCTTTTTTTCCACTGTGCTCTATCTATTTTTTCATTGAATCGTTTCCCAGCCTCTTCCCTGCCCGGCATATTCCGCAGGCAGATCCGGCTCCTGCATCTCGAAAACCTTACCACTCCGTACAGACAACCTGCCCGGCGTACTTCACGTTGATCGTCCGATACCGGTCCCACCCGGCTTTTCCGAGTCCCTCCCGGTAAAACCGCAGCAACTTATCCAGTTTCTGCTCGGCATCGTCCAAGCGGCCGAAAAGGATGGTATAATTGCCGCTCCGGGGCGTAAGTTCCAGGTCGATAGCCCCGCTTTCAGTGGTGCGGGCCGTTATCTGAACGATTTCCGACCGCCAGAAATCGTCGTTTTCCATCCATTTTACAAAGGTAGTCAGTTTCGAGAAATCTTCGTACCTTTTCTCCAAAATTTTTTGTCGGCGACGCTCGGCTTCCTGTTTTTCGGAAATTTTGTCGATCGCCGACTGAATCACCTGAGCCTCATAGCGATATTTGCGGCGCAACTGCTCCTTGCGCTTGCGGAGTTCCCGCACCCGCTCGCCGAAGGACTCCGAAGATTCGAACCATCTCTTTTTAATCAGCATCCGCCGCAGCGAACGGATATTTTCATCGTTCTTCAGCTCCCGCCGGTAAAGAGGGTATTTTTCCCGTTCCAACTCCGCGATCTTATCGTCGATCTGTTGCATCTGCTCCCGCCTGTAATCCGCAGCATACCCCACATAGGAGGCCGGGAACGGGGGACGGTAGGTACCCGTAATCACCGGCACATAAACCGACGAGGCACGGGGCACTGCAAACAGATAGCCCTCCTCGGTCACGTACGAATTATAGCCGTCGATCAACAGCCGCATCAGAGGCGTCCGCTGCCAGACGGCGACATGCAGCACGCCCGAATAGGAAACCGTAACCCGGGCGTCGGCGACGAATCCATTGCGGGCGATAAGCCGCTCCAGCGCATCCAGCCGCACGGCACCGATCTTCTCGCCGACGGTTTTGATGCCGCTGCGGTAGGCGGCCATGGTCTTCTCCTTCAGGCCGCCAATGGGTAGCACTCTGCCCCGTAAGGTAGCTTCCGACACCAGCCGCAACTGCGAGGTGCTGTCCACCACTTCGACCTCGATGCGCGTCACAGGCTGCTCCGCACGATGACGGCGCACTTTGCCTCCCGCATAGAGCAAATAAGCGGCCACACCGCCCCAAAGCAGTGCAAGAAGCGTATATTTCAGGTATTTCGGCATTCGTCAATGGTTGAATCTCATCCCGGCGTTTACTTCCCCCCCCGGTACGGCCGCGACGGACACGGCCTCGAAAAAAACAGATCGTCCCCGGCAGACGGCGAATCAGGCTTTTTCCCGCAATTTTTCTGCCAGTGCCCCGCAGCAGGCGTCTATATTGCCCGCGCCGAAGCTGACGACTACATCGGTATCCATCGCAGCCACCTTTTCGGCCAACTCCGCACGGTCGCAGATCGTCCAGGGTACTGTCAGCAGACGGCCGATCATCTCGGATTCCACCCCCGGAATCGGCTCCTCGCGGGCCGGATAGATCGGCAGCAGCACCACCCGGTCGGCATGCGAGAGCGCCTCAGCGAACTCGCGGTAGAAATCCCGCGTCCGGGTGTAGAGATGCGGCTGGAAAAGCGCCGTCAGCCGCCGCCCCGGAAACATCTTCTTGACCGAAGTGATCGCCGCCGCCAACTCGCGCGGGTGGTGGGCGTAATCGTCCATATAAACCTGCCGGGGCGTATTGACATAGAATTCGAAACGTCGCTTGACCCCCTCGAACGAGGCCAGC
>OHHM01000411.1_pt1 | contig 17329 bp, 14 predicted proteins | sample 1568091 | NCBI WGS metagenome assembly OHHM01 (sample SAMEA3879525, study PRJEB24766) | human gut metagenome | biome: human-associated habitat; feature: feces | place: USA | collected 1985/1987 | reverse complement strand
TTAAACAAAAACCAACTAAATTAAACCTAAAACCATGTCGTATTTTGTCGAAAACTGCTAATCACCTATCAATATTAAAAATTCTAATAGAAATCTTCAAAATACCAGCGCGTAACGCGCCTAGAATATTGATATATTATATGGAAAAATGAATCCACCAACAAAACAAAGAGGGAAATTTCGCAAAGACGACAAAATTTCAAAAGAAAGACAAAAAAAGAAGTTCTACGAAAAATATAGTCGATGGAGGGATGAAATATTTGGGAAGAATTTATTATGAACAGAAAGGACTTATTAACCTCGATGATATTGTAGATATATTTATTGAGGTGGGAAATATACACAATTACCTGGAAAATGCAGCCTTGCGGATTTTGCTTTTTGGCAATCCTGAGCTGAATTTTTATCAGTGCCGATTATTAGTATTGAAGTACGGAGAATCACTTTCACAGGATGATTTGCACGGGCGGATGGTATTTATGAGAATGATACAGCTGCTGGAAGCCAACACAGTTTAAAATAAAATGAGAATTTCTTTTTTGACCGGGCAACCGGTCTTTCTTTTTTGCACAAATGGTGTTATAATTTTGAAGAAATTATGTTGATTACTCATAGCTTTAAAAAAGAAGCATTGCATTGTGTTTAATTAAACCAAAGCATGATAATTCAATCAAAGAAAAGAGGACAAAAATGAACATCGTAGTACTTGCCGGAGGGCTCAGCACAGAGAGAGATGTTTCCTTCAAGACAGGAAGCATGGTAGCTAAGGCGCTCAAAGAGAACGGCCACAAAGTTATATTATTGGATGTATTTATGGGATATAGTGACAGGGAGGAGGACCTGACAGGTATATTTGACCGCGCGGACGAGATAAGCGTGCAGGTCAGTGATATTCCGACAGAGGCACCTGACCTCGCAAAGGTAAAGGCTTCCAGAAAGGACCAGTCACCTTGCTTCTTCGGACCAAATGTCATCAAAATGTGTCAGATGGCGGACATTGTTTTCATGGCACTCCACGGAGAAAACGGAGAGAACGGAAAGATACAGGCAGCATTTGATCTTTTCGGTGTCAAATATACAGGCAGCGATTATTTAAGCTCAGCCATCGCCATGAACAAGGAGACATCAAAGCAGTTCTTCCTTGCAAACGGTATCCCTACTCCAAAGGGTATTTCCATGACGAGAGCGACCAGACAGGACGATATCACAAAGCTTGACCTGACACTTCCATGCGTGGTAAAGCCATGCTGCGGCGGTTCAAGCATCGGTGTCACCATCGTTAGGGATGCGGCAGAGTTCAAGGCGGCACTTGACGATGCCTTCAAGTGGGAAAATGAGCTGGTTATCGAGGAATTTGTACAGGGTAGGGAGTTCTCTGTCGGCGTTATCGAGGGCAAGGCTCTTCCTATTATAGAGATTGCACCGAAGGAGGGCTTCTACGATTATAAGAATAAATACAAGGCGGGCAGTACAGTAGAGACATGTCCGGCCGAGCTTCCTGAGCAGGTGACAAAGGATATGCAGCACTATGCCGAGGAGGTTGCGCGTGTTATCGGGCTTGACACATATTCACGCTCAGACTTTTTGCTCAATGACAAAAATGAGATGTTCTGCCTCGAGGCAAACACACTACCGGGCATGACTCCGACCAGTCTTCTGCCACAGGAGGCCGCGGTTATCGGTATGAGCTTTAATCAGCTCTGTGAGCATCTGATTGACATATCTTTGAAAAAATATGAGGTGTAGCATGTCAGATAAGTACATGAAGAATCTTACATTTGCAAATATCGCAAAGGCATGCGAGGGCACATACATAGGCGATGAGACACTGCTTGATACGACAATCACCGGCGCCGTCATAGACAGCAGACAGGTGAAGGAGGGCTATCTTTTTATCCCGATAAAGGGAGAAAGGGTGGACGGACACAAATTCATTCCGACTGTGTTTGAGCAGGGGGCGGCAATTGTGCTCTCTGAGCATGAGCTGACGGATCCGGCAGGTCCATATGTGCTTGTTGAATCAACCACCGATGCCATGAAAAAGCTCGCGGCATTTTACAGAAAAAGCCTTGATATCAAGGTGGTGGGCATTACCGGAAGTGTCGGCAAGACCAGCACCAAGGAGATGATATCATCAGTTCTTGAGCAGAAATACAGCGTCCACAAGACCGCAGGTAATTTCAACAACGAGATAGGCCTGCCACTCACCATTTTCGGAATCAGGGAAAGCCATCAGGTAGCGGTGCTCGAGATGGGCATATCTGATTTTGGCGAGATGCACAGACTTTCTACTATGTCTTGCCCGGATGTCATGGTCATCACAAATATCGGCTACTGCCATCTGGAGTTTTTGGGCGACAGGGATGGTGTGCTTAAAGCCAAGACAGAGTGCTTTGAGCATATGATGCCGGATGCGGTCGCAGTGCTGAATGCAGATGACGACAAGCTGGCCACAGTGCAGACGGTAAATGGAAAGCCTGCCATATACTATGGCAAGGAATCGGCTTCGGACGTTCATAAATCAGTATATACCACAAATATTGAAAACCTGGGCTTTGACGGAATGAAGGCTCATTTTGTCACTCCGGAGGGTGAGTTCGATGCACACATCCACATCCCGGGTGAGCACAATGTATACAATGCCATGGCGGCAGCGGCTGTCGGATTGCAGCTTGGCCTCACAATAGCTGAGATTAAGGCAGGAATCGAGAAAGCAGAGACAATCGCAGGGCGTACTAATTTCATCAAAACACACGGCATGACAGTGATAGATGACTGCTACAATGCAAATCCTGTATCCATGAAATCCTCTATTGAGGTGCTTTCACATGCAAAGGGCAGGACAATAGCAGTGCTTGGAGACATGGGCGAGCTGGGAAGCGATGAGAAAAAGCTGCACCATGAGGTAGGCGAAGCAGTTGGAGAGAATCATATCCATACACTTTTTGCCGCAGGAGAGCTTGCAAAGGAATATGCAGCTGGAGCCGCAGAGAAATCGTCCGATGTAGACATCCACTATTTCGAGGATAGGGAGACTATGACACAGGAGCTTCTTTCATATGTGAAGGAGGGCGACACCATACTGGTGAAGGCATCACACTTCATGGAGTTTCCGAAGGTAGTCGAGGCTCTGAGTAAGTAAAATCAGGTAAAATCAATCGGATAGAAATTAATTCGATATTTAATAATTGCGAGGAATGGATATTCTCCAAGCCTCATAATATTATAAAAGAAAGAGAGAAAAATAATGGCACAGAATCCAATCGTAACAATCACAATGGAAAACGGCGATGTAATCAAGGCGGAGCTTTATCCGGAAATCGCACCAAACACAGTAAACAACTTTATCAGCTTAATCAATCACAACTTCTATGACGGAGTATGCTTCCACCGCGTAATCAAGGGCTTTATGCTCCAGGGCGGAGATCCTGACGGAAACGGCACAGGCGGCCCGGGCTATGAAATCAAGGGCGAGTTCACACACAACGGCTTCAAAAATGATTTAAAGCACACAGCCGGTGTACTTTCAATGGCACGTACCATGATACCTGATTCAGCAGGCAGCCAGTTCTTCATCATGCATCAGGATGCACCACATCTCGATGGTGAGTATGCGGCATTCGGCAAGGTAATCGAGGGCATGGATGTGGTAAACAAGATCGCTGAGGTGCGCACAGACTACATGGACAAACCACTTGAGGCTCAGGTCATGAAGACAGTTACAGTTGAGACCTTCGGAGTGGACTATCCGGAGCCGGAGACAGTTTAATGATAATAATTATCGATGAGGCAAGCGCAAAACTTGCCTCTTTTTACTATCATGGCGAGATATTCAAGCTGCAGTGGAGAAGTGTGGCAGGCAAGGCATCTATGTCAGAAGAGCTGCAAGAAAAACTGTATGGTGCACTACCGGGAAAGTTGCTGGATGAGTTGCAGAAGAAACTGCTAGATGAGCAGCAGAATAATTTGTGTGTGTATGAAATAGAAAATAATTCAGGATATACAGAATATGCAGATAACACAGCGAAAGCTAATACGGGAAATCTAAGAATACCGAAAGCTCCCGCCAACTACATCTGGATAGTATCAAACAGACAGCAGAAGCAAATAGCTGACTCACTCGGCATAGCATCAGTAGGAGAACCGCAGTGCGGCACGCGCTATGCAGTCGAGAGCCTTGCGGAGCTTGATATTGAGTATCTGGAGCGGGTGCGCAGGCGGTATAATCACATCCCGTGGAACATCGGCGAGACAGACAGGTGTCTGATACGTGAGCTGTCCCTGTCAGACCTTCCTGCGCTCTATGAGCTCTATGACAAGCCCGGAATGACAGACTTTGTTGAGCCGCTTTACGACTACGAGACAGAGCTTGAATACCAGAAAGCATATATAGAGAACATGTATGGCTTTTACGAGTATGGCATGTGGCTTGTATTTTCCAAGGAAACAGGGGCACTGATAGGACGGGCAGGGCTTGAGCACAATGAAATGGGCTATATGATAGCGCCGGAATTATGGAACCAAGGCTATGCCACGGAGGTGTGCCGCTTCATAATAGACTACGCGCGCGAAAACACAGACTTTGAAGAACTTTACTGCCGGATAGACGAGAAAAATACGGCATCGGTACGCCTTGCCAAAAAGCTTGGATTTACAAATAGCGGGCATATGGATGATGATATAAACACTTCTATATATAGAAAAAACATAAAAAACAATGAAAAACATTGAAAAATATGCAATTAGGCAATAAAATATAAACATAGTTTAACGATTTGGAGGACGAAAAAATGAAACAATACGCATATGGAGTAGATATAGGTGGAACAACTGTAAAGATAGGCTTTTTCGAGACCACAGGAAAGCTTGTCGATACATGGGAGATTCCTACACGCACAGAGAATTCCGGCGAGCTCATCCTGCCTGATATCGCAGCATCCATCAAGGAGAATAACGAGAAGCATGGCATAGAGATGGGGGACATCGAGGGTATAGGCATGGGAGTGCCGGGACCTGTAAAGGATGACGGAACAGTATTGAAGTGTGTCAACCTCGGCTGGGGTGTGTTCAACGTGGCACAGTCACTCTCAGTACTGTGCGGCGGTATCAAGGTAAAGGCCGGAAACGATGCCAACGTAGCTGCACTCGGTGAGATGTGGCAGGGTGGCGGAAAGGGTCATCAGGATGTAGTCATGATCACACTCGGCACAGGCGTAGGCGGAGGAATCATCCGCGAGGGCAGAATCGTAGCCGGAGTAAACGGAGCAGGCGGAGAGATAGGACATATGCCTATGGTAGATGATGAGTCAGAGTGCTGTGGCTGTGGCAAGAAGGGCTGCTTAGAGCAGTATGCATCAGCAAACGGACTTGTAAGAGTAGCAGAGAGATACATTGCAGCACACAGGGATGTGGCAACAAAGCTTGATTTAAATGCAGGCTTCACAGCCAAGGATGTATGCGATGCGGCAAAGGCAGGAGATGCAGCGGGCATTGCAGCAGTAGAGCAGTCTATGAAGCTTCTCGGCAAGGCAATGGCAGCAGTAGCATGCGTCATGGACCCTGAGGTATTTGTTGTCGGCGGTGGCCTTTCAAAGGCAGGCAGCATCATCATCGATACAGCAGCAAAGTACTATAAAGAGTATGCTTTCCATGCAAGTCGTGAGACAGAGATCAAGCTTGCCACACTCGGCAACTCAGCCGGCATGTATGGCGGAGTAAAGATGGTTATCGGCTAACAACATGAGATTGCAATTTTTAAAGAAATAAAATATAATGGCTACTAAAGATACACTACAATCGAGGTGAGACTATTGGCAGATTACTCAACAGAAGAATTAGAAAAAATAGCGGACAAATTTCGCTCAGATACCAGCGGTATAAGGGGAACAAAGGATTTTACGAGCCCAGAGGAGCTTTACGATGAGCTGAAAAAGGAAATCAAAAAGTACCATCCGTCGGATGACACGAGCCTTGTGGACAAAGCCTACAGGGTAGCTTATGATGCTCATAAGGGTCAGGCGCGTAAGTCAGGAGAGCCTTATATCATACATCCGCTTTGTGTTGCCATAATACTCGCCGAGCTCGAGCTGGATAAGGAAACCATTGCAGCAGGACTGCTCCATGATGTGCTGGAGGATACCATCATGACCATGGATGAGATGCGTGCAGAGTTTGGAGACGATGTCGCACATCTGGTGGATGGTGTCACGAAGTTAAAGCACCTGCATCTGACAGACAGCACCAAGGATCCGAAGGATAAGAATGCGGACAGGCTTGAGATGCAGGCTGAGAATCTGCGCAAGATGTTTCTCGCCATGGCGAAGGATATCAGGGTCATCCTCATAAAGCTGGCAGACAGACTGCACAATATGCGTACACTCAAGTACCAGTCCAAGGAGGCACAGCAGCGTATCGCCAGAGAGACACAGGATATCTATTGCCCTATTGCACAGCGACTTGGTATCAGCAAGATAAAGATAGAGCTCGAGGACCTTTGTATGAAGTACCTCTATCCGGATGCCTACTACGATCTGGTAGAGAAGGTAGCCCTCAGAAAGACAGAGCGCGACACCTACATCCAGGGCCTGGTAAACGATGTCAAGAAGTATGTTACAGATGCCGGTATCAAGGCTGAGATATACGGCAGGGCAAAGCATTTCTTCAGTATATATAAGAAGATGGTCAATCAGGACAAGACTATAGACCAGATATATGACCTCTTTGCCATCAGGATTCTGGTGGATACAATACCTGACTGCTACGCAGTGCTAGGTATCATACATGAGAAGTATAAGCCTATACCGGGCCGTTTCAAGGACTATATTGCCATGCCGAAGCAGAACATGTACCAGTCGCTTCACACGACACTCATAGGCCCGAGCGGACAGCCGTTTGAGATACAGATACGTACCTATGAGATGCATCGTACAGCTGAGTACGGTATCGCAGCGCACTGGAAGTACAAGGAAGCAAACAACGGCAATGCCACTACCACCACTGTCACAGAGGAGGAGAAGCTCAGCTGGCTGCGCCAGATACTCGAGTGGCAGCAGGATATGTCGGATAATAAGGAGTTTATGACTTTATTAAAGAGTGATTTAAATTTATTCTCCGACAATGTATTTGCATTCACACCGTCCGGCGATGTAAAGAACCTGCCAAAGGGCTCCACACCTATAGACTTTGCCTACAGCATACACTCTGCGGTCGGCAACAAGATGGTCGGTGCCAAGGTAAACGGCAAGCTGGTGCCGATAGACTATGTCATCAAAAACGGTGACCAGATAGAGATAATCACCTCACAGAACTCCAAGGGACCAAGCCGTGACTGGCTCAAGGTCGTAAAGAGCACACAGGCCAAGAACAAGATCAACCAGTGGTTCAGAAGTGAGCTCAAGGAGGAGAATATACAGCACGGCAAGGATCTGATAGCAGCCTATGCCAAGGCAAAAGGTATCAACTTTGCTGAGATAAACAAGCCTGAGTATCAGGAGAAAATACGCCGCAAATACGGCTTCCACGACTGGAACTCATGCCTTGCAACCGTCGGCCACGGCGGACTCAAGGAGAGCCAGATAGTCAACAGGATGTACGATGAGTACAAGAAGGATCATGTGGTGCCGGTGACAGATGAAGATGTGCTTGGCAGCATTGCAGAAAAGCAGCAGGCGGCAGCAGGCACACAGCCGGAGCACAAGTCAAAGAGCGGTATTGTGGTACACGGACTCTATGACGTGGCAGTACACTTCTCGAAGTGCTGCAATCCTGTTCCGGGAGATGAAATCGTGGGCTTTGTCACAAGAGGCCGAGGCATCTCAATCCACAGGACAGACTGCGTGAACATCATCAATCTGTCCAAGATAGAAAAGGACAGGCTCATAGAAGCAGAGTGGCAGGATACAGCCCTCATGGACAACGGTGCCGAGTATCAGGCAGACCTAAAGATATTCTGTCATGACAGGCCGGGACTGCTCGTAGATATCACAAAGATATTTACCGAGAAAGAAATCAATATCAGTGGTATCCAGTCCAAGACCAGCAAGCAGGGCATCGCTACAATCGAGGTATTTTTCAATATCAAAGGCAGGGACCAGATAAAGGTTCTAGTGGAGAAGCTCAGACAGATAGAAAGTGTAATAGACGTAGAGAGGACCACCGGCTAAATCCCGGTGGTTCTTGCGTGAAGCATAACATATAACAGACAAGGAGTACACTCATATGGTAAATATGAAGATAGACCACTTCGTAGTGGGACCGGTGCAGACCAACTGCTACTTTGTCACCAATATAAAGACAAAGGAAATGATAATAATAGACCCGGGCGCGTGTGCTAATCAGCTCGCAAAAAAAGTGGATGAATCAGGCGCAAAGCCAGTAGCAATACTGCTCACACACGGACACTTTGACCATGCCACGGATGCAAAGCCGCTCGCAGACCGCTACGGCATCAAGATATATATCCATGAGGCAGACAAAGCCACACTTGATGACCCGCAGCTTAATGTCAGCTACATGATGGGGCAGTCAAAAACATTTTATGCAGATGTATTTTTGAAGGATAAGCAGGAGCTTGACATCGCAGGCTTTCACATAGTAGTGCTTCACACACCGGGACATACACCGGGAGGCTGCTGCTATTATTTCCCGTATGAGGACGTGATCTTTACAGGCGATTCGCTGTTTTGCGGCTCAATCGGACGTACGGATTTCAAGGGCGGCAGCATGTCAGACCTCGTGCGCACGGTGAAGGAAAAAATCATGACACTGCCTGAGCATACAGAGGTGTACCCGGGCCACAACGACACAACAACCATAGAAAACGAGAGGATGTATAACCCTTACTTATGATAGTAGTAGTATTTAATAAACCGGATTTTGAATATGATGTGCACTCACTGCTCAAGGAGTTCTTCCCGCTGGAAGAGGTGCAGATGTACTATAGCTGCCCACCTGATGAGGTGGAGGGGAAAAACTTAGCTTGCACACACCACGAGATGACAGATGATGGCGTAAAGGAATTTGCGGATGCATCACAGGTATTTAAGATAGACTATGTGGGTGATGAGATTGCGGTGGAGTGGATGGTAAATAGGGTCAGTGATAAGGCTGATAGAGAAAATCAGGATAAGGAAATTCTAAATAATTCCATGATAGGTGATATGCAGCAAGCTGACGAAAGTGACATTAAAACAGCCGGAAAAAGTATCTGCACAAAAATATCCGTGACCGGCACAGACCGCAAGGAAACAAAAAACCGCCTCAAGCTCGCCCTGTATTCCATGATAGAAAAGGGCACAGGAAAGAGCCTTCCGTGGGGCACACTCTCAGGCATCAGACCGACCAAGATAGCCATGAAGTGCATAGAGGACGGCATGAGCGATAAGGAAACCTACGATTATCTGAAGGAAACCTACCTCGCAAGCGATGAGAAGATCGACCTCTCAATAGGCATAGCAAAGCGTGAGAAGGCACTGCTCGATAGGGTGGACTATGACAACGGCTACAGCCTGTACATAGGCATACCATTCTGCCCGAGCACCTGTGCATACTGCTCGTTTACCTCATACCCGCTCGGTGTGTGGAAAAACCGCGTGGATGATTATCTCGACGCACTCGAGAAGGAGATAGACTACACGGCACAGAAATTCTACCACAAGAAGCTAAACTCCATCTACATAGGAGGCGGCACACCGACCACACTAAGCCCTGCGCAGCTTGACAGGCTTATCAGAAAAATCAAATGCAGCTTTGATTTAAAGGATTGCCTGGAATTTACGGTGGAGGCAGGCAGACCGGATTCCATCACGAGAGAAAAGCTTATGGCACTGAAGAAAAACGGCATCAGCCGTATATCAGTAAATCCACAGACCATGAAGCAGCAGACACTCGATATAATAGGAAGACACCACACAGTAGACGATACGATACAAAGCTTCAAGCTCGCGCGTGAGCTGGGCTTTGACAACATAAACATGGACCTCATCATGGGGCTTCCCGAGGAGACGCTCGATGATGTAAGGCACACAATGGAGCTGGTGAAGGAGCTGGCACCTGACAACGTCACCATCCATTCACTCGCAGTAAAGCGAGCTGCAAGACTCACCATCTTCAAGGACCGCTACAGAGATATGCAGATGGTCAACACCCAGGAGCATATGGATCTCTGCGCAGCCTACTGTAAGCAGATGGGGCTTGAGCCATACTATCTCTACAGGCAGAAGGGCATGGCAGGCAACATGGAAAACGTGGGCTATGCGGCAAAGGGCAAGGCCGGCGTATACAACATACTGATCATGGAGGAAAAGCAGACCATCGTGGCGTGCGGCGCCGGGGCAAGCACCAAACGTGTCTGGCCGGTACCGAATCCGGATGGCACACACCGCATCGACAGATGCGAGAATGTCAAGGATGTAGGGCAGTATATCGCAAGGATTGATGAGATGATAGAGAGGAAGCAGAGGCTGTTTGAGAAGTAAATATTTCCTGAAAAGTGTATAAAAAATGATGTTTACATCATTTATACATCAAAAATTTCTGTAGTGTTACGGAAAGGTTGCTGTGATAATAAAAAAATGATATAGTTAATATAAAATGAGGAAGGGCTAAAGGTAGCGGATAAAATGTGTGAGTTCAAAATTCAAGAGTTAGGCCTTAGAAATTATAGAGGATTTGATAATAAAAAATTTGTGCTCAATCCAAGAATGAATGTTTTTGCTGGGAAAAATGGTTCTGGTAAGACTTCCGTATTGGAGGCTGCTAATGTGATGCTGGGAGCTTATCTTGCAGCTTACAAGACTTATGTACCTTCACGGTTTGTATATAATATAAAGTCAACCGATGCAAGAAGAAAAACGTTGATTTCAGATGATAGCATGATTTTGACGACAGGATCAATTGCACAGTATCCGTGTGAAGTAAGTTGCAAGGCGCAGTGGGGCGGAAATAATACAGAGAACAATATTGAATTTAGACGAGTTATTTTAAAAGAAGATGCAAGAACTAAATTTGGTGGTTCTAATCCGATGCAGCCAGCTGTAATTGAATGGGAAAATAAAATATCTAATGCGAATCACTCGGATAGTAAAGTGGTTCTTCCATTAGTGCTTTATTTGAGTACAGCACGCCTTTTTAAAGATGGAAATAAGAAAACAAATATAAAAGGTGTATTTAGTAGGACTGACGCATATAATCATTGTTTGGATTCGCAACATGGACTTGAAATTGCATTTCGTTATATTGATACTCTTAAAGCTGTTTCACTAGAAGAAAATGGGGGAAAATTATTTCCTGCATATGAGGCAATTTTAAAGGCTGTTAATGATGCATTTTGTGATGAATTGAAGCCGGGAGAAGAAATTATATCTTCGACCAAATATGAGGATGATATTATTGCATTAAAAACAGCAGATGGAACAATCCTTCCGTTTCAGCTGTTGAGTGATGGTTATAGAAATGTAATAAAGATGGTACTTGATATAGCTACGCGAATGTGCATATTGAATCCTTATCTAAAGGGTGATGCACTCAAAATGACACCTGGAATTGTTATAATAGATGAAATTGATTTGAGTTTGCATCCTACATGGCAGAAACGTATTATAGGAATTCTGAAAGAACAATTTCCTAGAATACAGTTTATATGTGCTACGCATTCTCCTTTTATTATTCAATCTTTGGATGAGGGAGAGCTTATTACTTTGGATCAGCCATTAGATAGTGAGTATTCCGGAGAAGGATTGGAAGATATAGCTGAAGATGTTATGGGCGTAGAATTGCCTCAATATAGTGAGAGAAAACGAAAGATATACGAAGCAGCCTCAAAATATTATACAGCCTTGAAAGAGGCCAAGACTCAAGACGATATAGCTAGGCTTGGCAAAGAATTGGCTGATTTAGAGGCGGAATATAGTGATAATCCTGCTTATATGGCGTGGGTTCATCAAAAATATACTGAACAGGCATGGAAAGTGAAGAAAAATGAGACCAGTAGATAAAGGTGAATCACCATATAATACAATAAAAAAATATCAGGATGCACTGCCCTATTTAGGTGAAAAGATAGGTTATTATTGTTCATATTGTGAATTTCCAATTAAGCATGTACCGGAGGTTGAACATGTTGTATCAAAATCAAAGGGCGGAGATATAACGGATTGGAAGAACTTGCTGTTGGGATGTAAATATTGTAATGCTAGAAAATCAGCTAACACAACTCCTGAAAATGATGATGATTTTTTATGGCCTGATGTGAATAATACAGCAATTGCTTACTTATATGAAAATGGTTATCCAAAGGTAAATGAGCAGCTTTTAATGGAATTAGATCCGACAGGTGAGTTAAAAGAAAAGGCAACCAATACGTATGAGCTAGTAAAACTTGGTAATGTTCCTGATTTGAGTAAAGGGGATAAAGATAGGCGGCTTATAGAAAGAAATACTGCTTATTATAAAGCAAAGGAGTCATTGGACGGATGGCTACATATGAAAGATGCGCCAGATAGCTATAGAGAAGATTTAAAAAAACAAATTATTATGACTGCTTTGGGAGATGGCTTTTATTCTGTTTGGATGACAGTCTTTGCAAATGAGCCACAAATATTATTAGCTTTAATTGATGGTTTTGCGGGAACAAATAAGAATTGTTATGATGAAGAGGGGAATGTTAAAAAGAATATTTCAGTTTAGAAAATTTAGCAGACAGAGTGTAAAAGTGTATAATCATGTAGAGAGGGAGAAGAAAAAATTAGAAATAGTGTCAAAAATTATAAAGAAAACCTAATATTCATTGACAAAGAATTAAAAATGGGTGAAAATATATTATTGAAAAACCTGATTAGATACAGAAAAAGATACAAATAACCGAATAAAACATACAAAAAACAAAACAGGCTAAAAATATTCGGGGGGGGTACAAAGGTACCTCCCCTAGAACAGGTATAAAGGAAAATAAAAGATACCACAAGGAGAATTTGGAAAGAATGTACAGAAAGAAAGGCAGAGGATGGACAAAGCATATAGACTTTATGCTTATAGATATCGCATGCATTGTTATAGCATTTTTAATTTCATATGTGATACGCTTCGGCTTTAATAACCCATATATGGACAAGGACTACCGTATACTGGGGGTAGCATTTCTTCTGATAGATTTCTTTGTGGAGATAATGGCAGATTCATTCAAGAATGTCCTAAAACGCGGATATCTGGATGAATTCATATCGACCTGCAAGCACGCAGCGCTTGTATTTCTGGTGACAGCGTTATTTCTGTTCACTACACAGATGGCTGATATATACTCGCGATTATCATTTTATATCATGTTTCCAATCTATGTGACAATATCATATGTAGCAAGAATTGCACTCAAGAGCTTCCTTAAGAAAAAGGGCTTCGGAACATCTAAGAAATCACTGCTTGTCATAGCACCGGATGCCATGCTTCGTGATACACTGCGCACAGTGGAGAAAAGCTGTATAGGCTATACAAAGATAGTAGCAGCTTCACTGGATACAGATATGAAGGGTGAGACTATATGCGGCATACCGATTGTTGCAAACCACGATGGCATAGTGGACTATGCGTGTGATGAGTGGGTGGATGAGGTACTCATCCCGCCGTGCAGTGAGGATGAATATCCGGAGAAGATGGCAGATATATTCCTTGAGATGGGAATAGCTGTGCATACAGGCATAGCAAAAAACGGAACAGCCCAGGGTGGCTATAAGCAGATAGAAAAGATAGGCGACTATACCGTAGTCACATCAAGCGTGAACTATGCAAATACCAGCGCACTTCTGGTAAAGAGGGGCATGGATATAGTCGGAGGTCTGGTTGGTTGTCTGTTCACACTTATCATCATGATATTTGTGGGACCGGCGATATACATAGCATCGCCGGGACCGATATTCTTCTCACAGGAGAGAATCGGCAGAAACGGCAGAAAGTTCAAGATGCATAAATTCCGCAGCATGTATATGGATGCCGAGGAGCGAAAGAAAGAACTTATGGCACAGAATAAAGTGGGCGACGGAATGATGTTCAAGATGGACTTTGATCCTAGAATCATAGGCAATAAGGTGCTGCCAAACGGAAAGAAGAAAACCGGAATTGGACAGTTTATCAGGAAAACTAGCCTGGATGAATTCCCACAATTCTTCAATATACTAGTAGGAGATATGAGCCTGGTAGGCACCAGACCGCCGACACTGGATGAGTGGGAAAAGTATGAACCACATCACAGAGCCAGAATGTCATTCAGACCCGGACTGACCGGACTATGGCAGGTGAGTGGAAGGAGCAATATCACGGACTTTGAGGAAGTGGTGAAGCTGGATACCCAGTATATTGGGGAGTGGAGTGTTAAGGGGGATGTGAAGATTCTCTTTAAGACAATTATGGGCGTACTAAAGAATGAAGGAGCAGTATAGATTTATGAATATTATTTTATTGTCAGGAGGAAGCGGAAAGAGACTTTGGCCGTTATCAAATGATGTGAGAAGCAAGCAGTTTATCAAGCTGTTTAAAAATGAAAAAGGTGAATATGAATCAATGGTACAGAGAGTGTATCGTCAGATTACAAAGGTTGACCAGGAGGCAAAGGTGACAATAGCTACAAGTAAGTCACAGGCCAGTGCGATAAAGAATCAGCTTGGAGAGAATGTGTCAATTTGCGTGGAACCATGCAGGAGAGATACGTTCCCTGCAATAGCTCTTGCAGCTAATTATTTACATGATGTACTTGGGGTGAAAGAGGATGAGCCTGTAGTGGTATGTCCGGTAGACCCATATGTGGAGGATACATATTATGAAGCAGTGAAGGAACTTGCAGAGCTGGCACAGGCAGGGAATGCCGGATTGACTCTCATGGGAATAGAGCCAACATATCCAAGTGAAAAATATGGATATATCATTCCGGAAGATGGAAACAATGTAAGTGCAGTAAAGGAATTCAAGGAAAAACCTGATACAGAGACAGCAAAGAAATATTTGGCACAGAATGCACTCTGGAACGCCGGAATATTTGCGTTCAAACTGGGATATCTGACAGATAAGGCTCATAGCATGATTGATTATAAAGATTATCAGGACATGTTTGATAGATATGACCAGATGACAAAAATCAGCTTTGACTATGCTGTTGTGGAAAAGGAACCTAGCATTCAGGTGCTTCGCTATAGCGGAGACTGGAAGGATGTTGGAACATGGAACATGATGGCAGAGGTAATGGCTGATAAAGCAAAAGGCAAAGCTATCATGGATGAGACCTGTGAGAATACAAATGTGGTAAATGAGCTTAATATCCCGATTCTTTGTATGGGATGTAAGAATATGATAATCGCTGCCAGCGGAGATGGAATCATAATCTCTGACAAAGAGCGTAGCGGATATATGAAACCATATGTGGAGAAAATTGAGACAGAGGCAATGTTTGCAGAAAAGTCGTGGGGAACATACACAGTCGTTGATGTGCAGAATGGGTCTATGACAGTAAAGGTATCTATGAAGGCCGGTGAGAGCATGAGCTATCATATGCATAATCATAGAGATGAAGTATGGACGGTTATTTCCGGAAATGGTGTGGTCACTATTGATGGCGAGAAGCAGGAAGTGAAGGCTGGTGATGTTGTGACAATTAAGGCTGGATGCAAGCATATGGTTGAGGCAGTTACTAATCTGGATATCGTAGAAGTTCAGCTGGGACAGGAAATAAGTGTGGATGATAAGCAAAAGTATACCATGGAGAATTAAGTTATATGGCGCGAATGAAGTTTATGAATACTGAAATTGACAATTTGACAATGCAAGAGACTTTAGATGTGATTGACAAAATAATTGCTAAAGAGAAAGGGGCATATGTTGTAACTCCGAATGTAGACCACATAGTTCAACTGGAAAAAGATAAAGAACTAAAATCAGTTTATGATAATGCGGCATTGATTCTGACTGATGGAAAACCTCTTTTGTGGATAGCCAAATGGTATGGGACTCCAATAAAGGAGAAAATTTCAGGATCAGATTTATTTCCTCTATTATGTGAAAGATCTGCACAAAAAGGGTATAAGATGGTTTTCCTAGGTGCAAAAGAAGGAATTGCAGCTAAAGCAGCAGCAAATTTGATGGAACGCTATGAGGGATTGAATGTAGTAGATACTTATTCACCTCCTTTTGGATTTGAAAGTGATCAGGTAGAAATTAATAAAATTAAAAATATGATTACGAAATCTAAACCGGATATACTTATTGTTGGTTTAGGATGTCCTAAACAGGAAAAGTTTATGTATCATTATTGCAAAGAATTGGATGTCCCAATTTCATTTGGCCTTGGAGCCAGTTTTGATTTTGAGGCAGGGAATATAAAAAGAGCGCCTAAATGGATGGCTAATCATGGACTTGAATGGTTGTTTAGAATTACACAGGATCCTAAAAGAATGGCGAAGAGATACTTAGTCGATGATAGAAAAATAATAAAGTTAGCATTTAAATATCATAGAAAAGGAAAATAAATTAGCGAGTATGAGTGCATTTAAGAATATTGGTATAAATGATTATTTTGCTAGGTATGGTTTGAAATATGGATTTACAAGAGGTGTATTTACTGCTAATCCATTTCATATTGTCAATGATTATGAACAAAAAAAGATACTTTATTATAAAAAGGCTGAAAAGAAAATAAAGAAAAATTATTTGAAATTTGCAGATACAGAACCAAAAGGGTTATCTTTTGGGGAGAATGATGTAAAGTCTCCAATATGGGTATATTGGAAACAAGGAGTTGATAATGCACCTGATATAGTTAAAGCATGTATTGAGTCTATTAACGCAAATTCTGATGGGAATGTTATTATTTTAACAGATGAAAATGCCGGTGAATATGTTAAATTTCCTTCATATATTACAGAAGGGTTGGAAAAAGGAAATATATCTACAGCAGCATTTTCGGATTTGTTGAGATTTTCATTGCTTGAACATTATGGAGGCACTTGGATTGATTCTACTGTTTATATGACTGGAAGAATACCAGATTATATAATGAAAAGTGATTTTTTTGCTTTTCAAGATTCGTTTGGGTTGATTAAAAATCCGGCGTTGATGAGTGTATGGTTTTTACATTGTAGTGCTCATAATAAAGTTATTAAACAAACAAGAAACATTGCATTTTCATATTGGTGCAATGAGAAATATGTCATAGAGTATTTGATTCCATATATTATTTTGACAACTGTTTTAGAAAATAATCCAAAAGAATATTATAAGGTGCCATATGCAAATAGTGATTACAGTCATGTATTGTCTAATAGTTTAGATGAAAAATTTGATTTGGGAAAATATA
>OHHM01000383.1_pt1 | contig 18236 bp, 8 predicted proteins | sample 1568091 | NCBI WGS metagenome assembly OHHM01 (sample SAMEA3879525, study PRJEB24766) | human gut metagenome | biome: human-associated habitat; feature: feces | place: USA | collected 1985/1987 | reverse complement strand
ATAGAAGGGCCAAAAAGTAAGCTAACTTAAATGGCAAAGTAAGCTAACTTAAATGACCAAGTAAGTTAACTTCATAAATCCGGGGTGAAATCCGCAAACGACATACAACACGCATCTACACTCCCAACACTATATAACCGCTATGGATATTTGAAGTATTGATAATAGGCGGTTTACTTCTGTTATCCGTAACTCCAACCTTATCAGTCAACAAGCCTTTCATTAAAAGATAAGCACATCATAATGGCACGACTGTGCCATCCTAGTGGCACACCATTGCCATAAGGAAGGCACAGCTATGCCACGCCAATGGCACTGCCGTGCCACGATATGGGAAATGATTGGCACTGCGGAAGTCTGTTAACTAGACAGTTAAGGATGGATAAATAATTATTCCCCTAACTTATCAAGCAACTCATACGACGGAACGAAGAAAAGAGTTCCCGTTATCGGCGTGCTGAAGTCCAGCAGACGATCCGTATTGCCTACGGGATCACCGACGAACATATTCTCCAGCATTCGTCGGGTGGTGCTGAACGTGCTGGCATAGGCGATAAAATAGGTACCGTATTCACCTTTGGAGGTATGGGCGAATGGCATGTTAGCACGGACTATTTTCAGATCGTCTCCGATGTTCGTCACGGCGTTATGGGCGTTCTTCGGTTTTTCCTCATCTGATAGCTCGACATCGTTGAATTTACGTCGACCGATGACTTTCTCTTGCTCTTCCACTGGAAGCGCATTCCATGCCACCATATCATGAATGTATTTTTGCACAAATACATAACTTCCGCCCATAAACTCGGGGTCCTCATCGCCTATTACTGCGAAACGATAGGGGTCTTCATCCACGGCAGGGTTCTCCGTACCGTCCACGAAACCGATAATCGCCTTACCGTCTCTATACCGAAAACCGTGGGTCTCATCGATCGATTCCACGACACCCCGCAGTTTCTGGTCTATAATGGAGGCGAACTCAAAGCACAGTCCCATCTGCTTACAGCGGATGTGGAACAGTAAATCCCCGGGGGTAGAAACAGCCGTAAGCTTAACTCCTTTGATCTCTTCAAACGGTTGCAATTCTTTGGGGTTTCCTTGCTCCGGGAAGAAGCGTTTCCAAGCATCCGCCCCGAATCCTATCGTACAACTGAATTGCATATCAGGATAGCGATTGCGCATACTACGTATCAAAGCGGAGAAATTAGCGCACACGTCCTTCACCTTATCAATCGTGTCGGGGAGATCTTTTAGAGCATAGACAATGAAAACCGCATTCTCACCCGGTTTTTGGGTAACATCTTGCGGATAGTTAGCGTTCAATGGATTTTGTAGAGAGTTCATAGCACATCTTTAATTATATTGTTATTATATGGATATAACTCTATAGATGCTCTCTTGTTCAAGGAAATGTAACGAAAAATGTCCTAGCGGTTATTTTTCAATATCTAGTTGTAGAGACGGGGCGTGCCCCGTCTCTACAACTGGGTAGTTATTTCACCTCCACGCTGATCTTCTGCTTGATATCTGAGGCGGAGGCTCCTAGTTGGAGGATGAACTCGCCGGGTTCTACGACGAATTGGCTTTGTGCCTCACTATAGAAAGCTAAAGAGGATACGGGGATGTCCAACGTGATTCGCCGACTCTCGCCGGGTTTAAGGAATACCTTCTTGAAGCCCTTTAACTCCTTGACCGGACGCATCACGGAGCAAACCGGATCGCTTACATACAATTGGGCCACCTCAGCTCCTTCACGGTCTCCGGTATTGGTTAGGGTGAAAGTCGCTTGGATCGTATCCGCTTGATCGTACGTCTCTTTATCCGTATTCAGGTTGGAATAGTCGAATGTCGTATAGGATAAGCCGTAACCGAACGGATAAACGACCGGAAGCCCCTTCGTATCGAACCAGCGGTAACCTACCAAGATATCTTCCTCATAATTCACTTTCAAATCCCTGCCGGGGAAGTTGCCCAACGCATGCGCCGGAGATTGATCCAAGCTCACGGGAGTGGTGAACGGCATCTTCCCGCTCGGATTCACCTTGCCGGATAATACGTCCACCAAGGCATTTCCTCCTTCCATGCCGTTGAACCAAGCCCAAACGATAGCCGGGGAACAAATATCCACGGCGGCCATATTCAGCGGCGATCCGGCGATCATGACCACGATCGTACGAGGATTCGCCTTTACCACCTCTTGAATCAACTCAACCTGTCCGTAAGGGATATCCATATTCAGACGGTCGAACGACTCGGTATCATAATCATGGTTCAAACCACAAACCAAAAGGGCCACGTCACTCGTGCGGGCAACCTCTACCGCCTCTTTCAATAACGCGTCGCTTTCCTGTGTCTTGGAAGAGAAAGTACCAGAGCTTTGCCCATTATTGCTTCCCTCCACGAAAGTAGATAACTTCTCATAGCCTTGGGCAAAACGGATATCCACCTTATCGCCCCATTTCGCACGAAGCGCCCCTAATGGAGTTACCTCGTAAACCGCCTTGATCTCGGAACTCAAGCCACCATTGGAATGTTTGCGGGTAGCGTTATCGCCAATTACCGCCAGACTCTTGATCGAGGAGAAATCCAACGGGAGAAGATTATTCTGGTTCTTCAATAAGACAATGGCTTCGGCAGCCGCGTCGTAAGTGGCTTGCTGATGCTCTTTCGTATTCATGGAGCCCGGGCCGAAACGCTTTTTCGGGTCCAAGACATTCGTCTTGATCATCACACGTAAGACATCGCCCACCTTCTCGTCCACCAAGCTCATAGGAACCTTACCGGACTTAACAGCATCGATCAAGGGGTTGGCATAATACCAATCCTCATATTTATCAATCAGCGTGCCCATCTCCAGATCCAAGCCGGCCTCCATAGAAGGAACCGTGCTATGAGCGGCTCCCCAATCAGTTACATATACGCCATCGAATCCCCATTCATTCCGAAGGATCTTGCGAACCAAGTAGTTATTCTCCGCGCAGAACTCCCCACGGAATTTATTATAAGCGGCCATTACCGTCAAGGCGCCTCCCTCCTGTACGGCCGCCTTGAAAGCGGGTAAATAAATCTCACGCAAGGCACGCTCGCTACATTCCACATCGACCGTCGTACGGTTTGTCTCTTGGTTATTCACGGCGAAATGCTTTACGCTACAAGCCACGTCACGGCTCTGCAAGCCTTTGATATAAGCGACCGCCAATACGGAGTTCATATAAGGGTCCTCGCTCATATACTCGAAGTTACGGCCACAAAGCGGGGAGCGAATGATATTCACGCCCGGGCCCAGCAACACATCCTTCTTTCGCCAGCGAGCCTCCTCGCCCAGCACCTCGCCCCGGCGATAAGCCAACTCCGGGTTCCAAGCGGCGGCGGAAATAAGAGGCGGAATCATTTGTCCAACCCGCATACGCCCAATCGTGGCGATTGATCTCCGCACGTACCCCGTGAGGCCCGTCGCTCAAGCTCCACTCGGGAATCCCCAGACGCTCTACTCCGGCAACATAGAATTTTGAGTTACCATGCAACAACCCGACCTTTTCCTCCAAGGTCATCTTCTTAATCAGTTTCTCGATACGTTTCTCCATTTGTACCTTCTCTTTATCCGTGACCTGCGAGCTCGCGGCAGCCGCGTTCAAGAATAGCCCGCAAGCGATCACGCCTATTATCTTTTTCATTTCCTCTTTATTTATAGGTTTATTATTGCGCTTGAATCGTTACCGTCGCCTCGGGTAAGCCCTCGGCTATGGCTTTTAAGTGGATGTCGCCTTGTCCGCCCTTGTTCCGGATCACGACCAAGGCTTTTCCGTAGTAGGCTTGCCGTTTCGGTTTACGGAGGCTGTTCGGATCGTTCGGATCTCCGTTATCCGTTCCGGCGATCTCACCCGGGCCCTCCACGGAGAAACGGATCAACGGGGTAGCGTCGGGAACCCGGTTACCATCGATATCGCATACATCTACGGTTACAAACGATAGGTCCGAGCCATCCGCTTGGATGACGCTACGATCCGGGGTCAAGACCAAACGGGCCGGCTCTCCTGCCGTATGGATCTCTTTCACCAAGACCTCCTTACCCCCTAAGCGGGAGACGGCTCTCAAGGTTCCGGGCGTAAAAGGCACACGCCAAGAGACATGATAGGTACTGTCCGTTTTTTGTCGTACGCCTAGGCTCTTTCCGTTTAGGTATAGTTCCACCTCATCGGCATTGTTATAATAGGCCCAGATATCCACCCGTTCGCCTTCCTTCCAGTTCCAATGCGGGAAAATGTGCAATACGGGTTCATCCGTCCACTCGCTTTTATACATATAATATACATCCTTCGGGAAACCCGCCAGATCCACGATACCGAAGAAGCTGCTCCGGCTGGGCCACCAATAGGGGGTAGGCTCTCCCAAGTAATCGAAACCCGTCCAGACGAACAGGCCGGATACATGCGGAAGCGTCTTCACCAGATGCCAAGTCTTCTCGTGCGTAGAGCCCCAAGGTACATGGCAATTATCATAAGAGGAGCAAACATGCTCGGGAGCCTCGAAAGGCTTGTCCCACGATTCCGGACGGATATAAATATGATCGGACGGCATCTCATAATAGCCACGGGTCATCAAGGCCGAGGTAGATTCGCTCACGATCAGTTTCCTTCCGGGGAAATTCCGGAGAAACGGTTCAAGATATTGCTCATGGTAGTTGAAGCCCAGCACGTCCAAGGCATCCGAGCGGAACAGATGATTCGCAGGGTTTACCTCGTTACAGCCGGCGGTAACGACCCGGGAAGTATCCAGCCGTTTCACGATAGCCGCCAGATGACGGGTGATCAAGGATTGACGACTAAGGGTCGTATCCTTCAGCAAAGCGGGATCAATGGCATGGCCCGCATTCAAGATCAGGTTCGCCGCTTGCAGATCCAGCTCGGTAGCGTCGGCATGACTCCATTGCTCAAGTACCTCATTGCCTATACTCCACATGAAAACAGAGGCGTGATTCCGGTCACGCAAGATCTCGTCCGTCAAATCCCGCTCATGCCACTCCGCGAAATACCGGGCGTAATCGTATGGGGACTTACGGCGTTCCCACATATCGAAAGACTCATCCTGTACCAGAAGGCCCATACGATCGCAAAGATCCAGCAACTCGGGTGCCGGGGCGTTATGGCTGGTACGGATCGCGTTCACACCCATCTCCTTCATGATCTGTAGCTGGCGCTCGATAGCCCGTGTATTCACGGCGGCACCCAGACAGCCTAAATCATGATGCAGGCAAACCCCTTTTATCTTCAAAGGCTTATCATTCAAATAAAAGCCGGTAGCGGAATCCCAACGGAACGTACGCAATCCGAATACCGTCTCGTAACGATCTACCACCTTACCAGCCACTTTCACTTCCGTGACGGCCGTGTAGAGCGAGGGAGAATCGGGGCTCCAAAGCTTGGGATTTGAGATCGAGAACTGATGATCGACAGATGCCTCCCGCATACGGGTGTCGTAACAGGGCGTATACGGTACCCGTAACAGAGTTGTTACGGGTGCCGTAACAACTCTGTTACGGTCATCGTAAATAGAGGTAGAGACTTCGGCCTCCCTATCCGCCTCCGAGCTATTCCTTATTCTCGCCTCCAAGGAGAAGGTAGCCTCCTCCGGTGAGATCTTCATATCATGCACGAAAGTGCCCCAGTTGTCCACATGTACCGGATTCACCTTCACCAGCCATACGTTACGGTAGATACCGGAGCCGGAATACCAGCGGGAGTTCGGCTGCTCGCTATTATCCGCCTTCACTACAATTACGTTCGGTTGGCTTCCATACCTCAAATAAGGCGTCAAGTCATAACGAAACGATACATAACCATTCGGGCGGAATCCCAGCGAATGACCATTGATCCAAACCTCGCTATTCCGGTAAACCCCGTCGAAATCAACATAAACAACCTTACCCCGATCCGTCTCCGGAAGGGTAAATGTCTTTCGATACCAGCCAATCCCGCCCGGTAGCGCACCGCCGCCCGGGGTAGACGGGTTATCGAGGGAGAAATCCCCCTCGATACTCCAATCATGCGGTAAAGATAAGATACGCCAAGTGGAATCATCGCTGTCCGGGGATGAATAATCCTGAACGCTATCCGACAAGGCAAATTTCCAATCGTCATTCCATGAGCTACGTTCACGCACCTGCTCCCCGGTGGGGGAACAGGCGGTGAGCAATAGGCCCAGAAGCCACGCGAATGGCCGATTCATCAGTGATATCATTAGTGATTATATAGTTTAATTGATATTACCCAGTTGTAGAGACGGGGCGTGCCCTGTCTCTACAACTAGAGGTTTACCTTGGTAAGATATTGTCACGTCCTTGCCAGCGGGGTTCTCCGGCGTGATGAGACGTACCGTGATCTGACGCTCGCGGATCATGCCCGGATAATCGCCCTCCCGCGCGCCGATCGTGAGCGTTCGCCTCGCATCATCATAAACAAACGGGATGGTAGCGTAATTTCCTTTCTCGTAATCGTAGGTCACGCCATTATCCTCATATAAGGTGAAGGAGCCGTCGGCACCGGCGTAAACAGAGACGGTTAAGTCTTTCTGCTCCTCTTTCGTAGACTGGATTACCTTTCCGGTCGGTACGATAGAACCGGCTCTCACGAACAAAGGCATACGCTCGTAAGGAGCATCCACGTCCATTGTCGTTCCGCCTTGCACAGGCTTGCCGTTGTAAAAATCGTACCAAATGCCGGCCGGGAAGTACACCTCACGGTCGCGAGCCTTATACTCATACACCGGGCATGCCATGAAGGCCGGGCCAAACATAAACTGGTCGTCTATATCGTAAGTCTTCTCATCGTCCGAATAATCCATCACCATGGCACGCATGATCGTATAATCCTCAAAATGCGTCTTGGAGGCCAAGCTATAGATATACGGCATCAATTGATAACGCAACTCGGTATAATACTTCATCGATTGGTACGTAGGCGATCCTTCCGGAGCGATATTATAGATCTCGCGGCAAGGATATTGCCCGTGGCTACGGAACAACGGACAGAAAGCTCCGAACTGATACCAACGGTTGTTCAACTCCCTCCATTCCCTCAAATCCTCGCTACCTTCCTTAGCAGCCATATAACGGTTCTCCACGCTGAAGCCACCGATATCCATCGTCCAGTAAGGGATACCGGACATGGCGAAGTTCAAGCCGGCGCTGATCTGCGCTTTCATATCCTCCCAGCGAGTACCGATATCACCACTCCATGTAGCGGTAGAGTAACGTTGCTGGCCGGCGAAACCGGAACGGGTCAACAAGAATACACGGTCATCCGGGTTTACGCTACGTTGTCCGTCGTAGATCGCCTCGGCGTTCTCCAAGGCATACGCGTTGAAGTATTTCGTGGACGGGCCCAGATAAGTCGGTCCGCAAAGCGCCTTCCGGTATTCGATGTCCGTATTATCCTGTACGTTCGGCTCGGAAGCGTCCATCCACCAAGCGTCAATGCCCAAGGAATACAGATGCTCGTTCATCTGTTCCCAGAAAAGCTTGCGGGCTTCCGGGTTGTACGCATCATAGAAAGAACCGATATAACCCGGATAAATCCAGTCGCGGATACTATCCTTAATCGCCTGCTGATACATGGCACCCAGCGCGTCCAACTCTTTATAATGCTCTGTCGTATAATAAAACTTCGGCCATACGGAGATCATGATACGGGCATCCTTATCGTGGATTTCCCGAATCATGCCTTTCGGGTCCGGGAAGCGTTCCTTATCAAACTCATGGCTGCCCCACGCATCTACCGGCCAATAGCTCCAGTCCTGTACGATCACATCCAAGGGGACCTGCCGCCGGCGGTACTCGTCCAAGGCACCCAGTAGCTCCTCTTGCGTCTTATAACGCTCGCGGCTCAACCAGAATCCCATCGCCCATTTCGGCATGATCTGGCTCTTGCCCGTAACCGTACGGTAACCGCTGATCACCTTATCCATGGAAGACTCTCCATTGATGAAGTAGTAATCGATATCATCCCCCATTTCCGACCAGAAAGCCAACCGCTCCCGCTCCTCCTCCGGTAACGGAGATAATACCTTCAAGCCGATATAAGAGACATCGCCATCCGGCAACCATTCGATACGGATCGGATAACGTTTGCCCTTTTCCAGATGAGCCGTGGCTTTATAATCATTCGGGTTCCAAGCCGCACGCCAGCGTTCCGGGATGATCTCCTTATTATCCACAAAGACCTTGGTATAACCGGCGTAATGCAGTTTGAAATGGTACGTACCGGTCTCCTTTGCCTCGATCTCGCCCTCCCAAGTAGCGGAAGCGCTCGGCTTCGGGAAGTCTGCCGGCAGGTTCTTGATGGTTTTCAGATTCTCATAATCCACCTTATCCTCATCCCGTCGGATTAAAACGGAATGCTTCGTCTTATCCGTATAGTAAGTAGCGGTCAACGCCCCTGCCTTCCCGTCTTTCCCGTATAGGCCAAAGACATCGCCCAAATCGGCGTATGGACGCTTGTCGCCGAAACGACTCAAGGAATAGTTATGCCAAAGTACACCATACCCTTTTGAGGAAACGATAAACGGCACGCTCACCTTCGTGTTATATTGGAAAAGCTCCTCGTTCTTGCCTTTGTAGTTGAACTCATCGCTCTGATGCTGTCCTAGGCCGTAAAGCCCTTCCTCGTCCTCGCTCTCAAATACCTGACATAAGGTATAGCCTTTGGTTCCTTCCACCTCGATCGGCGTAAACTCCTTGCCGCCGTTTGCCTTCTCCCGAAGGATCGTGCGTCCGTTGGCGTCGGTAAAACGAACCTCTCCGGTCTCCCGGGAAAGACGGGCCTGTGTGGTTTGCGTACTTACGATGATCGTATCCCCCGAGGTCGTTATCTGAAACGATGGGGCGGGCAACGATTTCGTGTCTTTGATCAAGTTCACTTGGTTGGAAAACTTACCATCCGGAGAGGCGATTACCCGGATAATATCATCAGAGATTACTTCCAATTTGACAGCCTTCGCCTGTCCGGAACGGATATCGGCGACCAAGCCATTCTCGACCTTCCGGTAAGCGGAATCAGTCATGCAGGAAGTCAGCAGGGAAAGCCCTAACGTGAATACCGCGATGTGTTGTTTCATATTCTATAGATTCTTTAATTATTTCCGATCAGCAATGACTTCGAACAGGTTTTTCCATACAAGAAAAATGGTTCTTCATTCGTTGGCAAAATTAAAGGGTTCGCGGCGGACAGGAAGCCATAAATGTTTTGGGTTACGGGGAGAACCGTAAAAAGGTAGGGGAAGAATGTTTATTTTAAGGGGATATTTTGTTATATCCCCTAATTACGTGGCATTTATTTAGAAAAAGTTTATTTATGATAGTCAGAGGGAAGCCTTCCGAACTCATCCTTAAAATACTTCCGGAATAGCTTCACATCATTGAAACCGCACTCCAGCGCAACCTCGTTGACCCGCATCTGGCTCTTCTCCAATAACTGTGCCGCACGCTTCAAGCGCACCGTACGGATCAACTCCACCGGAGTCTTACCCGTGATGGAAAGGCATTTCTTGTAGAAGTTCACACGACTCATGCCCATCTCCCGGCTCAACCGTTCTACAGACAACTCCGGATTGGCGATCTGCTCCTCGATATAGCCGATGGCCTTACGCATCAACTCCTCATCCATGGAGCTAGCTTGTACTTCCGTCAAGGCGATGCCCATGGTAGAGGACTGCATAAAGGCCTTTTGCATCTTCTTCTTCATCTCGATCAAATGCCGCACCTTCAAGAGAAGCATCTCCATATTGAATGGCTTGCTGATATAATCATCCGCACCGGCTTCCAGACCGACCAGTTGGCTATCTTTTGCGGACTTAGCCGTCAACAGGATCACCGGGATGTGGGAAGTCCGAATGTCTCCCTTGATCCGGCGGCATAAAGTAATACCGTCGGTGATAGGCATCATCACGTCGCTGATCACCATATCCGGCAGCTCCTCCGGAATGAGTTTCCACGCATCTTCTCCATCCGCCGCCGTGAGTACCGAATAAACGCCACTCAAGCTTAACTTCATAAATTCCCGGAAATCCGTGTTATCGTCTACGACCAGCAACGTAGGTCTTTCCGCCGGAGACGCATCCTTATCAGCGATCTCCGGATGCTCCTCAACCGGAGGCAAGATATCCCCTTCGGCAATTCCTTCCGGAGCCGAGATAATATCTTGGTTGTCCAAGGGGATCACCGGCAGCGTAACCGTAAACGTACTACCCGCTCCCGGCTCGCTTTTCACGGTTATCGTCCCATGATGCATCCGCACGAATTCCCGGCATAGGTGCAGGCCGATACCCGTACCTACCACGGGATTTCCCTTATCCGGGGAAGCCACCTGATAAAAGCGATCGAAGATAGCTCCTTGTTTATCCGCAGGAATACCGATACCGCTATCCGACACCTCGATAACCAGTTTGTTCTCTCCCTCCTTCTCCAACCGCAATCTAAGCGTCACCGAGATAGTACCTCCCTCCGGCGTAAACTTAAAAGCGTTACTCAGTAGATTAGAGACGATCTTGAAGACCTTATCCGTGTCAAACTTCATCGGGAGAGACGTGAAGACCGAGGAAAAAGAGAAATGAATCCGCTTTTGCTCCGAAAGCTCCTTGAAGGAATAAGCCACGTCACGCACAAACGGGACAATATCGCCGGTAGACAAGACCAAGCTATCCCCTTGCATATCGATCTTGCGGAAATCCAATAACTGGTTCACCAATTTAAGCAACCGGTCGGCGTTCCGATAGATCAACTTCAATATTTGCTGGGATTCCATGTCTTTCTCCGTTTTCATCAACTTCTCCAAAGGAGTCATGATCAATGTTAGCGGCGTACGGAACTCATGGCTTACGTTCGTAAAGAAACGAAGCTTCATCTCGTCCACCTCATGCTGCTGACGCACAGTAGCCCGTTCTTGCTCCTCCTCCAACTTCTTTTGCTGGATACGGAAAATAAAACGTATCACGCCATACGCCAATAATATACCAGCTATGATATACAACGCTATTGCCCATCCGGTAGCCCAGAACGGAGGCAGGATCGTGATCTGCAAGCTCGTGATCTCCTTGCTCCAAATCCGGTCGTTATTCATCGCCTTTACCTTGAAAGTGTAAGTTCCCGGGTTCAAGTTCGTATAGGTAATACGACGTTCCAAGGCGCTTACGGTAGTCCATTCCGAGTCGAAGCCCTCCATCTTAAAAGCATATTTATTCTTCAAAGGAAGGAAATAGCAACAAGAAGAGATGGTAAAGGAGAAATTACGTTCCGTATAATTCAGTTTCAATTGCTTGGTACAGGTGATATCTTTATCCAAAATCACATGCCCGTCATACGCCTCTCTCGCCGTTATCGGGACATTATTCACCATAAGTCCGGTTATCACCGCCGGTGGAGCATAGCTATTATAACGTATCCGGGCAGGCTCAACGAAGGTAAGACCGTTTGTCCCACCAAACGCCAACTCACCCGTTTCCAGCCCACAAGCGCTATTCACATTAAACACACGTCCTTGAACGCCCTCATTCTCATCATAGCTATTCCAATCGAACGTATAATTATTATCCGTATCCCGATTCGGAACGATATTCAATAAGCCGTTCTTCGTCCCCACCCAAACCGTATGATATTTATCCTCCAAGATAGACATGATGCTGTTATCCGGTAATCCGGAAGAATGGTTCAACCGATACATCTTATCATTCAACCTATCATATATATGTAGCCCATGATTACTCCCGATCCATACCCATTGGCGGCTATCACAAAATACGACATTGATGATTTGATCCTCAAACACGGAACGTCCATCCTTCGTGCCGTTAAAAGAAGTAACAGCCCCCGTCTCCGGGTTGATCCAGTTCACTCCTAAAGAAGTTCCAACGACAATATTCCCCTTCTCATCCCCGGAAAGGCTATATACGATATCCGAGTTAATCGCATTCTCCTTATCCCCCATGCGATAATACGTCCATTTCCCGGTAGATTGATCCAAGCAATCCAGGCCGCCTTCCAACGTACCGATCCACAAACGATTCTTGGCATCGACATACAAACTATACACGCTATTATTGGATAAGCCGTCCTTACTGCCCGGGATATCCCGATAATGCTTGAAACGTTTCCCGTCAAAACCGGTCAACCCCTCCATATAAGTACCCAGCCATAACTTGCCATCCAAATCTTTCGCCATACTAATCACGACATCGCCGGAGATAGCGTTCTCGCTTTCCCGTCCCGCCCGGTAGCGGACATACTCCCCGGTTTCCCGATCGTAACGTAATAGGCCGTTTCCGCTAGTACCGATCCACAGATCCCCTTCTTTATCTTCTACGATACAATTAAAGTCATTGTTAAAGATATCCCGCATCAACTCCAAAGGGTACCGGATAGTCTGGAATTTAAAAATGCTCTCATGATAATAGTTGATGCCGTTTTTATAAGTGCCGGCCCACATAATCCCCGTATCATCCCGATACAAGCAGATCACGCTATTCTGGCTCAAACTCGTTTGGTTAAACGGGTTATTTCGTATATAACGCATCCGGTTCAGACGTTTATCCAAGATATTGATACCGCCATGATCGGTAGCGATCCAGATATTACCGTTCATATCCTCCGCCACGTCACGCACCATTATAGAGGATAAAGCGACCGAGGTTTCGGTCGTATAATGTTTCCACTCCTTGCTTTTGGGATTTAGGCGAAAGAGACCTCTACTATATCCGGGATTTAAGAAAAACCACAGATCCCCGTCACTATCGGCGAACACATAGAATAACTGGGCATTCGCATATTGAGTCAGATACTCATCCCGATAGACAGATTCTCCGGATGCTTTATCGATCCCCTCTACCACTCCCGAGGTATGGACTACATATAGACGATCGCCCACGTCACTCATATCACAAACCCGGCCATCCTCTTTATTTAGTGGATACGAATAAATCTTTCCCCTCGCTTGATCATAACGACAAAATTCATTCGTATAGGTAGCGAAATAGAGTTGTTTATCATTGTCGACGAATATCTTAGCGGGAGGATTCTCTAGACGTAAGCTATCTAATATTTCCTTCTCCGGAATAAAACGGTCATTACCGGGCTCATATACGCAAAGTTGGTTCGTATTATAGGTAATCCAAATACGCCCATCAGCGGTTTCTTGAAGTTCGGAGACATGCTCCTCCCTAAAAGGCAACCCGCTTTCCTTGTATTTATAATGCTTAAACTCATACCCATCAAAACGGTTTACCCCAGAAGTGGTACCCAACCACATAAACCCCTTCCGGTCTTTCAGGATACAAGTGATCTCATTGGAAGACAGACCGTCCTGTACTCCCAGACGGTTGAAAAGAATATCTTCCGCCGCAAGTCCGGATCCCAATATTCCCCAAGACAGGATCATTATGATACAGAGTAGAGTTTTCGTTTTCATACTTAGCAAATATAGATATTTCCCGAAAACGAACCAAACCAACCGGTATCTAATTCTGCTGCAATGCGGGTTGCAGTAAACATACACGTAAAGTATCCATATATAAGAACATGATTATTAAAAATTATCCCGTACATTTGTCTTTCGATTGGAATAGAAATGAATAAGGCGCAATGATTGTTGTAAGAGATTTTGACAGACTGAAAGGAAAGGAACTGGTGGCTACGATCGGATTTTTCGATGGTGTGCATCTAGGACACCGTTTCTTAATCGACGAGATGAAAGAGATTGCCAAAGCACGTAACCTGCCATCGGCCGTAATCACCTTCCCGGAACATCCCCGGGCCGTATTGCATGCGGATTACCAACCGAAGCTATTAAATTCTTCCGAGGAAAAGTTACAGCAATTAGAGACTACCGGAGTAGATTATTGCATCGTATTGGATTTTACGATCGAGCTATCCCGGCTCTCGGCCAAGGAATTCATTACCTCTATTTTAGCGAAGAGCCTGCATGTAAAGACCTTATTGATCGGATATGACCATCGTTTCGGGCACGATCGGACGGATGGCTTCGAGCAATATGTCGTTTATGGCACCGAATGTGGTATCGAGGTGCTGAAGGCATCTCCCTATGACGAAGGAAATACGGCCGTCAGCTCTTCCGAAATCCGGAAATTACTTCAAGCCGGAAATGTAGCTGAAGCCGCTTATTTACTGACCTATCCCTATCAATTGCTGGGCCATATCGTCAGTGGCTATAAAGTGGGACGCACGCTAGGATTTCCCACGGCGAATATACGGGTAGATGAACCTTTTAAAGTCATTCCGGGTATTGGCGTATATGCCGTATGGGTGGAGGTGGAAGGCGAACGATATAAGGGAATGCTTTATATCGGTGACCGTCCGACACTCAATAATGGGAAGGACATATCCATGGAGGTCAATATTCTGGATTTCTCCGGAGATATCTACAATGATAGCATTCGTGTCTCATTCGTTCAATACGTACGCGGAGACATCAAATTCGATTCCTTAGAAGAATTGAAAGCCCAACTGGAGAAAGACAGATGCACCGTAAATAATTTATTATAATATGGAAAGATATTACGAAGCGATTGATTTATTAAAAGGCATGATCTCCCGTCCGTCTTTCAGCCGGGACGAGACCGCCGTAGCGGATTTCCTGCAAGCAGAATGGCAAAAGGCCGGACAAAAGGTGTTCCGCAAAGGCAACAACCTGTGGATCATCGCCCCGGATTTCGATTTCGGTAAACCGACCCTTTTACTCAACTCCCATATAGACACCGTCAAGCCCGCTTCCGGTTGGACCAAAGACCCGTTCACTCCCGAAGAGACCGAGGATGATCAATTATATGGACTGGGCAGTAACGATGCCGGGGCGAGCGTAGTCTCCCTCTATGAAGCCTTCTGTATCTTAAGCGAGAAAGAACAACCTTATAATCTAATCTTCCTTGCGTCTTGTGAGGAAGAGGTATCCGGGAAGAATGGCATTGAAAGCGCATTGGCCGAGCTTCCTCCTATCTCCTTCGCTGTCGTAGGTGAACCTACGGGTATGCAACCCGCCGTAGCCGAGAAAGGGCTAATGGTACTGGATTGCACCGCTATCGGAAAGGCCGGACATGCCGCACGTAATGAGGGCATCAATGCCATCACTTTAGCGATGAAGGATATAGAATGGTTCAGCACCTATCAATTCCCGGAGAAAAGCGACTTCCTCGGACCGGTGAAAATGACTGTCACCATCATCCATGCCGGTACACAACACAATGTCGTTCCCAATAAATGCGAATTCACGGTAGATATCCGCACCAACGAATTTTATACGAACGAACAGTTATTCGAGCTAATCAAGGAAAAGGTTCATTGCGAGATCAAGGCCCGCAGCTTCCGCCTTAGCTCCACCCGCACGGATCTGGATCATCCTTTTGTGCGACGGGCGATCTTGATGGGAAAAGAGCCTTTCGGCTCTCCTACGCTTAGCGACCAAGCCTTGATGCGTTTCCCCTCCGTAAAGATAGGACCGGGAAACTCGGCACGTTCCCATTCCGCAGACGAATACATCAAGGGACCGGAGATCCGGGAAGCGATCGATACCTATGTAAGGTTACTGAATGGATTACAACTATAGCTTATGTTAAAAAAGATACTGGGGACAATAGGCTCGCGTTATCTGATAGCTTTCCTTAACCTAGCGCTGATCTTCATTAATGCGAAGGTGCTGGGAATCGAGGGCGTGGGGATGATCGGGTTGATCGTGGCCTCGGTAAATATAGCGGTAATCGTCAATGGGATTTTATGCGGGAATACGATTGTCTATTTCATGAATCGTTACTCCATGCGGACAATTTTCCTTCCCGCATATCTGTGGACACCTATCGGCTCTTCCCTAGCTTGCGGCTTCATGTATCTTACCGGGCTTTTACCCACCGGCTATCGGCTGGATATCTTCTTGTTGGCGATCTTGAGCTCTACGGTAAACGCCAATGCCCGCTTCTTGTTGGGTAAAGACAATATCAAAGGGTTTAATCTCACGTTTATATTGCAAGGAGGACTGCTATTTTTCGTCTTACTCTATTTCTATTATATATTGAAGCGCCCGGACGTACGGTCGTATGTCTGGGGATTATATGTCACGAACGGCATAGCCTTTATTGCCAGCCTATCGATGCTTGTTCCTTATTTCTTAAAGGAGACATCCCGGTCTTCCGGCAAATCACTCTACGGTCTATTAAAAGAAATGTTTGCCTACGGCCTGTGGGCCGGTGCGGACGGGTTGGCGGAAACCTGTACTACCCGACTCAATTATTTCTTGATACAACGTTTCGCCGGGTTGGGAAGCGTAGGCTTGCTAGATGCTGGGACCAAGATCTCCGAGAGTGTATGGAATATTAGTCGCAGCGTAAGTTTCATCGAATACAGTAGCGTGGCCAAGACCTCAGAGGCAACGGAACAAAAACGTATTACCTTACAGCTTTTCAAATTGACCTTTTGCGCTTTAGCCCTCGTGATGGGATGTATCCTATTGGTACCGGAATGGATATATACGGATTATCTTTTCAGCGCCGAGTTCAAAGGCATACGTAAAGTGATAGGCGGATTATCGATCGGAATCGTAGCGTTAGGCTGCAACAGCATCATCAGCCATTATTTCATCGGCAGCGGAAAGATCCGGTACAGTACGGCAAGCTCGTGCGTAGGGCTTATTGCCTTATTAATCTCCGGCTTTTTACTCATCCCGTCTTACGGGGTCGTAGGTTCCGCTATCACGACCAGTATCGCCTTTACCTCTATGCTGGTTTTCTCATTGACGGTCTTCTCCCGGCAAACACTTACACGCTGGAATGAGTTCCTTCCGAACAAAAAAGACTTCCAAGCTTGCAGAATTCATATACAAAAATCCTTGTAATTCTATCACGAATTTTATCGATAACGCCATCAAGTTCACGGAAAAGGGGACAATTACGCTTGAAATGATTTCGTGCAAGATACAGGTCTCGGGTTATCAAAACATGGACTGTACCTTATAAACAAACTCCATCCAAACCCAATAACGGATCGCTTTTCCTAAGAACATGGAGATCGCCACGACCCATATATTAGCCCGCAAGAAACCTAGAGCGACAGCGATAAAATCACCGATACCGGGAAGAAAAACAAAGAAGCCCATCCAAGAGCCTTTTCCCTTGATCCAATCCTGCACCTTCTGTAGTTTTACCGGATCGAGTTTGAGGTATTTCTCGATCCACTCTACCTTTCCCAGCATCCCCAGCCAATAGCAGCTCATTCCACCTAAGAAATTACCAAGCGTAGCAGCGATCATGCAAGGCCAATATGCCGAACCCGCCAATAATACACCCGTCAATACGACCTCGCTGCTAAACGGTAAGATCGTGGCCGCTAAGAAAGAGGCGATAAACACCCCGATATACCCGTAGGCTATAAGAAATTCCATATACGTATCATTAATAATGCGATAAACATAACTACCGAGAAATGGAACAGCCAAAAGATATATTTCCCCCGGTTCACCGTAAAAAAATGGGCGATCAGGATAGACGCCGGTACACAGGCCATTTCCAGAAATTCCTCGGACGACTGCTCATAGATAAAGAACAATCCAAACGACCAAATGGCCATGACAATCAGAAAAGAAAGAAACTGACGAGTACGCAAATTATCCTCATACTCATGTGTAACGATGTTTAATGAAGCAATGATCGTTAATCCCGCCACTAAAACAATCTGTATCCAATCTATAATTCCCGTCCCTAGTACCGCAAGGAAACGGATCTTGAATAAGGAGGTGAAAGGTATGGTAAATACCGTGAAATCCCATTCCCAGACACACCATCCGAAAACAAACCAATAAACCGTCAAGATTCCGAACAAGGAAGCGACAAATGTCCGGATATTCAATGTCCTGAAATTATACATTCCCAACCAAAACAGCGGCAAGAACCAAAGGATGTGTATCCACAACAGACTTCCGATACTGATAATCAAGGATGCGTTATAAGCCTTATCCGTAGCGTCCGGGTCATGATAAGAGGTAAATAACTGATAAAGGGCCAATATCAAACAAAACACCCCGACAGATGTTGATTTCAAGGGAAAGAAATCCGGGTTTGTACTTGTCAACAAGGCATAGAAGAGAAAGGGAAGCAATGTCTTCTCACGAATCAACATCAACGCATAGTTTACCCGATGCACCAGAAACGCACCACCGGCCATCAGCAAAAAACCGATCAAATAGGTAAACAACTTA